>JACCED012480033.1_pt1 | contig 10463 bp, 8 predicted proteins | sample 7455021 | NCBI WGS metagenome assembly JACCED01 (sample SAMN15323456, study PRJNA562643) | freshwater metagenome | isolation source: river surface water | place: USA:Blue River Watershed | collected 2017-08-19 | reverse complement strand
TCCAGGAAGGCAACATCGGCCTGATGAAGGCGGTCGACAAGTTCGAATACCGCCGCGGCTACAAGTTCTCGACCTATGCCACCTGGTGGATTCGCCAGGCGATCACCCGCTCCATCGCCGACCAGGCCCGCACCATCCGCATCCCGGTGCACATGATCGAGACCATCAACAAGATGAACCGCATCTCGCGCCAGCACCTGCAGGAATTCGGCTTCGAACCGGACGCCTCCATCCTGGCCGAGAAGATGGAAATCCCGGAAGACAAGATCCGCAAGATCATGAAGATCGCCAAGGAGCCGATCTCGATGGAAACCCCCATCGGGGACGACGACGACAGCCACCTCGGCGATTTCATCGAGGACACCACCCACACCGCGCCGGTGGAGGCCGCGCTGCAGGCCGGCCTGCGCGATGTGGTCAAGGACATCCTCGACAGCCTGACGCCGCGCGAAGCCAAGGTGCTGCGCATGCGCTTTGGCATCGAGATGTCGACCGACCACACCCTCGAGGAAGTGGGCAAGCAGTTCGACGTGACCCGCGAACGCATCCGCCAGATCGAGGCCAAGGCCCTGCGCAAGCTCAAGCACCCCAGCCGCAGCGACAAGCTGCGCAGCTTCATCGACTCGATGTAAGCCCGCGCCGACCCCGCGCGGATCAGCCGGTCCGCTCGGGCTTGGCCGCCGGTTGCCGCCTGCGGGCGCTCAGCGGTCCATGCTGCGCATGAGCCGCTCGCGGCCCTGCAGCACATGCTTTTCGGCCGCCTGGCGCGCCTTGCTGCCGGCGCCCTTGACGATGGCCTCGTAGATTTGCCGGTGCTCGGCGTTCGATCGGCGCATATTGCCCGGCGCGTTGAAGTACTGGCGCCGGAACAGGTGCAGTTCCTTGACGTAGTCATCGTAGGCCGCCTGCGCGCGCTGGTTGCCCGACAGGCGCATGACCAGCTGGTGAAAGCGCAGGTTGAGCTCGTAGTAGCGGCTGCCGTCCTCGCGCTCGCAGGCCTCGTCCATGCCCTGCAGCAGCAACTCGAAGGCCTGCTTGTCGGCCTCGGTCAGGTGCTCGGGCGCGTGCTCGGCACCAAAGCCGAACATGAGCGCGCGCAGCTCGTAGGTCTCGAGCATCTCGCGCAGCGAGAACTGGCGCACAAACACCCCCCGGTTGACCACTGCCGTCACCAGCCCCAGGCCGGTGAGGATGCGGATCGCCTCGCGCACCGGCCCCCGGCTGGTGCCCATGCGCAACGCCAGCGCCGCCTCATTGAGGCGCTCGCCCGGCTGCAGCTCCCCGGTGTAGATCCACTGCTTGAGCTGCTCGGCCACCCAGCTGGGCAGGTCTTGCTCGGGTTTGTCGGCCAAAGAGGTCATGCGCGGTGCAAAAAACAGGGTTGGGGGTGTGCCGATGGTACAGGCCGGGTCTGTGCCTGGCCACAGCAGCCCCATTTTTTTGTCAACAATTTTCCCAAAGTGTTGACACTTTAAACCCGGCCGCGCCACACTGCAGCCTGTTTTTCAGACCTTGCAGGACACTGGCCATGCCCCATATTCCCGCCTCCGCCGCGCTCTCGCACCTGCGCGTGATCGACCTGACCCAGGTGCGCGCCGGCCCCACCTGCTGCCGCCAGCTGGCCGACTGGGGTGCCGATGTGGTGCAGGTGCAGATGCCCGAACACATGCGCGGCGACGACACCCTGGGCGGCCAGGAAGGCTCGGACTACCAGTACACCCACCGCAACAAGCGTTCGATCACGCTCAACCTCAAGGAACCCGAAGGCATCGCGCTGCTCAAGCGCCTGATCGCCCAGGCCGATGTGGTGGTGGAGAACTTCCGCCCCGATGTGAAGTTCCGTCTGGGCATCGACTACGACAGCCTCAAGGGCGACAACCCGGGGCTGGTCTACGCCAGCATCTCGGGCTTTGGCCAGACCGGCCCGCTGGCCCAGCGCCCGGGCTTTGACCAGATCGCTCAGGGCATGGGCGGCCTGATGTCGGTGACCGGTCAGCCCGGCCAGGAGCCGATGCGGGTGGGCATCCCGATCGCCGACCTGTGTGCGGGCATCTTCGCCGCACAAGGCATCCTGGTGGCGCTGCTGGAGCGGCAACAATCCGGCCAGGGCCAGTGGCTGCACACCTCCCTGCTGGAGTCCATGGTGTACATGATGGACTTCCAGACCTCGCGCTGGCTGATCGACGGCGAAGTGGCCACGCAGGCAGGCAACTTCCACCCCACCAGCATCCCCACAGGCGTCTACAAGGCGCGCGACGGCTACATGAACATCGCCGTCTTCGGCTCCAAGATCTGGGAACGTTTCTGCGACATCCTGGGCGCGCCGCAGTGGGTCACCGACCCGCGCTACAAGGACAAGCCCAGCCGCTCGGTCAACCGCGATGCGCTGAACGCCGAGATCAACGAGCGCCTGGCCGCGCAGGACTGCGCCTACTGGATCGAGCGGCTCAACGCCGGCGGCGTGGCCTGCGGCCTGATCAACCGCATGGACGCGGTCTTCAACGAGCCCCAGGTGCAGCACCTGCAGATGGTCAAGGACATCGTCTCCCCCCACCAGGGCCCCCAGCGCCTGGTGGGCCAGCCGGTGCAGCTCGAGCGCACCCCCAGCACCATCGCCCGCGCCACACCCCGGCGCGGCGAGCACAGCGAAGAAATCCTGGGCGAGCTGGGCGTGGCCGCCGACGAGCTCGCCCGCCTCAAATCCAAGGGGGTCTACTGAACATGAGCGACACCACCTACACCTCCCCCACCGAACGGGTCAACACCTGGCTCGAGGGCAGCACCCTCTTCATCGAATTCAACAACCCGGCACGCCACAACGCCCTGAGCGTGGACATGTGGGAGGCCGTGCCGGTGCTGCTGGCACAGGCCGAGCAGGACCGCCGGGTGCGCCTGGTGGTCTTTCAGGGTGCCGGCGAAAAAGCCTTTGTCTCGGGTGCCGACATTTCGCAGTTTGAAGACATGCGCGCCGCGCGCGAAGCCGTCAGCCGCTACGAGGCCATGGCCGAAGCCGCGCTGATGGGCATCTACAACTTCGCCAAGCCCACGCTGGCCTGCATCCGCGGCTACTGCATTGGCGGCGGCGTCAACGTGGCCATCAGCTGCGACATGCGCATCGCCGCCGACGACGCGGTGTTCTCGGTACCCGCTGGCCGCCTCGGTCTGGGCTACCGCTACTCGGCCATGAAAAACCTGGTCGACCTGATCGGCCCGGGCGCCGCCAAGGACCTGTTCTTCACCGCGCGCCGCATCGACGCAGCCGAAGCACACCGCATCGGCCTGGTCTCGCGCGTGGCGCCGGTGGCCGGCCTGCCCGAGCTGCTGGGCGAATACACCCGCGCGCTGGCCGACAACGCGCCGCTGACGATCCAGGCGGCCAAATTCATCACGCGCGAAGTGCTCAAGGCCTCGCCCGAGGCCGATCTGGCGCGCTGCCAGCAGCTCATCCGCGACTGCTTTGACAGCGCCGACTACACCGAGGGCCGCAAGGCCTTCATGGAAAAGCGCAAGCCTGTCTTCAAGGGCGAATGAACCGCCCACCCCACAAGGAGCCCACATGAAGTCATATTGGATGGTCTCGGACGCCGACGGCGCGCGCCTGCAGCTGCGCGAGATCGACACCCCCCGGCCCGGCGCCGGCCAGGTGCTGGTGAAAATGCACGCCGCCTCGCTCAACCGTGGCGAATTCATCCACGGCCACGGCCTGCATGCGGCCGGCAGCGCCAAGCCCGCCGGCATGGAGGGCGCCGGTGAAATCGTGGCGCTGGGCGCCGAGGTGCAAGGCTGGGCGCTCGGCGCGCGCGTGATGGGCCGCTGCCCGGGCGCCTTTGCCGAATACGCCCTGATGGATGTGCGCGAGATCCTGCCGGTGCCCGAGCGGCTGAGCCTGGAGGAAGCCGCCTCGGTGCCACTGACCTTCCTGGTCACGCACGACCTGCTGGTGCTGCAAGGCGGGCTGCAGGCGGGCCAGTGGCTGCTGGTCAACGGGGTGTCTTCGGGGGTCGGCGTGGCCTCGCTGCAGATGGCCAAGGTGCTCGGCGCCAAAGTGATCGGTACCTCGGGCTCGTCCGCCAAACTCGAGCAGTTGCGGCCGCTGGGCCTCGATGTGGGCATCTGCACCCGCGCGCCCGACTTCCACCAGACCGTGCTGCAGGCGACCGATGGCCTGGGCGTGCAACTCGCCGTCAACACGGTGGGCGGCACGGTGTTTGCCGAAAACCTGCGCTGCCTGGCCTTCCAGGGGCGCATGGGCATCGTCGGCTACGTGGACGGCGTGCTGCAGGCCCCGCTGGACCTGGAGACGCTGCACGCCAAACGGCTGGTGGTCTTTGGCGTGTCCAACAAATTGCGCACCCCGGCACAACGGGTGCAGGGCATTGCCCGTTTTCGCGAGGAAATCCTGCCGGCCTTTGCCGATGGACGCATCCGGCCGCTGGTCGACCAGGTCTTCGGCTTTGATGCGCTCGAGCAGGCCAAGGCCCACATGGAGAGCAACCAGCACACCGGCAAGATCGTGGTGCGCATGAATTGATGACAAGACCCACTGAAGGAGACAACACATGAAGACCCGCACACTGTTGGCCAGCCTGGCCCTGATCACCCTCGGCTGGAGCGCCCACGCGCAGACCAGCGCCCCCTACCCGAACAAGCCCATCAAGCTGGTGATCGGCTTTGCCCCGGGCGGCGCTGCCGACCATGTGGCCCGCTCCATGAGCGACGCCTTTGGCCGCGCCCTGGGCGCCAGCGTGGTGGTGGAAAACCGCGCCGGCGCAGGCTCGAGCATTGCCGCCGAATTCGTCGCCAAGGCGCCAGCCGATGGCTACACCGTGCTGATCGCCAGCCCCAGCAGCATCTCGGTCAACCCGGCACTCAACCCCAAGCTGGGGTACGCCCCCAAGGACCTGGCCCCGGTGACCAAGATCACCACCTCGCCGCTGGTGATCGCCGCCAACCCCAACCTGGGCATCAACAACCTGCAGGACCTGATCACACGGGCCAGAAGAGAGCCTGGCCGCCTCAACTACGCCACTTCGGGCAATGGCTCGGCCCCCCACCTGGGCGCGGCCCTGTTCACCCAACTGGCCAATGTGGACATGACCCACATCCCTTTCCGCGGGGGCGCTCCGGCGATCCAGTCGGTGATTGCCGGCGACACCCAGGTCACCTTCGGCACCCCGCCGTCCGTGCTGCCCATGGTCCAGGCCGGGCGCCTCAAGGGCCTGGCCGTGAGCACTCGCGAACGCACGCCACTGGTGCCCGATGTGCCCGGCATGCGCGAAGCGGGCCTGCCCGACTACAACATCGAGTTCTGGTACGGCGTGTTCGTGCCCGCGGCCACCCCGGCGCCGATCGTCAAGAGACTCTTCGATGCCGCCCAATCGGCCATGCAGCAGTCCAACGTCAAGGCCGCCCTGGTGCGCGAAGGCACGGATGTGGACCTGTCCAGGTCGCCCGAACAGTTCGCCACCTTCCTGCAGGAAGACGCCAAGTTCTGGGTCAACCTGGTCAAGAGCGCCGGCGTCAAACTCGACTGAGCTGCCGGGCCGTTCAGAGGCCCGTCATTTTCAGCACGAAGGGGCCTTCGATCAGCCGATAGACCACGCCACGGTAGGCCCCGCTGTCGTCGATGCGGATGCCCACCTCGGCCACGGTCGCGGCCCCATCGCTGGTCCCGGACACCATGGACTTGTAGGTGTAGGTCAGCACACCCGTGTCGGCCGTGTCCGGCCGGAAGACCCAGGACGAGACCCCGATGTTTTGCGTGTCCTCACTGACACAGGCCAGGGCCGTCAGGGATGCCGACTGCGGCTGCCAGCAGACATCGGCCATGGCGGTGCCGCCGGACGCCCCCACCTTGCCCAGCTCTGGCAGCCCATCGACAGGTGTCTTCCAGACCGCCAGGTAATTGTTGAGGGAGACCACCGCCAGCGGCCTGGCCGTGGCATCAAAAAAGATGGTCACCGCATCCAGATGGGCCTTGCCATCGCGGTTGCGGCTGAGCTGGATGTTGTAGTCCACCGCATAGGCCGATGTGCCCAGCACCGTCACCACGCTGGCCGGCCTGCGCGCCACCGTGATCGTCCCGCGCCAGCCAACGTCCAGCGTCCGGTAATAGGTCTGGCCGTTGACCATGTAGGACTCGGTGGTCGAGGCGCCCGCATTGTTGTCGTTGCCGACCAGGTTGGCCGCAATGTGCCGGTCGGTGATCGTTTCGTAGGCCGAGCGCAAAGGGAAGGTCTTGGTCGAGACGACTGCCGGTGGATCCGGCACAAATGCCTGTTCGCCACCGCCCCCACAGGCTGCCAGCAGCCACACTGTCAGCGCCATTCCCATCATGCGTCCCATATCGTTCCTCAGCATCAGGCCATAGAGGAATTCATCTTGCCCGAGCGGCCCTGATCCCTGTGTGTGCCAGCGCCCGCAGGCACCGCGCGCGCTCAAGGGCCGGCGCGCGCTGCGTGGCGCACAACACCAAACGCCCCGGCAGTCGCAAGGGCAGAGGCATGGGAGGGTGGGTTGGGAACTGGAGGCGCGGGCCGGAGTCGAACCGACCTACACGGATTTGCAATCCGGTGCATAACCGCTTTGCTACCGCGCCCTGTCTGGACAAAAAAGGGAAGCCGATGCTTCCCTTTTGGCTGGAAGACGCTGGTCTTCCGGAATCTGGAGCGGGAAACGAGGCTCGAACTCGCGACCTCAACCTTGGCAAGGTTGCGCTCTACCAACTGAGCTATTCCCGCGCGGAAGCCGGCATTGTACACGAACGGCGCAGCCGCCTGCCGGCCCGCGCCGACGGGCGGGTGCGGGTAAGCCCTCATGAAGCGGCGCGCGCCCGGCCCCAGAATATATTTCAAGCCTGAAATATCAAAGACTCAAATACACAGGAGACGGGCATGAAGATCGTCTGCATCGGTGGTGGACCCGCAGGGCTGTATTTCGCCCTGCTCATGAAACAACTGGGCCCCCACCACGACATCACGGTGGTCGAGCGCAACAAGCCCTACGACACCTTTGGCTGGGGCGTGGTGTTTTCCGACCAGACGCTCGAGAACATGCGCCAGTGGGACCCGGAAACTGCAGCCCAGGTGCAGCAGGCCTTCAACCACTGGGACGACATCGAACTGCATTTCAAGGGCCGCGTGATCCGCTCGGGCGGCCACGGCTTCGTCGGCATCGGCCGCAAGAAGCTGCTCAACATCCTGCAGGCACGCTGCGAGCAGCTGGGCGTCCAGCTGCTGTTTGAGCAGGACGCCGACTCCGACCTCGACTACCCCGATGCCGACCTCATCATCGCCAGCGACGGCGTCAACTCCAGGGTGCGTCAGCGCACGCCCGAAGTGTTCCGGCCCGACATCGTCAACCGGCCCAACCGCTACATCTGGCTGGGCACGCACAAGCTCTACGACGCCTTCACCTTCCTGTTCGAGAAGACCGAGCACGGCTGGTTCCAGGCGCATGTCTACAAATTCGACGACCACACCTCCACCTTCATCGTCGAATGCCCCGAATCGGTCTGGCGGGCGCACGGCCTCGACCAGGCCGATCCCCAGCAGTCGATCGATTTTTGCGAAAAGCTCTTTGCCAGCAACCTGCAGGGCGAGAAGCTGATGAGCAATGCGCGCCACCTGCGCGGCTCGGCCTGGCTCAATTTCCAGCGCGTCAAGTGCGCGCAATGGTCGCACCACAACGGCCACAGCCATGTGGTGCTGATGGGCGATGCGGTGCACACCGCGCACTTCGCCATCGGTTCGGGCACCAAGCTCGCACTGGAAGACGCGATCGAGCTGGTGCGCCAGTTCAAGCGTCTGGGCGACACGCGCGAGCGCATTCCCGAGGTCCTGCGCGAGTACCAGGCGGTGCGCGAGATCGACGTGATCCGCCTGCAGAACGCCGCCTGGAACGCGATGGAGTGGTTCGAGGTCTGCGGCGAGCGCTACTGCGACCAGCTCGAGCCCGAACAGTTCATGTACTCCATGCTCACCCGCAGCCAGCGCATCAGCCACGAGAACCTGCGCCTGCGCGACAAGGCCTGGCTCGAGGGCTACGAAGCCTGGTACGCCGCGCGCCAGGGCGTGGGCGGCGTGGACGGCGCACTGCCGCCGCCCATGTTCACCCCCTACACCCTGCGCGGGGTCACGCTCAAGAACCGGGTGGTGGTCTCGCCCATGGCGCAGTACTCGGCGCAGGACGGGCATGTGGGCGACTACCACCTGGTGCACCTGGGCGCGCGCGCCATGGGCGGTGCGGCGCTGGTGATGGTGGAGATGACCGCCCCGAGTGCCGACGGCCGCATCACCCACGGCTGCCCGGGCCTGTGGCACGACGGGCAGACGCAGGACTTCAGGCGCATCACCGACTGGGTGCACACCCACAGCGAGGCCAAGATCGGGCTGCAGCTTGGCCATGCCGGCCCCAAGGGCTCGAGTTGCCGCCCCTGGCAGGGCGCGGGCATGGACGAAGCCCTGCCCGCTGGCGAGGCCGAGGGCAACTGGCCCCTGATCGCCGCCAGCGCCCAGCCCTATTTGCCGCACGGCCAGGTGCCGCGCGCCATGACACGCGCCGACATGGACCGCGTGACGGCCGACTTTGTGGCCGCCACCGCCCGTGCCGCACAGGCCGGCTTTGACTGGCTGGAGCTGCACTGCGCCCACGGCTACCTGCTCTCGAGCTTCATCAGCCCGCTGACCAACCACCGCAGCGACGAGTTCGGCGGCGCGCTCGCCAACCGCCTGCGCTACCCGCTGGCGGTGTTTGCCGCAGTGCGCGCCGCCTGGCCGGCACACCTGCCCATGTCGGTGCGCATTTCGGCGCACGACTGGGTCGAGGGCGGCATCACCCCGGCCGATGCGGTCGAGATCGCCCGCGCCTTCAAGGCGGCCGGCGCCGACATGATCGACTGCTCCTCGGGCCAGGTCAGCGCGCAGCAAAAGCCCAGCTACGGTCGCATGTACCAGACGCCCTTTGCCGACCGCATCCGGCAGGAGGCGGGCATCCCGACCATCGCGGTCGGCGCCATTTCCGAGGCCGACCATGTCAACAGCATCCTGGCCGCCGGCCGCGCCGACCTGTGCGCGGTGGCCCGCCCGCACCTGGCCAACCCGGCCTGGACGCTGACCGAAGCGGCGCGCATCGGCTACACGGCGCTGGCCTGGCCGCGCGCCTATGTCTCGGGCAAGCCGCAGCTCGAAGCCGGCTTTGCCCGCGAACGCGCGCTGCAGACCGCCACCCGGGGCGACTGACATGCTCGCGCCCCGCCACGCCCTCATCACCGGTGCCGGCAGCGGCATCGGCGCCGCCATCGCCCTGGCCCTGGCCCGGCAGGGCTGCCGCCTGACCCTGGCCGGCCGCGCGCTCGACAAGCTGCAGGCGCAGGCCCAGGCCCTGCGCGCGCAGGTCACAGACGCGGCGCTGGTGCTGGCCCCCATGGACATCCGCGACCCGCAGGCGGTGCAGGCCGCCGTGCAGCAGGCGCAGGACCGGCTCGGGCCGGTCCACATCCTGGTCAACAACGCCGGACAGGCGCACAGCCAGCCCTTTGTGCGCACCGATGCCGCGCTCTGGCAGCAGATGCTCGAGGTCAACCTCAGCGGCACCTTCCACGTCACGCAGGCGGTGCTGCCCGGCATGCTCGAGGCCGCCAGCGCCGAGGGCGGCAGCACGCCCGGACGCATCATCAACATCGCCAGCACCGCCGGTCTGCTCGGCTACGCCTATGTGAGCGCCTATGTGGCCGCCAAGCACGGGGTGGTGGGCCTGACCAAGGCCCTGGCGCTGGAGCTCGCGCGCAAGAACATCACCGTCAACGCCCTGTGCCCCGGCTACACCGACACCGCGATCGTGCAGGACGCCGTGCACAACATCGTCGCCAAGACCGGGCAGAGCGCCGCGCAGGCCCGCCAGGCGCTGGCCGCGCGCAACCCGCAGCAGCGCCTGGTGCAACCGGCCGAGGTCGCGCAGAGCGTGGTCTGGCTGTGTGCCCCCGGCAGCGAGGCCATCAACGGCCAGGCGATTGCCATCGACGGCGGGGAGCAGGCCGCATGACCACCAGCCCCCTGCCCGGCCCGCCCACCCCTGCGGTCGACATGGAGGTGCGTGCCCATGCCGACCACCATGCCTCCCTGCGCCTGTGGCTGCGGCTGCTGTCGGCCACCACCCGCATCGAAGACACCATCCGCCAGCGCCTGCGCGAGCAGTTCGGCATCACCCTGCCCCGCTTTGACCTGATGGCCCAGCTCGAACGCGAGCCCGAAGGCCTGAGCATGGGCGAGCTCTCGCGCCGCATGATGGTCACCGGTGGCAATGTCACGGCCATCGTGGACCAGCTTGAAAAGGAACAGCTGGTGCAGCGCCAGAGCCTGCCCGGCGATCGCCGCGCCTTTCGCGTCAGCCTCACACCCGCAGGCCGCCTGGCCTTTGACGCCATGGCCACCGCACACGAAAGCTGGGTGATCGAACTGTTCTCG
>JACCED012364631.1_pt1 | contig 10464 bp, 8 predicted proteins | sample 7455021 | NCBI WGS metagenome assembly JACCED01 (sample SAMN15323456, study PRJNA562643) | freshwater metagenome | isolation source: river surface water | place: USA:Blue River Watershed | collected 2017-08-19 | reverse complement strand
GTTCGAGTCGCGTGGCGCGTTCCTTGCAATTAGACGTCCGGCCCTGAGGTTGGCCATTCAGGTGGCTTTGGGGCAGGATCCGGATAGGAAACTCATGACTACTTCCAAGCGTGTCCCCGCAAGTCCCGGCACTATCGAGAACTACCCAGTTCTTCCGCTGCGCGACATTGTTGTCTTCCCGCATATGATCGTGCCGCTCTTTGTTGGCCGCGAGAAAAGCATTCGCGCGCTCGAAGAGGTGATGAAAGCCGACAAATTCATTCTGCTCGCCACACAGCAGAATGCGTCGGATGATGATCCAGCCACTGATACGATTTACAAGACCGGCACACTCGCTTCTGTGCTGCAGCTCTTGAAGCTGCCCGATGGCACTGTGAAAGTGTTGGTCGAAGGTGCAACACGCGCCAGCGTGAAGCGCTACACCCGCACGGATGATTTCTATGAAGCCGATGCGGAAGTGATTGCAGATGAGATCGGCGATCAGGTTGAAGTCGAAGCGCTCGGCCGCTCCGTCATCAGCGAATTCGAAGGCTATGTGAAGCTCAACAAGAAGGTCTCGCCTGAAGTTGTCGCTGCCGTCACGCAGATCGATGACTTCGCGAAACTGGCCGACACTGTTGCTTCGCATCTCGCGATCAAGATCACGGACAAGCAGCAAATTCTTGAGACGACCTCTGTCAGCAAGCGCCTCGAAAAGTGCCTTGCCTTGATGGAGAGCGAAATCTCTGTGCTGCAAGTTGAGAAGCGCATCCGCACGCGCGTCAAGCGCCAGATGGAGAAGACCCAGCGCGAATATTATTTGAATGAGCAGATGAAGGCCATTCAGAAGGAGCTGGGCGACGAGGACGGCAAGGATGACCTTGCTGAAATCGAAGAGCGCATCAAGAACACCAAGCTCTCGAAGGAAGCACGCGACAAGGCGAATGCTGAACTCAAGAAGCTGCGCCAGATGTCGCCGATGTCTGCTGAAGCGACAGTGGTGCGCAACTATCTTGATTGGTTGCTCTCGATCCCGTGGGGCAAGCGCAGCAAGGTGAAGAAGGATCTTCCCGGTGCGGAAGACATTCTCAACACCGATCACTATGGCTTGGACAAGGTCAAGGAACGCATCCTTGAATATCTGGCCGTGCAGCAGCGCGCGAACAAATTGACAGGCCCGATCCTGTGCCTCGTCGGCCCGCCCGGCGTTGGTAAGACCTCGCTCGCGCGTTCGATTGCGAAAGCAACGGGTCGTGAATATGTGCGCATGTCGCTCGGTGGTGTGCGCGATGAGGCGGAAATCCGAGGCCATCGTCGCACTTACATCGGGTCGATGCCCGGCAAGATCATTCAGTCGATGCGCAAGGCCAAGAGCGCCAATCCGCTCTTCCTGCTCGACGAGATTGACAAGATGGGCATGGACTTCCGCGGCGATCCGTCATCGGCGCTGTTGGAAGTGCTCGACCCTGAGCAGAACTCAACCTTCAATGATCACTATCTGGAAGTCGATTACGACCTCTCGAATGTGATGTTCGTGACGACGGCGAATACGCTGAACATCCCTGCACCCTTGATGGACCGCATGGAGATCATCCGCATTGCCGGCTACACGGAAGATGAAAAGGCCGAGATCGCCCGCAAGCATCTCATCCCCGCAGCCGTGCAGAAACACGGTCTGGCGGCGAAGGAATGGGCCAGTGAAGACGACGCTCTTCTGATGCTGATCCGTCGCTACACGCGCGAAGCGGGTGTGCGCAATCTTGAGCGTGAAATCTCCAACCTCGCCCGCAAGGCGGTGAAGGAAATTCTCACCACCAAGAAGAAGAAAGTTGTCATCACCGCTGCCAATATCTCGGACTATCTCGGCGTGCCGAAGTATCGTTATGGCGAGGCGGAGACGGAGGATCAGGTGGGCGCAGTGACCGGCCTTGCCTGGACTGAGGTGGGTGGCGAGTTGCTGACCATCGAAGGCGTCATGATGCCCGGTAAGGGTCGCATGACGGTGACGGGCAACCTGAAGGATGTGATGAAGGAGTCGATCTCAGCGGCGGCGTCTTATGTGCGCTCCCGTTCGGTTGACTTCGGCATTGAGCCGCCTCTCTTTGAACGGCGCGACATCCATGTCCACGTTCCGGAAGGCGCAACGCCCAAGGATGGCCCGTCTGCCGGTATCGCCATGGCGACCGCCATTGTGTCGCTGCTGACGGGCATCCCCGTTCGTCGTGACATTGCCATGACGGGTGAGGTGACGTTGCGCGGCCGCGTCCTGCCCATCGGTGGCCTGAAGGAGAAGTTGCTCGCAGCTCTGCGCGGCGGCCTCAAGAAGGTGCTGATCCCGGAAGAGAATGCCAAGGATCTGGCTGATATCCCGGACAATGTGAAGAACGCTTTGGAGATCGTTCCCGTGTCGCGCATGGAGGAGGTGCTGCAACATGCACTGACCCGCCAGCCGACCGCCATCGTCTGGGAAGAGGACGTGCCCGTGAAGGGCAAGGGCCTGCCCGATGAAGACCAATCAGGCGTGGTGGCCCACTGAAGGCCAGCGCGACACAGACCCACAAAATGAGCCGCGGAGACTGATTCTCCGCGGTTTTTCTTTGGGTTTGGCCCTTGCGTCCGAGGCTTCCGACCTGTAGCACCCCCTCACGGCTGAGCTTTGCCTTGGAGGCAGGGCGGCCCCCCGGATGGCGTCCGCCCCTTGAGGCCAGCGCCAACACACAGGAAGACTTCAGATGAACAAGATGGAACTCGTCGAGCATATCGCCGCCAAGACGCAGCAGACCAAGACGGATGCCGCCGCGGCTCTCGACGCCATGCTGGAAGGCATCACCGAAGCGCTGAAGAAGGGCGACGAAGTGCGCCTTGTGGGTTTTGGTACCTTCGGCGTGAAGCACCGCGCCGCCAGCAAGGGCCGTAACCCCACCACTGGCGCTGAAATCGAAATTCCCGCTTCCAACAGCGCCCGCTTCAAGGTCGGCGCCGCTCTCAAGGCCGAGCTGAACAAGAAGTAAGCTTCGGGGCGAAGTGAAAAGATCAGGGCGGCCCCACAAGGTCGCCCTTTTTTATGGGCGCAACAGGCACAAGACGAAAAGTCGCCCCCTTGGCACTTGCACATCAACCCATCCCCAGCCTAAAACGCGGGCGAGGGCGGTTAGCTCAGTTGGTAGAGCATCTCGTTTACACCGAGAGGGTCGGCGGTTCGAGCCCGTCACCGCCCACCATTTTAAAACACATGCTTAAATGAATGCGCGCACCGATGGGAATTGGGTGCGTCACAGGTTGGCGCAGACTCGGGCAGTTTATTCCAGCAGCCAGGCCCTGAAGGCCTCCACCTTTGCCAGATGGGTCGACCGTGAGGGTGAGACGAGAAAGTAGCCATTGGGCGAGGCCAGGCGCAGGTTGAAGGGTTCGACTAATCGGCCTTCGCGCAGATCATGATCCACAATGGTTGATCGGCCTAGCATGACGCCCAGCCCATCTATCGCAGCTTGCAGAGATGTAATCAGCAAATCGCAATTGATTTGCGAGGTAAAGGCGAGTTCGCGCAGGCCTGCGGCTTCGAGCCAGAAGGGCCATTCATCCGGCACAATGGCGGATGAGGTGCGGATGATTGTTGTGCTGGCGAGGTCCTTGATGTGTGTCAGTGGGCCTTCGCGCTTGAGAAGCGCAGGAGCGCACACAGGAAAGATCTCATCGGTCGTGAGGCGATCTGCCCGAACGCCTTGCCAATCACCTGCGCCATGCCAGATCGCCACATCAAAATCGAGGCGCATATCGGGGGTGAAGTGTTGCATGGTCTGAATGCGCAAGGTGATCTGCGGGTGGCGCGCACGAAACTCTACAAGACGTGGCAGTAATTGTTTAATGGCATAGGTGCCCAGACATTGCAGGTTGAGCACATCATCGTCCTGATAGCGTGAGAGCCTGTCGCTGGCAGCAGCAATTTCGATCAAGGCGGCGCGCACAGAGCGCAGATAGGTCTGCCCTGCATCCGTCAGGCTGATGCCATTCGGGCCGCGCTGAAATAGCCGGAGGCCCAGCGCTGCTTCGAGATTGCGTATCTGATGCGTCACCGCTGTTTGCGTCAGATTCAACTCTGTCGCCGCGCGGGTAAAACTCAACTGTCGTGCCACCGCCTCAAAGGCGCGCAAGGCAGACATGCTGGGAAGATGTGTTTTCTGGTTCATGGTCGCTTCGCACAGATCTGGCTCAGGCTAGAGCAGATCTGCGCGAGCGTCCACTTGCCTCATTGCGGCTCAATACCTGCAGCCTTGATCAGGCTTGTCCATTTGACGAGTTCGTTCTTGAGATAGGCGGTGAACTGGGTTGCGCTTTGATACTCGACTTCAGCGCCCGTCGCCTCCAGACGCTTGCGCACTTCTGGATCATTCAGCACCTTTCCCAGCTCTTCAGACAGCACCTTGACAATGTCAGCTGGCATCTTGGCTGGGCCGAACATGCCAGCCCAAGCGATGAGGTCGAATTCCGGCATAACCGTCTCATGCAGCGTCGGCACATCCGGCAGGGCCGCGCTACGCTCGCGGGTGAGAACAGCCAGAGGCCGCATCTTTCCGGCCTTGATATTGGCAATACCATTGCTGAAATCGACGACCATGAGTGGCAGATGTCCTGCCATCAGATCGGTGGCGGCTTGTGGATTGCTCACATAAGGCACGCGCACCATGTCGATCCCGGTGCGCTGTTTCATGACTTCGCCACTGATCTGTCCAGTGCTATTGCCATGCCCATAAGACAGCTTGCCGGGGTTTGCCTTTGCATAAGCGACCATTTCCTTGATCGTCTTGAAAGGCTGATTTGGGTTTGAGACAATGACGGATGGGAATCCGCCAACACGACCGATTGGCGTGAAATCTTTCTCCTGATCATAGGGAACATTCTTGAACAGGCCGGGCGCTGCAGAATGGGTTGAGTTGGTGGTCAGGAAGAGTGTGTAGCCGTCAGGGGCAGCGCGCACCACGTTTTGCGCAGCAAGCAAGCCACCTGCACCGGGTTTGCTTTCTACCACGATGGGCTGCCCCAATCTCTGCCCCAGATATTGCGCGACAATGCGTGCAGCTGAGTCAGACACGCTGCCCGGCCCAAAGGGGATGATGAGCGTGATAGGCTTTTCAGGATATTTTGCAAAAGCGGATTGGCTGGCGCTGACGATGACAGCAGCGCAGAGAGCCGCGAGCCCCAAGCGAAACTTGTGCTTCATCTCTTCCTCCCTTGCCGCCCCTTTCTGGGGTCTGGCGTTGCAAGTCTATAGGCTTGCCGCAGTGTTGAAAAGCGCCCCGCTTGATGTTGGGGCGCTCACTTTTTTAAAAGCGGTCAGACGTGTCGAGATTGAACAGGCGCTTGGCATTGAGCCCCAGAATGTTACGCTTGGCCTGTTCGCTCAGGAAGTCGAGGTCCCAGATCGTGCTTGGCAGATCCATATCCCAATGGGGATAGTCCGATGAATAAAGCAGCTGCGTCTCTGCATTGATCATCTCGAATGTGACTTCCAGCGCTTTGCGGTTATTCACCATCTCCATAGGCTGCGTGGTGTAATACATCTCACGCATGTAATCGCTCGGCAGCTTCTTCAATGCCGGCGCTTCGGACGAACGCATTCTGTAATCATTGTCGAGCCGCTGCATGAGCCATGGAACCCAGGCAAGCCCCGACTCGATCCAGATGACTTTCAATTTCGGAAAGCGCTCCGGCAAGCCATTCACGATCCAGTTCGCGCAATGCACGACATTGAAGAAAGTGAACCCAAGCGCATGAGCGGTAATGAAACGGTTGGTCAGCGAGATCAGCTGGTCATTCCAGTTATAGGAAGCGTGGAAGGACAGCGGAAGGCCCATTTCTTCCAACAGTGCATAGGTCTTCATGAAGGCATTGTCATAGACGGGCTTGTAACGTGTCGAAACAACCATGAAGCCGATGACGCCCGGCTTGCCACCAAAATCCTTCACCATCTGATAGGTGGCCTCAGGATCATTGAAGGGCAGGTAGAGCATTGACTTGAGGCGCTTGTTCGCGGGCAGCACCTTTTCGACGAGCCAGCGGTTATAGGCGCGGGCCAAACCTACCTCGACCTCAATCTGTGGATGCAGACCCATGAAGAGCATGGGCGTCGGGAAGATGCAGGCATAATCAACGCTGATTGCGTCCATCCAGCGCAATGTCTGTGCGACTTCGCGCGGCGTGCCATCAGCGGGGAATGTCTCGTGCTTGCGCTCCATGTAGCGAGTGATGCGACCCGCACCGTCCTGATAACCGGGCTGGTCAATCAGCATCGAGCCCGGTCCCTTATAGGCGAAGGTGTTGGCAGCAACCTGACGCAGGACGGGGTCCTCGATGTAGTCGAGAATGTCCTTGAAATTATCGGTCTCATAATGATGCGCGTCGATATCGACGACCAGCACCTTGTCAAGGCCGCGCTCCACGGCCTGCTTGCGTGCATTTTCGAGATGTTCAGCAGAGTTGAAGCTCTCCACCGACATGTCGAAAGCAGATGTGCTCGAACGGTAAAACATCAGGAGTGCCTCTTATCGGGTGCCAGACCAGGACTGCCACATACCCAGTTCAAAAATCTCAAGGCCTGATGCTTTCATCAGGGCAGAGACAGTGACGAGCACATTGGTGGCATTGGGCGGATTGTTGCGGTCAACGGGGAGCCCGCGCTCACCCTCGTCGAATTTGGTGCCATAGGCGCGCACGAGGGCAGACATCAAAGTGCCCAGCGCTTCTGTGCTGATCTTGGAGGGGTCACGCGCCAGCTCATCTGCGAGGTCTTGCGCGAGCCTGTCGAGATTGGGGGCAAGATCACACGACAACATAGATGTCCCCTTCCTTCTCGATGATCTTGTAGCGCTTCAGGCCGAATTTGCCGTCACCAGAGCAACGGCCGGTCTCAACATTAAATTCCCAGCCATGCCACGGGCAGACGAGATGCACATCCTTCTCGTGGAAACGCATGCCAAGATAACGCTTGTCCTCGCCGAGAACTTCCTCGACACGATGGATCAACATGCCCTCGCAAGCGGGCCCGCCTTGATGCGGGCAAAGATTGAGAAAGGCATGAAGGGCGCCGTTGACGCGCAAGACGCCAATCTTGTTGCCATTATGCTCTACGAGCACCCGCTTGCCCTCAGCAATCGCGGATGACTTGGCGACATAGAGTTCCATGTAGCCTGCTCCTCCCTGTTATGCGCCAAGGATGGAGACCTGCCGAAAGTCAGGCAAATGAAGAAAATTGATAGGCCATGAGTTTTGTTTTGGGCGGCCTGTTTTCTGGCTGCAGTCAGCCAGAAAAGGGCAAGCGCTCCTCCCATTGGGAGGAGCTGTTGGTGGAGTTGATCGAAATGCCCGCTACCGGCACCTTTCGGAGAAGCACGGCACAGCTTGCTAGTTCACCGGCAGCTTTGCAGCCTTGATGGCTTCTTCAAACAAGCCTTGCTCACTTGCGATACGGGCCTTGAACTGCGCTGGCGTATTGCCCACGGTCGTGATGCCAAGCTCGCCCAGCGTCTTGATGACAGCCGGATCGCGCGCCGCTTCCTGAACAGCCGATGCAAGCCTGTCCACGATCTCTTTCGGCAGGTTTTCAGGACCCATCAGCCCGTTCCATGTTGTCATGACGACGCCGGGGAAGAATTCCGAAACCGTGGGAACATTGGGCAATTGCGGCATACGCTTTTCGGAGGATGCGACGATGATCTTGACGCGTGGATCATTGCTCACCGGGATCAGCTCGGATGCATTGCCAAAATAGGATTCAACATGGCCCCCCAGCAAATCTGCGACAGCGGGTGCGCCGCCGCGATAAGGCACATGAGTGATATTGGCGCCAGCCTTGGCAAAGGTCAGCGCGGCGATCAGATGAGATCCTGAGCTGACGCCTCCTGATGCATAAGACATGGCACCGGGCTTGGCCTTGGCGAGAGCAATAAACTCTTTGAAGTCTTTGGCCGTTGTTTTCGTCGTGCTCATCCCAAGCACGAAGGGGCCTTCACCAAAAATGCTGATATAGGTGATGTCCTTTTTGGGATCATAATTCACCTTTTCCGTGACAGGCAGGACGGAGATTTGCTGGAAGGCAGCAAAGAGCAAAGTGTAGCCGTCAGCTGGCGCCCGTACCGCAGCGGCCGTGCCGATGGAGCCTGATGCCCCGACGCGATTTTCAACGACGAAACTCTGACCAAACTTTTCAGACAGCTTTTGTGCCAGCACACGCGCCATCGTGTCGGAATTGCCGCCCGCAGGGAAAGGCACGATCATGGTGACATTGCGTGACGGCCAGGGGGCGTTGGACTGCGCCAGTGCCGTCCCGACCCCCAGGCTCGCCATCAAGGCGCAAGATGAGAACGCCCATACAAATGCGCGCTTCATCCGCGACCACGGCATAGACGTGTTGCGCTCCTTCAATCCAGACATTTCATCCCTCCTGTTTGCCCGCTTGGGCTTGTTATTATCGGTTCTGCTTTGGCTATTCGATTTGTTCAGACTTCTCCCACATCGCAATCAGCGAGGCACGTTTGACGAAATCGAAATGCTTTTGCGGATCAGCATTGATCTTGCGCAAATCATTCAAACGTTCGGCACGTATGGCCGGGTCTTTTTCTTCGAGCAGCCGCTTATTTGCAATGGATTGTGCCTGCACATATTCGATCGCTGTTAAACGGCGCTGGCGATCATAACGCGCGAGCAATGGATCAGGATCTGCGCCCCGGTCAATCTCGATCAGCTTGCGCGCCAGCGTGATGCCATCTTGAAAGCCGCTATTCATGCCCATGCCGCCGATGGGATTGTTTACATGCGCTGAGTCGCCAGCCAAAACGATGCGACCAGAACGGAAATTGCCTGCGACACGCTGATGCACATTATACATGTTGCGATGAACGATAGGGTAGGGGCCAGCATTCATACATTCAAGAAAGCGAGCATTGATCCAGTCATCGCTCATGACTTCTTCGTCGCTCTCATGTTCCTTGGCGGGGAAGACGCAACGCCACAGTCCCTTCCCGTCTTCACCGGGCACCTGCATCAGGGAGACCCAGCGATCAGGATGCGAGCAGTAATTGCGTAAGCGGAAGCCGTGGATCTTGCCAAGGTCAACCGGTGTCGAAACGATGTTGAAACGTTCAGGCCAGGTGAAACCTTCGAAAGAGGTTCCTGTCGTCTTGCGGGTCAGGCTGCGGCCGCCGTCGCATCCAATCAGATAGCTGCCACGATGTGTCACCACCTCGCCCGCTTCATTTTGCACATCGCATTCGACGTGGTCCGCAAACTGGCGGACAGCGACAACTTCAACGGGGCGCTCAATCTTGAAATGATCAGGATAAGCCTTGGCTGCTTCCAACCCGACATAGACAGTCTTATGCTGTTCAAGCTGGATCACATAAGGGTGGCCTGACACCTCCGCGAGGCGTCCATAGTCAAATTCAGCTACGACCTCATTTGCAACGCGATCACGCCACTGGAAATAGCGAGATTTGAATCCCTGTTCGAGAATAGGTTTCGTCAAGCCCATCTCTTCGAAAAGATCCAGGGTGGAGGGTTGTAGCGTTGCTGCACGATGATCTTCCGGTGGCTTGGGTGCCATATCGAAAAGCTGCACCTTGATGCCATTGCGGGCGAGATAAAGACCCGTGATCACACCGACCGGGCCACCACCTGCTATCAGAACCTTGTCAATCTTGCTCATTATAAGGCGACCTCATGCTTTCAGAATGCAGCAAAGCGTTCCCCCGCCTGCTGGTGCTTGTTGGATTGGATCAAAGGTGCTGAAGATCCTGGTTGTATGAAGCGTAGCTCCCAGAACGCCGGACATGGCGGCGCGCACATGTTTTTCAGGCGGTGTGACGGAGGAGTAGATCGTCGTCGGTGCGCCACCAACCCGACCATCAGGCATGACGCCCAGCTTTGCGAGAACGGCAACGAGGCGGCTTGTCTCCAGCTCTCCATCCGCATCAATCGCGCAGCCAGCCTTGATCATCATGCGCTTGATTGAGCGTGTATCAATGAGATCGGCGGTCAGCGTATTGCAGGCAAAGTAGGCACCACCCGCCTTGGCGGAATTGCCGATGATAATGATCTCGATATTGCGAATGGCCGGGCCGGTGAAAGTTTGAACGCGGCCTGTATAGAGAGTGAGATCGCTGATGATACGCTCATCCGTGACGTCTGGCGCCTTGATCTCCCCCAGCGCGATACCTGCACCCAGTGCCGCAGCAGCTCGGCCTGCGCGCGAGCGCGGGCCAACATTGCCGCTTGTCGGCAGCGGTACATTGACGATTGCGCATTGAACATCGCCTGCGTCCATATCGCCATCGCGCATGGCTTGCGTGACAAGTGTGGCGATATGGCGAGCAAATTTCGCGCTGCCGATTTCGGCTTCCACATAATCGGGCGAGAGATGTAGTCCGAGGGCGAGACGGGGCGTTGCAGCAGGTGCTGTTGCGCCCATATCTATCAGCGCAAAGCCGCAAGGTG
>JACCED011766691.1_pt1 | contig 10464 bp, 10 predicted proteins | sample 7455021 | NCBI WGS metagenome assembly JACCED01 (sample SAMN15323456, study PRJNA562643) | freshwater metagenome | isolation source: river surface water | place: USA:Blue River Watershed | collected 2017-08-19 | reverse complement strand
TCAGCTGTCTCATACCCGCATCCACCATCGGGAATCCAGTCCTTTCCTCCTCCCACGCTCTAAGTCTCGATGCGCTCGACGCCCACCTTATGCTCTTGCCCTTGAAATTGCCTCCTCCTATAGTCTTCTTCGGAGGGAGGTACTTCATCAGATTGGCATAGAAATCGTGCCATATAAGCTGTCTTACCAGCTCGCTCTTCTTGCCGGTCTTCTTGACCATGGCCCAATACACCTCCCTCATGCTCACGCATCCATACTTGATATACGCACTCAGGAGCGTTGTATCGTATTTGGGATAGTCCCTTATCTTTGCATAGTTCTTGAACTTGCCCAGATTCGAAAGCTTCTTCAGGCCCTGGCGTCTTCCTCCATGGACTATGATGTCCTTGTTGTGGTTCATGTACTCCCTCTTGGCCTTTGATAGATACGAGCCACCAGAGATGCCAGAGAAGGAGATCCTTGCCTTTCTGGGTTTCTCTATCTTTGCCTTTAGCATCCTATTGTAGAATGCATTGAAGACAGAGAAGTAGGAGTCGTTCCTTACTTCGGTAGTGGGGATGATGGTGTAGTCCTCCATGGATACGACCTCGATGCCCATACGCTTGGCCATGGAGGCGAGCTTCTTGTCTCTCTTGATGGCAAAGGGGGTATAGTCCATGTTGTATCCGATGTGGGATACCTTGTGTCTCTTTGCAAGAGTCTTTATGATGGAGAGCTCATTGGATGTCTCGAAGACGGCGAGCTTATTACCTACTGATGCGTTGAGATCGACGAGGCTCTCGGTGAGGAACTGGAGGCTGTTGAGAGAGCGGTATTTGTTCGCTTTCGATGCCTGTACCTTTGTGTATATGAAGATGGGTATGACCCTCTTTACGAGCTTTGAGAGCTCTATCAGGGATGTATTATCCTCGATACGAAGGTCTCTTCTGAATATGAAAAGGCCTGTTTCGCCCTTGTCCATTTGTTGTATGAATACAAATGATAGATGATTTGTATATATAAATGAATGGTCCTTATAATATTCCTATTTATCATAATATGATTGGAGAATTCCCACTAGCAAAGCTTGGAAATCTTGTACTCAAGGTTTTAGATCGCGGAACTCGAGGAAATCTAGACTCATTTGATTTTAGAAACGTAAACCCAGACTATCGAGATCATACATTAAGGTATTGCGCCGAGACTGCATACGAAGTGTATGAAGGGTTTAGAAGAATGGAACAACGTATTAGGTGGAATAATCCTGAACTTTTTACACCTGAAATAACATCTTCCATAAAAAATTTTATAGAGACTATTAAATCTATTAGTGACCTGACTCAAATAATGGAGAACTATAGAAGGTCTGATGATACAATTACTGTTGAAGAGCTAAACATTGATTTCCCCACAAAGGCAGACCGTCTTATTGAGATAATTGAGATGATTGATGATGAACTGAGAAATGAGTCAAACGAGTCAAACGAACTCACTATTGTAGATGCTCTGAGAATTCTTGGATTTAGATTTGGCTATGGTCCCTTTCGCATGCGATCTCGCATAGTGAGGAGAAGCGTCAAGCGCTCAAGGAAGGCCAAGAAGAGTGTTAAGCGTTCCCGTAAGACCAAGCGTAGTGTCAAGCGCTCAAGAAAGGCTAAGAAGAGTGTCAAGTTCTCCATGAAGACCAAGAAGAGTGTCAAGCGCTCCCGTAAGGCCAAGAAGAGTGTCAAGCGTTCCCCTAAGCGCTCTCGCAAGGTCAAGAAGAGCATCAGACGCTCCCGCAGATAAACAGAACCCCATATCCCATTTTCATACCCAGATATGAAAACACAATACACATTACAGTGAGTCTATATCGATGTCTTCGTCATTGAACTCATTCACAACCTCCTCCACAAGCTTCTTGATGAGGCCCATGGACTGGAGCTGTCGTACCTCCTCGTCCGTATATTTAACCACAACATCCGCCTTCTTATCATCAAACGGCCTGAGACCTATGATGACCCAATCCCCTGACACAATACGCGTCTTCTTATAGATCGATCCCCTAATCGTCGCCATCCTGTTCTTCCCATCCATGCAATTGACCTCCACGCGTCCATCTCCCAACAGACGTACTACCTGTGCATACTCGGCTCCATCACCCTTCATAGGCAACTCACGAGGACCATTATTGTTCCTCCGCTTCATTATTATATTAGAAATGTACAAGGTTTAAGATGGCAAAATACCCCAAATGAACGCTTAATGATTACTTCGACACGTATAAATGAGCTATTTGGATTCATGCTTCACTAACAATATTGAAAAGTCAAACGTAAATACCATATTTGAGCTGGGATCAAGGGACCTTGTAGATGCCTCAAGACTATACGAGTATTATCAGTGCCCTATCTACTCGTTTGAGTGCAACCCCGACTGTCTAGACGCATGCAAGAGGACATACCAGACATTCAACGACCAGACCAAGTCCAATATCCACCTCATCGACAAGGCCGTCGCTCTGGAGAACGGATATCTGACCTTTTACGCATTCGACCTATCCCTATACAATAACATGGGAAGCTCCTCCCTCCTAAAGATTGACTTTACAACCAGGGACAGAAATGATCCCGATTACAATAGACCCAATCCCCAAAAGGAGGTCACAGTCCCCGGCACCAGACTAGATACCTTCATAGAACAGACTGGAGTAACCCCCGATATGCTCTGTATGGATCTCCAGGGCTACGAGCTCAACGCACTCAAGAGCATGGGCCAATACATACACAAGACTCGATACATCATCACAGAGTGCTCCCTCAAGAGCACATACACCAGCGGAGTCTCGTTCTCAGAGCTCAATGACTACCTCAACTCTATGGGATTCACCTATGTATGCAGTAACAGGTTTGGATCTACCATCCCAAATCCGAGCTTGACCGGATATTGCGAATTTGATGCTCTTTACGAAAATGCCCGGCTATAATAGCTTATTCCATAGAATAAAGTGATGGAAGAGAAACAGTTGGATGAAGGTATATACGTTATAATGAACGGGGATCTCCCTGTTGGGTACAAGAAGACCCATGATGAGGCTAGAAACTATATGAACAATCGCGTGTATGAGATAATCAACCTCCATATGTTCAAATATACAATAGACGCATGCGGTACAGATGAGGCAATCACCCTGTACGGAAAGAAGAAGTCTTCAGTCTTCTGCAGAAATACGACTCTCGCGTCGTTCAGAATCGTGCATGTCGTGAATATTATGAACTGATAAAAATGAGTTATATTTCATATTCATATATGGAAATCAGATATGTCAGGTTATACTATGCTTAGGTCGGATATTCCTACTCCCAAGTGCTGGGATGAGGAGCTTTCTAATATTGAGCAAGTCGAGGTTTTCAACAAGGTCAAGAACATCGCCCGTTTCCAGCGTCTCACGGATACCGAGTGGGCAATCTACCGCCCTGTTCCCAAGAACACATTCCCTTATCAGGGTCTCAAGCACAAGCTTCAGGATGACAACAAGTACGTCGGCAAGGATCTCGATATGTTCAAGGAGAACCCTGGATTTGATATGTACGTGTTTATGTGGAGGTGGGTCAATGGCCTCTGTCCCGACTGTGGTTCTACCATGGAATGGGATGAGGGTGACAAGTCCATCATCCAGCAGTGTTGCGATTTCGATTACCATAATGGTTGCCGTTTCATTGATGATGCAGAGGTCAGGGGTATGAACTATTACCACTACCAAGATGAACTCTAGATCGTAAAAGTTTAATTCCAATATAAAATTCATAATGTGAAAGAGCATTACGAATTAATTCTTCTTCTCTTTGATGAAATATATTGTTGCCAATATGACGAAAACGATACCTAGAGCAGTCATTCTCTTGCGTGTGTAAGGCTTCTTCTTTCTGGAGTTCCTGGGAAGAGCAAAGCGCTCTAGGAGCATACCTGTAGCTGGCTCTACTGTTATTCCATTTACAAAGATGACATTGATACCAGACCTGAGGATTGACATATTCACGAAGAAATCAACCTTTGATTCCGTGGGGAGTACGTGAGGAAGCATACGGAGGATAGCACCACGAGTTATCATATAGGCATACATGCCTCTGAATTCCTCTACGAGGAGCATATCCTTACCAAAGACGGGGGCGGGCATGGTGTCTATGAGACCAGAGTAGTTGAAGAGCCAGAGATCCCATTGGCTGTATGCATCCATGAGAGGGTACATCTTGTATGCAACATCAACCTTGTCAAAGAAACCACTGGGTATATTTATGTCATTTGAAAATACCCATGCAGCAGGTGCTCCTGAGTCTAGAATTGCATACCATGCCTTGAGATGGGTGAGAGTATCACCGACCTCGTCGAGAGAAGCGTAGTCATAGAGACTCTTTGCGCCTTTGATGATAGTGTTGTAGGCGTTAGAGCCGACGATCTTGGGATCGTCAATGTCGATATCGGTACCCTTTACCTTGTCAAGCTGGATTACCTTCATGGAGGGAGCGAGCTGTCTGATGAAGGACTGATTGCGGTCGTGATCCGAGTTTATAATGATGGCGGGTAGTTTGCTGGGGAATATATTATCTACCATTTATTGAATGACACTCAAGTTGAAAAGGGATAAATAAATGAGTTTTGCACAGAGGAGAGCTCTTATGCCTGTTGAATCAGGCCCTACACCCTATGTAAGACAGGAACCTATCTATCAGAATAATGCTAATGCAATCAGTGTTATCAGTATTCCTGTAATCAATAATCCTTCCGATGGAGAGGTACTTCAGTATAACGCTACGCTAAGCGGACTCGTATGGGGAGCTGGAGGCGGTGGTGGTGGCGGAACAGGATTTACCGGTCCCACTGGGCCTCAGGGTATTCAGGGTTCAAATGGATCTACTGGTCCTACAGGCGCTATTGGACCTACTGGTCCTGCTGGTGGTGGCGGTGGAGGTACAGGATTCACAGGACCTACAGGAGCTATTGGACCTACTGGTCCTGCTGGTAGTGGTGGTCGCGGAAACATAAACCTTACAGGAACATACTATAGCGATTACATATATTGGAATTCATACTCCGGGGCATGGGCTGTAGGCAGTGATACAGTCCATTTAGGAAGAGACGCTGGATACACAGGGCAAGGATTTGATGCTATAGCTATTGGTTCTAATGCAGGTCGATTAAACCAACAGTCAAACGCTATATCCATGGGTATTGATTCTGGATTCAACACACAGGGTACAAACTCTATCGCTATTGGTAATCAGGCTGGATACTCCATTCAACAGGAAAGCGCTATAGCCATTGGACTGGGAGCTGGATATGCAACTCAAGGAACTGGATCTATCGCTATTGGATTTCAATCTGGAAACATAAACCAGGGAATCTACTCTATTGCTCTAGGTGCTAATGCGGGTATTAATGCACAGGCTGATTTCTCTATTGTTCTCAATGCTTCTGATACTGTAGTCCTTGATACGAGCGCTTCTGGATTCTATGTAAATCCTGTTAATTCGCAACCATCATCCACATATGTACTGTCATATGATCCTGTATCATATGAGATTGGATATGTTCCTAGTGGAGGTGGCAGTGTAGGTCCTACTGGATCTACAGGTCCTGCTGGAACACCAGGTGGTCCTACTGGTCCTACTGGTCCTCAGGGTATTCAAGGACCTACAGGTCCGTCAAATGGAGGTGGTGGATTGAATGTAACAGGTGCCTTCTGGGGAGACTATCTATACTGGAACAACTCGACCAATCAATGGGTTGTTGGAAGCTCAAACATAACACTAGGACAGAATGCAGGAGCTACAAGCCAACAGACTGGAGCTGTTGCCCTTGGAAATCAGGCTGGAAGATACATCCAGGGTACTGGATCCGTCGCTATGGGACTTCGATCAGGATTCACTGGTCAGGGAGAATATTCGGTTGCTATAGGATACAATGCAGGACCCACTGGTCAGGCTGCCAACAGTATAGCTATTAATGCATCTGTCAATGCATTCACACCAGGATCAAGCGGATTCTTTGTAAATCCCATAAATTCATATACGGGAACAAACACTTCATATCAAGCTCTCTCATACAATACAAGCACAAGTGAGATAGTAAGGAATAATGGTGTTCTTATAAAGGCATATGCAAGCTTTACTGGAACCAATGGTGCAGGAACCACAAGCTCCATACAGTCATCCTATAATATATCATCTATAACAAGGAATGCAAACCCTAATGTATACACAATCCAATATACAGTAGCATTTTCAAATGCTCTTCCAGATGCATTTTATGCAGTTCTTGGATCGGGTACTAACTCGGGAGATACTGCTGCTAATGCAAATAATCCTATCGGATTCAGCTATACGTCTAGAACAACTACTGGATTTATAATGTATAATGGAGGTATGTCTAGTGTGTATTCTGGATATCCACCTGCAAATGTATCTTTTGCTGTAATAAGATAATTCATACACTCGTATGGATATATGTGGTTTTAGTCAATATTGAAAAAGGGATAAATAAATGAGTTTTGCACAGAGGAGAGCTCTTGTGCCTGTCGAAGCAGGCCCTACACCCTATGTAAGACAGGAACCTATCTATCAGAACAATGCGAACGCGATCAGTGTTATCAGTATCCCTGTAATCAATAATCCTTCCGATGGAGAAGTACTTCAATATAACGCTGCACTAACCGGACTCGTATGGGGAGCTGGAGGTGGTGGTGGCGGTGGTACAGGATTTACCGGTCCCGCTGGTCCCACTGGTCCCGCCGGATCTATTGGTCCTACTGGTGCCATTGGATTGGATGGTTCTACTGGTCCCACTGGAGCTATTGGCCCTACGGGTCCCGCTGGTGGCGGCGGTGGCGGAAACATAAACCTTACCGGTACATTCTATGGAGACTATATCTACTGGAATCCTTACACAGGAACAGGAGAGTGGGTCGTCGGAAGTGATAAAATAAGCATTGGTCTGAATGCTGGTGCTACAGGCCAGGGTATTCAGGGTGTAGCCCTAGGACCTGGCGCTGCCGGATTATATCAGGGAGACTTTTCAGTTGCTCTTGGAGGCGGTGCAGGTGGAAATACACAGGGGGCATACAGCGTGGCCGTTGGAGCAAATGCAGGTATCCTCACCCAGCAGGAGAGAGCTGTTGCTGTAGGAAATAGTGCAGGAAATATAGTCCAAGGAACAGGATCTATAGCTGTAGGAGCATTTGCTGGAAGTATAAATCAGGGAGAATATGCAGTCGCTCTTGGATATCAGGCCGGTCTTTCTCAACAGGCTTCCAAGAGTATCATTATAAACGCAAATGATGTCGCTCTTGATGCCACTGGATCTGGATTCTATGTAAATCCTGTTAATTCATACCTAACATCCACATATGTACTATCATATGATCCTGTATCGTATGAGGTTGGATATGTACCGTCTGGAGGTGGTGGTGGAGCAGGTCCTACCGGTCCTACTGGCCCTTCAGGAACTCCTGGTGGTTCTACCGGTCCTACTGGACCAACAGGTCCCACTGGTCCTATTGGTATTCAGGGTCCCACTGGACCTTCTGGGGGAGGTACTGGTCCTACTGGTCCTACTGGTCCTCAGGGTATCCAGGGTCCTACTGGATTCACTGGTCCTCAAGGTGTTGCCGGAACACCTGGTGGCCCTACTGGTCCTACCGGTCCCGCTGGAAGCGGAGGTAGTTTGAACGTTACCGGCGCCTTCTGGGGAGACTACCTATACTGGAACAACAACACAAATCAATGGGCTGTTGGAAGCTCAAACATAACCCTTGGTCAGAATGCTGGAGCTACAAACCAGCAGACTGGAGCTGTTGCTCTTGGAAATCAGGCTGGTAGATACAACCAGGGCACCGGATCCGTAGCCATAGGTCTCAATTCTGGTTTCACAGGTCAGGGACAATACTCGGTTGCCATAGGATATAATGCAGGACCTACCGGTCAGGCATCCAACAGTATAGCTATTAATGCATCTATTAACGCATTCACACCTGGTGCATCTGGATTCTACGTAAATCCTCTCAACCTATATGCGGGTACTGCGACTGGATACGTCAATCTGGCTTACAATACAAGCACAAATGAGATAGTCAGAGCAGGATCACTGTCAAGAGCATTCGTTGCATTTGCAGGAACTGGATCTATCGGAGTAGCTCAGTCTATAGAATCTTCCTACAATGTGTCATCTGTCACAAGACTTGCAGATCCATCTCCCGGATCATATGGAGTAAAGTACTTCAGTATTGCATTCGCAAACGCAATGCCCGATGCTGTATATGGTATAACTACAGGAGTAGCTCTTGTTGGAACCAATTATAATCAGCCTCCTACTGCTCTATACAGTAGCAGGTCCACAACAGGATTCAACATATCAAGCGGAGGAGTAATCAATGCCTATAATCCCGCAGATCTCGTCAGCTGTACTATATCTGTTTTCCGTTAAACACAATACATCTTACGTATATAAAATTGATGCAAGATAACTGTTAGCCATACAAAATCAGAAAGTATGGCTACTATTTCGAAGAAGAAGATTGAATATAAGTCCATGAATGACCAGCGCGAGCACGTCCTTCATCGTCCTGATATGTACATCGGTTCCATCCGACCCACCACCGACTCCTTCGTCCTCTGGAAGGACAACAAGCTCCAAGCCTCCGAAGCCACCATCAACCCCGGTCTCATGCGCATCTTCATCGAGGTCCTCTCCAACGCCATCGACAACGTCTGGAGATCCGAACAAATGGAGACTCCCATGAAGACAATCAAGGTGACCATCGACCCCGAAACAGGCTCTACATCCATCTGGAACGACGGTTATCACATCTCCGTCACCCCCTACGAATCCGACTCATCTGAGGCATCTTCCTCCAAGAAGGATATCATCTACACACCCGAAAAGATCTTTGGTACCCTCCTCACTTCTTCTAACTACAATGACTCCGAGGAACGCATGACCAGCGGACGCAATGGCCTCGGTGTCAAGCTCACCAATATCTTCTCCAAGTCATTCAAGGTCACCTGTGGAGACCCCGACGAGGGTAAGCAATACGTCCAGACATGGTCCAATAATATGTCAGAAAAGTCCAAGCCCAAGATCACCAAGCTCGCTCGCAAGTCCGGCTTCTGTGAGGTCGAATGGACTCCTGATTTCTCCAAGTTTGGATGCACTGGGTACTCCAATGATATGGTCGCTCTCATGTGCAAGCATGTCATCGAGTCTGCTATGATCACCGGCCTCAATGTCTATCTAAATAACGAGAAGATCCCAGTCAAGTCCCTCCTCGACTATGCAAAGCTCTTCATCCCTGAGGGATCTCAGACCCAGACATTCTCCATCGAAGACGGAAAGAAGACTATGGATGTCGTCGTCGATTCCTCCTCAGATAAGAAGGGCATTTCCTTGTCCTATGTAAATGGTATCGAAACCAGGGAAGGTGGTGTTCATGAGGCATTTGCCCGCTCATCCATCTTCAACCCTCTTCTTGAGAAGATCAATCCCAAGAAGGGTCCTACTATCTCTGCAAGGGAAATCACACCCTATTTCAGCTTCTTTGTCAAATACACCGCACCCAACCCCGAATTTACTTCTCAGGAGAAGAGCAAGCTTGTTTCTCCATCCATCAAGGGAGAGGCTCCTCAGAAGGTCATCAACGCAATTGCTAGGTGGGATATCATCACTGATGTCAAGGATCTGCTCAAGTCCAAGGATCTTTCCACTCTCAAGAAGGCTGAGAAGAAGAGGGGATTCAAGCGTATCGAGGGTCTGGATAGCGCTAATAATGCAGGTGGAAAGAACAGCAAGGACTGTACTCTCATTCTGTGCGAGGGTCTCTCTGCGAAGACCTATGCTGTCAGGGGTATCGAGGTTGGAGCATACGGAAAGAAGGGTCGTGATTGGTTTGGTATCTACCCCCTTCGTGGAAAGCTCCTGAATGTGAGGAACGCTACGGCTTCCACGATCTCAGCCAATAGGGAGATCACCGATATCATCTCTGCTCTAGATCTCAAGTATGGAGTTGATTACACGGATGAGAAGAACTTCAATACCCTGAACTATGGACGAGTTATGATTCTTACCGATGCAGATACCGATGGTCTGCATATTGCCGGACTCATCCTGAACTTCTTCCATAGTCTGTTCCCCTCTCTGTTCTATAGGGAGACTCCCTTCATTGTCTGTATGAAGACGCCTATCATTATGGTGTATAGGGGAGTGAAGACCTCGAATCCTTACTATACCCTGGAGGAGTACAAGGACAGCAAGCATCCCCAGAATGCGAGGGTCAAGTACTTCAAGGGTCTTGGATCATGGAGTGGGGATGAGGCCAAGGATTCATTCGCCAAGAAGATGGTTGAGTTCAAACTTACAAATAGCACAGATGAGGCTATGCTCAAGGTGTTTAGCAATAAGCAGAGTGATGATCGCAAGAGATGGCTCGAGACCTACAATCCCAAGGAGATTATT
>JACCED011186439.1_pt1 | contig 10465 bp, 8 predicted proteins | sample 7455021 | NCBI WGS metagenome assembly JACCED01 (sample SAMN15323456, study PRJNA562643) | freshwater metagenome | isolation source: river surface water | place: USA:Blue River Watershed | collected 2017-08-19 | reverse complement strand
GCTGGTTGGCTCGTTAGCTGGTTGGCTAGGTAGCTGGTTGGCTAGGTAGCTGGTTGGCTGGTTGGCTCGTTGGCCATTCACTAGTTGCCAGCAGCCAGCAACCCCCTCACGTACTCGAGGTCCTCAGGGCTGTCGACGCCGATGCCGGCGGCGGCCACTTCGGCGCTGTAGATGGGGAATCCGGATTCGTGCCAGCGCAGCTGCTCGAGGCGCTCGCGGACTTCGCCGGGGGTGGGCTGCAGGTTGACGAGCTGGGGCAGTACGTCGGCGCGGAATCCGTACATGCCCACGTGGCGCCAAGCCTGGATGCTGCAGCACTCGGGGCTGCGGCTAAAACTCGTGCACAGGCCATCGGGCAGCCGCTGCACAAAGCAGTTGTTGGGCGACGAAAGGTCGGCCGCGCGGGCGGGCGTAACGAGGGTTCCGATGCGCACCTCGGGGCGGCGCATCAGGCGCACTAAGGTTTCGAGGTCGTGGGCTTGCACGAGCGGCTCGTCGCCCTGCACGTTCAGGACGATGTCGGGGCGCGCACCTTCCCAGTGGGCGAGGACTTCGGCGGCGCGGGCGGTTCCGTTGGGGCAGTCGGGCGAGGTCATGCGCACCCGTCCGCCAAACGAAAACACGGCGTCGGCGATGCGGGCGTCGTCGGTGGCCACCACGGCGGGAAGCACGGCCGAAACCCGTTCCCAAACGTGCTGAATCATGGGCTTGCCGGCGATAAGGGCCAAGGGCTTGCCGGGAAGCCGCGTGCTGGCGTAGCGCGCGGGAATGACGGCGAGGACCTCGAGGGCGTCGAGCATGCCTTAGGCGCCGTACTGGGCGCTGTAGTAGTCCATGTAGGCGCCGCTGGTGACGTTGCGCAGCCAGGTCTCGTTGCTGAGGTACCAGTCGATGGTGGCGCTCAGGCCCTCTTCGAAGGTCACCGAAGGCTTCCAGCCGAGCTCGCGGTGGATCTTGGTGGCGTCGATGGCGTAGCGCTTGTCGTGGCCCGGACGGTCCTTGACAAAGGTGATCAGCTGGGCGCTGTCGCCCTCGGGGCGTCCGAGTTTGGCGTCCATGGCGCGGCACAGCAGGTGGACCAAGTCGATGTTTTGCCACTCGTTCCATCCGCCGATGCAGTAGGTTTCGCCGTTCTTGCCGTCGCGGTACACAGTGTCGATCGCGATGGCGTGGTCGATGACGTAGAGCCAGTCGCGGGTGTACTTGCCGTCTCCGTAGACCGGCAGGGGCTTGCGCTCGATGATGTTGTGGATCATGAGCGGAATCAGCTTCTCAGGGAAGTGGTTGGGCCCGTAGTTGTTGGAGCAGTTCGAGAGCACCACCGGAAGCCCGTAGGTTTCGTGGTAGGCGCGCACAAAGTGGTCGCTGCTGGCCTTTGAGGCGCTGTAGGGGCTGTTAGGGCTGTAGGGCGTCTCTTCGGTGAAGAAGCCTTCGGCGCCGAGGGCTCCGAACACCTCGTCGGTCGATATGTGGTAGAAGCGCTTGCCCTCCATGGCGCCGGCCCAGGTGCTGCGCGCGGCGTTGAGCAGGTTGACGGTACCGATCACGTTGGTTTCGACAAACGCGAGGGGGTCGCTGATGGAGCGGTCTACGTGGCTCTCGGCGGCAAGGTGGACCACGCCGTCGGGCTGGTAGCGGTCAAACAGGTCGTGAACGGCCAGGGCGTCGCGGATGTCGACGCGCTCAAAGCGGTAGTTCGCGGCCTCGGCCACGTCGGCCAGGTTTTCGAGGTTGCCGGCGTAGGTCAGGGCGTCGACGTTGACAATGGTGTCCTGAGGGTAGCGCTGAACGAAGCGGCGAACGACGTGCGAGCCGATGAATCCGGCTCCGCCGGTGATAAAAATCGTAGCCATTAGGGGGCGATGATGAGGGTTTGGCGGTGCAAAATTAAGGCTTCCGCCTGGTCCCCGGCCTCGTGCCAAAAGCCGATTCGTACCCAATATGTTCCGCGCGGAAGGTGCCCCAGCCACGCATAAACCTCGTTGCGGCCGGCGCGCACCTGGGCCTGGGCCAACTCGACGACGGCTCCGCTGGCGTCAACAACCTCAAAATCAATGATTCCCTTGCCTGGCGCGTCGATGAGCGCGAACACCTCGCTCTGGGCGGGGTTCGGAAAAAGCAGCGGGGCCGGCGCGTCGGTCATCGGCAAGACCACCGAAGCGTCGTAGCTGCAGCCTCGGGAATCGGTCACCCTCACGCTTAAAGTGTCGCCGCCGCAGGCCGTGCCGCTTTGGGCTGTGGTGCTGCCGTCGCTCCACGCGTAGGTAAACGGACCAAGACCGGCGGGCGTGGCCTCGGCGAAGCGCTCGCAGCCTTGACCTCCGGTTAGCAGCTGCACGCTGAGGGCCGTGGAGTCGGGCGACTGGAGCAAGTGCATCCAGGTGCCGTTGCCGCCGTTGCCCAAGGCATAAAATCCGGCGAGCCACGCTTGGCCGGGGGTGCTGTAGTCTTGCTGGATGCCGAAGTAGTCGCCCCAGCGCTCGGCTCCGCCCAACTTGCTCACGTTGCCAAGGCCGGACTTCAGCGGAACGACGCTGCTGTAGCTGCCGTCGTTGCCGTAGTAGACCGCGGAGTAGCCCGCGAAGTTGCTGGGCGACACGTGGTTAAATCCGATAAGAAGTTCGCCGTCACAGCTCTCGTTGCCGATCCAGGTGAGGTTGGGGTAGCCAAAGTAGCGCACCGGGTCGCCGATGACGTGGCCCAGCAAGGTGTCGGGCTGGTCGGGCGTCGGAATGATGCCGTGGTAAATCGCGGACCGCTGGGTGGCGAAGTCGCGCGTGGTGCTGACCAGGTGCACGCTGCCGTCGGGCAATTCCTGGGCACCCAGCCAGCGGCCGTCGTTGGTCTGCAGGCCCTTGGTGGGGTCGGCGACGGGCGTGGAGGGTTGGCGACCGTTGGGCGGAAGCCCGTAAGGCTGGCTCGCGCGCAGCACGTGGATGTTGTAGGAATGGGTTCCGCCCACCGCGCTGTCGGTGCGGGTCAGGAAGAAGACGGTGTCGTTCTGGGCGTCGAAGTTGCGGTTGCTGGCCCACATGGGCTTGGACGTGTAGCCGTCCCAGCCGGTGACTGCGACGAGGTTGCGAATCCAGCGGCCGTTGGTGGCGAATCCATGGTGCAGCTCGGCGGGCAGCGTCGTGGCGCCCGCGTAGCCGGCGGCCTTGTCCATTTCCCAGATCACGGTTCCGTCAAAGCCAACCTGCCAGCTCACGCCCGGAATGATCAGGTTGATCGACATGACCAGCTTGCCGTCGGTGAAGGCCATCGACGGAAAGTCGCTCCAGCGGTTGTTGTTGAGCGGATTCCCGGGCAGCGTGTAGGTGTTCCAGCCCGCATTGGGGTCCTTGGACTGGCTGAAGCAGACCACGATTTGGCTCGTAGACGGCGTGTTGCCGACAAAAAACAGCAGCACCCAGCGCTCGGCAACGGGGTCGTAGAGCAGGCGCGGGTCGCTGGAGCTCGCCGACGTTTGCACGCCCGAGGCGGCGATGAGCGGAATAAACTGCTGCGGAAAAAGAAAGGTATCTGTTCGCAGGTCCCAGCCCCAAATCACGCTGTTGACGGCGGTCAGCACGACGGAATCACCGTAGGCTATGGTGTTGTCGTTGGGGGTTCCGCCCGGAATCGGCACCTGGGAGCCGTTGATGGTGAACACACGCTTCATGCTCAGGTCACCGCGAACGATCGGGTCAGCCGCCAGCGTTTTGTGGGCCGGCGCAGGGTCGGCGTCGGCAGCCATGCCAAATCGCTGGGCGTATTCGGCCTTGAGGGCGTTGAGTTGGGCGGACTTAGAAAACGCGTCGGGCGCCTCGAGGTGGGTCACGCGCAGGTCCAGCACGGGCTCGACCTGGTCCATGCGGAATTGCTTAGTGCGCGGAATGCCAAACGATAAAGGCTGCGCCAGGGCCGGCAGGGCCGCCAGCAGGCAGAGGACGAGGAGGTGTCGCATACCTCCAAGGTACGGCGGGGATGAATTTTATTAAATCCGGTTATACCCGAACGCCTTGATTTGATTGATTGGTCTCAAGGAGCTAACTAGCTAACTAGCTAACTAGCTACCTAGCCAATGCCTGCTGCCAGCGCCACGCGTCAGCCATGGCCTCGTCGAGCGTTTTTTGGGCAGTCCAGCCGAGGACTTCGGTGGCGCGCTGGGTGTCGGCGTAGGCGGCGATGACGTCTCCGGCGCGGCGGGGCGCGAAGCTCCACTGCAGGGAGGCTCCGGTGGCGCGCTCGAAGGATTGAATCACTTCGAGGACGGTGGAGCCTTCGCCGGTTCCGAGGTTAAATACTTCAAACGCTTCTGCCATAGAAGCGTTTAAAATGCGCTCCAAGGCCACCACGTGGGCGGCGGCGAGGTCGACGACGTGGATGTAGTCGCGAATGGCGGTTCCGTCGCGGGTCGGGTAGTCGCTACCGAAGACCTGAAGGGGTCCGCGCAAGCCCGCTGCGCTCTGGGTAATGAACGGAACCAGGTTCTGGGGCACGCCGAGCGGAAGCTCGCCAATGCGCGCCGAATGGTGCGCGCCGATCGGGTTAAAGTAGCGCAAGGCGATCACCTTGAGGCCAAAGGCCCGCACGGCGTCGCGGAGCACCTCCTCGCCCACCTGCTTGGTGTTGCCGTAGGGCGACTCCGCGGGTTTGATGGGCGCGGTCTCGGGAATGGGAAGGCTGTCGGCCTGGCCGTAGACAGTGCACGACGAGCTGAAGATGAGCCCGCACTGGGGGTGCGCACGCTGGTAATCAAGCAAGTTGAGCAGCGAGTCGAGGTTGTTGCGGTAGTACGCAATGGGCTCGGCAACGCTCTCCCCCACCGCTTTGTGGGCGGCAAAGTGAATGATTCCGTCAAATTGGCGGTCGGCGAGGAAGGCCTCGGTCGCGGTACGGTCGGCCAAATCGACATTGACCCATTCAGGGCGGACGCACGAAATGGCTTCGATGCCGTCGAGCACTTCGGCCCGGGTGTTGTTGAGGTTGTCGGCCAAAACCACACGGTAGCCGCGGGCAATCAGGTCCACGGCGGTGTGGGAGCCGATGTAGCCGAGGCCGCCGGTTACGAGTACGGATTTCACTTGCTGTAAGCTTTAAAGTCGCGGTGCTCCTGCTTGTAGAGCAGGTCGTCGGGCAGGTTGCGGAACGCGTCGTAGGTGATCTTCAGGCCTTCGGCGCGGCTGACCTTGGGTTCCCAACCGAGGATCTCGCGGGCTTTGGTGATGTCGGGCTGGCGCTGGGTGGGGTCGTCTTTGGGCAGGGGCTTGTAGACGATTTTTTGGTCGGTGCCGGTGAGCTTGATGATTTCTTCGGCGAACTGCGCGATGGTGATTTCGTCGGGGTTTCCGACGTTGACCGGGTAGGGGTAGTCGCTCAGCAGCAGCCGGTAGATGCCCTCGACCAGGTCGTCGACGTAGCAGAAGCTGCGGGTCTGGCTGCCGTCGCCAAAGACGGTGAGGTCTTCGCCGCGCAGGGCTTGACCAATGAAGGCCGGCAGCACGCGGCCGTCGTTGAGGCGCATGCGGGGCCCGTAGGTATTGAAAATCCGCACAATGCGGGTTTCAAGGCCGTGGTAGGTGTGGTAGGCCATCGTCATGGCCTCTTGGAAGCGCTTGGCCTCGTCGTAGACGCCGCGCGGACCGACCGGGTTCACGTTGCCCCAGTACTCCTCGGTTTGGGGGTGTACCAGCGGGTCGCCGTAGACTTCCGACGTCGAAGCCACGAGAATCCGCGCCTTTTTGGCCAGGGCGAGGCCGAGGCAGTTGTGGGTTCCGAGCGAACCCACTTTAAGCGTTTGAATCGGAATCTTCAAGTAGTCGATCGGCGAAGCCGGCGACGCGAAGTGAAGGATGTAGTCCAGCGGCCCGTTGAGGTGAATGTGGGTGCTGACGTCGTGGTGCACAAACGAAAACTGCGGCAAGCCCTGAAGGTGTTCGAGGTTGCGCAGGTCGCCCGTGATTAAGTTGTCCATGGCGACGACCTCGTAGCCCTCGCGAATGAAGCGGTCGCAGAGGTGCGAGCCCAGGAAGCCGGCCGCGCCGGTAATGAGAATTCGAGGCATGGTCTTAGTGAACGCCGATTCCGGAATAGGTGAAGCCCAGCGCGCGCAATTCGCTGCCGCTGAATATGTTGCGGCCATCGAAGACTACGGGTTGGCGCAGGGCGTCCTTCACGCGGCTCCAGTTGGGCACGCGGAACTCGCTCCACTCGGTGATCAGCAGCAGGGCGTCGGCGCCGGTCAGGGCCTGGTAGGCGTCGGCGGCGTAGGTGATGCGGTCCTGCAGCTGGTGCTTGGCCTCGTCCATCGCCACGGGGTCGTAGGCGGTGACGGTGGCTCCGAGCGCCATTAAGGCCTCGGCGATGACCACCGAAGGGGCCTCGCGCATGTCGTCGGTCTGCGGCTTGAAGCTCAGGCCCCAGAAGGCAAAGTGCTTGCCGCGCAGGTCGCTGCCGAAGTGGGCCTTGATCTTGGTGACCATTACGCTCTTTTGGGCGTCGTTGACCGCCTCGACGGCCTCGAGGATGCGCATCGTGTAGCCCTGCTCCTTGGCGGTGCGCGCCAGGGCCTTGACGTCTTTGGGAAAGCAGCTTCCGCCGTAGCCAATACCCGGGTAAATAAACTTGGTACCGATGCGCGGATCACTTCCGATGCCCTTGCGGACCTGGTTGACGTCGGCGCCCATGATTTCGCACAGGTTGGCGATGTCGTTCATGAACGAAATCTTGGTGGCCAGCATGGCGTTGGCGGCGTACTTGGTCATTTCGGCCGACGGAATGTCCATGAAGAGCACCGGGTGGCCGTTGAGGGTGAAGGGCTTGTAGAGGCGGGCCAGCACGTCTTGGGCGCGCTCGGACTCTACGCCGCAGACGATGCGGTCAGGCTTCATGAAGTCGTCGATGGCCGCGCCCTCTTTGAGGAATTCGGGGTTGGACGCCACGTCAAAGGGAAGCTTGGAACCGCGGGCGTCGAGGGCCGCGCGCAGCGCTCCGCGCACCTTTTCGGCCGTACCCACAGGCACCGTGCTCTTGGTGATCACCACCAGGTAGTCGGTCATGGTGCGGCCAATGCCGTCGGCCACGGCCAGCACGTACTGCAGGTCGGCGCTGCCGTCTTCGCCCGGAGGCGTTCCCACCGCGATGAACGCCGCTTCGGAACCTTGAATCGAGGCCGCGAGGTCCGTCGAAAAGTGCAGGCGCCCGGCGGCCACGTTGCGGGCCACCACGGCGTCAAGGCCCGGCTCGTAGATCGGCAAAATCCCTTTGTGAAGGTTGGCGATCTTGGCTTCGTTGACGTCCACGCAGGTGACGTCCATGCCGACGTCGCTCAAGCAGGCGCCGGTGACCAGACCGACGTAGCCGGTTCCAACTACGGTGATTTTCATGACTTCAAAAAGGATTTAATGGCTTGGATAATAAGATCTTGAGTGTCCGGACTCAGCTCGGTATGCATGGGCAGCGAGAGCACTTCGGCACAGAGCTGCTCGGCGACCGGAAAGCACCCGTCGGGGTAGCGCTCCGACCGATACGCCAGCTGGCGGTGCAGCGGCAGCGGGTAGTAAATCATGGTCGGAATTCCGAGGACCTTGAGGTGCTCGGCCAGCGCGTCGCGGCGGCCGTTGGCCACCCGAAGGGTATACTGGTGAAAGACGTGGGTCGATGCCGGGCGACGGACCGGTGTTTGGATGCCTGGGACCCCGGCGAGTCCCGCGTCGTAGCGGTCGGCAGCGGCTTGGCGGGCGGCGGCGTAGCCGTCGAGGTGGCGCAGCTTCACGCGAAGCACCGCGGCCTGCAGCGTGTCCAAGCGGCTGTTGCAGCCCACCACGTCGTGGCGGTACTTGACTTTTTGGCCATGGTTGGCGACCATGCGGATTCGTTCCGCGAGCGCGGCGTCGCGGGTAAATATCGCCCCGCCGTCGCCCATGCAACCCAGGTTTTTCGACGGAAAAAAGCTCGTGCAGCCCACGGTTCCGAGGGTTCCGAGGGCGAGGGTGCGGCCGTCGCGCAGCGTGTAGCGGGCACCAAGGGCCTGGGCGGTGTCTTCGACCACGGGGATTCCGCGCTCGTTCGCCAGTTCCAGCAGCGCGTCCATGGCTGCGCCCTGCCCGTACAGGTGCACCGGCACAATGGCCTTGGTCCGCGGAGTCACCGCCGCGCGCACCTGGTCAAGGTCAAGCGAAAACGTTCCGGGTTCCACGTCCACGAGGACCGGAGTGAGTCCAAGTAGCGCAATCACCTCAGCCGTAGCCACATAGGTAAAGGTCGCCGTAATAACTTCGTCGCCCGGCTGCAGGCCGAGGGCCATCAACGCAATTTGGAGGGCGTCGGTTCCGTTGGCGCAGGGGATGGTGTGCACGCCATCACCCAAGTAGGCGCTGAGTTCGCTGGCAAAATCAGCCACGTCGGGACCCTGAATGTAGTGGGCCTGGTGGCTGGCGCGAAGCAGGGCTTCGTCGAGTTCAGATTGGATGCGCGCATGCTGACCCACGAGGTCAACCATGGGAATCGGCGGGTGGAACGGCAGGTGCTGGGCCATAAAGGGCAAAGGTAACCCACGCCGAGGGCGTAGCATAGGCCGTGTGCTTTGCCTAACTTCGCGGCATGCGCATTTTTTCTGCACTTTGGGTCCTTGCCCTCGGAATCCTGTCGGCGCCGGCGTTTGGACAGGAAATTCCGCGGATTCGGATCCACATCGCCCCAGGTATCGAGGCGCCACTCGGCGCATGGCGCGCAGACTACGGAAACAGCGCCAAGGTCCGCGTCCGCGGCGACCTAAGCCTGACCCAGCGGGACTACGTCTGGGCCGAATACGGTGCCCGTTTTAGTGGCGGAGTGCGCAACACCAACCAAATTTTGGCGTTTTTGATGAACGAACACGGCTACATCATGGGCAACGACGGAAGCCCCGCCTTGGTTCGCCTTGAAGGCCGCGGAAGCAGCGCTGCACTAGGCTACGGCCGACGTTTTTGGATGCACAACGCGCATTCCTTAGCCGTCGAAGCGGGCGCCGACGCCGTCGCCCACAAGATTTGGTTCAACAATTCCGGCGGCGTGCCGATGCTTACCAAGCCCTACGTGTATGGCCTTGACCGGATGCGCCAAGGACTGGGCGCCCAAGCCGCGCTGCGCTACAGCCATGCCGACCCCAACGACGTCATCAACTTTACGGTCGCTGTTCGTGCCGGAATGGCCCGAACCCACGACGTGCGCGGCACCTACTACGGCGGAAACCCGCCCTCCCCCACGCCGCAATGGGACGGTTTTGTCGGCCTCGAGCTGAGCTGGTTCTTGCCTTTGGGCGAGAAGTTGAGCACCTCGGCTCCCGCCGTACCCAACCAACCCAAGATTCGCTACTATCAGTGAGCCTGCAGGGGTTGGTCTTTGGCGCCGCGAGCCATGTGGCCGCGCTTGGAGGCCACCGCGCCGCCCGAGATTGGTGGACGGGCCGGCTGATCCCTGCCCCCGAGGGGCCCTTTGACCTTTGGATTCACGGCGCTTCGTGGGGTGAGTTTTGGATGCTCGAACCGCTCGTTCGCTCCTTCGCCGGCTCGGGCAAACGGGTACTCGTGACGTTTTTTTCGCCAAGCGGAATGCGCGGATGGGCACGCTACGTAGCGCCCGAGGGGATCGTAGCCTGCCTTGCCCCGCCCGACTTCCAACCCTACGTTCGGCGGTTTGTCGATCGGGTCCAACCAAAGGCCCTGCTCGTGCTGCAGACCGACCTCTGGCCCACCATGGTTTTGGCGTGCCATCGGCGCGGAATTCCCTTTGGCGTAGCCTTTGCCCACGTCCCTCCGGAGCACCGCTGGTGGTCGCTCACGGGGCTTGGGGACCGCAAGCTCCTTCGAGGAGCCCACTTCGTGGGGCTGCAGCATGCCTCGGGCCTCGCGCCAGCCCAAAAAGCCGGCCTGAAGGCCCTTGTACTGGGCGACGGACGCTTTGACGCCGCCGCCGCACGCATTGGACGAGGCGAGGGGCCTTTGCCCAACTGGGATCGGTTTCGCGACCTGCGACCAGTGCTCGTGGTGGGTTCGTCGTGGCCCGAAGACGAAGCCATCTGGCTACCGGTGCTGATGCGCCGCACCCACTGGAAGTTTGTTTTCGCCCCCCACGATCCCGCGCGCGCCGACGAGCTTATCGGGCGCCTTCCCTTGCCCGCGCTGCGCAGCAGCGCGTGGGGCACCTACCGCGACGCGCAGCTCGAAGAGGCGCGCGTCGTGGTCGTCGACCAAATTGGCCAACTCTTTGGCCTGTACGGTGGGGCCCAAGCCGCCTTTGTGGGCGGCGCCTTCAAGCAAGGACTTCACAATATTATTGAGCCATTGGCGTGGGGACTTCCGGTTGCGTTTGGCCCCATGCTCGGCAGGCACTGGGAGGCGCACGATGCCCTGCGCGACGGCGTCGCCGAAACCGTGGCGAGCACCGACCAGGCCTTGGCCTGGTTGGACCGGAATGAGTCCACGCCGGCGAATGCCGCGTGGGC
>JACCED011003748.1_pt1 | contig 10465 bp, 9 predicted proteins | sample 7455021 | NCBI WGS metagenome assembly JACCED01 (sample SAMN15323456, study PRJNA562643) | freshwater metagenome | isolation source: river surface water | place: USA:Blue River Watershed | collected 2017-08-19 | reverse complement strand
GCGAGGTGCCGCCGGTGCCGATCATCTTGTTGCCGCCCTCGTGGCGCTCCTTCTGCTCCTCGAAGCGTTTCTTCAGCGTCTCCATCAGCGCGTCCCAGCCCAGGGCCTCGATGCGGGCCTTCTCCTCGGGGGAGAGTTCGAGCTCCAGGTTCTTGCGCAGCCACTCCAGCGGGACCTCCTTCGTGAGGTCGGCCAGCAGCTCCACGCCGCGGAAGTAGGCCGAGAAGGCGCGGTCGAACTTGTCGTAGTGCTTCTCGTCCTTCACCATCGCGGCGCGGGCCACGTAGTAGAAGTCGTCGATCGCCCAGCCGTCCTCGCTGCGGGGGCCGACCACGCCGGCCTGCAGGGCTTCCAGCAGGGTGAGGTATTCCTTCACCGATACCGGCAACTTGGCGGCGCGCAGGGTCTGGAAGAAGCCGGAAAGCATGGCGGGCTCCTGGAGGGTGTCAGCGGGGCCGGGACAGCTGGTGCTGCAGGTGCGCCTTCACCTCGGGCCATTCGCCCGCGGCCAGGCTGTACATCACCGTGTCGCGCACGGTGCCGTCGCGGCGCAGCGCGTGGTGGCGCAGCACGCCGTCCTTCCTCGCGCCCAGGCGCTCGATGGCGCGCTGGCTGGCGAAGTTGAAGTTGTCGGTGCGCCAGCCCACCAGCTTCGCGCCCAGCGCCTCGAAGGCGTGCGTGAGCAGCAGCAGCTTGGCCGTGGTGTTGACGTGGGTGCGCTGCGCGCTGCGGGCGTACCAGGTGTAGCCGATCTCCAGCCGCTCCACCGCGGGCACGATGTCGTGGTAGCGGGTGGTGCCCACGAGGCGGCCCGTGGCGGTGTCGCGCACCACGAAGGGCAGCATGTGGCCCTCGGCCTGGCCCTGCAGCGCGGTGGCGAGGTAGGCCGCCATCCCGCCCGGCGCGGGCACCGAGGTGACGCGGATGTTCCACAGCTCGCCGTCACGCGCGCAGGCCTCCAGGTCGGCGGCATGGTCGCCAGTGAGCGGCTCCAGGCGCAGGCCGGGCCACTCGAGCGTGAGGGGCGAGGGCGCCAGCATCAGCGCTTGTCCTTGCCCTTGCCCTTGCCCGGGCCGGGGTCCTGGCCTTGGCCCTGGCGGACCTTGCGCCAGCGGCGGGCCAGGTGCAGGCCGATGCCGCCGCCCAGGCCCACCAGGGCGATGCCGGCCAGCGACGCGGGGCCGTAGCCCGGGGCGAGCGGGTCGACGCCCAGGCCCAGGGCCAGCCAGTAACCGAGCAGGGCGCCGCCGATGAAGCCGACGGCGTCGGACAGGCCTTCGAGGAGGAGGGGGTGCATGGCGTGGGGAGGGAGTCGGTTTCAGCGATTGCGCTGCTGCATGAACACGAGTTTCTCGAACAGGGTGAGGTCCTGCTCGTTCTTCAGGAGCGCGCCCACCAGCGGCGGCACGCTGACCTTGTCGCCCTCGCCGGCCAGGCTGGCTACGGGGATGTCCTCGGCCACCAGCAGGCGCAGCCAGTCCAGCAGCTCGGAGGTGCTGGGCTTCTTCTTGAGGCCCGGCAGGTTGCGGATGTCGTAGAAGGCCTTCATCGCCGACGACAGCAGATCCTGCTTCAGCGTGGGGAAATGCACCTTCACGATCTCGCGCATGGTGTCCGCGTCGGGGAAGCGGATGTAGTGGAAGAAGCACCGGCGCAGGAAGGCGTCCGGCAGCTCCTTCTCGTTGTTGGAGGTGATGAACACCAGCGGCCGGTGCCTGGCCTTGACCAGCTCGCGCGTCTCGTAGCAGTAGAACTCCATGCGATCGAGCTCGCGCAGCAGGTCGTTGGGGAACTCGATGTCGGCCTTGTCGATCTCGTCGATCAGCAACGCCACGGGGCGATCGGCGGTGAAGGCCTGCCACAGCACGCCCTGGATGATGTAGTTGCGGATGTCCTTGACCCGCTCGTCCCCCAGCTGCGAATCGCGCAGGCGGCTGACGGCGTCGTACTCGTACAGGCCCTGCTGCGCCTTGGTCGTGGACTTGATGTGCCATTGCAACAGCGGCATGTCCAGGGCCGTTGCCACTTCCTCCGCCAGCAGGGTCTTGCCGGTGCCGGGCTCGCCCTTGACCAGCAGTGGCCGCTTCAGCGCGATGGCGGCATTCACGGCCAGCTTCAGGTCCGCTGTAGCTACATAGTTGTCAGAACCTTGGAACTTCATGGGGTTTTTGCGGGGGTGCTGATGCGTTGGTGACTTCTACAATCGCGGGTTCTGAGGATTCTGCTCGCAAAATGACAAGAACCATCCGTCTGCTGTCCGCCATCGTTGTCGCTTGTGCGACCAACCTGGTTTTCGCCCAGGCTGCGGCCCCCGCCCCGGCGGCCCCCGCTGCCGCCACCACCGTCGAAGCCAAGGCCGCGATGTGCATCGGCTGCCACAGCATCCCGGGCTACCAATCGAGCTTCCCCGAGGTGCACCGCGTGCCCATGATCTCGGGCCAGAGCGCCAAGTACATCGTGGCGGCCCTGAACGGCTACAAGAACGGCGACCGCAAGCACCCCACCATGCGCGGCATCGCCGCCGGCCTGACCGAGCAGGACATGGCCGACCTGGCCGCCTACTACGAGAAGCAGGCCAAGCCCGCCGTGGCCGACAAGCCCGCCCGCGAGCCCAGCCCCCAGGTCGCCGCCCTGCTGCAGAAGGCCGCCTGCGCTTCCTGCCACGGCGCCAACTTCTCCAAGCCGATCGATCCCAGCTACCCCAAGATCGCCGGCCAGCATGCCGACTACCTGTTCGTGGCCCTCAAGGCCTACAAGGGTGAGCCGAACAACGTGGTCGGCCGCACCAACGGCGTGATGGGCGGCATCTCCAAGCAGTTCACCAACGCCGAGCTCAAGGCGCTCGCGCAGTACGTGGGCTCGCTCGAGGGCGAGATGCAGGTCAAGCCGCAAAGCCGCTTCCGCTGACCCGGCTGCGGGTCCCCGGACCCAGGCCCCAGGACAAAGCCCCGCCGTGCGGGGCTTTTGTTTTTTCCGGCCGACCCGTGCGCGCGGGCCGCGGCCTCAGTCCCGTGTCGCCTGGCGCTGCACGCAGTCGATGTAGGCCTGCCCGTCGGGCGGACGCCCGGCGCGCTGGCTTTCCCACAGCATCTGCCCCAGGCAGTCCATGGCCTCGTGGTGGGCCTCGTGCAGCGAATCGCGCCGTGCCGCCAGCAGTTCGACCGCCTGGCGGATGCCCCGGGGCTGGTCGATCGAGCATTGCTCGCTGATGGACAGGTGCATGGACAGGTGCAGGAACGGGTTGGCCTGGCCGTTGGCGCCGTCGTAGACGCGGGTGAGGGCGCTGTCGGCGTCGGCGAAGTCCGCGTCGTATTCGGGGTGCTCGGCCAGCCACTGGCTGGCCAATGTCTCGAGCGCGTCCATCGGCTGGCCGGCCCGGGCCTTGGCGTGCACGCCGCAGAAAAAGCGGCGCACGTCTTCCTGTGAGGGATTGAACATGCGTGACAGGTTAGCATGCCCCTTTCGCATGATCACCGATCCGTTCTTCTACCTCGTCGCGGTCCCGGCCGTCCTCCTCCTGGGCATCAGCAAGAGCGGGTTCGGGGCCGGCTTCGGCTCGCTGGCCGTGCCGATGATGGCCCTGGCCGTCACCGTGCCCGAGGCCGCCGCCATCCTCATGCCGGTGCTGCTGGTGATGGACCTGCTGGGGCTGCACGCCTTCCGCGGGCACTACGACTGGCGGCTGCTGCGGTTCCTGGTGCCCTGCGGGCTGGTGGGCGTCGCCTGCGGCGCCTTGCTGTTCAAGCTGCTGGACGCGCGCCTGGTCGCCGGCATCGTGGGCGTGTCCACCCTGGTGTTCCTGGCCCAGCGGCTGCTGTTCCCGCCGCGCCCGGACAGCCCGGCGCCGCCGAAGTGGCTGGGCGCCCTCCTCACCGCCACCTCCGGCTTCACCAGCTTCGTCGCCCACGCGGGCGGCCCGCCGATCAACGCCTACGCCATCCCGCTGCGCCTGCCGCCCGTGGTCTTCACCGCCACGATGGCGGTGTTCTTCTTCGTCGTGAACCTGAGCAAGTGGGGGCCCTACGCCTGGCTCGGGCTGCTGGACACCCGCAACATGCTCACCTCCCTGGCGCTGCTGCCGCTGGCGCCCGTGGGCGTGTTCATCGGCGTGCGCATTGCCCACCGCATCGACCCGGTGCTGTTCTACCGCTTCATCTACGCCGGCATGCTGCTTACCGGCCTGAAGCTGGTCTGGGACGGCTTCCTGGCGCGCTGAGGGCTGTCCCGCCTACTGCGGGCGCCCTCCCGGGCGCCGGCCTCACTGCCCCCGCACGAAGACCAGCGAGGCATTGAGCACATACACCGCCACCAGCCCAACGCTGATCCAGCTGGCCAGGCGCAGCACGCGGCTGCGGGGGCGCATCACCAGCCCCACCATCACCAGCGCCGTCATGATGCAGGCCGTGATGGCCGTGGCTGCATGCACCGGCGCCACGCTTTCCAGCAGGGGGCCGCGGGCGAACGCGGCATCGTCCACCGCCAGCACCACCACGTTGAACAGGTTGCTGCCCAGGAGGTTGGCCACCGCCATGTCCAGCGCCCGCAGGCGCAAGGCCGCCAGTGTCACGGACACCTCGGGCAGCGTGGTGGCCAGCGCCATGACCAGCGTGCCCACGAAGCTGCGGCTCCAGCCCAGGGACTGGGCGAGCTGGTCGGCCAGGCCCGGCAGCCAAAGGCCCGCGCCCAGCACCACTGCCGCGGCAAGGGCGAACCGCAGCCACTCCCGCGGCAGCTGCACCGCCGTGGCCACCCCTGCCCGGGCCGCCGGCCCCTGGGTGCGTTCATGCAGGAACACGCTGCGCAGCGCCAGCAGGTACATCCCCAGCAGCAGCGGGCTGTAGATGCCCACGTGCAGCAACGCCGGCGCACCCGGCCCCATCACCAGGCTCAGGGCCACCAGCCCCAGCATCACCACCCCGAAGGCCGCGGACAGCAGGTGCGCGGCGCTGGCCTGCTGGTACAGCGGCTGCGGCCGCTGCAGCAGGTCCACCGCCACCAGGAACAGCAGGTTGAAGACGCAGGCGCCCAGCGCGTTGCCCACGGCCAGGTTGGGCGCGTCGTGGCGCGCCACGGCGCTCACGCCCGAGGCCAGCTCGGGCAGGGAGGTGATGGTGGCCAGCAGCGCCAGCCCCATCCAGCCGCCGGACAGGCCGGTCGCCTCGCCGATGCGGTCGGCGCTGCGCGCCAGCACCGTGCCGGCGACAGCGATCAGCGTGGCGCAGGCCAGCAGCTGCAGCACCAGCCAGGCCAGGCTCATGCCGCCCTCCGCCGGGCGGACAGCTTGCGCAGTTCCTCCACCCACAGCACCGCCGTCGCCAGGCCCAGCAGCTGCAGCAACGTCAGGCCCGGCAGCGGCGAGGTGTGGAACCAGGCGTTGGCCCAGGGCAGGTACAGCACCGCCAGCTGCAGGGCCACGGACAGGGCCAGGCCCCCCAGCAGCCAGCGGTTGCGAAGCACGCCCAGACGCAGCGCCGAGCGGGTGGCACTCTGGCAGTTCATCACGTTGAACCACTGGCACATCACCAGCAGCGTGAAGGTCTCGGTGCGCACCTGGTCCACCGGCAGGCCCGCGCCCAGGCGCGCGGCGAACCAGCCGAAGCACACCGCCACCGTCACCGCCGCCATCAGCAGCACGCGCCGCAGCATGCCGCGGTCCACCAGCGGGTCGCCGCGGGACACGGGGCGGCGCGCCATCTCGTCGCCCTCGGCGGGCTCCATCACCAGGTTCACCGTCAGCGTGCCCTCGGCCACGATGTTGATCCACAGGATCTGCACGGCCGCCAGCGGCAGCGGGAAGCCCGCGAACAGGGCCAGCAGCAGCAGGGCCACCTCGTCGATCGAGGTGGCGAACAGGAACAGGATCACCTTCTTGAGGTTGCCGTAGACGACGCGGCCCTGTTCGACCGCCGCCACGATGGTGGCGAAGTTGTCGTCGGTGATGACGATGCGCGAGGCGCTCTTGGCCACCTCGGTGCCCGTGATGCCCATGGCCACGCCCACGTCGGCGCGGGCCAGCGCGGGCGCGTCGTTGACGCCGTCGCCCGTCATGGCCACCACCTCCCCGCGCCGCTGCAGGGCTTCCACGATGCGCAGCTTCTGCGCCGGCTGCACCCGCGCGAAGACGGCGATGCCGCCCAGCGCCTCCTCGAGGCCCCGCTCGTCCAGCGCCTCCAGCTCCGCGCCGTCCAGCGCCCGGTCGCCCGCCTGGGCGATGCCCAGGTCGCGCGCGATGGCCAGGCCCGTGAGCTTGTGGTCGCCCGTGACCATGACGGGCCGGATGCCGGCGGCGCGGCAGGCGGCCACTGCGGCCCGCACTTCCTCGCGCGGCGGGTCGATCTGCCCGGCCAGCCCCAGCAGGCGCACGCGTCCCGCCAGCGCGCCGAAGCCGGCCGCCGTGTCCAGCGGGTCGTCATCCACCACGCCGAAGGCCAGCACCCGCAGCGCCTGGCCGGCCATGGACTCGGCGGCCACGCGCGCGGCCGCGACCGCGCCGGCGTCTGCCGGGCCGCACAGCGCCAGCAGCGACTCGGGCGCGCCCTTGAGGAACACGCGCCGCGGCGCGCCGTCCAGCCGGTGGCGGGTGGCCATGAGCTTGGTGTCCGCGTCGAAGGGCAGTTCCGCCTCGCGTGGCGCGGCCTGTGCCAGGGCCGCCAGGTCCAGCCCGGCCTTGGCTGCCAGCACGCGCAGCGCGCCCTCGGTCGGGTCGCCGACGACCTGCCAGGCCCCGTCCGCACCGGTCTGTCGCAGCTGCGCGTCGTTGCACAGTGCGGCGGCCTGCAGCAGCTCGCGCAGTGCGCCGTCCTGCAAGCCGGACGGGGCGGCGCCCGGCATGGGGCTTCGTGCTCCGACCAGTACCTCGGCCACCGGCACCGCGGTGCCGCCCTCGGACAGCGTGCCCTCGGGCGCATAGCCCACGCCCGAGACCTCGACGCGCCGGCCCGTGCCGCGGCCCGGCAGCCATAGCGCGGTGACCGTCATCTCGTTGCGGGTCAGCGTGCCCGTCTTGTCGGTGCAGATCACCGTGGTGGAGCCCAGCGTCTCCACCGCCGACAGGCGGCGCACGATCACGCCGCGCGCGGCCATGCGCTGCATGCCCACGGCCAGCGCGATGGCCAGCGCGGCGGGCAGGCCCTCGGGGACCATGGACACCATCTGGCTGACCGCCACCATCAGCACCTCGGCCAGCGGCAGCCGGCGCCACATGCCCAGCGCCACGATGACCACGAACAGCGCGAAGGCCGCGCCCACCAGCCAGCGGCCGAAGCTGGCGATGCGCTGCTCCAGCGGCGTGCCCGGCTCGGCCGCGCCCTGGGTCAGCCCGGCGATGCGGCCGACCTCGGTGCGCGCGCCCGTGGCCACGACCACGGCCTGGCCGCGCCCTGCGGTGATGTGCGTGCCCGCATGGACCATGTTGTGCCGGTCGGCCAGCAGGGTCTCCGCCTCCACCGGCGCGGCGCGCTTGTGCACGGGCACCGACTCGCCAGTGAGGGCAGCCTCGGCCGCGTGCAACTGCGCGTCCTCGATCAGGCGCGCATCGGCGCCCACGGCATCCCCCGCCGCCAGCAGGATCAGGTCGCCCGGCACCAGCTCCACGGCGGGCACCAGGGCCTCGGCGCCATCGCGCAGCACCCGCACCTGGATGGCCGACAGCCGCCGCAGCGCCGCCATCGAGCGCTCGGCCCGGCCCTCCTGCACCGCGCCGATCAGCGCGTTGGCCACCACCACCGCCATGATCACGCCGGCGTCGGCGGTATGCCCCAGCGCCACGGACAGCACGGCCGCCGCGAGCAGGATGTAGATGAGGGGGCTGAAGAATTGCCGCAACAGGAGCTGCCAGGGCGGGCGCTGGCGCTGCTCCGGCAGGGCGTTGGGCCCGTGCCGTGCCCGCAGCGCCTCGACGGCGTCGCGCGTGAGGCCGCGCAGGCGGTCCACGCCCGCCAGGCGCAGCGCCTCTTCGGGCGTCAGCGCATGCCAGCGGGGAGCGGTGGGTGAGGGGGATGCGGCGGCTGCGGCGGGCTCGGTGGACGGGCGCGGCCCGCCGGTCGCCGCAGGGGAGGGCTGGTCCTGCGGCGGCACGGCCTCACTCCATCGCCAGCGCCCGAACCGCCGGCGCCAGCGCGTCGCCCAGCGCGATCGCGTTGGTGGGATGGGCGATGCTGTCGCAGGTCACTACCCGGGCGATGCCGCCGGCGAGCATGCGCGCATGGGCCGCCTCGTCGAACAGTGCGTGCACGCCCACGCACACCGGCGCGCCCAGGCCGGCCTCGCGCAGCGCCTGCGCCGCGGCCATCAGGGTGTGGCCGGTGGAGATGATGTCGTCCACCAGCACCGGCGTGCGGCCGGCGGTATCGGGTGGCGCGTCCATCATCACGCTCACGTCGCGGTCGCCGCGGCGGGTCTTGGTCATCACCAGGTGCGGCGCCTCGGCCAGGCGCGCCACCTCGGCCACCCACTGCATGCTCTCTTCGTCGGGGCCCACCAGCAGGGGATGCGGCACGTGCTCGCGCAGCCAGCGGGCCACCTGCGGCGCGGCCGGCACCACCTGCGCGCGCAGCGTGTAGATCTGGTCCAGGCTGTGCCAGCGGTGCAGGTGCGGGTCCACCGTGACGAGGAAGTCCAGCGAGGCCGAGAGCATGCGCGCGTAGCTGCGGGAGGTGACGGCCTCGCCCGGCCGGAAGCGGTGGTCCTGCCGCATGTAGGCCAGGTAGGGCGCCACCAGGCCCACGCGGGCCGCGCCCAGCTCGCGCGCCGCGTCGGCCGCGAACAGCAGGGGCAGGGACTTGCCGTCGGGATGGTCCAGCGTGCAGGCCAGCACCACGCGCCGGCCCTCGACCGGGGCGTCGATGCGCACCAGCGTCTCGCCGTCGGGGAAGCGGTGGGCGAACAGCGGGCTGTGCGTGCAGCCCAGTGCCTGCGCCAGCCCCTGGGCCAGCGCCTCGTTGCCGGGGAAGCCCAGGACCAGGAGTTCACTCGTCATCTTCGATCACCTGGACGGTGGTGGGTTGCGACAGGGCGTAGTCGGCCGCGTAGGCCAGCGCGCCCGGCGAGCCGGCGTGCAGGGTGTACAGCGGCTCGCCGCGCTCGACGAAGTCGCCGTTGCGCACCAGCAGGTCGATACCCGCGCAGGGCACCTTGGGCGCACCGGCCAGCTTGGCGATGCGCGAGAGGCGGCGGTTGTCGATGCCGATCACGCGGCCGCTGCACGGCGCCGGGATGTCGTGGCGCAGCGGCGCCATCGCCGGCTCGCGAAAGCCGCCCTGCGCCTCGCAGATCTCCAGGAACTTCTGCCAGGCCCGGCCCTCGGCCAGTGTGGCCGCGGCCAGCGCTTGGCCCCCGCCGGCCGGCGCCGCGCCGCCGAACTCCAGCACATGGCCGGCCAGCAGGAGCGCGCGCTGGCTCAGGTCGGCCGGCGCATCGGCCTGCCGGCGCAGCACCGCCAGCACGTCGCGCGCCTCCAGCGCCGGGCCGATGCCCCGGCCCACGGGGGCGGAGCCGTCGGTGTGCACCACGCGCACCGCCAGGCCCACGGCCCGGGCCACGTGCTCCAGCTGGCGGGTGAGGTCCGCTGCGGCCTCGGGGCTGCGCACCTTGGCGGTGGGGCCGATGGGAATGTCCAGCACCACGTGGGTGGAACCCGCGGCCGCCTTCTTGGACAGCACCGAGGCCACCAGCTGGCCCTGGCTGTCCAGGTCCAGCGGGCGCTCGACGCGAATGAGCACGTCGTCGGCCGGCGACAGCCGCACCGAGCCGCCCCAGACCATGCAGCCGCCGGTGCGCTCGACCACGCGGCGCATGGCCGGCACGTCCAGGTCCACCGGGGCCACGGTCTCCATGGTGTCGGCGGTGCCCGAGGGCGAGGTGATGGCCCGCGAGGAGGTCTTGGGCATGCGCAGCCCGCAGGCCGCGACGATGGGCACCACCAGCATGGTGGTGCGGTTGCCGGGCAGGCCGCCCACGCAGTGCTTGTCCATGACCAGCCCGTCGCCCCAGTCGATGCGGTCGCCCGCGTCGATCATGGCGCGGGTCAGGCCCACGGTCTCGTGCAGGTCCAGCCGGTCGCCGGCGCAGGCGGTGACGAAGGCGGCCAGCTGCAGGTCCGAGTAACGGCCCGCGGCCACGTCGTGGATCACCGCCGCCAGGGCCGAATCGGTCAGCCGCCGGCCGTAGACCTTGGCCCGCACATGGCCCAGGGACTCCAGCGGCGGCGGGTGGCGCACGGCGACCTCGTCCCCCTCCTGGCCGCCCAGCAGGCGCCATGCGGCTTCGGACAGGCCGGCCTCGCCCGGCTCGATGAGGTCGGCCTCCACCACGTTGAGGGTGGCCACGATGGCGCGCCCATTCAGCCGCAGCTCCACCCGCGACTGGGCCTCGAAGCCCTCGGAGTGGCACACCGGGCAGTCCCGGTGGGTGTAGAGGACGGGTTCCTGGTAGGTGTCAATGCCCATCCGTCGCAGGCGCAACCGAT
>JACCED010794667.1_pt1 | contig 10465 bp, 10 predicted proteins | sample 7455021 | NCBI WGS metagenome assembly JACCED01 (sample SAMN15323456, study PRJNA562643) | freshwater metagenome | isolation source: river surface water | place: USA:Blue River Watershed | collected 2017-08-19 | reverse complement strand
GGTTTCGTATTTCTCTCAGCCACCACGACAATAAGTGCCGGAGTCAGATCAGCAGGTTTCTTCTATTATTGCGCGGCATGGGTCTTCAATCTCGCATGGTCCCAGATATTCTTTCGTTTCCAGCGTCCCGATCTGAGCTTTGTTATCATACTCGGAATGCTAGCGTTTATTGCCCTGAATATCCGCGCGTTTTATCCAGTGAGCCGCCTCGCGGCATATTTACTCGTCCCGTACATGCTATGGGTGTCATTCGCGACCTACTTGAACGGATATATTGTATTTATGAATCCTTTGCCTCGTTCTGCTGCTGTGCAGTAGTAGCCTTGAATTCGGCCCAACTCAGCTTCTTCTCTGGAATAGCCGGTCGTGACGATTTCGCAGCCTTTGTCGCTGCGCGCTTATCTTTCGCCTCCTGCTCTGCGTCCAGGTTCTCTGCGCGTTTAAGCGCACTATCCACGTAAATACTCTTCAGAATCTTCCCGACTTCAAATGACCCCTCGTGTTGATCCAGCTTTCCATCCTCAATCTCTCGTAATATCTGTATCATTTTGAAAAGAAGTTTTAGGTCGATTTCGCCGGTTTTTAGTTTGTTGAACAAATCAGTATAGTAGGTAAATAAAAAGCCACATCGGGATACACACAATGCGTCGAATTGTTTTGGGTTTGATTTTGCTAAACGTCCATATTCGCGTTTGAGTTTAATCATAGTTGTAACATCCAGGTAAATTTGAGAGCTGTGCTTCACACGGCGAATCACTTCTGTATGATCTTCCGTTCCATTTGCATCGATTAGTTTTTGAAGCTGAATACGTTGCTCGGGCTCCATGTTTATTATAGTAGCAGTGACGAAATACTATGTATAATGTAGATACATAGTATTTAGACCATATTTCTACGCAAAACCTTATTTATTTTACAGTGAATATATATAGAAAATGTCAACATTGAAAGTACAAGAAACGCCTCAAGCGCCGAGTTATGAAGCACAAGGTATTCAAGTACCGGCAAATACCGCTACACCGCAAGCCTCGATGGAATCCGTAAAAAATCAACAAAGCCAACTGAATTCTGTAAATAATTTGACAGGAGGTCGACGTAAGCATTCACGTAAACACGGACACAAGTCGGTTATTCGAACATATAAAGGCAGGCGTCATGTTTCACAACAGCAAAAGGGCGGGTCCCAAGAAGGAGGTCAAGTTGCAATTCCGCAAGTGGGCTCTACGTGCACTAGTGGTCCACAATGTTCCGGAGCTCAAAACGCGAATTTTACAGCAATTAACAACCAAGCACAATCAAGTAGCATTAATGATCAATATGCAAAGCAAGGTGGAGGTCGAAGGCGTAGCTCCATGAAATACAGGACTCGCCGACACAAACCGCGCCATGATCAATCATTGACCACTATTATTGCATACAACATCAAGAAAGTCATCCGTAAGGTATTTACGTGATCGTCGGGTCATATTGAATTAGATATTATATGAGTCTAATATAACGGAAGACTATCGTCGTCGTCATTCAATCATATCAAATAAAGAAATAAGCACTAGATATGAAATCAACCGATATCGCATTCACAATAGTAATTATTGTCATATTTGTTGGTCTTTTAGTAGCCAATATTTTAGCAATTGGAATGAAAAAGGTGAAAGACAACTGGCCATTATATCGTTGTAGTCCTGCAGTCATGCCAATTGCTTCCATATTTGGACATGACACCGCAGATAACTTTATGCAATGCATTCAAGCGACACAAAGCGGGTATATGGATTATTTAATGATGCCGTTGAATCACGTGATTTCATTGGTTGGTTCTGTCGCGACGAAAATTGTTAAAGATACAGAAAGCATTCGTGGTTTTATTGGCGGTCTTCGTGATAAAATTATGGGCGTTTTCAAGAACATATTCGGTATTTTCAATAACATTATCATCGGTTTTCAACGTATTATTATTGCAATGAGGGATTTAGTGAATAAACTTGCTGGTATCTTTGCAACACTTATGTTTGTTATGTCAAGTGCTCTTATGGTGATGAAGAGCTTGTGGGGAGGTATATTTGGTCAGATGGTTCGATCACTTGGTTCGAAGTAAGTTTACAATGTTTACAATATGTATAATAAGTAAAAAACGAAAACATGACATACGAGCGCGGAGCTATCATGTTGGCGCATTCTGCCATGATTGCTATTGCAATTTATGCGATGATGCGATTTGTCTTTAATCAACCACCTCTTGTTGCAGAAGACCGGTCTATCGTGTTAGGAGCATTTGTTCTTATTTATATGATAATGTTCGGACACGGTATGCCTGGACAGATCAATAAGAATCTTTCGTTTTTATCGTAAACGATAGTGCACCTTAGTAAAGTGTTGTAATATTCAAATATATCTAAAATATATCTGAATAGATAAAAATATGGCTGATCCGATAACACTTATTATATCAGCCGCACATAAATATTTTGTAGATTTAGGTATTATATCTGCAACAGTTGCAGATAAGGCAGTTGATAAAGGATTATCAAGTATCCGTAATTCATTTTTGGCTTCAATAAAAGAATATGCAAAACAAGGTTCATCTGAACATGACGAAAAGTTAGAAAAATTAAAAAAACAACCGATTATTGAACGGTTGAGATATTTATATGGCGATAACACATTTTCTGGAAGATACGGTATCGACATTCTCAAAGTATGTCTCGTCATATTTTTATTCATGTGCGCAGTGACTTACTTTCAGATCCAGATCAAAATGGAAGAGGTTAAGCATGACTGGCCGAAGTATAGATGTCGCCCGGATGTGATGCCATTTGCTGGATGGATTAATGCACCTGAAGGCGTGGACCCAATGGATTATACAAAACAAAACTTCGCAGAATGCAGTTCGAATATGACAAAAGGGGTGTTTGATAAACCAATGGTCATGGTGTATGCGATCTTCAATGCAGTTATGAATATTTTCAAAAAGATTTTGGAAGTAATCGAGACACTTCGTTTATTTTTGAATAAGATACGTGATACGTTGAAAGAGATATTTTTGGCAATTTTCAATCGTATTCAAAACGTCATAATCCCAGTTCAAGTCATGCTTATTAAAATGGTCGATTTTTTTGAGAAAATAAAGGGTATATTAGCAACATTTTTACTTACATTTGTTGGGGTATTATGGTCATTTTATTCATTGATTGGATCTGTCTACGAACTCATGATCATTATTTTAGTCATTATGGTTATCGTTATTATTATATTATGGTATATTCCTTTTGTAGGATGGGCTCTAGCAATTGGTGCACTTGCGGTTTTTATCACAATCGCGATCCCACTTATTTTATTAGGAATTGTTTCTCGTCAAATTACTCGACAACGAACAAGTCGGATGCCATCGCCATAATTGGTTATTTAGAGAACATGCACAACTACTGACGAATAATTATCTATTGTTTTATTATATCAACAATTATAAATTTCAACCATGGAATATAAATTATTACTATTTGTGATTGTTCTTTTATTTATCGGTGCAAACTTATTTTGCAGTTGTTGCCGATACCCAATTTTTGATTATATGATGGGGAATACTGGATCATTCATGAAGGAAGGTATGAATGATAAAGATACTGGAACTCCCGGATCTCTTGAAGCTGTTAAGAAGGCAAACAAGGATATCGCAGAAATCATGTCTAAAAATCAGCCGGTTCCACCGATACTGAACCCGCCTGGCGTGGAAGGGTTTGACATGGGGGGAATACCGACAGTGTTTGAACAAGGTTTGAATGTATTGCAAGGATCCGATAAAGAGCGGTTTCAAGAAGAGGTGACGGAGGGACTGGAGATGGGAGGATTACAAAATGTCTTTGATGCAGGTATGAATAAAGTTGTAGATCTTATCAGCGGACCTCCGCCACGTGAAGAGAAAATAACTGTATCTTCTCGTCGTGAAGGTATGGCTACAATGGGTTCAAATGTGAACGAAATCCAGAATGGAGACCTCGCTAGTATGTGGGTAAGTAAGGCAAATTCATATGCTTCTAAATTCGGTTACACTGAAAATAGCAATTCAGGTAGTTCATATAGTGCGGGAAATCCCTCCAATACCGGAATGTTGATTTTTTCGAAGAACAAATCCAAACCGGAATGCTGCCCATCTCCTTATTCGACTAGCACCGGTTGTATCTGCATGACTTCTGAACAGATTAAGTACTTGAATACTCGCGGTGGTAATCGTACTACTGAATCAGGAATTTAGGTGTTTTCACATTGTGGGTTTCATCCACCCACTATGTGAAAAAATTGAAATGTTTTTTCTACTACTTGACGTTTAACAGTGACTCAAGAAACACAGAACAAAGACAATGCCATCCAGAAAATCGACATCCAGAAGATCAACCGCAACTACTGCTGCCAACGAAACATTTACCGCCACTATCAACGGAGCCAAGGACCTCAAGGAATACATCGGCCGCATCACTGAAATCGTGCAAGGCGTGCGTCGTGAATTCGATTGTGACGTTCAACAACCGCGCGCACGTGTTGTTGAACCTGGCACATTTCTCGGAAGCCGCAATTTCGACGTGACAATGTGCAGAGTGGATCATGACAGCGTGATTCATTCCGAAACCAAACTGCCTCAATGCAGCAAGTTTCTTCAAGCAGAACAAGCCATCAACGAACAGCTGAAAATGCTCGAGGACATTCGCAAAATGCTCGTCACCAACGAACACCAGCGGAACAGAACTGTCAAAAATCTCAAAAAGACAAGAAACCAAGTGTCAGCTGCTTTGAAGAGTGTTCTCACTGGCTGTGTCGAAGAACTTGAACTTGAACCGGAAATCCCAGGAGACAAAGAAATCAGCTCGCTCATTCAACAACAGGTTCAACAGGTTCAGCAGAATCACCGCACAGTTGCGCACAATCTTTGCAAACAGGCTGAAATGGTCATCCGTGCGCTGCGAACACGTGACATTCTCGCTTACAAACTGGCCGCGGAAAACACGATCCAGAAGATCATCCACCACGCCGACCTGTGCCGCAAATTCATTGCAGAGTGTCGCGAGATTGCACGCATTGAATTCTGCGCTTCTTCGTGGTGGATGGAGACACAGCGAGACCCAATGGACCATTCGCCCTACTACGTGACAGCCGTTTCAGAAGGCGAACCCACCCGGTTCAAAGCATCTGAGATGGAGTATTCCGCGTTGGTTTCGGGACGCTCTTCACCACCACGAATTCTCATTCAGGTTCGCAATGCAAACAGATACTCCGACGACAACTCTTGCACGGTCGTCTTCAGCCAATACCTGGACCAAGAACTCGCAGAGACAATTCTCACCGAAGAGGCAGTTGCTGCATTTGAAGAAGATGAGGCGCCGACAAACTACATCCGTCAATACGGCACAATCATTTCGAACCAATACCCACCTGCCAGAAACGACGACGACGAAGACGACGACGACGAAGACGACGAAGAAGCAGGAATGAAGCGGATGCGGATTGACTGGAACTAATCGGACGACACATATACGACATTACAGGTAAGCAAGGTAAGTATTTTTTTTACAGAGTCTGAAATCTCATCGATGACATCTTCCATCGAACGTACCATTATCGGTTCACGAATCATACTCAAATACTCCTCGTCCGTCATTGATTTCATTCGTTCAATCATTTCAGATATATCTTCTTCTGTCGCAGTCGACTTCAAGTGAAGAAACCGTTTTGGATTAAAAAACTCACCAACAAGGTCCGATCCCCAATATACCGGAACCACCCCCGACCGAAGACCATTTACTAATTTTTCTGTAATATAGTAGGGTTGACTAGAATTCTCCATTGTAATCGCAAATTTCCCGCGCTGATAAAACTTAATTAATTCCGGCGATTTATAATCTCCATTGATATTTTCGTCAACATTAGTTTTGTATTTCCCGCCAAAATATACAGTCATTTGTTGTTCAAGGCGATTTATAAAACGTATCCGTTCTTCGCCGTTAGGATTAGTAATTACAACGGTTGCGGATACGGCATTTGGAAGTGGTGGAGGAGAAACATTTTTCTCATGACTCGATTTTAACTCTTCCAAAATGTATGGATTAGATTGTAAATATAATAAGTATAATGGACACGCCACAAAACGCTCATGAGTTTTTTCATATCCTAAGACACAATCATAATGAAATACATCAGGGTAAGTGCAATATCGCGATTCTCCAGTAAATAAAAATGACGCAGTCCATTTTTTGTAATATAAAAACGTATTATTACCAAATATGGATTCGACCAATACACTTGCTTCGTCAGGTGAAGTTGTAATATGAATTGGCGCACCAAAAACCTTTTCAAATAATGTTATAAAAAACGTATTGTCCATACTATCTGTTTTTTCAATGAAACCATTCCAAAAGTTATAGAAGAAAACCTTCACTGGTGTATTATTTGTTGTCATGATAATAGTAAAAATATATAAAAAATCTTTATATTCATTACTTATCGCTCCTTATTCCTGATTCCTGACTCCTGATTCCTGATTTATATTACAAATACAAACTCAAATTCACACGCTTATCGTCGTTGGCTTGCTTGACCAGCTTGTCCACAACCTCACTTGTCACTGAGAACGGGAACGCGACCTTCAGTGACATCTCCTTCTCAAACAGCGGCGTATCTGGCTTGATGAGACGATACAAGTTCAACTTACGGTGCACGACCTCCAAGCAGCGCTTCAGGTTGCGAACTCCTTCCTCCTTCTCGGTGTAGTTCTCCACGATGTGCTCGATCACTGAATCGGGGATGGCAATGTCTCCTTCACGAAATCCTACCTGCGCGCAAATCTTGGGCATGAGATACTTTTGCGCAATCTGCGTCTTGTCCTTCTTGTTGTAGCCGGTTGTGTTAATTCTATACATCCTGTCGAGGAGAATGGGATTGACCTTGCTTTCGTCATTGTAGCTGAAGATGAAGAGACACTTGCTCAAGTCAAAGTCGATCTCGGCGAAGTAGCGGTCGTGGAACTGTGAGTTCTGACTCGTGTCGGTGAGGTGCGTCAGGATGCCGACGATTTCCTCGCCCTTGGCGGTTTCACTGATCTTGTCGAGCTCATCGAAGTAGATCACTGGATTCATCGAGCCGCACTGGATGATGATCTCGACGATCTTGCCCCACGTGCTGCCCTCGTAGGTGTAAGAGTGACCTTCCAGGAAGCTACTGTCTGTAGCACCACCAAGCGCGATGAAGGCGAAATCGCGGCCGAGAATCTTGCTGATACCCTCCTTCACAAGTGAAGTCTTACCGGTTCCCATCGGACCCTTGATGGCGATCGCACTTCCCATCGCACCAGGGTTTGAAATCCACTGACCGAGCATCTGCATAATCTGGAGCTTCGCGTCGTTGAGGCCGTAAACTGCAGTGTCAAGTGTGGTCTTGGACGCCTCCATGAACTCACTGCAGCGCTGCAGACCGTCTTCGATCGTGAGCGGGAGATTGCGAGTCTTGTTGAATGGGATCTTCATGAAAGTATCTACCCAGTTCTTCACCTTGTAGTATTCACCGCAACCCGGCTCCATGTGACGAAGCGAGTTGATTTTGCGCATGGCGATCGCTTTGAATGCAATTGGAATGTCGGTCTCCAACAGGGAAAGTCGGTATGGTTTCTGAATGATGCTGACAGCGTGGATCTGCTTCAAGTCTGCGATGACTTTTTGCTGCTCAGTTGGCGTCATGTGACGGCGGAAGTAGCGGAGATCGTTGGTGGAGTTCTTCTTTCTGAGAAGTGTCTTGAACTCCTTGACGTTCAGCTTGTCACGCTTCTTTTCATCGGCGCGGAGCTGGTTCTCAATGTCACGCTGCTTTTGCTTCATTTCTTCGAGTTGCTTTTTCATGAACTTATTGTTTGCGAGCGACGCGTTGGAAGTCATCGTTTCAGTGAGGGACTGAATCGTTTCTTTGATCTCGGCAAGTTGCTTCTTGTTGTTCTCGCAACGCAGTTCCATTTTCTTTTGGTCTTTCTTGTGACGCGCAATGTCGGCTTCGCTGCTGTCGTCGCTGTCGTCATCGCTGAAGTAATCATCCTCATCGTCGTCGTCGTCACTGTCGTAGTCACTGTCATCACTCTCTTCGTCATCATCGTCGTCGCTGTCTTCGTCGTCTTCATTGTCGTCACTGTCTTCTTCTCTGCTTTCAGCTTCTTCACTCTCATCGTCCGTTTCACCTTCTTCGTCGTCTTCAATACTTACATCTTCTTCATATTCCTCTTCTTCACTGTCTTCTTCGTCACGGCGAGACTTCTTTCCTTTGCCTTTGCCTTTGCCGTTTGCAATCGCAGCAGCAATCACAGATGAAGCAAGCGCCTCAGCAATTTTTCCAACCACCACATTCGCAGCTGCGCTTTTGGTCTTTTTAGTGATGGCGGTGGTTTTGTTGCTTCGGCGAGTGCTCATGCGGCGCTCAGGGATAGAAACGGACACAGACGATGATCCGGTGGAGTGCTCTCCTTCAGACTCTGATCCAGAGCCAGATTCAGATTCAGGAACACCCTTGTTGTCTTCATCGTCGCGATGTTTCTTATAAGTCGGCTTGGTTCCGAAGATGCGGGACTTCTTGTCGTTCTTCTTGATAATGAATGGCATTGTTTGTTCTTGTTGTTCTTGATGAATCACTGTGGATCGTCAATGATGAAAAAACCATTTCAATTTTTTTTGAAGTTGGTCATTCTTCTTCTTTCTTCATTACGTCCCTCATGATTCCATTTCATATTCCATTCCATTACGTCCATTGATTCCATTACGTCCATTATCATTCGAAATTCTATATATCAACAAAATTGAAAACAATCTAAATATTATAGTAGGTATATAAGAAGACCGAACACATAAGGTTTCATACCCAAAAACAATGGCAATGACAACGACTACCCCAGTTTCTAAAATCATCGGTATTCAATTTAGTATCATGTCTCCCGAAGAAATATTGAAAGGATCTGTTGCTGAAATCACCAATCGTGAAACATATGTGAACAATAAACCTGTCATTGGTGGGTTGTTTGACCCAAGGATGGGACCAATTGATCCTGGTGTGATTTGTCCAACAGACGGACTTGACTATATGAAATGTCCCGGATACTTTGGACATATCAAGCTGGCTCGACCAGTGTTTTACTATCAATATCTAGGAACGATTATAAAAATCCTGCGCTGTGTCTGCATCAAGTGTAGTGCTCTTCGTATGAGCAAGTCTGCAAATAAGCAACTTCTCGCGTTGCCCGCAGATGAGCGCTGGACTCAGGTATTTCGTATTGCCAGCAAAATCAAGCGTTGCGGTGAAGACACCGAAACCGGTTGTGGTTGTCTTCAGCCTAGTAGGATTACCATGAAGGCGGGTCTCGGAAAAATCTATGCGGAATGGGACAACGTGAAAGGAATTTTAGAAGAGACGACTGCGGCCAGTATCGCGGGTAGTGCAGCTGAAGCAGACAAGGATGGATCTCTTTCGATGAAGTTGACGCCAGAAATCGTGATCAAGATCTTTCGCAGGATCAGTGACGAAGACGTCGAGTTCATGGGATTTAGTCCAGTGTTCTCGCGTCCTGACTGGATGGTTTGTCAGGTTCTCGCGATTCCGCCACCTGCCGTTCGACCCTCTGTAAAGATGGACGGCTCACAAAGGAGCGAGGATGACATTACCCATATCATCGTGAATATTATCAAGGCGAATACGACACTTCAAGACAAGATCAATGAGGGCGCTCCTGCGAACGTGATTGACGGCTGGCACATGATGCTCCAGTATTACGTTGCTACACAAGTCAACAACAACATTCCAGGTTGTGCTCCTGTTGCACAACGTTCAGGTCGTCCGCTGAAATCCATTCAAGAGCGTCTCAACGGAAAGGGAGGTCGTGTCCGCGGGAATTTGATGGGAAAACGTGTGGATTTCTCAGCGCGTTCAGTGATTACACCGGACCCTAACCTCTCCATTCGTGAACTCGGTGTTCCGTTGAAAATTGCGAAGAATATTACGAAGCCGGTTGTAGTCAACGACCGAAACAAGAAATTCCTGCTTCGTCTGGTTCGCGCGGGCCCGGATGAGTACCCTGGCGCGAAGATCCTGGAGCGGAAGACGGGCGAATCGATTTCGCTTCGTTATGCAGACCGCGCGAATATTATGCTGAATAATGGCGATATCGTTCACCGTCATATGATGGACGGGGACGCGATCCTCTTCAATCGTCAGCCGACACTTCACAGGATGAGTATGATGTGTCATATTGCGCGTGTGATGTATCAGGGAGATACGTTTCGTATGAATGTTGGTTGTACGAAACCCTATAATGCAGACTTCGATGGAGATGAAATGAACCTTCATATGCCGCAGGATGACGAGTCCGAGATTGAATTGCGCCACTTGGCCGCAGTTCCCTACCAACTCATTAGTCCTGCAAACAATAACTCGATTATCGGCGTTTTCCAGG
>JACCED010841184.1_pt1 | contig 10467 bp, 5 predicted proteins | sample 7455021 | NCBI WGS metagenome assembly JACCED01 (sample SAMN15323456, study PRJNA562643) | freshwater metagenome | isolation source: river surface water | place: USA:Blue River Watershed | collected 2017-08-19 | reverse complement strand
TCAGTAGGCCATCAGGGCCGCAATCGCCTGCGCAGACATCGAGGCCATTGTCTTGGCCTTCGCAATTCATGAGTACAAAGCGGGTGGCATTCCAGAGCTTATTGCAGAAGTTGCGATAGCCCTCGCACCGATTCAAATCGAAATTGATGTTTCGGCCCGGGGTTGCGAGGCTTGCAAATGTAAAGCGCAGGGCATCGGTGCCAAAGGCGGCAATGCCATTTGGGTATTCCGCGCGGGTCTTTTTCTCAATCTGTGCGGCCTGCTTGGGATTCATTAGCCCACTCGTCCGTTTTGCGATCAGCGCATCCAAATCAATGCCATCAATCAGATCAATCGGATCCAGGGTATTGCCCTTGGATTTACTCATCTTCTGGCCTTCGGCATCGCGCACGAGGGCATGGACATAGACATGGTGAAAGGGCACCTTGCCTGTGAAATGGCAGGTCATCATCACCATGCGTGCAACCCAGAAAAAGATGATGTCAAAGCCTGTGACCAAAACACTCGAGGGCAGAAACTGTTTAAGCGCATCTCTGATCTTGGGGGTGTTGTTGGCCCGATCCCAGACCTGATCGGGCTCAGCTAAGGTGGAAAAGGGCACAAGCGCAGATGAAAACCAGGTATCTAGAACATCCGCATCACGCACTAAGCCGCCACTCCAGCCTGCTGCCCGGGCCTTCGCTTGGGCCTCAGCATCGCTGCGGGCAACAAAGACGGTGCCATCATGGATGGGCTGGCCCTGGCCGTCGGCTTTGTACCAGGCGGGGATCTGATGGCCCCACCAGAGCTGCCGCGAAATGCACCAGTCTTGGATGTTGTCCAACCAATGCCGATAGGTTGAAGTCCAGTTCTCGGGAACAAACTTCACCTCCCCTGAATCCACCACTTCGAGGGCCCGCTGGGCAATGCTTTTGCCCGGTGTGAAGGTACCCTCGGGCGCAGGCTTACTCATGGCGACAAACCACTGGTCGGTGAGCATGGGCTCGATGATGGCGTTAGTACGATCACCACGCGGCACCATCAGCTTGTGTTTTTTGGTCTCAATGAGCAGGCCCTGAGCCTCGAGATCAGCGAGAATCCTCTTGCGGGCCTCAAAGCGGTCTAGGCCCTGATAGACGGGTGGCGCATTCTCATTGATGCGAGCATCCAGGGTCATGATGCTGATTTTCTCAAGGCCATGCCGCTCGCCTAAAGCATAGTCATTGAAATCATGCGCTGGGGTGATCTTTACGCAGCCCGTGCCAAAGGCTGGATCAACGTAGTCATCAGCAATAATCGGCAAAGATCTGCCGACGAGTGGCAATTTCAGTGCTTTGCCAATTAGGTGGCGATAGCGCTCATCTTGGGGATTTACGGCAACGGCGACATCGCCCAGCATGGTCTCGGGCCGGGTGGTGGCAACAATCAAGCCCTGACTTCCATCAGAAAGCGGATAGTGAATGGACCATAAAAATCCATCTTCTTCTTCGCTGACTACCTCGAGGTCAGAGACCGCGGTGAGTAGCTTGGGGTCCCAGTTGACGAGCCGCTTGCCGCGATAGATCAGGCCCTGCTCAAAAAGTGTCACAAAGACCTCTTTGACGACATCAGAGCACTGGGCATTCATGGTGAAGTATTCGAGATCCCAGTCACAGCTTGCGGCAAGCCTTCGCATCTGACCGGTGATCGTTGAGCCCGAGTGCTCCTTCCATTCCCAGACCTTTTTAATGAAGTCTTCGCGGCCTAAGTCATGGCGGGAGACGCCCTTGGCATCGAGCTGGCGCTCCACAACGATTTGTGTGGCAATGCCAGCATGATCAGTGCCGGGAAGCCAAAGCGTGTTGTCACCCTTCATCCGATGCCAACGGGTGAGCGTATCCATCAGCGTCTGGTTAAAGGCATGGCCCATATGCAAGGTGCCCGTGACATTGGGCGGGGGCAGCTGAATCGAGAAGGCCGCGCGTTGGGCCTCATTGCCTGCGCGATAAAGACCGCGGGACTCCCACTCTGGGCCCCAGCGTTTTTCAATATCTGCAGGTTCAAAGGATTTGGCCAGCTCAGTCATGATGATTTTTTTGTAAGGTCGAAGTTATTGATGGCGTAGCCGCGGTCACGATAAAAGCTAAACCGCTCGCGGGCCTTAGTGCGATCGGTATCGTCGGTCGATACGACTTCAAATAGCCGGGTATATCGCGCGAAAAAAGGCGGCGGCGCATCGTCGAGATTCAGCAGCAGGCTATGGACATCGAGTTTGATGTCTTCATCGGTGAGCAGAATCGGCGAGTCTTGGGCCTCCGGCAGGGCGACATGGGCATGCGGAATGAATTCTTCAGGCCACAGGCTCCAGAGGAGATCATCAAAGTGATCTAGCCGTGGCCGTTCGCTGCAAAACACAACGAGAGGCGATTCCACTTTCGCCTGGCCGGAGTTCAGAATCTTTCGCGTCAGCCGGCAGGCGTATTCGAGACGGTCAGGCGTATTGAAGTGAAAATCAATCGAGGTCATGGCCCGGCCGCATCGCGCCTTACTCCAGGCCGTTCTTCAGGTATTCCACCAGCAAAGAGACTGGCCGGCCTGTGGCGCCCTTGGCCGCGCCGGATTTCCATGCGGTGCCAGCGATATCCAGGTGGGCCCAGCGATAGGCCTTGGTAAAGCGCCACAAAAAGCACGCGGCGGTGACGCTTCCAGCGGCTCGGCCACCCACATTGGCCATATCGGCAAAGGGTGACTTTAGGAGTTCTTGGTACTCCTCTTGAAGGGGCATACGCCAGGCGGGATCTTGGGCATCCTGGCCAGCCTTGATCAGCGCATCAGCGAGCTGATCATCGGCGGTGAAAAGCCCCGAGTTAACTGCGCCAAGCGCAATCACGCAAGCGCCGGTCAAGGTAGCGATATCGACCACTGAAGCGGGCTTAAATTTTTCGATATAAGTTAACGCATCACACAGGATCAGGCGGCCTTCTGCATCGGTATTCAGAATCTCGACAGTCTGGCCAGACATCGAAGTCACGATGTCACCCGGACGTGTCGCGGTGCCGCTTGGCATATTTTCACAGGTGGGGATGACGCCAATGACATTTCGTTTTAAGCCCATCTCTGCAATCGCGCGCATCACACCGAGCACGGTGGCGGCGCCTGACATGTCGTACTTCATTTCGTCCATGTCGGCAGCGGGCTTTAACGAGATGCCACCGGTATCGAAGGTAATGCCCTTGCCAACCAATACATGGGGCGCATCTTTGGTGGTGGCGCCGTGATGCTGAAGCACGATGAATTGCGGCGGCTGGGCAGAGCCTTGGGCCACGGCAAGCAATGCTCCCATGCCAAGTTTTTCCATCGCAGCCCGATCGAGGACTTCAATTTTCAGCCTGAATTCACGGGCCAGCGTACGGGCCTGATTGGCTAAAAACGTCGGTGTGCAGATATTCGGCGGCAGGTTAGCTAAATCTTTGGTGAGCTGAAGCCCGTTGGCCAATGCCTGAGCGTCTTCGATCACCTTCGGCGCCTCGGTGGGGCGCATATCGCCAGGCAGCAGCATCTCGAGATGGCTGATGCCTTCAGCGCTGGGCTTTGCAGATTTCGTTTTTGCGGAGCCCTCGGCGTTGTTGCCGTCTTTTTTGGTTTTGAAGCGCTCAAAGCGATAGCCGCACTCACGCACAGTGGCGACATGGGCTGTGACTCGCCAGGCGCCTGAGCGCTCACCAGACTTTGCTTTTACCGGCACATCGGTCAGAAAGGAGGCGATGCGTTTAATGCCTTTTGAGCCGCTAACGGATTTGACTGCGGCGCGGATTGCATCGCCAAAGACTTTTTCGTTTAAGTCCTCGCGTTTGCCAAGGCCCACAAGGAGTGCCCGGGGCGAGGGCATGCCAGTCAGATCACGTAGCAGCAGGTTGTTGCCAACCTTGCCATCGATATCGCCGGCTTTAATCGCTCGGGCGACCGCGCCATTGGTGACCTTATCCAATACCTTAGCGGCGTTAGAGAGCTCTACCGCGCCTGAGCTGGTGGCGAACACACCGACCCAGACACAGTCGGCAGTAGCCCGATCTACCGGCTTATTGCTGGCGATAAATTGGGCGACCTCCCGGGACTCGCCGGGGTCTTTGGGTTCTTTGATCTCTTTAGGGGCGGCTGCAGTCATGACAAAATGCCTAGATCCAGTAAAACCTTGAATTATAAAGAAAATGCTCTTTCAAAAATCCCTGCTTAGAGAGCTCAGATCGACCTCTGGCGGGGTTTTGGCGGTGTTGTTGACCACACTGGTCACCATGATTTTGATTCGGGCACTCGGCCGGGCAGCCTCGGGCCGGGTCGATGGCGAGCTGGTCGTGCCGCTGATTGTTTTTAATACCCTGAATCTGATGAGCACCGTGCTGATGCTGACTGTTTATATCTCGGTGTTTATGGTGCTGTCGCGGTGGTGGCGTGATTCTGAGATGGTGATCTGGCTTTCATCTGGAAAAAGCCTGGCGGATTTTCTAAAGCCGGTCTGGAAATTTATGTGGCCGATGATTCTGCTGGTGGCACTGATGTCGACCGTTGTGGCGCCCTGGTCAAAGCAGCAAATTGCAGCATTTGAAGATGAGATCCAAAATCGTAGTGATGCCCAGCGGGTAAGCCCTGGACAGTTTCGGGAGTCATATTCGGGTCAGCGGGTTTTTTTCTTGGAGAACCCGGATGACGATAGCGGCCGCACCGGTGCAGTGTTTATTCGTTCGATCGATGCGAATGGCCGGCAATCGGTTGTGGTGTCATCGACTGGCAAATTTGAAAAAGACCTCGAGGGACAGCAATGGATTGTGCTGGAGCGCGGCTATCGGACCGATCTGATGCCCGGCTACTGGGAAACCCAGACCACTGGCTTTGAGGTCTATCGGTTTCGGATCGACCATTCCGCACGGGGCGTGAAATCAGAGGAGACGATTCGCTCCACACCCACTATGGCGCTTTTCGAGCGCACAGAGCCTGCCGCCCGAGGCGAGCTTGCCCTGCGCGTGGGACTGCCGCTTTTAACGCTCGGTCTGGGCATTCTGGCCATTCCCCTGGCCGTTACCCAAGTGCGATCGGGCCGCGCGGTGAATCTTCTGCTGGCACTTCTCATTTATTTGACTGCCAGCAATCTTTTCAGCGCCATGACCGCCACCGTGACACAGGGCCGCGTTAGCCTTGAGATGGCCTGGTGGCCGCTGCCAGCCGCACTGCTGGCGATTGCAGCAGCGATGATGTGGTGGCGGATGCGATGAGCGAATTTATCTTTCGCCGCTACATCGGTAACAGCATCGTGCAGGCTACAGCCTTTGTGCTGGCAGGATTTTTGTCGATGTTTTTGTTTTTCGACCTCTTGGCCGAAGTCAATGAGGTCGGCATCGCAGGCTACCGGTTTGAGCATGCGCTGCTGTATGTGGTGCTGGGTTTGCCGAGCCGCGTGGTGGAGCTTGCGCCGATCGCGGCGCTGATTGGAACACTCTGGGCCTTATCGCAGAGCGCGGCCCACTCGGAATTTACGGTCTTTCGAGTCTCGGGCCTGCTGCCGAGTGTTGCGATCAAATCCATTCTGTATATCGGATTTCCGATGATTTTATTGACCGCTGCATTCTCGGAATGGGTAGCACCATCGGTAGAGAATTTTCGGGGTGGGATTCGTGATGCCGGTACCGGCCTTGGCCAGATGCGTTCGGGCCTGTGGCTGCGCGATTCGGTGCAGGCCGGACCGCCAGAGAGCCGAACCTTTCGTTTTGTAAATGCGGCCCGCTTGACTCAGGATCGGGGCCTTGAGCGTGTAACGATTTATGAGTTTGATAGCCAGCAGCGCCTGGCGATGTTGATTGAAGCCAAGAGCGGCCTTTATCTCGGGGAATCCAGTAAGGGCTTTGACTGGGATCTGCGGGGCGTGCGGATTGTGGAATTTTCTAAAGAGGGCAGTGTTGCTCAGCGCGAGCGGGATCAGCTGGTGATGAATTCCTCCTTATCAATCGAGATGCTGGGCGCCTTGGTGACCAACCCGGATCGCATGTCATCGTTAGAGTTGTATCGCTACATCCAGTACTTAAAACAAAATAAGCAGCAGTCAGAGCGGTATGAGATCGCGTTTTGGAAGCGGCTGGTCTACCCCTGGGTCATTTGGGTCATGATGCTGCTGGCCTTGCCCGCAGCGTTTTTACAGGCCCGATCCGGCGCAGTGGGCACGCGGGTCTTTGCGGGCATTCTGATTGGTGTGGCGTTCCACCTGCTCAATAGCCTCTTTTCCCATCTCGGCGTCTTAACCACGTGGCCGGCGCCACTGATGGCGTTATTTCCGAGCATCATGGCCTTAGGTCTTGCAGGCTTCTTCCTGTATTGGGTGCAGTATCGTTAGCGTTTTTCACGGAGGCGTTTCATTTTGAGTCATCAGTGTTCATTGCTGCCATCGGGCCGAAAATTTTCTGTCGACGAGGGCGAACCGATTTTGCAGGCGGCGCTGCGCGCAGGCATCGTAGTGCCCTATGGCTGTAAGGACGGCGCCTGTGGATCCTGTAAGGCCCAGCTCATGGAAGGCAGTGTTGAGTATGGCGACTATCAGAAAAAAGCGCTCTCTGATGCAGAGCGCGCGCAGGGTGGGGTGCTGCTCTGCTGTGCTACAGCCTTATCCGATGTCACGGTGAAAGCAAGAATCGTTGCTGCCGAGGGCATGATCCCTGTCCGCAAAATGCCCTGCCGGGTGCAGAGCATCGCCCGCGTGGCCCAGGATGTCGCGGTGGTGAAGCTTCAACTGCCTGCCACTGAGAAGTTTGATTACCTTGCCGGTCAGTACATTGACATTCTTTTAAAAGATGGCAAGCGACGCAGTTATTCGATGGCAAGTGCGCCCCATCAGGACAATAGTATTGAACTGCATATTCGGCATACGCCGGGTGGTGCATTTACCGATGCGCTCTTTGGCTCTGGTTCGCCATCGGCCAATGCGGTGAAAGAGAAAGATATTCTGCGATTCGAAGGTCCGCAGGGCACATTCTTTTTGCGCGAAGACAGTGCCAAGCCAATTATTTTTCTTGCAAGCGGTACCGGTTTTGCGCCGATTAAAGCGGTAGTGGAATACATTGCCATGAAAAATATTCGACGGCCGATGGTGCTGTATTGGGGCGGCCGTCGGCCCCATGATCTGTATCAGGCTGATCTCGCGGAGCAGTGGGTGAAAAGCTTGCCGGATTTTCAATTTATCCCCGTGATCAGTGATGCGCTCCCGGAGGATCAATGGTCAGGCCGTACCGGGTTTGTTCATCATGCGGTCATGCAGGACCATCCCGATCTCTCGGGCTATCAGGTTTATGCCTGCGGGGCGCCGATTGTGGTGCAGTCAGCGCAGAAGGATTTTGTTCGCGAGTGCAGACTGCCTGAAGATGAGTTCTTTGCCGATGCGTTTACCACCGCAGCCGATCTGGCCAAGCAGGCGGTTTAAGGCTCGCGAAATCTAGGTCTTAGGATGCTTCAGGCGCTTCAGGTGCTGATCCACAGTCTCCTTTAAAAAGTGCCCAGCCGCTAATCGGTCTTGGATTCCGCCAAAGCGGTCTTAGTTTCAGAGTGAGGATCGGCAGGCCGCAATCTTTGTTTCAGAAACCCAGCCAGCGCTCGGCCGGTATGGGTCTTTAGTTTTGCGATCTGCGCGGGTGTGCCTTGGCCGACAAGCTTGCCGCCGCCGGCTCCACCCTCGGGACCCAGATCAATGATCCAGTCGGCCTGGGCCCAGATATCGAGCTGGTGTTCGATCACCACCACCGTGTTTCCGGCATCGACCAGCCGGTGGAGTACATGAATCAATTTTTCGATATCCGCCATATGCAGGCCCACGGTCGGCTCATCGAGCACATAAAGCGTGTGGCTTGAGGTCTTGCCCGTATTGGTAGAAGCCTTCACCAGTTCGGTCACGAGTTTGATTCGCTGCGCTTCGCCCCCTGAGAGCGTTGGGCTAGGCTGGCCGAGTGTGAGATAGCCCAGCCCCACATCTTGCAAGAGCTTTAAAGGCCGCTGTACCAGGGGGTGGTTTTCAAAAAAACTCACCGCAGCATCGACATTCATCGCCAAAATATCCGCCACATTGGCGCCGCGCCATAAGACCGACCGGGTCTCGATGTTAAAGCGGGTCCCGCCGCAGCTGTCGCAGAGCACGCGAACATCCGGCAGAAAATTCATCTCAACTTTTTGCCATCCCTGGCCTTCACAGAGGCTGCAGCGGCCATCTCCAGTATTAAAGGAAAACCGATTGGCTTTCCAGCCGCGCATGCGGGCCTCTTCGCTTTCGGTGAGTAGCTTGCGAATGGTGTCCCAAAAGCCGATATAGGTTGCTGGTGTGGATCGGGGAGTCTTGCCGATGGGTGTCTGATCCACCTCCAACACCCGGTCGATCGATTCCCAGCCCGAGATGGCGTCGCAGCCTCGCCATTGCACACCACCTTTTTTATGACCCGACTTTGATCCTTTCACACGCTCGGTCCGGCAGGCCGTGCTGAGATTGGCGAGCAATACATCTCTTGCCAGGCTCGATTTTCCCGAACCAGAGACGCCAGTGATGACGGTGAGCCGATGCAGCGGCACTTCGGCATTGACCGACTGTAGATTGTGGAGTCGCGCTTTGTGGACCGATAAAAATTCCTTGCTTTTAGTCCGCGCGGGGCTTGCGGGATGGGTCAGCGGCTCGCGAAGATAGCGGCCCGTGATGGATTCTTTGGATCGCTCCAGATCGGTTTGTTTTCCTTGGGCAATCAGTGCCCCGCCGCGGGCGCCTGCGCCGGGACCAATATCAATCACATGATCGGCAAGACGAATGGTGTCTTCATCATGCTCGACGACAACTAGTGTGTTGCCCTTTTCTTTTAGCTGGGTCAGTAGCCTCAGCAGTGCCTGGTTATCTCGCGGATGCAGGCCGATAGTGGGCTCATCCAGGATGTAGCAGACGCCCTGAAGATTGGATCCGAGTTGAGCGGCAAGCCGGATGCGTTGGGCCTCACCGCCAGATAGTGTTGGGGCAGCGCGATCAAGTGCTAGGTAGCCAAGGCCTACTTCAGTTAAAAAAGCAAGCCGTGACTCAATCTCAGAGATCAAGTCTTTGGCAATCGCAAACTCTCTCGGCCCCAGGTGGTCATCCAGATTGCGAAGCCATTTTGGCAGCTCGCTAATCGGCTGGGCAGAGATCGCCGCAATGCTTTGCTTGGCAATGCGGACTGCGAGCGCAGTTGAGTTTAATCGGGCACCGCTGCAGCTCGGGCAGGCCGTATCATCCGGGTGCTCTGCATCCTCTTGCCAGGCTTCTTCTTCGCCGGTCTGCGTACTATCGAATTCGGCCAGCTGAACACCGGTGCCAAAGCAGTCCTCACACCAGCCATGCTTAGAGTTATACGAAAAGAGTCTTGGATCCAGCTCTGAAAAGCCGGTGCCGCAGGATGGGCAGGCCCGGCGTGTCGAGAGCACCGTGATCTCGGACTTGGTCTGATCCAGGGGCGCCATCACATGGACTACGCCTTGGCCATAGTTCAGGGCCTCTTCCAGTAGTGACTTGAGTTTTGTCTCATTGGCGGGCTGCACCTGCGTATCGCCAATCGGCAGCTCAATGGTGTGCTCCTTAAACCGATCCAGCTTCGGGAAGGGCTGGGTGCCGACAAACTCACCGTCAACACGTAGATGTTGGTGGCCCTTTGATGCCGCCCATTTGGCAAGATCTTGATAGATTCCTTTGCGGTTAATCACCAGCGGGGCCATCAATCCAATGCGCTGGCCGCGATGGCGTGACATCAGGGTCGAGAGAATTGATTCCACACTCTGGGGCCGAATCGCGGTATCGCAGTCTGGGCAGTGTTGCGTGCCTGCTTTTACAAACAGCAGTCGCAGGAAGTGATGAATCTCTGTCAGCGTACCTACGGTGCTTTTTCTTCCGCCTCGGCTTGTACGCTGTTCAATTGCGACAGTCGGAGGAATCCCGAAGACTGCATCCATGTCAGGCCGCGAGGCGGGCTGCACGAACTGGCGCGCGTAAGCATTCAGCGACTCAAGATAGCGGCGCTGGCCCTCTGCGAAAAGGATATCGAAAGCCAGCGTTGATTTACCGCTTCCCGATACACCTGTGATAACCGTCATCTCTTCGCGAGGGATATTGACGTGAATATTTTTTAAGTTGTGCTCCCGCGCGCCATGAATCTCGATGGCGGCGCTGACCCCTTGGGTGCGGGCTTTGGGCTCTTGCACCGACCAGTTCTTGGTGAAGGCCTGATTGGCCTGAATGAGTGCCCGGCCTGTATGAGACTCAGCGCAGGCCTTAACGGCATCAACCGTTCCCTGGACAACGATCTGGCCGCCATCGGCACCGGCTTCTGGTCCGAGGTCGATAATCCAGTCGGCCGCCCCGATGACATCTAAGTTGTGCTCAACGATCAGTAGGCTGTGCCCAGCGGTTTTCAGCGCCAAGAGCGCCTTTAAGAGTTTGGCAATGTCATCAAAATGCAGGCCCGTTGTCGGCTC
>JACCED011898670.1_pt1 | contig 10469 bp, 6 predicted proteins | sample 7455021 | NCBI WGS metagenome assembly JACCED01 (sample SAMN15323456, study PRJNA562643) | freshwater metagenome | isolation source: river surface water | place: USA:Blue River Watershed | collected 2017-08-19 | reverse complement strand
TTCAATCATGTTGAAACGAGCGCGTTCAATATCAGGCAGAGACGAAGCTTTCATGGGTACACTTTTAGGGCGTATTGCGGAAAACCCTTATTGTAAGGGTTTTCCTGACCACAGTTTGTGGAAGTGGTGCACCGGGCCGTGGCCGTGTCCAACCTTGAGCATGTCGGCACTGGCGATGGCGGCTACCAAGTAGTCCTTTGCTGCCCGCGTGGCATCAACAACAGAGTCTGTCTGCGGCAAAAGGGCTGCGAGTGCAGCAGAGAGCGTGCACCCAGTGCCATGGGTGTTTCGCGTTTGGATCCGATGGCCGGGTAATTCGATCATTTTGTCACCATCATGCAGGATATCGATGGTGTCGTTGCCTGGCAGATGGCCGCCTTTGAGTAATACCCAGCGATGTCCGCCGTAGGTCATCAGGTTTCGCAAGCGTTCGGCTACGCGTCGCATTTCCCGTACGGTTTCCACAGGTCGCATTTCGAGCAAGACGCCAGCTTCGGGTAGGTTTGGGGTCATGATGGTGGCGAGTGGCAGTAACTGCTCGCGCAGAGCGCCAACGGCTTTCTGCTCGAGCAATAGGTCCCCGCTTTTGGCCACCATCACGGGGTCAAGCACAAGGTGCGGCGGCATGTGGTGGCCAAGGCGGTCTGCGACAACCTCTATGACACCCGTCTGGCCCAGCATGCCGATCTTAACGGCATGGATTTCAACGTCCGCAAAAAGTGTGTCGAGTTGTGCCCGCACAAATTGCGGGTTCACGGGTGAAATATCGGTAACGGCTTGTGTATTTTGGGCAGTGAGTGCTGCAACAACTGCGCATGCGTAAGCGCCGAGCGCGCTCATTGCTTTCACGTCTGCCAGAATCCCCGCTCCGCCGGACGGGTCCATCCCGGCAATTGTCAGCGTGTTGGGAATTGCACGTACAGAGTCTGTGGACATTATTTGCTAGCTGTTGAAGAGATTAAGCCTGAGGTGGGCGAGCTCGGGGCTGCCGCGTAGGTTTTGCGTGGGACGCGCCCGGCGAGGTAAGCTTCGCGCCCCGCCTGGACGGCTTTGTTCATTGCGCTGGCCATGAGGACGGGGCGTGTGGCACCAGCGATCGCTGTGTTCATCAGCACACCATCACAACCAAGCTCCATGGCGATTGCAGCATCTGAGGCGGTGCCGACTCCCGCATCCACCAACACCGGAACCCGAGCCTGATCGATGATTAAGCGTAGATTCCATGGGTTGAGGATCCCCATTCCAGATCCGATTAAGGAGGCCAATGGCATGACTGCGACACAGCCTATGTCTTCGAGCATCCGACATTGCACCGGGTCGTCCGTGCAATACACCATCACATGAAAACCGTCCGCAACCAGCGTTTTAGCAGCCGCTAAGGTTTCCGGCATATTTGGAAACAACGTGTGCGCATCACCTAATACTTCTAACTTAACGAGCTGGTGCCCATCGAGGAGTTCGCGCGCTAAGCGCAATGTGCGGACCGCATCGTCGGCTGTGTAACAACCGGCCGTATTCGGCAAGAGTGTGAACTGATTCGGTGGTAGGTGTTCCAGCAGGCTTGGTTCGTTTGCGTTTTGGCCGATATTGGTTCGACGGATCGCAACGGTGACAATTTGGGCGCCGCTCGCGTCGATCGCCTCACGTGTTTGTGCAAAATCTTGGTACTTCCCTGTGCCGACAAGTAGGCGTGACTGATAAGAGGTTCCTGCAATCACTAATGGGTCGTTTGAGGTGGCAGTCATGAAGGTGATCTTTAAATGGAAAGCATTGAACGCAGGCCCTATTTTCGAGCTTGTTGGAGCAGGGCGCAAATCGAGTCTGCAGCTTCGATTAAGCGTGGTCCAGGCCTAAACAGGACGTCAGCGTCCATCATATACACATGTCCGGCTTGTGCCGCTGGTAAGCCATTTTTTTTCCAATAATCCCGTGCTTCAAGGTCTGGCTGCGGTTGTGCCGTGGAGGCTGGGCGTCCGACAAGGACAACATCCGGTGCGCGAGCCAGTACGCTTTCGGGGCTAATCAGCGGTGCGGCAGCGCCCGAGTTTGCAAAGACGTTTTGTCCCCCACATAGGGCGACCACCGTCGACAAAAGGTTATTTCGATTTAAGGTGTATTGGGCGGGATGGCCGACTTGCAGAAAAACCTTCACCGGCGTGGTCGGGGGCGCGCGCAAGAGTGCCTCTACGCGAGCCGAAAGTTCACCTGTTTTTTGGTGTGCGGTCTGGGCAGTCCCTAACAGCTCCCCAAGCCGTGCAATGTTGTCTCCCACCCCAGCCAAGCTTATCGGTGCGCTAATAAAGAACGGTATGTTCAGCACCTTGAGCGCTTCGTGTTGCGATGGCAGCCAGCCTATGATCAGGTCTGGTGCGTAAGCGGCTACCCGCTCCGGATCGGGGGTAACTCCATCTCCGATGCGGGGGAGCGCACGCGCTTGTGGTGGATAGTCACTGGGGGTGACAGTCGCCACAATTTGATCGCCACCGCCTGCTGCAAAGACAAGCTCGGTTGCGTGGGGGCTCAGCGTGACAACACGACGGGCAGGTCGCTCCAACATAACGGTGCGACCTGTATCGTCGCGTACGACGATCTCCGCCCAGACCTGGGTGCCTTGCAGCGCACACCAGATCAGACAGAGCGCGAGGCGACCCAACATAGTTCTACATCCGAAGGGCAAGATTGACAAACACGTTTGAGCCCGGCGTGTTGTAGCCCTGCACTAAGGTGTATTGCTGACCAAACACGTTGTTCCAGCGCAGTTGCACCTCAGCGTTATCCGAAACTGGATAGCTTGCCGCGAGGTTCAATAGATTGAAGCCAGCCAAGGTGTCGCCTGAGAAGGAGTCGCGCCGGGCGCTGGTGACATAGAACTCGGCCGTCAGGCGAGCACGCCCAATGGACTGATCCACCGCGAGCTTTAATACCTGCTGAGCTCGTTGCGGCAGCAGCTCCCCCGTATCCGCGTTACGCGGATCAAGCCAGTCAAAACTGCCGCGGACGACGGTTGAACCTCCGAGGCGCTGGTTGCCGGTCAGCGTGACACCCTGTATGGTCGCTCGCCCAATATTTGTTGGCATATAGGGCGAATAGGGATCGGCCGCAATGCTTGGCTGGTTCAAGATGAGATTGGAAATCTCGTTGCGATACACCGTGAGCCCGAGCTGAGTCTTGTCTGTGGCGTATCGCAAACCGGCTTCGATGTTGCGTGATTTTTCTGGTTGGAGCAAAGGATTGCCCATAAAAAATGGGGTCACTGGCCAATATAGTTCGTTGAAGTTCGGTGCCCTAAAGCCGGTATTTGCACCAACACTTGCTCGCCAGTTTTTTGACAACTCAAGCCCATACGTCAGGCTGCCCGTGACGAAGTTTCCGTACTGGGAGTTGTTGTCTGTACGCACACTGCCTTGAACCGACTGTGGACCCCAGTTGCCGCGATAAATGGCCAGTAACGAGTTGGTGTAACGTGAGGTCTGCTGGTAGTTTACAAAGGCAGGTGCCATGTAGTCGCCATTGGATAACGTCCCGTCTACGCTTTGCTCAAGCCGCTCATAGGCCAGGCTGATGACTTGGGTCGGCGAGAACTTCAAGTCGTTTTGCCAGACGTATTGATTTTGGCGTGTTTTGAAGTATTGCGTGCCATCCAGCGTACCGATCGTGGCGCCGATCGTTTTGTAGTCATCGACAGAGAAACCGGCGCGCAGTGTGCTGGTCCAGAGCGACGAGATGACATTGCGGCTCGTCAGCATATTGCTGCTGAGGGTCTGAACACCACGGTCGTTAAAGTAAGGCATGCCCATGTCGTAGCCGCCGTTCACCGTGGACTGAAACGTCTGGAGTGTCAGGGTTTGGCCAGGTTTGTAGGTGTAGCCCAGGGTGCCACCGATGTTGCTGCGATAGTACGAGTCTTTGTCAGGGTTGTAATAGTAAGCAGAGCTGCGGTTGGTATTGAAACCTCCGCTTTGGCCGTAGCCACCGTAAAGACTGTAAACCCAGCCCTCTGATGCGCCAGAGAAGCCCGCATCATATTGGGTGGTGGCATAAGACCCAACACCGGCATTCGCATAGGCCGAAAAGGGCCGATCTTGTTCGCCCCGGGTGATGACGTTGATCACACCACCAATTGCATCCGCGCCGTAAAGGCTGCTACTTGTGCCCCGTACGACCTCGATGCGCTCGACACTGTTGAGTGGAATCGCATTGATCGATGGTAGGCCGTTTGTCGCATTGTTGATTCGCAGACCGTCGATCAGCACCAAAGATTGATTGCTATTGGTGCCCCGGATGTTCAGCGTATTGAGCGTCTGTGGGCCGCCATAATTCAGCGTCTCGATACTGTGCTGCCGGATCAGTGCGTCGCCCAGCGTGCCGTTAGGCAATGTATCGAGATTTTCACGACTGATCACGCTATTGTCACCAAGTGTCTCGCCCAGCGGCTCAGCTGTTCGTGCAGGAGTGACAACAATGGTGGATAGCTGGGGAATTTGTGAAGCAGGGCTAGGGTTTGGGTCAGTGGTTTGCGCGAAAACGCTCGTCGTGGCGGCCCAAAGGAAAGCACCGGCGGTTAGCCGGAAGAAGGGGTGTTGCATAAGAACCTCGTTTAAGGCGTGCGTCCCCGCACGACCAATCGATAAAAGAAACCTCGGGCATAGGCCCGGACATTTCCGCTTGAGGTGGCCGGTATCGGGCTGGCCTTGAACAAAAACGACGTGTCCAAGGTTGACCGTTGCGGGGGCAGCACAGGCACAACCGTCAAAAACGACGTGTTTCCCTGTTTCCCGTTTAACTTTCCCAATGCGACCAATTTGCTTGTGACAAAAGGGCCTTTGCATCGAAAGCACCAACTCTGCCTGCAATGTAGCACGCCCCTGTTTTTGGTACGATGACGGGTTGGCTGCCCTAGGGTTATTTGCCACCCTACTTTTAAGCAAGACATCCATGTCCTATCCAAAATTACCCTATCCAATTGAGAGCTACACCCGAGGCGCGGAGTTTGCTCGCCGTCTGGGTCGGCGGATGATGATTTTGGATGGAGCGATGGGCACGATGATCCAGCGCTACAAATTATCGGAAGCGGATTTTCGTGGCACGCGCTTTGCCGAGCATGGCAAGGATGTCAAAGGTAACAATGAGCTCCTGACGCTGACTCGCCCGGACGTGATCCGAGAGGTCCACGAGGGATATCTCCAGGCTGGCGCCGACGTCATTGAGACCAACACCTTTGGTGCGACGACAATCGCTCAAGGCGACTACGACTTGGCTGAGCTCGCGTACGAGTTGAATCTCGAGTCCGCTCGAATTGCACGACAGGCCTGCGATAAATTCAGTACGCCTGAGCAACCGCGGTTCGTTGCAGGTGCCCTAGGCCCACAACCGAAAACAGCATCGATCTCGCCAGATGTGAATGATCCGGGTGCGCGTAACGTGACGTTTGACGAATTGCGTATCGCTTATGCCGAGCAGCTCAACGGCTTGCTGGATGGTGGAATCGACCTAGTATTGATCGAAACGATTTTTGACACCCTCAATGCAAAGGCCGCAATTTTTGCAGTCGAGGAAGTGTTTGAGGCGCGCGGTGAGCGCCTGCCTGTAATGATTTCCGGCACGGTAACTGATGCTTCTGGTCGCATCTTGTCTGGCCAGACGGTTGAGGCGTTCTGGAATTCTGTACGGCACGCACGGCCGATCACTATCGGTTTGAATTGTGCGCTGGGGGCTGCCCTGATGCGTCCATATATCGCCGAGCTCTCCAAGATTTGCGATACCTACGTTTGTGTTTACCCGAATGCCGGCCTGCCCAACCCCATGAGCGACACCGGCTTTGATGAGACTCCTGCAGATACCTCGAGTTTGCTCGAAGAATTTGCGCGCGCTGGTTTTGTCAACATGGTGGGCGGTTGTTGTGGAACGACGCCCGAGCACATTGCGGCGATCGCAGCAAAAGTACGCGCGTTACCGATTCGTGCCGTGCCTGAGATTGCCGTCAAAACTCGGCTCTCTGGCCTGGAAGCCCTGAATATTGATGACGCCACTCTGTTTGTTAACGTGGGTGAGCGCACCAACGTCACAGGCAGCAAAATGTTTGCACGTCTGATTCGCGAAGAGAAATACGACGAAGCGATTGCTGTCGCGCGCCAACAAGTGGAGAACGGTGCGCAGATTATCGATATCAATATGGATGAGGCCATGTTGGATTCGGTGGCCTGTATGCACAGGTTTCTAAATCTGATCGCATCTGAGCCAGACATTGCACGCGTGCCAGTCATGATCGACAGCTCAAAGTGGTCTGTGATTGAAACGGGTCTCAAGTGCGTGCAAGGCAAGTCCATCGTTAATTCGATTTCGCTCAAAGAGGGCGAAGAGCCGTTTCTGAAGCAAGCCCACCTTTGCCGTCGCTACGGTGCCGCTGCGGTTGTGATGGCCTTTGACGAAAAAGGTCAGGCTGATACGCTTGTGCGACGTAAAGAAATTTGTACGCGCGCTTACCGTTTGCTGGTCGATGTCGTTGGCTTTCCTCCAGAAGATATTATTTTTGATCCAAACGTTTTTGCCATTGCAACGGGCATTGACGAGCACAATCACTACGCAGTGGATTTCATTGAGTCAACGAAATGGATCCGTGCCTCGTTGCCCCATGCGCGCATATCCGGTGGCGTATCGAACGTAAGCTTTTCGTTCCGCGGCAACGAGCCGATGCGCGAAGCGATCCATACGGTGTTTCTGTATTACGCGATCCGTGAAGGCATGACGATGGGCATCGTCAACGCAGGTCAACTTGGTGTGTATGCTGAACTGGCTCCCGCGTTGCGCGATCTTGTCGAAGATGTGGTGCTTGATCGCACCCAGCCTGTCGGGCACACAGACCCAGCCGACACACGTACGCCGACCGAGCGGCTGGTTGCGTTTGCGGATTCGGTAAAGGGTTCAGGCGCCAAACGCGAAGAAGATCTCACGTGGCGCCAGCAGTCCGTTGAAAAGCGGCTGGCGCATGCGATGGTGCATGGTATGACGCAATTCATCGTTGAAGATACCGAAGAGATTCGCCAGCAGATTGCTGACCGCGGCGGTCGACCCATTGAGGTCATCGAAGGCCCGCTGATGGATGGCATGAATATCGTGGGCGATTTGTTTGGCGAAGGCAAAATGTTCTTGCCCCAGGTCGTCAAGTCTGCGCGCGTGATGAAGCAAGCCGTTGGCCATCTCGTCCCCTTTATTGAAGAAGAGAAAAAATTAATTGCCGCAGCCGGAGGCGATGTCCGTGCCAAGGGCAAAATCGTGATCGCTACCGTAAAAGGTGACGTACACGACATTGGTAAGAACATCGTGACTGTTGTGCTTCAGTGTAATAACTTCGAAGTGATCAACATGGGCGTCATGGTGCCCGCAGCAGAGATTCTGGCGCGCGCCAAGGCCGAGCAGGCAGACGTCATTGGCTTGTCAGGACTGATCACACCAAGTCTGGAAGAAATGGCTTATGTCGCTAGCGAGATGCAGCGCGACGAATACTTTCGTAGCCGCAAAATACCGCTCATGATTGGCGGTGCAACGACTAGTCGGGTTCATACCGCCGTCAAGATTGCGCCGCACTACGAGGGCCCTGTTATTTATGTTCCGGACGCGAGTCGTTCGGTGGGTGTTGCACAGAACCTCGTGTCCGAGACGGCAAATACCTATCTCGAAGAGCTGGCAGTTGAATACGAAGATGTACGTCGCCGTCATGCAAATCGCCAGACCGCACCCTTGATGTCGATTGCGGATGCCCGTGCCGCCAAACCAGCAATTGATTGGTCTGCCTATCAGCCGCCACGTCCCAAGTTCATTGGTCGCCGTACGTTTAAGAATTTTGATTTGGCAGAGCTGGCCCGCTTTATCGATTGGACACCATTCTTTCAAACCTGGAGTTTGTTTGGACAGTTCCCTGCGATTCTAGATGATCATGTTGTCGGTGAGCAGGCTCGCAAAGTTCATCAGGATGGACAAGCCATGCTCAAGCGCATGATTGACGGGCGCTGGCTCACCGCGAACGGCGTTGTTGCGTTCTATCCCGCCAATACTGTCAACGATGACGACATCGAGATTTATCAAGACGAAACGCGCGAGAAGGTTTTGTTTACTTGGCGTGGACTGCGTCAACAAGGCATGAAGCGCGAAGGCGTTGAAAATAAATGCTTGGCGGACTTCATCGCACCCAAATCGTCGGGTGTGGTTGATTACATCGGCATGTTTGCTGTCACGGCAGGGGTTGGCGTCGACAAGAAAGAAAAAGAGTTCGAGCTCGCAAACGACGACTACTCCTCCATCATGTTTAAGTCGTTGGCAGACCGTATGGCAGAGGCGTTTGCTGAAGCACTGCATGCGCGCGTACGTCAAGATTTGTGGGGCTACGCGGCGAACGAAGCGCTGACAAATGAGCAGATGATTAAGGAAGAGTATGTGGGGATTCGGCCGGCACCTGGCTACCCAGCATGCCCCGAGCACGTTGTTAAGCGCGAAATGTTCGAGATCTTAGACGGTGCAGATATTGGAATGATGCTGACGGAAAGCTATGCCATGCATCCAGCTGCGAGCGTATCCGGGTTTTATTTCAGCCACCCCCAGTCACAGTACTTTAGCGTTGGCCCGATCGGCGAGGATCAGGTTGAGGATTACGTGAAGCGTTCGGGACGTACCGAAAAAGACGTGAAGCGTACCTTGGCGCCTAATTTAGGCTAACGAGTACTCAAGTATCAATGTTAGTGCGACGGCGGTAAGCAGCAGTCCTGTCTGTGGGGTGCGGCCAAGTACAGAGTGGCGTGTTTCGACGAAGCGATACAGTACGGCGCCCGCCACCAGCGATAGGCTGACCGCCACAACAATGCCTATCGCGTTGATCCACAAGCCGGTGGGGAACCACACACTCCAGAGCGCATTGATTCCAATGCAAATGCCGTAGTGGATTAAAAAAATGGAGTATGAGCGCTCACCTAACCAATTCAGGACGGGGTGATCACCCCAGTGTTCAAGTCGCCCCCGCAGGTCTGCCAATGCCAGCAGTAGGGCAGTGATCGTGGCGGTCGCAGCAGCTTTGCGAAACTCTAGCCACAACGCGACCACACCAAGCAGTGCAATCACTACGAGCCCGAGCCGTCCCAAACGCGTATGCGCTGTCCAATAGGCCAGCACGCCTAAGCCGTAGTACCCAAAGAAAAATGGAGCGTAGGGCTCGAGGGACTCATTGCGGTTCAGTACCCAAAGAGAAAAGGCAGTGAGTGCAGTGATCAGCAGTGGATAAAGGCGTTGTAAGCCTAAAGGCATGCGCCAGCACAGTGCGGTAAAAAGTGCGGTTAGCGCAAACAGTTGAAAATCAATCGCGACATACCAAACCCCTGCTGAGAGTGCTTCCAAGCCAATCAGGTCGTACAGCAAAAAAACATGCGCGAGTAACTGACCGATTGTTGGGGCGCCCGATAACGAGTCGTGGATAAACCAGGGACGCACTAACGCCGTAATCAGTGCTGCAAGTGTGACAGCAAACAAAAAGGGCGTAATCAGTCGTTTGTAGCGTCGCCAGATCAGCGTGGGCGCTTTGACGGCCGTAGGCATCGCGCGGGGCGTCATTTGTGCGGCCACAAAATAGCCACCAAAGACAAAAAACATTTGTACAGCGAGCTTGCCGTAGGTGACAAGTGCTTCGATTAACTTCGGGTATTGCGCGCCGATTACTTCAGACATCGGCCCGTACACCGCTAGATGGTGGATGACAATGACCAGACAGCCAACGCCCTTGGCGGCGTTGACGAGAGACAGTCTGGTCGTTGACATCAGTAGGACAGGGTTACGCAGTTAGGTCTTGTGGTAGATCTCAGAGCCCTTTTTGACGAATTCGACAGCTTTTTCCTGCATGCCGGCCTTCAGTGCTGCATCGTTGGCCAGACCTTGCTTCTGTGCATAGTCGCGTACGTCTTGCGTGATTTTCATGCTGCAGAAATGTGGGCCGCACATCGAACAGAAGTGCGCCACTTTCATTGAGTCCTTGGGTAGGGTCTCGTCATGAAAATCTTTTGCGGTATCGGGGTCAAGTCCTAAGTTGAACTGATCATCCCAGCGGAATTCAAATCGTGCCTTAGAAAGTGCGTTGTCACGAATCGCCGCGCCGGGGTGGCCCTTGGCTAAGTCTGCTGCATGCGCAGCAATCTTGTAGGTGATGATCCCGTCCTTTACGTCCTTTTTGTTTGGCAGGCCTAGGTGTTCCTTGGGCGTGACATAACAAAGCATGGCCGTACCATACCAGCCAATCAGTGCAGCACCGATGCCCGAGGTGATGTGATCGTAGCCAGGCGCGATATCTGTGGTGAGCGGCCCCAACGTATAGAAGGGCGCTTCATCACAGTGCTTAAGCTGTAGATCCATATTTTCTTTGATGAGCTGCATTGGCACGTGGCCTGGGCCTTCGATCATGACTTGTACATCATGCTTCCACGCAACCTTGGTGA
>JACCED010811388.1_pt1 | contig 10469 bp, 8 predicted proteins | sample 7455021 | NCBI WGS metagenome assembly JACCED01 (sample SAMN15323456, study PRJNA562643) | freshwater metagenome | isolation source: river surface water | place: USA:Blue River Watershed | collected 2017-08-19 | reverse complement strand
AGCGCCCTCGTTGACATCGAACAAGGTTGCCGCCGCCAGCCCCAAGAGCAGAGGCACCAAGAGCAGCGCTGCATACCACCCATGCCGCCAGCGCCCCCGCAGCCCGCCATCAGCCACCTGCGCCGCCTCAGACATGCCAGTCGCGGTCGGGTTCTGGCACCTGCTCCCCGCGCAGCCGGTAGGGCCGGGCATGGTCGCCGCTGAAATAAACCCGCATCAAAAGCTCGGCGAGCACCCCGGTGGTGAGCAACTGCAGCCCGCCCATGACCAGGAAAAAGCCAAGGGTGAGCAGGGGCCGGGTTCCGATGGAGCCACCCAGCAGCTTGACCACACCCAGGTAGGTCAACATGAGCAGGCCCACCGCGCCCACGCCCAAACCGAGCCCGCCAAAGAAATGCCCGGGCCGGCTGCCAAATCGCAGGAAGAAGTGCACTGCAAGGAGGTCAACCATGACCCGGAAGGTGCGCGAAATGCCGTACTTGGACACACCGGCCTGGCGTGCGTAGTGCTTGACGGGCTCTTCGGCCATGCGGGAAGGACTGGTCACGGTGGCCAGCCAAGCCGGAATGAAACGGTGCATCTCGCCGTACAGGCGAATCTGCCGCAGCACGTCGCCGCGGAAAACCTTGAGGCTGCAGCCCAGGTCTTGGAAGTCGAGGCCGCTGACCTTGCGGATCAGGCGGTTGGCGATCATCGAGGGCAGGCGCCGCAGCAAAAACCCGTCTTGCCTGCGCTGGCGCCAGCCGGCGACCAAGTCGAGGTCTTCCAGCAGCAGGCGGGTAACCATGCGGGGAATGTCGCGCGGGTCGTTCTGCAAGTCACCGTCCATGGTGACGATCACATCGCCCCGGGCGGCGTCAATACCGGCCTGCATGGCGGCGGTCTGCTTGAAGTTGCGGGCCAGTTGAAGCACCCGCACATGAGGGCCCACCACCCGGGCGTGGGCGGCCAGGGCGCGGCCGGTGCCGTCGGTACTGCCGTCGTCGACAACGATCAGCTCCCAGGGGAAGGGATAGTCCACAAGCGCCGCCTGCACCGCGTCGATCATGGGCGCGGCGTTGTCGACTTCGTTGTACATGGGCACGACGACCGAGACCCGGTGGGCTGGTGGGGCCTGCGGGGCCGACTTCGCCGATTTGGCAGTCACTTCGGTAGTGCCGCTCAGAACCGGCGCGGCATCCGCCAGGGAAGGCGTGACACCGGAGACAGCGCCCAAGTCGCCACTGGCTGAATCGGCTGGCGCTGCAGGCACGACCGGCACAGAAGCTTCGAGAAGTGCCGGTTCGGTCGCAAAAGGTGCCGAGGCTGGCGCTGACGGCGGCAATTCGTCGTCGGGGAACAAAGTGGGTTCGGCGCGGGAGGTCACGGGGCTCATCCCCCTTATTGTCGCCGGGCGGCGGGGGGCCCTGCCTCAGCGGGCCCAGATCCGGCGGACGGGGGGATGGCCACCTGAGCCAGGGCCGCTGCGGCCAGTGCAATGCAGAGACTGAAAGCGTGGACCGCCAGCGCTGCGGCCACCAGCTCGGGCGCGCGTTCCAACGGCAGCCGGGCGGCCAGCCAGACGCCGGCCTCGTAAGCACCCAGGCCAGCCGGCGGTTGCAGCGGCTGCACGCCGCCCAGCTCACCGCCCAGCCCGGCACGGAGGGCGGTTTCCAGCGGCAGCCCGACGAGCGCGCCGATGAGCCCACCATTGGCGGCGATCTTGAGGCTCCACAGCGCGAGGCTGGCGCCCGTGCCGCGCCACAGGTCCCGTAGCAAGACGCGGCGCTGGGTCCCCTGCGTCGCCAGCCCGGACTTGCGGGCCAGCCAGGGCCACAGCGGCGGCAAGGCATTCGCCGCCAAGAGAAGTAGCGCGACCAGCGCCAGCAGCCGACCGGCGAGGGTCCAGGGCATCAGCAAGAGGAGCGCAGCGGCGCACAGCACCAGCAGGTCTTGCAGCCGCCAGCGCAGCAAGCTGGCCGCCGCCGCAGCCCAGCCCACACCCCACTGGCGGGTGACCATCCACACATAGGCGCCCTCCCCTGCACGCAAGGGAATGAGCAGCACCGCGGCGTTGTGCACCAGCACCATCCGAAGGCAAGCAGGCAGGCCCGGGTCGCCCAGGTGGCGCCACTCGGCGCGCAGGCGAAGCGCTCGCATCAGGTGTCCGGCCATGAGGCCCAGCCCCGCAGCAGGCCAGGCCCAAACCGGCAGTTCGGCGATCCGCTCGGCCATCCCGCTCAAGTCGGCATGCCGGAGGAGCCACCACCAGACCCCGGCGAGCAGGGCCAGGGCCAGGGCGGCGCGCAGAAATTTCTTCACGGCGCAGGGCCTTGGCTGGCGTCACCTTTGGCGACCTCCGCCGTCTGGCGGCTGCGCTGCCAACGGCGCCAGGCGCTGCCCACGCCGAGAAGCGTCAGCGCCACCTCCATCGGCCAGCCCAGGGGATAGCCGGTGGGCGTGATGAGGAGCCCCGCCACCGATAGCAGCTCCAGCCCCGCCACCCAGCGCTGACCACGCGCGGTGGCGCTGGCCTGCGCCAGACGGCTCAGCGCCGCGGCGAAGGGGCCGATCGGCGCCAGCACCATCAACAGCAGCACGATGCCGAGGCCGGTGGCCACACCCACCAGCACGTCGGAGGGCCAGTGCGCGCCGACCATCACCCGTGAGATGGCGACCCCGGCACCCGCCAAGGCGATGGCCCAGCAGGCCCCGCGCAGGCGGGGCGAGGACGCAAACCAGAACACCAGCAGGCCCGAGGTGGCCGCAGCGGCCAGCGCATGTCCCGACGGCGTGGAGCCCAGGCCCTGGATGCGCTCGCCGATCACCGCCAGCGAAGCGCCGATGTCCGAGCCCGCAGGACGCAAGGTGGCCAACCACTGCTTGAGGCTGTAGCTCAGGCCGCCGGTGAGCACAAGCACTGGCCCCAGCAGGGCCACCAGGGTGCCGTCACGACGGTCGGCGGCCAACAACACAATGAGACAGGACCAGCCGAAGCCGGCAACGGTGAGGCAGGACCAGGCCATCTGCACCGGCCAGGGCGCCTGGCCGGCGGCCAGGGCAAGCATCCAGGCGCGATCCCAAGCGCCGCCCTGAATCGCGGCGCCCGCCAGCAGCAGCACCAGGCTGGTAGCGGCCAGCACCCCTAGGGCGCGGCGGCGTCCGGCATCGGTCACGCCGGTCTCCCGTGCGAGCACCCAATCACCGATCGCCGGCTCGGAGCGGCTCATGCACCGCCCCTCAGGGCCGGCCTGCCGCAGGTGGCAGCTTGGCGACATCCCAACGTACGGCTCATGCGGTCGGTGTCCGCCCCACGGACAGGTACTGCCAGCCCTCGGCCTGCAGCTTGGCCGGCAGGTACAGGTTGCGGCCGTCGACGATCAGGCGGCGCGTCATGCGCTGGGCCATCTCGCCAAAGTCGGGGGCGCGAAACGGCTGCCACTCGGTGCAGATCACCAGGGCAGCGGCACCTTCTAGCGCGGCGTATTTGTCGGGGGCCAGCACCAGATCGGCGCGCTCGCCGTAGATACGCCTGGTTTCGTCCATGGCCACCGGGTCAAAGGCCTGGACCTTGGCGCCGGCCTGCCACAGGCGCTCGATCAGCACCCGGCTGGGCGCCTCGCGCATGTCGTCGGTGTTGGGTTTGAAGGCCAGGCCCCAAACCGCCACCGTCTGTCCGCGCAGGGCGTCCTCGCCGCCCAGGGTGTCGGCCAACTTGGTAAACAAGGTGGCCTTTTGACGGTCATTGACCGCCTCCACCGCGTCGAGCAGGGCGGCTTGGTAGCCCACCTGGCGGGCCGACTGCGCCAAGGCCCGCACGTCTTTGGGAAAGCAGCTGCCGCCATAACCGCAGCCGGGGTAGATGAACTGGTAGCCGATGCGCGGGTCGGAGCCGATGCCCTTGCGCACCTGCTCGATGTCGGCACCCAGGCGCTCGGCCAGGTTGGCAACCTCGTTCATGAAGCTGATGCGGGTGGCCAGCATCGCATTGGCGGCGTACTTGGTGAGCTCCGAGCTACGCCGGTCCATGACCAGGGTGCGCTCGTGGTTGCGGTTGAAGGGCTCGTACAGCTCGCGCATGAGGGCGATGGCGCTGTCGGAATCGGTACCGATGATGATGCGGTCGGGCTTTTGGAAGTCGCCAACCGCCGAGCCCTCCTTGAGGAACTCCGGGTTGGAAACCACGTCAAAGGCATGCGAGAGGCTCCGTGCCGCCAGGCCCGCAGCCAGGGCCTCGGCCACCAGGTCGCCGGTTCCCACAGGCACGGTGGATTTGTTCACCACCACCTTGTAGCCGTCCATGTGACGGGCAATGGAGGCGGCCACGTCCAACACATAGCGCAGGTCGGCCGAACCGTCCTGGTCGGGGGGCGTGCCCACCGCGATGAACTGCAACGCCCCATGGGCGACAGCCTCTTCGGCGCTGGTGGTGAAGTGGAGCCGGCCCTCGGCCACGTTGCGCCGGACGACAGGCTCGAGACCCGGCTCGTGAATGGGAATATGGCCCTCGCGCAGACGCTCAACCTTGCGCGCGTCCACGTCCATGCACATCACGTCGTGGCCCGCCTCGGCCAGGCAGGCGCCGGTGACCAGACCCACATAGCCCACCCCGAAAATAGAAACCTTCAGCATGTTATTTCCCTAGGAATATTGCAGTTGCACAAGGATTCTGCGGCTGTTTCGTGACAGAACGGGTGCCCCGTGCTGGCCTGCGCTCAGACGGTGTCATGGGTCGGAGAGTTGGAAGGGTAGTAGTTGAGGTACCACTGGGCGAAGCGGCCGATGCCCGTGGCCAAGTCGGTGGCTGGCTTGATGCCGATCCAGGCCTGCAAGCGCGAGCAGTCGGCCGCCGTGGCCTGCACGTCGCCCGGCTGCATCGGCTTCAACTCGCGCCGAGCCTGCACGCCCAGGGCCTGCTCCAGGGTGGTGATGAAATCTCCCAAGTCGGTCGGGCGACCATTGCCGATATTGAAGACACGCCAGGGAACCTCGGCAGTGGCTGCATCGGGGGCCAGACGGTCGTAGGCCGGGTCGGCTGTGGCGGGCTTGTCGATCACCCTCACCACGGCCTCTGCCACATCGTCCACATAGGTGAAGTCGCGCACCATGTTGCCGCCGTTGAAGACGCTGATCGGGTCGCCAGCCAGCATTGCCCGGGCGAAGAGCATGGGCGCCATGTCGGGCCGCCCCCAGGGACCATACACGGTGAAAAAGCGCAAGCCGGTGGTGGGCAGGCCGAACAAATGGCTGTAGGTGTGAGCCATCAGCTCGTTGGCTTTTTTGGTGGCGGCGTACAGGCTCACCGGGTGGTCGACCGCATCCTGCTCCTGGAAAGGCAGCTTGGCATTGCCGCCGTAAACGCTGGAGCTGCTGGCGTAGGCCAGGTGCGCTACGCCATGGTGTCGGCAGGCCTCGAGCACATTCACGAAGCCAGTCAAATTGGAATCGGCATAGGCCTGCGGGTTTTGCAGCGAGTAGCGCACGCCGGCCTGCGCGGCCAGGTGAATCACCCGCTCGGGCCGCTCGGCTGCAAAAAGCGCGTCGACCGTAGCCCGGTCCTCGACCCCGGCCTTGACGAAGCGAAAGCGGGGCTGCGACTGCAAGCGGGCCAGGCGGTCCCGCTTGAGTTGGACCGGGTAGTAATCGTTCAGGTTATCCAGCCCAATGACCTCGTCCCCGCGCGCCAGCAAACGCTCCGCGACATGCATGCCGATGAAGCCGGCGGCGCCGGTGACCAGAATTCTCATGGGGGCTGTCCGAAGTTGGGCGGATTCTACCGGCCGCCCTTCTGAAGGTCCGCCTTGGGCCCGGCCCCTCAGAAGGCCTCCTCCGGCATGTCTGCGCAGGTACGGTCGCGGCTGGCAACCACGGACAGCCAAGCGTCGATCTTGGGCAGCTCATAGCGAAAGAAATACTGCGCGGCGCGCTGCCGCCCCTCGTAGGCCAAGCCTGCAGACGCCCCCTGGCTGCCCTCGCCCACCAGCAGCAGCTCCAGCCAGGTCCAGGACAGCACCAAGTGACCGGCGGCCTGCATGTAAGGCACGGCATTGGCCAGGGCGTCGCCCGCATCGCCCGTGGCCCAGGCGGCCTTGGTGGCCGCACCCACTTTTTGCAGCGCACCGGCCAGGGCGTTGCCATGGGCAGCGAGCGCAGGCACTTGCATGGCCCGCTCGATCGTGGCCTGAATGCGGCCCGCCAGAAGCTTGAGCCCCCGGCCACCTTCCATCGTCACCTTGCGCCCCAACAGGTCGGCGGCCTGAATACCGTGAGTACCCTCGTGGATCATGTTCAGGCGGTTGTCGCGCCAGTACTGCTCCACTGGGAAGTCACGGGTGTAGCCATAGCCACCGTGAATCTGGATCGCAAGCGAATTGGCCTCGAGGCAGAACTCGCTGGGCCAGCTCTTGGCGATGGGGGTGAGGACCTCCAGCAGCAGCCGCGCCTCGTCGGCCGACTCCGGCGAGCCCGTGTGTTGCTCGTCGACCAGACGCGCGCAATAAAGCATGAGCGCCAGCGCGCCCTCGCAGTAGCTTTTTTGCGCCAGCAGCATCCGCTTGATGTCGGCGTGCTCGATGATGCGAACCTGGGGCGCGTTCGGGTCCTTGCCCCCTGCGCTGGCGCCGCTGCCCTGCTTGGCACCCATCAGGCGGCCCTGGGGCCGGTTCTTGGCGTACTCGAGTGAGGCCTGGTAACCAGCCAGGCCCAAGGCGGTGGCCGCCATGCCGATGCCGATACGGGCCTCGTTCATCATGTGGAACATGCAGCGCAGGCCTTCGCCGGGCTGTCCGACGAGGTAGCCCACGGCGCCGGGCTGACCCAGCACCGGAAACTTCCCCTCGCCGAAATTGAGCAAGGTGTTGGTGGTACCGCGCCATCCGAGCTTGTGATTCAGACCTGCCAGCGCCACATCATTGCGCTTACCGGTGAGTTGCCCCTCGGTGTCCACCAGCTTCTTGGGAACGATGAAGAGCGATATGCCCTTCACCCCCGGCACCAGCTTGCCGTCCGGGCCCGGTATCTTGGCCAGCACCAGGTGGATGATGTTCTCAGTGAGCTCATGCTCGCCGGCCGAGATCCACATCTTGTTGCCTTTGAGCCGGTAACGTGGGCCCAAGGGGTCCGCTTCAAAACCCTCGCCATCGGGCACCGCCCGGGTGGCAATGTCCGACAGCGACGAGCCGGCCTGCGGCTCGGACAGGCACATGGTGCCGGAGAAGCGGCCGTTGAACTCGTTGGCGGCAAACACCTCTTTTTGCAGCGGCGTGCCATGCGCCATCAACAGGTTGGCATTGCCGACAGTGAGCAAACCGCCACCGATGCTGATGGACGCGGTGCCGAAGAAAACACCGGCAGCCGCCTCGACCAGATAGGGCAGCTGCATACCGCCCACCGCATAGTCCTGTGCCGCGCTCAGCATGCCGGACTCGGCATAGGCGTCCCAGGCCTGCTTCGTTGCCGCCGGCAGGATCACCTTCTCACCGTCAAAGCGCGGCTCCTCGGTATCGACCAGGCGGTTGAAGGGCGCGTACTTCTCGCGGGCAATGCGCTCGCAGGTCTCGAGCACCGCGTCGAAGGTCTCGCGCGAATGGTCGGCAAAGCGCGGGCGGGCGGAAAGCTCGCTGGCCCCTAGCCAATCGTGAAGCAGGAAGTCAACGGTGGAGCGCAGGGACATGGCCGTGATCCAAAAACAGGTTCTCAAACAAAGAGGCCGCCTACCTGCGCCAACCTCCGACAAGGTAGGGCGCGGGCGGCGGCCTGTGGCGCCGAAATCAGAGGACTTCGAAAACGCCAGCCGCGCCCATGCCGCCGCCGATGCACATGGTTACCGCCACCCGCTTGGCGCCGCGCCGCTTGCCCTCAATGAGGGCGTGGCCGGTCAGGCGCTGGCCCGACACGCCATAGGGATGCCCCACCGCGATCGCGCCGCCGTTGACGTTGAGGCGATCGGCCGGAATGCCCAGCTTGTCGCGGCAATACAGCACCTGCACCGCAAAAGCCTCGTTGAGTTCCCACAGGTCGATGTCGGAGACCTTCAGGCCCAGGTTCTTCAAAACCTTGGGCACCGCGAACACCGGGCCAATGCCCATCTCGTCAGGCTCACAGCCGGCCACCGCAAAGCCCAGGAAGCGGCCCAGCGGCTTCAAGTTGTTGCGGGCGGCGTACTCCTCGCTCACCACCACGCAGGCGCCGGCGCCGTCGGAGAACTGGCTGGCATTGCCCGCGGAGACCAGGCCACCCGGCAAGGCCGAGCGCAGTCCGGAAATGGCTTCCACCGTGGTGCCCTCGCGCAGGCCTTCGTCCACGCTCACCGTGACCTTCTTGGTCATCAGGCCCATCACCTTGTCGGCTACGCCGGCGGTGACCGTGATCGGCGCGATTTCGTCATTGAACTTACCGGCGGCCTGGGCGGCGCAGGCCTTTTGCTGGCTGGCGGCGCCGTATTCGTCCATTGCCTCGCGGCCGATGCCATAGCGCTGGGCCACCTGTTCGGCGGTTTGCAGCATCGACCAGTAGATTTCCGGCTTTTTCTTGTCCAGGTCGAGGTCACGCAGCATGTGCTGGTTCATTTCCTGCTGCACGCAGGAGATGCTCTCCACCCCGCCGGCCACGTAGACCTCGGCTTCGCCGGCAATCACCCGCTGGGCGGCCAGGGCGATGGTCTGCAGACCCGAGGAACAGAAGCGGTTGACGGTGAGGCCCGACACCGACACAGGCAGGTCGGCCATGAGCGCGATCTGGCGGGCGATGTTGGCACCGGTGGCACCCTCGGGCGAGGCGCAGCCCATGATCACGTCTTCGACCGCGTCGCCTGGGACACCTGCGCGCTCGAGGGCATGCTTGACCACATGGCCGCCGAGGGTGGCGCCGTGGGTCATGTTGAAAGCGCCCTTCCAGCTCTTGGCCAGAGGGGTGCGGGCAGTGGAGACGATGACAGCGCGGGACATATAAAGGTCCTTTCGTGGGAATTCAAGGTACTGGCGCGTTCAGGTTGCGCAGCAGCTGGTGATAAAAGCGAACGATCTCGGCCAGGTTGGCGGTGGAAATGCGCTCATTGGTACCGTGGAACCGGGACAGATCCTCGGGGCCCGCGCGCACGGGAGAAAAGCGGTAGATGTGGTCGCTGATCGACGTGAAGTGACGCGAGTCGGTGGCTGCGACCATCAAGCCCGGGGCGACCAGGGTGTCGGGGAACAGCGAACGCATCGTGCGGGCGATCTGCCGGTAGGACGCCGACTGCGTGGGCGACACAGGAGAAGGCTCGGAATTGTTCGGCAGGCTCTCCAGGATGAAGCGCTCGCCCGATTTCGCCTTGACGTGCGCCAGCACCGATTCACGCGTGTCGCCAGGCAGGATTCGAAAGTTCACCGTGGCCTCAGCATGACCGGGCAGCACGTTGTCCTTGTTGCCCGCGTGAACCAGGGTCAGCGCGGTGGTGGTGCGCAGCATGGCATTGGTACTGGCGGCCTTCTCCATTTGAGACTGCACCACCGGCCCGAAGAGCCAAAGGTTGGACAGCGCCACTCGCTGGAAGCCACTCATCTCCGGCGCAAGGGTTTCGAACATCTCGCGCGCTACGCCGCGCAGAGCCGCGGGCAGCTGTTCGTCCTCCAGACGACGCAGGGCTGCGCTCATCATGCCGATGGCGCTACCGCCAGGGGGCGGGGGCATGGAGGAGTGTCCGGGCGTTGCGTCGACCTTGAGCACCACCGAGAGGTAGCCCTTTTCGGCAATGCCGATCAGGGCAGCCGGCTTGGTCAGGCCGGGCATCACGCCTTGGGTGATCAACAGGCCCTCGTCGATGACGAAGTCGAGTTTGACTTGGCGATCGGCCAAGAGCTTGACGGCTGCCATCGCACCACGGCGGCCGCCAACCTCTTCATCGGCGCCAGAGAACAAATACACCGTCTGCCGGGGCTGGAAGCCCTGCGCCAACAGCATCTCCACCGCCTCGAGCTGGGCAATCAGATTAGCCTTGTCGTCCCAAGCGCCGCGGCCCCAGACGAAACCGTCTTTGACCTCGCCGGTCCAAGGCTGGGCTTGCCACTTGGCCTCGGTGCCCTCGGCAATCGGAACCACATCATGGTGCGCCAGAAAGGCGACCGGCTTGGCCTGCGCATCACTGCCCGGCCAGGTGTAGAGGAGGCTCAGGCCGCCAACAATTTCCTTTTTGAGGTGCTTGTGTACCAGCGGAAACCGCTGCTCCAGCATGGCGTGAAGCTTGCGGAACTCCTCGGCGTTGAGGTTCGGGTCGTCATGGCTGGAGACCGTGCGAAATCGGATGGCGGCAGCGAGCTTGTCGGCCACCGCCGCCTCATCCACCGCCAGCGCTGGCGCGGGCGGCACCTGGATCTGGCGTGAACCATGGCGCCAGGTATTGATGGCAACGGCGAGTGCCAGCAGTGCGAGCGCCGCGAGCAGCGCCAGGAGAATACGTTTGATCATCGCGTCCTCAGGCAGCGCCGTTGAAGGTCTTGCTCTCGGCAGCCAGT
>JACCED010565896.1_pt1 | contig 10469 bp, 14 predicted proteins | sample 7455021 | NCBI WGS metagenome assembly JACCED01 (sample SAMN15323456, study PRJNA562643) | freshwater metagenome | isolation source: river surface water | place: USA:Blue River Watershed | collected 2017-08-19 | reverse complement strand
CCACAATGGTTTTCTCGTCCCATTAGTAGTAATACTGAGCCATATGTTCTTTTCTTTGATATATCGTATAAGTTGTTCTATGTCTGGGTGTACACAGGGTTCGCCGCCAGTCAGGCTTAATCTGATTGGCTTACCCAATGTACAGAGTTTATCTACTGTTTTCTTTAATATTTCAATATCAGTATGTGGGCTGAAATTGTCGTGTATTATTGCAGGGCAATAACCACAATCATAGTTACAGCGTTTCCCTAGATTCCATTCTACTTTGATTTTATCTTGGTGTTGCCAGCGACTTTCTACTTTATACATATGGTTTAAAATCTGGGAATATATTGTCTATTGGACCTTGATTTCTGCTTGTATCTAACTTCTTATTAAAGTCTAAGAAATCCTGGAATAAATGTGAGTGGTCTTCACCGTGAACAAAACTAATGATATTATCTATGTGATTCAGTGTGGGCGTCAAATACTTTGGGTTTTTGACGATATAATCAAATCCATGTACTCGTTCTTTGACATTTAATAATCGCTCGGTCACAACTTGTTTTAGTTCTACGGGCAATACTTGACAAGACAGTACGTTTGGGTATCTTACGAAATTACTCCAAAACAATATACCGATATCGTTTAAGAAGTATTCAATCATCTTATCTAAGATTAATACATTATTTGCTTGTATAGCGGTCGCACCCACAATTCTATTGATATTGGGTATTGATTGAATTTGTTTAATATTACTGATTAACTCGTCCCAATTAGCGTTTCCTCTGATATATTCATATGCTTCTCCTAGACCGTCTATTGATACATTAACTGCTACGCTACGGAACTTAGGCCAATATTCAAATACCGTTCTTTTACCCTTGCCCAACATGCTTAAATTAGTCGCATATTTAATTTCGATTTGATGTCCATATCTAGACAACATATCTAGTATTTTATAGTGTTGTGGATCCATGAGTGGTTCTCCGCCTGCAAATTCTACTCTACGGAAATATGGTAATAGTTTCTCAAAGCTATCCCACCAGTTAGGATTATCTTCAAACTTATCTAAGTAGGGTTTATTGACTAGATTGAATTTCTCTATTGTTTTGACTACAAAGTTATTTTCTCTCTTATAATATTCAGACACAGTATCCCAATCATTCCAGCTGGTTGAGTCCATTGGACTACACATTCTACACTTTAAATTACATAGATTATTCATCTTTAATTCCATTGTAGGTAATTCAAATGGCATTGAATAATCATCGTTCATCTTTAGTTCCCAGTTCGGGTATAAGTTGATACGTGCTTCTGGAATCTCGCCCTTTAAATGTCGTTGTCTCAATGATTCTACACCCTGATCCTCTAGTACATGACAAGGGATACATTCTTTGGGACGTTCTCCGTTCAGCATTTGTTTACGGATTCTTTTCATATTGTCATTATTCCAGATGTTTTCAAGTGTATCATCTTGTATAAACCCAACTGGATGTGCTCGGCAACAGGGTTTTAATGCACCATCTTCACTGGTCGCCATGCCAGTAAAAGGGTGTAAGCAAAAGGTAGAGGATTTAGACATAGATTTATTTAATCCCAACGGTATTTTTATAAATATTTCGATGTTAACAGCCACACAATATGTTGTACCAACAGAGTATATCACAGAAGCAGAAAATTCATTACCCAGTGTAGATTTTAAATTAACATTGAATCAACCAACCGGACGATTCTTCTACGATAAATGGGTAATCAAAAACGAATTCAAAGACACAATCTGGGATAGATTATTAAAACTATTACCCGAAAATATCGGGGAAGCCAGATTGATTAAACTTGACCCAGGCACTGCGTATAGAACACACAGTGATATTGACGATAGATACCATTTGAATATCACAGGAGACTGTTGTTATCTTATTAACTTAGATACCGAAACAATGTACAAAACAACTGACCGTTCAGTTTGGTATAATATGAATGCTGGTCCTAGACATACTGCTGCCAACTTTAATCGCACCCATAGGATACAATTTGTTGTCAGAAAGTTATTGGTAGAAAACGACATTGTTGACGGAATTAAAATTGTATTAAAACCCAAAGGTCCAGAACAATATTATAGATTTATATTTGATGATATATTAAGCCCGTGGTTGAACAGGAACGTAAAAGACGGATATGTCGGGGATTTCAATAACGATGGTATGGATATGTATATGACGTTAGATCCTGATGTTTTTGAAGAATTTAAATCATTAAGCAATGAACATTTCAATATAGAATTAGTATGACCTGGACAAGTATATACAGACACAAGCCCTATCAGGCAAGTACTAGGATTGAGAATAACCTAATCTATGTCCCGCAAATAAATGACGAGGGAGACACACTATGTCAATTATTTGACCATACTCACCCATATCAGAATATTGAGGTTCAGAATAGATTTCCAGAGGGAAGACCATTCTATACCCGTGAAACAGTTACTTACTTTTTCAATCAACAAGTACACTATTTGAAGTTATTCAAAGACAGGCCATGGTCTAGTAATGTCATTGATATTGACTACGATAATCAAAGAATATACATACAATATCCCGGACACAACTGTAATACAAACTTGTTCGGGAAGTATAACTTAGACGAATTATGCCCGGATTGGGAACAACAGTTGTCTAATATTGTCTGTGATATGTACAATACGGGCTTTATTAATATAACCATTCACCCGCATAGTTTTTTCATAGAAAATGGCATTATGAAGCACTATGATTTCTATGGTGTAGTTCCGGTGGCTGATCCTACAATAGACTTTACATACCTTAAAAGTATAGTAATGAGTAATAACATGGATAGATTTTTAAAAGAGGTCACAGACAATAGACTTAATTTATTGTCAATATTCAAGCAAACATTAGACAGTGATGCTGACTGGCCTATAGGTTCACTGAACCACTTACACAAAGAGTTATTCAATGACTAAACTATATGGTAATACCGGAGAATTGATTGACTGGGATAGTGTAATAGAATCTATCAAAGATAAGCCGGGTAGACATTTATCTGTAAGTAATGGGACATTTGAACGTAATGAACAAATGCGTGAATTAGTTAAATTATGGACTGATAATAATCTCAATTTAGACAGTATGTTGTGGATTAATTATTATCCAGACATTGATTTTGATTCAAAAATAATAGATATTTTCAGTGATTTCGTCGGGGCAAAACCAGCTAGAGCATGGATTAGCAGAGTTAATCCGGGACACTATGTAGGATACCATACAGACTATGACGACCACATTGACGAATATTTAAAGTTGGGCCATTTAGTCAGATACACTTGTCATATGAATAAGCCTAAACTTGGGCAAGTCACTATGATTAAAGACGATTACTTAGTATCCCAAGCACAAGGTAATGTCTATCGTTGGGATAACTATACAGACTGGCATGCTAGTAGTAACTTTGGATTGAGTCCTAAATTACAGTTTAATTTTCTTGGATATAATTAGGATTATGCTCTAAGAAGCGTAATAGAGGATTAACTCCTACTGTTACCAACTCCCCGTCTATTTCTTTCAATGCAGCCTGTATCCCGTTAGTGGGCTGTAGATTAAAATCTTTGCAAATACGATAATAATTATCCCCGTGGACATCCCACATATGGTCCATATTAATATGTTTTAAGAAGTGATTGCCGATAGCTACAGCCGGGCCGATTAATATTCCATAATCGTTCTGTACGCTTAAACTGTCTTGTGGTTTATCTTTGCTTAATCTAATACCAATGCGTGTGAAGCTGGTTCCATAACCCTTGCTCATACTGAACCCAACTGTGTGAACTGCAGGATGGCTAAAGTCAAATTCTAAATCTCTACATGCGGTAGCCCACGCACAATCCATATGTACTGGAATATCCAACTGCAAGCACTTTTCAAATAGACTATATATGTCAGGATAGGGCTTTCCGATACTGGCAAACGGATAACTGATTATCAGATGTTTTCCGGGTATCAGCGTTTCGGGGGTTACGATACTTGCTTCAGTCCCATTAACATACATTCGTTGATGATATTTGTATTCTCCTTGCAAAACTTGAATATTCTGTTTTCCATGCAAAATATAGAGGTTATCGATATATTGTGTACAACCAAGCGTAATATCCACAAATTTGCATTTTTCTAAGTTTTTGAAGGAATTGTACTTACTACTGTTAATTTGGTCTAAAAAAGTGCGTTTAAATGCGTTAAACACATCTTTTGTCAGTGCTTTTTCGAAAAATTTAGGATTATACATTTCATCACGAAAATCACAATTATATCTTCCGTGTAGAACATCATCTAATAATTCTTCAGTTTTCTTAGACCATACAGGACTAATGCTATTACGTGATATATGTATATCACTGTATGTTTCAGGGTAGATTAACATTAATAACTTTCTAAATTATTAATACCGAGCTTTGTGCGGAATTCTTCTGTGAACTTCCCGTCTATGCGTAGACTATAACTCTGTTCCATAATAGTTTCGCCACCGTGCCAGTCTTGGTCATTCCACCATGCTGCCCGTGTGTTCAGATATGTTTTATTCTTAGTTTCTGGATCCCAGATATAAAACGCTTTCTTAGTATTAGGTCTGATATGAATAAACTCATTACGATGATTAGTATATTCGTGATCCTTTAATATACCATTTTTAGCGTCTAAATCTCTATGTTCAAACGGGATACCATCTGCTTCGCAATGAAAGAATATGACACGTCCAATATGTTCAAATATTCCTTGAGTAATCATGTTCTCAACCCATTTAACTGTATTAGGAAAATATTCTGCTTCAGGGGTTAGTTTACGGGGTGCTGTTCTATCGTTCCAAGACCCTTCTTCCCATAGATAATAATAGATATAAGGGTCATATGCGCCCATAGCCATCTTGACATATCGTGTGAATTTATTGCGAACTGTGAAGTTTTTAAAGTCACGGTATAAATCGATGCCGCCCATTTTGATAGGATCATCGTCTGGTAAGTTTAGAAATTCTTGTATTGCTTGCCCGATTGTTTTCCAGTTATGAATATAACTAGAACTATTAATATCGAACCCATAGTTTGTCCAGGTTCCCTCTTTTGCATACATTCTAGCTTCACTGAATCCGCGATAGATTTCAGGCTGCAATTTGTTAAATGTATCCATGTCAATATATGGCTCTAGGTCAATATAGGGAATATTATTTATACCTTTAATCATCCATATATTTATCTAGTCTCGGTATAGGGGTATAAATATTTCGATGAAATATGAATATTACTACAATAATATGCCTGACGGCAAGAAGTTCCGTAACAACTTAATATATACAAGTTTAATCAGTGAAGATGAAAAGACGTTTGTCCAGTGGTATTATAATGACACTGAATATCATTACGGAAAGAATGAAGTAGTAGATCCAGATAAAATGGATGAGAAATGGCGTCGTGAAGTTAAGTTTTTAACTTTGATGTCCGAACATTATCCTAATTATGTTCCTGAGATTTTAGAGATTGACGAGGCTAATCGTAAGATATACTTAGCTATTGACGGGAGAGACTTCTGGGATCGTGCGGGTACATTGACTGAAAATTATGATAGTATAGTACCTGATTGGCGTGAGCAAATGCTAGATATTATGAATGCCCACAAACAGTTAAATTGGTATAAAATGTCGCTTCATCCTAGCAGTTATTTTGTAGTAGACGGTAAATTAAAGTCTATTAATTATTTTTTCACACATGAAGCTAGTGAAGAAACAATCATCATTGATGACGTTATGAGCCATATTAGCGTAATGCGTAGGGAGTTATTGTTGCCCTATAAAGAAAAAATGAATATTGATTACAGTAAACCTACTCCCCTACGTGATTTTCAACGTCTTGCGTTTGAGAGTTTCCGTAGTAATTACCCTGACGATTTCATAGAGGAATGTCTACGTGCCCTTTAAGTTAGTTGAATGGTCTACTGAGTTAGATTTAACTGATTTTTACAATGAAGCAGGTAGACGCGGTTTTGATAATAACAAGAACCAAAAAGTAATGGTTGACTGCTTTAAAAATGAAAGAAGATGGGGAGTCTTTATCTTATATAAAGATGATATAGCATGCGGGAGTGTCGCTGCCCATACATTAGATATATTAGGGCCGAACGCATACAGAATATGTGCTAGGACCTGTATGCTAACTGAACATAGACCTGTCACTGGATTATTAACTAAGAAAAGAATGATCCATGAGTTTCAGCATATTACCCCGCAACTTTATATACCACACTTAATCGAATGGTGCGGGAAAGACAACGATTTATATATCAGTAGCAATGATAGCCATGTTGCTTCACAGAGATTGGTTCACAATCTATTTTGTCCGGAGATGGAAAAGATAGGGATATTATCTAAAGAATGTGTGACAGAATACCGAGGACATTCACAGACATTTTGGAAATTAAATGTCGATGCGTTTTTAGCTAATTTAAACAAATATGAAAGATGGGTTTAATCTTTCACTATCCAGCCCAAATTAAATAAATCCTTACGAACTTCGTCTGTTACAGTTGATTCAGGTACAAAAGCCTTTGTTTGTAGATAATATTCTTTTTGATCCTCTGTGAGTTCATTGAACTCATGTTCAGTAATCTCATCTGAACCTCGGATACCAGAACAATACCAATCAATATAATCACCCTCTTGTCTGATATCTGCGACTATGCCACCAGCACTGCGCCAGCTACAACTCCATGTTTGTTCAGACAGTATAGGGAACACTTCATTTTTCTGAAACTGATTGTTACATAAGGCAGCATAGATATGCTGGGCATATACAACGTCCTGACATTTTTCAATGATAATTGGATTTGTACGCAAATCGTATTCCAAGTTATCTTTCTTCCATTCTTCAGTTTCTTCTAATTCTATCTGATGTTCCCTCATACTGTTAAACAAATCAGACCTGTCTTTACCCATGGATTGAGATTGAAATTTTCCTCTATCCGGACTTCTGTTCATCTCTTTTTCTTCCTTGGCTTACTGTAAAAGATATGGTTTCCTATACGTTTAACAAATCCATAAGTTATGCTGGGCTGTACTGATAGGTTATGAAAGAACAATACCGTTGCGGGTATAACTTCTTTGTGCATATCATATACTAGCACTTCTTTGGCTACTTGTAAACTAGTTTGGTATCTAGCTGATTTACGGTTTGGGTCTTTTTTGCCCTCACAAACCCAAGAAAATTGACAGACTTTTATCCAAAATGATTCGTCTGTTTCTTCATTGATTTGTTGGATATGATTAGCTTGATATACTACTTTGCAAGGAGTATTACCATATCCATGATTAATGCGATTTAAAACCACACGTGCTACTGCTGCTTGACCTTCGATAGGTTCTCCGCCTGCTTCAAAATAGATATTATCAGCTAGGCATTGTAGTTGTTTAGTATCAACTACTTTTTGTTCAGTAACAGTATTGACAGGTTCTACTGGTACTGGTTTTTGTTGTTGCGGCTTATCGTAGGACATTGTCACTACAAAAACAATTATTGGCAACAACAATAACATTTTAACAATGTTAAAGTATCTCATAATTGACTCCTTATGGAATTTTAATGATTAGATAATCATGTATTGTCCCAGCAATCACAGTTGCAAGTTATAACTTCTTGTACTGCTGCTACTGGATCTACCACCGCGGTTCGTGTGCCGAATATAGATAAGTTCGGTGGTATTAAAGTTGTTTCAGGGCTACCCGCTAGGCTTCCTGGAACAACTGCTGCACCTGTAATTATCGGGACATTGTAAATGGACTTTGTTCCGGTAGCTACAGGTAATACAAGAGGGTCGTTGTTTACTTCGTTATTCAACACCCCTCCGGTATACCCAAGTCTGGTTGCGTTTCTTGCCTCACGCATCGATCCTATTAAACTATTTCCTCCTATAGTTGATGTATCTGAAATGCTTTCAAGGACTAAGGCAGGTCCTTTTGATTCTGTCTTTGATGCAAATTCTGTAATGTTTGTTATAAAACTTGCTATCATTGAATTTGTACTAACTAACTCTGTGGTGTCACCTAAGAACAAATCTCTTGCGTTTTGTTCTTTGGTTAAATATGTTCCAAACTGATTGTATAATGTGTTTAGTGATGCCGCTACTGCAGGTTTGCTACTTAATATATTAGATATTTCTGTGTTTGCATTACCAATCAGTGTATCTAACGATGTGTATGGTCCGGCCCCGGCTAGTAAATTATATATGGATGTATAGATACTTACGAGTGCTGGGGTTTGAATGCTTGTTATTAATTTTTGTATTTCTGTCCAATTGTAGTGCAAGTCTGTCATACTTCCGAAACAGTCACACATATTGTATGTACCGTCACTATTTGAACCCAATCCAAATGCGTTTAATCCTGCTGTAGCTAATGCTTTGTTCGTAGGAGTGCTGGTACCGTTGACTCCCAATCCACTTGTAGTTTCAAGATTGGTAACTACTTGGCTAAACTTTTCAATATTCATATTCTGAATATTTGTAATTTGCATCATGCTGTTACTAAATGCGTCACAAACAAATGCTAAATCTGATGGTATTATGTCTTTTAATCTATCACCAAATCCCAATGATTCGTCTTTGTTGACTGAACCATTTTTGTATATCAAATAGTAAGTTTTACTGTTTGTAGGTCCGGGTGTTCCGTTGTATTTAGGAACAGTTAGTGTTTGATAGCTAGTAGGGAATAACTTACGAGGATCTAGTAAATCTGCTAATGATTCTAAATTTTCTGTTTGACAATTTAATGGAATCAAAACGTCAGTTAAATCCTGTGCTAGTATGAGACAGAATGATGCGTATATCAATCTTTGCTGATCTGGGTTAGCTGGAGTTCCGCTGTATATATTAGTTAATTCTGTTGCTGTTAGTCCGGCTGCAAGCAATGCTAAGTTGAGAGCTTTAGAAATTGCCTTATTAACATAGAGTGTTCGTAATAGATTATCTGGATTACCAAATGTTGATATGCTTTGTAAATCTATTGCACGTCCTGACTTAATCAAGTCTTGACCCCAATATAATGTGCTGATACTGACTCCAGTGATATCACTGGTAATCAAATCATTCATATTACTGTATGTACCATCTAAGAATGTAGGTGCAGCCGATAATGCTTTGATTAATTCGTTATGCTGAGTTACGCTTGAAGCACAGGTAGTGAATGTACTTACAAAATCTTTGTACGAACCGTTATTCAGATAAAACTCTCTATATGCTTGTAGGGGTACTAGTCTTAAGAAGCCGTAACTAGTAAGTTCACCTGTATATGTTCTAGTGTATGTTGTTGGTTTACTATTACCTAATGCAGGGATAACGCCGGCACCAATTGCAATCAAATTATTGTATTGGGTATTAGTAATACTAGATGCTTGTAATAATGTGTATCCTAAGCGAATTGCTGACGTTAGTTGATTTAAACATGTGCCAGAGATAAGAGTTCCTACTGTGTAGTTGCTTAGGCTCGTACTAGAACCCATAATGGCTGCGCTAGACCCGTTTATTTTAAGTCCAGTGTTTTGAGTGAATGATCCAACAACATTTAAATTTAACGGGGTATAACTCATGGGACGTTTACGTTTGGACTTCCTTCTACTATGCTGTGACCGCAACTGTTTCCTGAGCCAACTTTAGCAACAGGTTTACCGTCCGCATACACAGTAGAACTAGCTGTTGTTATAGTAGCATCTTTGTGTGGCGGATGGGGTCTACCGAAAGGAGCATGTGGAGTGAGGGTATTACCTAATTGTCCTACTTTCTTACCATTGGCAAAGACCGTGCCAGCACCACCGGTAATTTTACCACCAGTTTCATTAGCATCTCCGACACGACTTATCTTTGCCATAAATTACCCTACTAAGATTTTCTTTTCTGGAACTTGAATTCCAGTTGTTGCTTCTAAGTATTTCATTTTAACAGAATCCTCTGCTTCACTATACATAGCAACACTATTAATATTTATCGTTACAGGTTTGTCAGGATCACTAGTAAAAAGACTAGGAATTAGACCCATACCCTTAGCATTTGGTGCTACAGATAATGGATTTTCAACCTCAATATAGTCTTGAGACAACAAGTTAGTGACTTTAGCAATCATTTCCTCGCCTGAGTTAAATTTGAATGTGTATACTGTTCCAGCTTTGTAAGCCATTTAGATTCCTTCTGTTAGTAGTTTTTCTCTTAATTCAGTGAACCCACCTACGAGTTCATCATTTAAGAAAATTTGTGGCACTGAACGGGCGTTAGGAACTGCTTCTAACAAGTCTTCCTTATCCCATCCGTCACCGATTTTTCGTTCTTCATAACTAATACCACGCTGTGCTAATAGTTGTTTTGCCTGCTCACAATAGGGGCAGTTGTATTTTGACCATACGATTGCTTTCATTTCTTTTCTCCTGTTTTACTCGTCCAGTAGGGACT
>JACCED010864974.1_pt1 | contig 10470 bp, 7 predicted proteins | sample 7455021 | NCBI WGS metagenome assembly JACCED01 (sample SAMN15323456, study PRJNA562643) | freshwater metagenome | isolation source: river surface water | place: USA:Blue River Watershed | collected 2017-08-19 | reverse complement strand
TCTGTCTGTTGAGAAAAAACAGTTAATGTAACTATGGTCAGAATTAGTGTAAAAAGAAATTTCATTTTTAGTGTCTTATTTCTCAATTGTCAAATTTGTACTGTCGTGTCGAACGGTTGCCTATAACGGTTTCGGGCTTGGCGAAGGTGGCGATTTTCACCACAAATATTTATTAAATGTACTACTGTTTGTTTACGCACAAAACTGTCATAGAAGCACTGCACCGCCACTTTAGCCAAACCCGTGTTACAAGCTGGCCTTCTGTCTTCCGTTCGTGTCAAGTCGTTGGTTGGTTGAGTTTTCGCTGTCTTTGTCCAATAGCTTTTTGTTGGGTTGTGGGTGGCGTTTTTTATTTTTTCAGAAGGGAAGGGAAATTTTTTAAAAACAATTTTGTCTTGCGTTGGTTTTGCAAGCTCTTTGACAAAGCTTTGGCTGTTGCGTTGGCTTGTGGGGCTTTGGCAATGTGCTTGCAAATAAGGTTGGGCTTTTATTTGTCTTATTTTTATTTTCATTTTTGAGCCGTTTCTGAGTCCATAATGAGCCGTTTGAGCCCTTTATGAGCCCTTTAAAATATATACTGTTCCTACTCCTGTTTGTCCGACTTTATCAAGTAGTCCAAAATTTTCAACCAAATCGGTTAGGTCTCTTGTTGCTGTCGCCTTTGATATGTCAAATAGTTCTTGATATTCACTATTAGTAATTTTGCCTTTTTCTTTAACGATCAAAACTGCTTTTACTTGTCTGTCATTTAGACCAAGTTTGCTAAGTTTTTCAGGCGAAATATTGTCTTTGAAAAGTGTTATGCTAAAACCTCCATCTAATTCAGTCATTTCAGGTTCGGGAAGGTCTGCCTGTTTGCAAGTGTCTATGATTTTTATTGTTCCTCTGCCCCAAGCGTCAATATAACCGCCTTTGAAACATACGTCTGCAATAATCGGATTACGTGGTCTTGATGAATGTGAACGCTTTAAAGCATCTAAAGTCAAACCGTCTGGCAAAGTGCCTTCATTCCAAATGCTTATTTTGTCGTCATACACACGAATTTGAATAGGTGCTCCCATATAATTTCTATGCACCAATGCGTTTAATAACATTTCTCGAATGGCTGCTACTGGATACTCTCCTTTTTCAATACGGTGCATTCCTTCAAATTCAATCGTTTTAATCAGAAATTTATGGTTGAGTTGATTTAAAACGGCTTGAAGTAACACAATTAAATTCCCTTCTTCGGTTTCCTGAAATTTCAAATCAGTATCATCTTTTCCAAAGCGACCAATTTTTACAAACGTATTTGGATAAAACTTTCCAGGGTCTTTACCGAATAAAACTATTGCAGAGCGTTTTAACTGACCGTTTTCTGTTAATCGTAGCTTTTCAAATAATTCAGGGATAGACAAACCATTATTTTCAGGTAAACGACCTGCGTTTTCAGATGCTTTCAAAAATGTGTTTACTGCTTTTTCGTCAATATCTTCAAAACTTGCTCGTGGCTCAATTACATCATCCCACGTTTTGCCCGATTTCTTTAATAAAAACTCGTTTAACGAAGCTCCTGTTAATTCTTGTTTGGTGCTTCCGCTACGATAATAATATCTTCCTCTTAGCGAAATGGGAACAGAGTAGTTTGGTATAATTATCTCAATAAAATGATTTCCGTTTTCATCGTGTAAATTCACTTCAACAGTAATCCCCATAGCGTTGCGGATTTTATTGGGAATATCATCCATCAACTTTTTAGATTCGATAACTCCAACGATATTACCGTTATCATCTTTGCCGATAAAAATTACACCACCTTGTGCATTGGCAAAACCGCAAACCCATTTCAGGTAGTCATCGTGCCAACTCTGTTTGTATTCTATGTTTTGTTGCTCGGGCATTTCTATTTCTTATTTTTATGTAACTCGGCTTCCAATTGAATTAAATTATTTAATACTTTCTCTACAATTTTTGGGTCAAAATCATCACGGTCTGCTTCTTCGTGTGTTCCTTTGTTTAGCATATCCCAAATTCGATTATTTACCGAATTTAGCCCTTCTAACCAAGATAAAATTTCTGTATAAACTTTGAATTCTGTTGGATTGTGCTTTTCTAAACTTTTACGTAAAGAAGAAACAATATTCATTAAATCCGGTGGTCTTTTTGGGCTACGCAGTTCAACGCTTAAAAGTATGTTGTGTTTTTTACTTGCTTTATTCCATAAGGATGTACTTAGATTTTCAAGTGCTCTTCGGCACTCCATTAAACAATCTCGATATGAATTTTCTTCAATAAGTGAAGAAGCTTTATTTAGATAATGTTTTGTAGTCTCCTTTTTGCGAACCGTTTTTGATGTTGGTTTTAAGAATGTATAAGATGTTACATCTCTTTCATAACCTTTTTTAGTAAAGTGTTCGTTCTCAATATCCTTAATGTATTCTTCAGAATGAGAGGTGATAATAATTTGTTTTTCATTTAGGATTGGATTATCAAACAGCAACTCTCTTATATTTCCCCGATGGTCGTGGTCAATAGCATTCACAATATCATCAAACACAATAAAAGGAAGTTTATCATATACAACTTTGGCAAGCAATATTGATAAACCTAAGCATCGAGTATGACCTTCACTTAATATATGCATTGCATCCAATTCAATTTCAGGATTATCCTGAAAAGTAACCTTGATTCTATCACCCGCATTTGAAGGCAGTACAATGTTTTCAATCAACTCAAATTTGCTATCACCTTGATTTATGAAATTGTAAAAATCCTTTGTTAATTCGTTTAGGTTAGAAACTAAAGATAAAGGCAACTCTCTTTTGTATTTATTGAGTTTTTGCAACATTAAAGAGTATGCTTCTACAAACTTTTTATTGTCATCTAATAAAACTTTTTCATTTTTTACCTCTTCAATTAATGCTTTATTTATGGCATCAAAATCCGTTATGGCTTTTTCTGCTGAACTAATAATGTCTTGATGAGATTTGATAGTGGCTTTTAACTGGTCAATCTGACTTTTAATTTCTGATAAATTGGCTTTCTGAGATTGTAATAGTTTTTGTGTTTCTAAATGTTTGCTTGAAATGTTATTTGTGTCTGTAATCTTTTGTTCTAATGCAATTAAACTAGTTTTATGTAATTTGATGTTTTCAAAAAACTTTTTTAAATCTTGAACATAGGATTTTTGTTCTGATTTTTCCTTTTGAAAGTCTTTAAGTTGTGGCGGAATATCTATGGTAATTTCTACTTTTAATTCATCAGCACTTTTCTTTCTTGCTTCAAAGTCATTTGTAAAAGTGTAAACATCAGAAACCAAATTTATCCAAGCATTGTCTCTTAATTGTTGGATTTTGGCAATCCCTTCAAGCTCATTTAGTTTATTTTTAGCATTTTCATACGGATTAACTTTCGCTTGTTCCACTGGTGTTTCACAAACAGGGCATTTGTCGGAAAGAGTTTCTTCAAAATTTTCAACTAATCTAAATAACTCGACAAAGTTTATTTTCTCTTTTTCTTCTTCAAACTTCGTATTGTTTACTTCAAAAGTTGAAAGGATTTTTTCAATGTTGATAATTGATTCAAATAGTTCATTTATGGATGAATGAGTGAATAACTTGCCTTTTGGCTTCTGCAATTCCTCATCAATAAGAGCTATTCTGCCTTTTATTTCTTGATTTCCATTAATGTACAAATCCAATTCATCAAAAGTCTTGCTTAATTTACTGTTTTCTGAAATGGTTTGTTTTTGCTTTTCAAATTCAATGAGTTTTTCTTTAGAAGTTTTAATACCTTGTTTGTGCCCTTCTATTTCGAGCGTTTTTTTGTCGAGTTCTTTTTGTTTTTGTGATTCAACAGGTATTCTACCAGCGATATTATCTGTAAAACCGTTTATGAACGAATAAAACTCGTCTAGACCAAAAAGGGTAGCCAATAAATTTTCTTGTTGTCCTTGCGTTTTTGACGAATAACGGGCAAAGTCAATAATTCTGTTTTTCTCAATGAAACTAAAATAATAATTGTCAGGACTTGCAGTGATATCAATTGTTTCATCTTTTGAATTTACACCTTTTATAATTGGATGTGAAAATTTGCCTGTATGTAAATTGGTTATGTAATGTTTTACATCTATTCTTTTTGCATCAGCTTCACTTAAATAGCCGAGTAAAGAAAATTCTAATGCTTCACAAAAACTTGTTTTTCCACTTCCATTTGGACCATAAACCAAAATTTTGGGCTTTGATAGGTCAAATGTTTCTTTGGAAGCGAAGCCCCTGAAATGTTCAATTTCAATACTGTTTATTTTTACAATATCGTTAGCTATTTCATTAGCAGTATCTTCAATTATAGGTAAAGATGTTTTTAATTTTTCTCTATGTTCGTTGATTAATTCATTCAATAAAGTTGCTCTTTTACCTGCTGCTGTTCCTACGCCTGCAATTGCATCAAAATTATCTGTTATAAGGTTGATTAACTTAATTTCATAAGGAGTTAACTCATCAGGTTTTAAAGTTCTGATGAACTGATTGAATTGTGATTTTATTTTAGTGTATGCACTCATTAACCTAAAATTATTCTTTCAACTTCTTGCTTCGCACTCTCTAAAACGGCCTTTGCTTCATTTTGAAGTTGATGGGCTTTTATTCTTATTTCTTGAATATAATTAGCTATTTCATTCTGCTTTTGAAGAGGGGGAATAGGAACATTTAATTCTTTTAAGTCACGAGAATAAACGTGAGGTTGTCCTGCTCCCTGTTGTAGGTGATAAATTTCTTGCTGTTTTGTTTTTAATATTTCTGAGAGAAATAAAGTTGAAATTTCAGTTTCATCTTTTGAGAATATTACTGTACAATCAGATGCAAAAATTGGATAAGTATGATGCCATACAAAACCTGAATAAGCTCCAGATGCGCTTACAGTTATAATGTTTCCTTCGTAATTATATTCATTATGACTATATGGACTTATTTGACCTCCTGCTATTACAGGATATTCGCCTTCAATTATTTTATCAGAAGTGATACTTTTACCTTTGAGTAAAAATGCAATATGTTTTAGTTTTTTGTTTTTAAATTTGCCTCCTTCAATTTTAAAATCTTTGTTTAAAATCGCAAAAGCATCAAATCTGCCTCCTGTTAATTCACTAAAATGGGTTGTGAAAACTCTGTTTTCAATACTATGGTCTTTTTGAGGTAGTTCAATTCCTAATTCTTTAAGCAAATAATTGTCAATACCTTCAAGTAATGCTTTTGCTTCGGCTTCTTTTTGTTGTTTTAGCTTATAAGCATTATTAATTTTATCAACTATTTCGGTTTGAATTTTTATTGGGGGAAGTGCAACTAATAAAGATTTATATTCTTCGGCATTAATATTCGGTTGCCCTGCTGCTCGTTGAATTGCCTTCACCCAATCTTTATAAAGATTAAGTTGAGTATATGTAAATAAGTATTCAGGTAATATTTTAGTTTCATCCACAACAAAACGAATCATATAACCCGCAAAAAAACATTGGTAATTTACATTTTCAGATTTATGTAGATATGCTTTACCTACAGTTGCCCCGCTTCTTGCAAAAAGAATATCATTATTATTTAGAATATATTTTTCTTCAACTCGTTGGGCAGTAACGCCTATTGATTCATTTAGTAAGCCAAACTCGTCAATGTCAGTTATCCTTATGTATCTGGGCTCTTCAAAGCTTGTACGTTCAATTCCACTTTCATTTGCACCATATTGCGGATTCTTTTTTAGTAGCTTTTTTAAAGGAACAGCTTCAAATATAAATGTGTTCGTTTTCTTGCTATAAAGAACCATTTCAGGGTCATATCTACCATTCAGGATAGACCGATTAATGATAAATACTTTTGTTGAATCTATATTTTGTGATAAATCAATCATTACTTTGCCTTTGAAGTTATTAAACCGTAATTTTTAGAAAGTACTTCAATCAGGTTTTCATTAATTTTTTTGCCGAGTGTAGTGGCAATAGCCGTCTTTTTATACTTATGGTATGTGTCATTAGAATAATCTGATTTTGGTTGTTCGGATGTTTCCTCTCTAACAATTATAGTCGGTTTATTCAATGCTCGTGCCCAGCCCATTTCATATAAAACATTCGCGTTATTATTACTGATGTCGGCAATGAAAATTCCACAGTTTTGAATTTTATTGATTATATCTTGAATTTGGTCTTGCGTTTGACCTTTATTCTGCATTATCGGATATAAGGATATTTTAATTTTATATTTTGACGCGATTTTGTCAATGGTTTCTTTGTACACTTTATTGTATTCTTCAACAATATCTGCATCACCTTCAAAAAAAGGCATAGCAACAAAAACCTTTATTTCGGTGGACGCTATTTTATCAAATATTTTTATGATGCTATCCGCTTTAACTTCTTCAATTTCAAAAATGTGGTTATTAATTACCCATTCTTTGAAAAAAATGTACTTACTACTTTTGTCGATTACGTGGTAATACAGAAAAGCGGTTAGTAACCCAAAACTGGAATTCGACTTGAGTTTCTTGTTATCAATGTAAAGTTGATCAATTACCTTTAATGATTCTAAAACGGATTGTACTATTTTCTCCTTATCAACTCCTTTATCTAAAAGCTTTTTAAATACTTCCTTATAATAGGTTCGATAATGTTTGTTTAGAATGTGTTCGATACCTTTAAAAAAACTTGGACTAACTTCATTTATTAATTTTCGAGTGCAAACCGATTCAAAACCAAATATTTTTTCCAGTTCATCATCTTTAAAGTTTTCTGTATCATCTAATACTACTTTCAGATTTTCCTCTGACTTCAGTGGAATTGTCTTTGTATTGATGTTATGAAAGAAAACTTTAACAGATTTGTCAAAACGAATAGTTGCACTGTTTTTTTCGTCCTTAATATTATTGTGATAAAATTCCTCACCTAATAAAATGCAGAAAGGAACAACCATCTTATTAACCTTATCTGATTCTGTAATTGAAGCAGCACTTAATCTGTGGTTTCCGTCAATTCTATGAAATGGATGCTCGCCTTTTGCAATAGATGCTTCTAATACTGCATTATCAAGTGTTAATTCAACAATTGTAACATAATCTTTTACAAAATATTTAGACGGTTCAGTAGAACTTAGATTAAGATTCTTGACTTCAATGCTTGAATTATCAATGGAAGATTTATATCCTGCCTTTTTGGTTGTTTTAGGAATTTGGATTTTCCCTATAGGCGGATTCGATTCCTTTTTATCATTCAGGTTATGTTTTATCTTGTAACTAAGAATAACTTCAGGGAAAAATAGATATTCTTCCTTATCCAAAAACTCCTTTATTTCTTCTTCTTGTTCGCTTAATAAATCGCGCTGGTAACTATTATCGGGTTTTGATATTCTTGCCAATTCCTTTATTGGAGCAAATCCACGAATACACAACTGACCATTTAATGAGCTATCTAAAATTCCTTTTAAAATCATAGCTTTTCGGATTTAATAGAATTAATGAAATTTAAAAGTTCCTTTAAAATACCAGCAGGGATTATTTCTTTTTTAGTTGAAATCTCCTCTTTTTCATTGTGTATGTCGTATTTTTTACTCACTTTTTCTTCAAATAAATCGTGACTTAAATGTTCGGTTATAGTTTTATAATTCCCTTCAATATTTTCATTTCTATCTTTTAATTTTGCTGTGTTTTTTCCAACAGCATCATAACCTATATTTTCCGCAATAGCCATAAAAATTGGATAGTCGGGTAATTGTTTTGCCCTTTCTTCTTGAAAGCGAGCCATCATATCTTCTTGTAATTCGCTTATTTTGTCGGCATATTCTTGATTAATTTCTGCTTTCCAAGTTTTGAATTCATCTGATGACTTGATTTCTTTAATACTAACAAGTTTGTTAGGATTAGTGAAACCATCTAAAGCGTCTATCTTGTTTTTTTTCTCCCTTTCCCATTTATCAATAGTTGGCAAGTATTCAAATTCATTTTTTATTTCACTCTGAATCTTGGATTTTAAATTTTGAAGTTTTATAGTGTGTGCTTTCTTATGCTTTCTAAGAAATATAACTGAACTTTTTACTCCTGCACCAGTGGCAGAAAATGCTGTTTGAGGCATTGAAACAATAGCAACCAATCTGTACCATTCCTCAATAGCATCTCTTACATATTGCAAGCTGCTGTTTGTCAAAATCCCATCAGGGATAACAATTGCTAAATATCCACCCTCGTTCAGATAGTTGTAGCATTGCTCAATAAAAAGTACCTCTGTGCTTTGATTATTTCTATAATCTGTTTTTGTACCCTTGTAGTCCAACCAATCAGGTTCTTTGGAGCCAAAATAAAAGTTTTTTAAGTAAGATTTTTCATTTTGTTTAACACTACTGCCAAATGGTGGGTTCGTAATGATAAAATCAAATCTTCCGAATTTAAATCCGTTGTTTTTATAATCAACCGCCTTTAAAACAGCTTCTTCATTAATTAAGCCATCTACTGAAATTACGTTTGTATGACCATCATCGTGGATAATCATATTCATTTTTGCAGTTCGAGCAATTTGCTCGTTTATTTCTATTCCGTAAAGATTGTTTTCAGCAAATTTGTGCCAGTAGTCGTGCCAAGCTTTATAATCTTCAATATCATCTTTATAGTCGGGATATTCTTCATCTGCTTGTTTTCTAACTTTATCTAAAGCGTGTAATAAAAAACCACCACTACCGCAAGAAGTATCTAATACCAAAGAGTTGTTTGTAATTGGTAATGCTTCCACGATGAATTGAACAATTACCCTTGGTGTAAAGTATTGACCAAATTCACCCCGAAAGAAGCTCCCCATAAAGGTTTCAAATGCCCTACCTTTACTGTCCAAATCGGTTGCACTTAAATTTACTTCTTGCAAGTAATTTACTATTGTTCTTATTCTTTCATTTGATAGGCGAATATCATCCTTAAAAACCTCCCTATCAAAACTCTTGCCTGCATTGTAAATTGCTTTAACTCTTTTTGCAAGTGCTTCATTTGTTTTTGTTTCCGTTGCTTCTTTTATAACTTGAAAATCGTAAACTTCTCCCTTTTTTCTTGGTTTTAATTTACCCTCAATAATGTTGTATTTTTCATCCCATATCTTGCAAAAGATTAGTTTGTCAAGTTCATCAAATGCTTCCGAAGGATTTAATTGACCACCTGCCCACAAAGCATCGTGAGCTTGTTTAAATCTTCTTGTTAATTCTTCTTCTGTAACAGTTTTGATATCTTTAAAAACTTGGGTGTGATTTTTTCCCTTTGTATCAACATAGGTGTGAGAACCGCCACCTTTCACAAAATTATACGGAGCAACACTATCAAAACCGTAACGTGGTATATCGATGAGTTGTTCTCTAATGTCATTCTCCTTGTCGAAACGATAAAATTCACTTAGCAATTCTGAAAAAACCCAAATATACTTTACTGTTCCTGCCAAAGCATTTGCATAACTAAAACCTTGATTGACAGCTTGATTAAATTCTTGTTGAGAAACTTCTTGTTTTTTACATTCAACAATTATTTTGGGTTTATCTTTCCTTGAATCTTCATACACAATCAAATCCGCTTCACGCTTGTTTGCACCCATTGTAACAGTTACAAATTGCTCAATGTGTTCAACTGGATAGCCATATTCTAAAACTAACTTCAAAAACGCCTCTGCCTGAACTTTTTCTTCAGGGTTTGCATAGCTGCGAGTCTTGTTTTGATGAAGATATTTTATTGTCTTGTTATCCTCACTTATCGTAATTAATTTCTTTTCTATTCCTTGTTGAATCAAACTCATTTCTACTTCTTTTTAATTTTTTTTGAAACTGATTGCAATGCATTATATGCTACTCCTTCTTCCTTTACAACACTATAAACTTGGTCTGCCAACCAAAGTGTAAGTAAGTCTTCGCTGTTCACTTTGAATATTTCAGCAAACTTCAAAACCTGTTCTTTTTTTGCTTTTCTTTCTCCACGCTCAATTTTACTTAGCATAGGCGTGTCAATCTCCAAAATGCTTGCAATCTGTCGTTGCAACAGCTTTTGTGATTCACGAAGTTCCTTTATTCTATTTCCGAACTGGTTTTCCATTTATTAAAAATTGACTTGTCAAATATTGGCAAATTTAGTAAAATTATTGTTCATTGTATCGGGTGCGTAGCGAAAATTTGGCTCTTTTGGTTTTGCGAAGGGTTGGCTTTGTGTGTTGGGCAAAACCAAATGTGCCAAATGTGGGCTGGCTAAAATTGTTTTTAAAAAAGTGCGGTGGGGATAAAATAAAAAACATTGTGTCGGCTTGCGTGTCGCGTTATTCGCTTCTCAAAGGTCTTTAAGCAGCGAAAATTTCTGTCGAGTTATTATTCACCGATAATTTGGTCAATATGTCAAAGTCCGATTTTAGAAGTCTTTTTTGTCGTGTTACGGTCGTTCTTTAGGCTTGCTTGTAACTATCGTATACCCGCAACTAATATACGCATATACAACATACGTTGG
>JACCED010401987.1_pt1 | contig 10471 bp, 5 predicted proteins | sample 7455021 | NCBI WGS metagenome assembly JACCED01 (sample SAMN15323456, study PRJNA562643) | freshwater metagenome | isolation source: river surface water | place: USA:Blue River Watershed | collected 2017-08-19 | reverse complement strand
GAGCAGGAGCTGTAGCTGGAGCAGGAGCAGGAGCAGGAGCTGGAGCTGGAGCTGGAGCTGGAGCTGGAGCTGGAGCTGGAGCTAGAGCTGGAGCTGGAGCTGGAGCTGGAGCAGGAACTGGAGGTGATGTTGGTAATGTTTTTGAATTTTCTTCTTCTACTTTTACTTTATATACAGATTCATCTATTAGATCTTTACTTTCTTTTGTTGATAGATAATAATAGACACCTAGTAGAATTAAAGCAGTTGTAATAATTACAATAACAATAATAATTAAAGAAGTATTACTTATAGAAACATTAGTTACAGAAGCTTTCGTTAAGGAAGTATTATTATATTTTTTTGGTGGCATATATTATATATTATTAATTATATATTTAAAAAAATTGAACTTTTAAAGTGTATATATTCTGAAATAGTTTATTTAGAATAATATTAAAATGTCATTCACAGATATATCTTCTACTTTTCTCAAATACTTTTCCGAAGAGTCTTATTCTAATGAAACAGAAATTATTGAATCTCTGTTACATAAGAGTATTAATGAAATTCAAAAGGTTCAACCTAAATGGATTATACCACAAATTAATTTTGAAGAATTAATTGAAGCAATTATTAAGATCAAGAAGATTCTTAATATTTCAACTGAAATTTTAAACAGTTCTAACAAGATGGAATCTGTTACATTTGTTCATCTTCTTCATATGATGAATTCAAAGAATTTTCATCAAAATATGAGTTCTATTGAACTTCCCGTAGCATATAGATCAAAGACAAAAATTGAACCGTTTGCTTCGTGTAAGTTTCATCAAGAAAGTTTACTCGAACACTCTTTTATGTGTATGATTATTTCTATGATTCAAACTGGACAGAATTCAAAGAAGTATGTGCTTAGCGGATTAACTGCTTTATTTCATGATATTGGTAAGATTGTTACTACTACTGTATATGGTACAAATGATCTTGGTTATCCTTTTCATGGTGCTTATGGCTCAACACTTTTAAGCCAATTTGGTTCAGATGAATTATTTGAAATGCTTGGTTCAAAGCAAAATTTTTTGGATATGTTACACACTATCAAGGATCATATGTGTTCTTATCATGTTACTGAATTTAAGAGTGAATGGAACATTCAACGTTGTGAAGCATCACAATTATCTTACTCATCAAGTCCACAGATGAAGGAACTTTCACATAACTTGTCATATGGTGATACTCTGGGAAAAATTTGTAATTTTTCTGATTCGGAAGAATTTATTACAAGTCGTCGAGAATATGATATGATTACATGTGAACCTTTTAATTGTGGTGATTTTATGAAGAAAATTGAAGCAAAGGTTCCTGTATTCTTTGTACGTGGTTCTAGTGGTAGTGGTAAGACAACATTTATTCAAACAAAGCTAATTCCTTATTTGCTAGAATTTTTTGATAAGTCTCGTATTGAAGTAGTTTCTCGTGATGAAATTATGTGTTCGCTTTCTGCAAGTTTTTCAAATATTGTTCTGGAAACTAAACGCCCAACAGGTGACACATATGCAAGTTTATACAAGACATATCAATCCAAGAAGCTTGGAAAGTCTGTGAATGACGAACTGAAAGAACGCATTTCTACTGCAATTTCACAAAATCGTATTGCAATTATCGATTCTTGTATTTTGTATTATGATGGAATTTCACAGATTATGCCAGAAAACATTACAAATGCTTACAAGATTGCTATTGATTGTAATCGTTCTATTCCGTATACTATGAGTGATGCCAAAAAGAATGGGTTTAAGAGTATTGATGAACTAAAGTATCTATACGAATTTCGTACTCCTACTAAATGGATCGACAATATTAAGTATACTATTTTAGATTCAATGTATACTCGTACAACTCAATCTAATATAGAATTTATGCCACATATTGTATTTTCTTATGGTTATAACAGTCATCATGAGTGTGGATTTGAAACTTTACAACAAGTATTGAAGCCTGTGATGCAATATTTTGTTTAACTTTTTATTTATTATTTAAATTATTGATATTAAAAAAATTGAAATGTGTATTTATCTATTAAATCATGAATAATTATATATATTAATAATAAAATGAATTACGAAATCATTTCTTCTCTTTCTTCCAAAACTGATGTTATGAACATCTGTGAATATCTGAACTTTCTATACAAGAAGTTTGGATTGGAGGGTTTATTGAGTACATTGCGTATGCAACAATACACTGTATCGCATTTACATTCTGATTCACGCATTTTGCGTATGAACTATATGGATAACAATCGTATTTGGCGTCCTCAATGGAGCCGTCAAACACGTGGAACTATCTTTTGGTTGAACGATGATGATGTATGGGTTCCAATCAAGTTTCTATTAGAACGTGGTGCTGAAGTTTTTACTGGGTTTCATGTGAAGCATGGTGTTACTGAGACTGACAATATTAGTATCGAAAACATTACATCCAATACTGCTCGTATTCCTGTTCTGGATGATTCACAACAAAAGCTTATTGAGTGCCTTGTTGCAAATTCTGAGATTCCAGATGGTCTAGTAGCATCTTTCAAGAAGGACGGATCTCTTTTGGGATGCAGTATGTACAAGGATAAGAATATCCAAGAATATATGCGTGAACTTATAACAAAGACAAACGACAAGTTTGCTTTGCAAGTGATGCAGTTTTGTGATGAGTTGGGTATTCCACTATTGACATTCTCAACCCAATCAACACTTCTTGTTGGTGAATTCATGCAAGACTATACGGTTACTGCACTTTTGTCAATTGTAATGAGTGACATTGAGATTGCAAAGTATGCTGACAAGACATATTTGGAAGTATTTCAAATGTTTGGCAAGACTGTAATTTCTATGTTGTATGAATTAATTAAGAATGCGAATATCAAGCTGAACTCTAACGATTTTGATACGATTACATTGAGTATGGAATCTATTTGCAAGAATCGCACCACTGTATTTGCAAATGCAATTGTTCACAAGGAATTAGCATTGAGTTATGACAAAAGTTCTTTGACTGTTCTCGGTATCTCTTTCAGCAGCATTGATAAGGTGATTTACTATCCTCACTATGAATTTTCAGAACAGATCCATTCTGTTGGTTTGATTGAACCAAGTTTTTGGCAGATTTCACAAACCGAAGAAATTAACTCATTGATTGAATCAATTGATTATGTTTTAATGAACCAAATTACAATTAAGGAATTTTATGAAACCCGTCCACCATCAAACAAGTTTAAGTTTGAACAGATTATTGATTACGAGGGATTTGTAACATACTCGACAAAGCGCAACGAGAATTTCAGTTTGAACTATAACAAGATTAAGACTGATATGTATTACAAGATGCACAAGCCACGTAAGGAATACATGAAGTATATCGTTGAAATGGCAAAGTATCCTGAAGTTCAAAAGGTTTTTCCAATTTGTGTTGTTGCACGAAACTTTTATAGCAATTTAGACTATCTTCATACAATTCGCACAAAGTTTATGGAATTACATACATCTACTGAATCGTCATTATTTTTGAGTTTGAATGAAAAGGCTCAAAAGTCTTTTCATACACAACAGCCAAAGGTTCAATTGAAGATGCTAATTAATGCACCAACTGGTTTTCAGAAGGTGAGTATTGAGCTATTCAATGAATTTTTTCCGTTTCGGGAAGATAAGATTGAAAGTGACATTTTGGAAGAAATTGGTTGTATCATGAAGAATATCTTTATGAAGTCACTTGACGGTATTAACCTAGACGAACTCAAGAAGCTTGGAATTATTGACGAGTTGTTTGTGCTTGTTCAAAAGCTAAAGTAATTTTTAGCATTTTTACAATTTATTTTATAATTTTATAATTTGTTTATATATAAAATCAATACGATTTACAATTTTATTGTAATAATTATCTATTAATTCCATACGTTTCATATTTTTTCTAGAAGTTTTTCTAGAAGTTTTTCTAGAAGTTTTTCTAGAAGTTTTTCTAGAAGTTTTTCTAATAGATTTTTTATGCATTCTTTTCATTTCTTTTATTAAAGTCAAAGGTGATTGTAATAAATAATATTCTTTATCGATAATAATATTCCATATTAAAAAACCATAATATTTATTCCAATATTTTTTTATTTCTCCATAATCTATATTTAGTGGTGGAAATAACATATTTTCATATTCTTCTTTATCATTAATATTTTCAAATTTAACAAAATGTTTATCTAAATCAGAATATTTTAATTCTTTTTTATATTTACGTTTAATATATTCCCAACAATATGTATGAACCAATTTTGATCCAATGTAATTTTTATCATCGTCAGCATATTTTTCATAATAATTTTGATAGACATCATAAGACCTGTATACAACTTCTTCTTCTGGATCATCATACGAATTTCCGCTAAACCATGTTGCATTTTTAATAACTTTACCATTTTGTCCTAATAATGTTATATTTTCCATGAATTCAAGATTCTTTTGAATCTTCTTAAACATATGTTCGTCAAGATATTTACTCATATTATCATATTTTTCAAGATTTTTCAAAAATTTTTCATCTGTTATATTTTTATCATTTTTCATTTTTTCAGCAATCTCTTTACATGATTCAATAAAATCATTATAATTAAAATTAGATAATTTATTCCATGAACATCCACCGCATATAATACAATATAAATCCATATTTGTTATAATAAGATAAAATTAGAAAAAATAAGATAAATAATATAAAATAAATTTGTAAAAATTATAGTTTATTTCTGTATGATACTATTGCCATTTTTCATATCATGTGTTATAGTTAATCTTTGATCAAACAAATTTACAATACTTTGATTATGTGAAACTAATAATATTTTCTTATATTGTGTCTTAAAGTATTCTAATAGTTTAATCGTCATAGGTTTATTATCTTCTGAACAAGCATCAAATATCTCATCTATTATAATAAAATCTGAATTGAAATATGAATTAATACGAAGAAATGCCAGTTTAAATATTAATTCAATAATATTCTTTTGAAAACCTCCAGAGTTCGCAATATCTTTAATCTTATCTGTCTTAATAATAATATTATATTTTTTACTAATGTTATTAGGTGAACTTTCTAAAATAATATATATCTTTTCATGACCAATATATGTACATATGTCATCTATTGCTTTCTGTAAATTTACTATTATTTGATCTTTCAATAGTTTATCACATAGCCCGTTATTCTTAAAAATATTTACTAATAGTTCAAAGTCTTTTATGTCATTAATAGTATCTTCACATTTTTTAAGGATATTTTTTGCAATAATACATTGCTCTTTTAATTCTCCCATTTTAATGTCATTCTTTTCAACTAATTTATTACTTTCATTATATTCTTTCTCTATTATTTGAAATTCTTTCTTTACTGTATCAAACTCTTTTTTAATCTCACAATATTTATCATAATTATCTTTGTTTAAATTTATTCTATCTAAGATTATTTGATTGTCTTTAATGTAATTTTCACTCTTTGTAATATTATTTAATAACTTTTCCTTTTGCAATTTAATGGAATACTGTTCTTTTTCAAGAATATCTATATCTTTTAGTAATTGTGAATATTCATTATATTTTTCTAACTCTTTATCTTCTTCTTCACTAATTTTCTCTTCTAATTCTTTAATCTCATCTAAATATGTTTTATTAATTTTATTTTGTTCATAATCATTTATTTTATTAGAATATTCATTTAGTAAAGTTTGTTGAGTATTAATAGTTGTATCTAATAATTTAATCTTATCTCTATGATCTACATTTTTCTTTATCAATTCATAATTATCTTTTACTTCTTTTAATTTATCTAAATCTTTGTTAACTTTATTTAATTTCTGTTGATATTCTTCTTTTATTTTTAATATTTTATTCTTAGTAACCTTATCGCTTTTAATATATGATTCATTTTCCTCTATGAATTCAATATTAGATTCTATTTTGATCTTTTCATTATTCAATTCCAAATATGTCTCATATTCTTTTATTACATTTTTGATTTGAATAATTGTATTAATCATCTTATCTTCAGTCTTGTATTTTTCTAATTTCAATAGATTATCACCTAGTTTCTTTTCTAATATCTTTTTATCTTTTACATACTTATCATTCTCTTTCTTTGTAATGTTTTCATATTGTATATCTTTGATATTTTTATGTAAAAATAGTAACTTTTTATTTAATTCTCCAATTATCTTCTTTTGTTGTTGTTCAAATTTTTGATTTTCTTCTTCCATGTTTTTAAATTTTAATAGCTTTTTTTTAATTGTCTGAATCTTCTTATCATTTAAACTAATATTCTTATCCAGTTCTTTTATTTCAAGTTTGTTTTTATCCAATTGAATTAACATATCTTTATTTTCTTCATTTAATTCATCTAAATTATAATCTTCAAGATCTTCATAATCTTTATAATTATTTACTCTTTCGGTTAAGGTAATTAATTGATTATTTTTGTTAATATATTTATCTTTTATCTCTTTACCTTTGATTTCTTTATCTTCTTCATGTTTTATAATTATCTTCTCAAATTCATCTAACTTTGTTTTACTATTTTTATAAACTTGGATATAATTATCTGTCTTCTTTGAACTATCTATAAAATCTTTAGAACAATATTTCTTAATCATATCTTTAATGTTTTTCTTATTACTTGAATATAATTCATCAGCTTTCACTGAAATTGTATTTAAATATGATAAATTTGCCATTTTAAATAATAATTCGTCTTTATTCTTTTCTTCTAAAAACGATTTCTCTCTATTTTGTGAAATTACTAACATTTGATATAATTCATCATATGTGATAATCTCATTATTTATTAAATTCTCCAGAAATTCTTTTGACTTGTACTCAATATTCTTGTCTTTTTTATCTGTTCTCTCTGATTTATTAGTTGTCTTATCAATTTTAACATATTTTACATACTTCTTTTTATTAATATGTTTTGTGATAGTTAAAGTGTCATATACTTTCTTACTGTTTTCATCACTTTTAGAATGAAAAATAAAAGATCTAGTTATTTCATATTCTATGTTATTAGATATTAATCTAATTGTACCCGAAGCTTCTTTTTGACCATTGCGAATAAAAGAGTATGCATTTTTACATCTAGGTGTACATGAAAATAATACTAATGATAAAAGTTCACATAAAGACGACTTGCCAGAACTATTTGTTTCATATAATCCAGTAATACCAGTAAAACTATCTATGTTTACTTTAACATTATTACCATAGATCATAATATTATTCATCTCAATATTTAATATTTTTAAATCTCTCTTTTGTTTCATTAGATCATCTATTTTCAAATTATCCATGTTCAAATCATCCATCAATGTATTAACATTTTTAATAAAACGCTTTTCATTATCTATTTTATGATTTAATTTAATATATTTTAATAAAAAATCTACAAATCCTTTTCTATCTTTTACATCAGATAGTTTAAAATTATTCTTACCCACTTTTAATACCGTATCAAAAGATAAAGAGTTTATTAAAGGTTTTTGTACTATATCCATAACTTGTGTACCGTTTTTCATAAATTTATCTGTAATTGCATTAATCATCTTCTCATTATATTTTCCAAAAGTGATTTGTAAATTTGCATACTTTGTTGTTTTTAAAATTTTATCAAAATCATAATTAGATACTTTACCATCATCATCTAATACTAAATCTAATATCTTATAATCATTAGGTATCTCGATAAATTCTACTTTGTCTTTCTTAACATCTAATTTCATCGTACCATGTATAAAAGCATCTTCTGAACGTTTCTGTGCAATAAGTGAACCTGTATAAAATGCGGTCTTATCTTTTCTTAGATATTGCATCTTATGTATATCTCCAAATGCACAATATTTGTAATCTTTAAAATTAGATAATAAAAAATTAGATCTACAATCTACGTCATTATCTAACTTAGATCCTTTTAACATACCATGATATAGAGCAATAGTAACATAATCTTTATTGTATTTTTTACATGAAATAACTTTATCTGTATCAAATTTAGTATGACCAAAAGCTATATTTCCATAGATATATATTTCATTATCTAATAAAAAAAATATTTCATTCTTTGTATTCAAATGTTTTTGAACAATTGGTGTTAAAGTATCTACTTTTGTTTTATAATCATGATTACCTAATATAGTTAGAACTGGACAAAATTCTGCCAAATTAACATATAAATATTTAGCCATTTCAATAGCATTGCCTGAAACAGCAAACCCATTATCCATAATATCACCAGTAATTACTATAAGATCTTTGTTACATACTTTTTCTTTCTTATAAAAATTAAATAGTTTCTTAAATACAGAATAATATTCATCATTTCGAGACTCATCATTTTTAATATGAATATCTGATAAAAAATATATTCTTTGTACGATGATATCTTTTTTTAAGACTTCCATTAATTATATATAAATAAATATTCTTTAATTAATAAAAAATTGATTATCTTACATTTTCTAATGTTATTTTTACATATATTATTAATAAAATGAACCTTCAAACTTGTGATATTGGACCAGCTCATTTCAAATCAATTATTAAGCAACAGCGCAATAATAATTATAATCTAATTAAAGTTCTATGTGAATTTGTAGATAATATTATTAAAAAATGTTCTAAAATAGAAATAAAAACTACATTGAATGAAAACAAATTATATGAAATTAAAATTTCCGATAATTATGAAAAAGGGTTTGAACATATTGATAAAACTGGGTCATCTAATCCATTAAATATGGGTCATATTAGAGATGGACAACATGATGATAATGAAACATCTGAATTTGGTATTGGTATGAAAGCTGCTTCAATTGCTGCAGCAAATAAGTTTACAATTTATACAAGAGTTAAAGACAAATATTATAAAGTGTTATTTGATTTTGTAAAAATGGCAGATAAGAAAGATATATTAGAATCATATAATCCTATTATTACTAATATTACTAAAGATGAATATTATCTAAATCATGTTTATGAATATGGATCTACATTAGTATTAGATGATATTCGACATGAAATATATTCTAATACCACAGAAGACTTTATTACAAATGATCTTAAAAAACAATTAGGATCAATCTATGGAAAAATTATTAATATTTACAATGTTGAAATAAAAGTTAATAATAATATAATTATTCAAGAATATGATTTTTTTGAAGATGTAAATTGTAAATTATTTACACAAAAAGTAAAATTATATTATTTAGAAAATAATGTTGATAAACTAAAATTATTTTTAATAGAAACAAATAATAAATTTTATGTTTACACTAATTCTGATAATGAAAAAAAAATTGTTTCAACGCCTAATAACTTACAATACTATTTACAAAATAATTGTAAATGTTTATATTCTGTTTCAAAAGATAAATTAGAATGTTTAGAAATTAATTCAACATTTACTTACTTTGTAAATAATATTCTTATTGATAAGACTGAGAAACTAACTTGTGACAGGGTTGAAATTTATAAAGATAATAGAAAATATAGTAATCTTCCATTGAACCGTAGAAATAATGGTGCACATAATTATACTTTACATAAAATTAGTTTTATGTCAAAATATATTGGTAAACAATTAGGTATGACTTATAATAAAGAAATTTTATTAAGTCATAATAATAATGATTTAGTAAATTGTGTAGAACTCATCATATCAAAAAACAGAGATAACTTTTCTGCTGATACTTCAACAAATAAATTTGTTAAATTAAAAGAGCAATATGATAACGATCCTACTATTATGGCTATGAATCCGCCTAATACTGTTATTCCAAGTGTAGTTAAAACTCCTAAACCCACTAAACCTTCTAAATCTACTAAACCTATTAAACCAAGTAAACCTGCTAAAGTTGTTAAAAGAAGTAAAGAACAAACAGAAAGTGAAGAATCAGAAGCAAGTGAAGAAACTGATGAAGATAGTAATGAAGAAAAAGAAGAAAAAGAAGAAAAAGAAGAAAAAGAAGAAGAAAATAAACGTATAACTCCAGATAAAAAAAAGACAAATGATGGTTCAGTTTATTTTTATCTAATTAAAACCGCTGGAAATATAGATAAAAATATATATAAACTCGGAAAAACTACTCGAGATCCATTTGAAAGACTTAGAGAATATGAGAAAAAAATTAAAATATTTTTAATTTTACAAACAAATGATGAAACATTCGAAGACAAAGTAATAAAGGAATTATTAAAACAAAATATTAAACAAGAAAAAAATTTAGGTACTGAATATTTTAGCGGTGATATTAATAATATTAAAAACATTATAATTGAACTTTATAATAGTATAAATCTAACTTGCTAATTTAACTTTTATTTATCTCTTTTTACTAAATTTCATAGAATAAAATAATGAATTAACTTTTTTTACATCTTCTGGTTTTGCAAAGAATTCATCGTTATAGTTT
>JACCED012322097.1_pt1 | contig 10472 bp, 8 predicted proteins | sample 7455021 | NCBI WGS metagenome assembly JACCED01 (sample SAMN15323456, study PRJNA562643) | freshwater metagenome | isolation source: river surface water | place: USA:Blue River Watershed | collected 2017-08-19 | reverse complement strand
CGGCAGCTGTTCGGCCTGGTGGAAGACCTCAACACCCTGCCCCTGCGCGCGCGCCTGGCCAAGCAGCTGCTGCACCTGGTGCGCAGCTACGGCACCCCCAGCCTGTCCGACGGCAGCGAGGTGCGCATCGGCCTGCAGCTGGCGCAGGAGGAACTCGCGCAGCTCCTGGGCGCCTCGCGCAAGCGGGTCAACCAGGAGCTCAAGGCCATGGAACGCGAGGCCGTATCCGGATCGAACCGGGCGGCCTGGTGATTCGCGACCGCGATGCGCTGATGCGCATCGTCGAGGCGGACAGCGACCGGCCCTGACGCCGCCGCTGCGGCGCCTCGTTTCCCGGCCCCTGGCCGCAACGCTTGCAGGCGCCGCCGCATGACCACCGACTATTCCGTTTTCGTCGGCACCCGCCCGGTGTCGCAGCAGCACGCCTTCGACACCGTCGCCCTGGAGAACTGGATGCGGCAGCAGGTGCCAGGCTTCGCCGGCCCGCTGTCGGTCGAGATGTTCAAGGGCGGGCAGTCCAACCCCACCTACAAGCTCGGCACTCCCGCGCGCACCTTCGTCATGCGCGCCAAGCCCGGACCGGTGGCCAAGCTGCTGCCCTCGGCCCACGCGATCGAGCGCGAGTACCGCGTGATGCAGGGCCTGGCCGGCACCGGCGTGCCGGTGCCGCAGATGCTGGGCCTGTGCGAGGACGAGTCCGTCATCGGACGCGCGTTCTACGTGATGGAGTTCATGCAGGGCCGGGTGTTGTGGGACCAGTCGCTGCCCGGCATGACGCCTGCCCAGCGCGCCGAGATCTACGACGAGATGAACCGCGTGATCGCGGCGCTGCACACCGTCGACTTCGCCGCCCGCGGCCTGGACGGCTACGGCAAGCCCGGCAACTACTTCGAGCGGCAGATCGGCCGCTGGACCAAGCAGTACCTCGCCTCCGTCACCGACCCCATCCCCGAGATGGACCGCCTGATCGAGTGGCTGCCGGCGAACATGCCCGCCAGCGCGCTGGACGCCTCCCGGGTGTCGATCGTGCACGGCGACTTCCGGCTGGACAACCTGATGTTCCATCCCACCGAGCCGCGCGTCATCGCGGTGCTGGACTGGGAGCTGTCCACGCTGGGCCACCCGCTGGCCGACTTCAGCTACCACTGCATGTCCTGGCACATCGAGCCGGGGCAGTTCCGCGGCATCGCCGGGCTCGACCTGCCCGCGCTGGGCATTCCCGACGAGTCGGCCTACATCCGCCGCTGGTGCGAGCGCACCGGCCTGGCCCGGCCCGAGGACCTGGCCGCCGACTGGAACTTCTACCTCGCCTACAACCTGTTCCGCCTGGCCGCCATCCTCCAGGGCATCGCCAAGCGCGCGCAGGAAGGCATCGCCTCGAGCGACCAGGCCCGCAGCGCCGGCGCCGGCGCGCGCGGCCTGGCCGAGATGGGCTGGCGCTACGCGTGCCAGGCCCGCTGATCCCTCACGACATTCCTCCAACCGGGACCGAGACCATGGACTTCAGCTACTCCCCCAAGACCCAGGACCTGCAGGCGCGCCTGCTCAAGTTCATGGACGACCACATCTACCCGAACGAGAAGACGTACTGGGACGAGCTGGCCGCCAACACCGCCGCCGGCAGGCGCTGGACGGCCCTGAAGCTGATCGAGGACCTGAAGGCCAAGGCGCGCGCCGCCGGCCTGTGGAACCTGTGGATGCCGGCCGACACCGCCGAGATCGCCGGCGTGCAGGGCGCGGGCCTGACCAACCAGGAATACGCGCCGCTGGCCGAGATCATGGGGCGCGTGCCGTGGGCGCCGGAGGTGTTCAACTGCAACGCCCCGGACACCGGGAACATGGAAACCATCGCCCGATACGGCAGCGCCGAGCACCGCCAGCGCTGGCTCAAGCCGCTGATGGAGGGCCAGATCCGCTCGGCCTTCGCCATGACCGAGCCGGACGTGGCCTCCTCCGACGCCACCAACATCGCCACCCGCATCGAGCGCCAGGGCGACGAGTACGTGATCAACGGCCGCAAGTGGTGGATCTCCGGCGCCGGCGACCCGCGCTGCGCCATCTTCATCACCATGGGCAAGACCGACCCGGACGCACCCAAGCACTCGCAGCAAAGCATGGTGCTGGTGCCTGCCGATGCCAAGGGCATCCGCATCATCCGCCCGCTGAACGTCATGGGCTACGACGACGCGCCGCACGGCCACGTGGAGATGGTGTTCGACAACGTCCGCGTGCCGGCCAGCAACATCCTGCTGGGTGAAGGCCGCGGCTTCGAGATCGCCCAGGGCCGCCTGGGCCCGGGCCGCATCCACCACTGCATGCGCCTGATCGGCCTGGCCGAGCGCGCGCTGGAGCTGATGTGCCGTCGCGCGTCCTCGCGCGTGGCCTTCGGCAAGCCGGTGTCGCAGCAGACGGTCACGCAGGAGCGCATCGCCGAGGCGCGCTGCAAGATCGACATGGCCCGCCTGCTCACGCTCAAGACCGCCTGGTTGATGGACGTGGCCGGCAACAAGGTGGCCAAGACCGAGATCGCGATGATCAAGGTGATCGCGCCGAGCATGGCCTGCCAGGTGATCGACTGGGCCATGCAGGCCCACGGCGGCGGCGGCATGTGCGACGACTTCCCCCTGGCCTACGCCTACGCGCAGGCCCGCACGCTGCGCTTTGCCGACGGACCCGACGAGGTGCACCGCAACGCGATCGCCAAATGGGAGCTGGGCAAGTACGGCGAGTACGGCCGCCAGGAGCCGGTGCCCGTCACCCGCGGCAGCTGAGGGACACACGATGATCGACGTCTATTCCTGGCCCACCCCCAACGGCCACAAGGTCCACATCATGCTCGAGGAGTGCGGCCTGCCGTACCGCGCGATCCCGGTGGACATCGGCGCGGGCGAGCAGTTCAAGCCCGAGTTCCTCGCGATCAGCCCGAACAACAAGATCCCGGCCATCGTCGACCCCGACGGGCCCGACGGCCAGCCGGTCTCGCTGTTCGAGTCCGGCGCCATCCTGGTGTACCTGGCCGGCAAGACCGGCCGCTTCCTGCCCCCAAGCGACCGCGGCCGCTACGAGGTGCTGCAGTGGCTGATGTTCCAGATGGGGGGCGTGGGCCCGATGCTGGGGCAGGCTCACCACTTCCGCATCTACGCGCCCGAGAAGATCGGCTACGCCATCGACCGCTACACCAACGAGGCCAGGCGCCTCTATGGCGTGATCGACAAGCGCCTGTCGCAGAGCCGGTGGCTGGGCGGCAAGGCGTACTCCATCGCCGACATCGCCACCTTCCCGTGGATCCGCAGCTGGCAGAACCAGGGCGTGCAGATCGCCGACTACCCGCACCTTCACAAGTGGTTCGACACCATCGCCGCGCGACCCGCGGTGCAGCGGGGCGTGCAGGTGCTGGCCGACCGCCGCAAGCCCCTGGTGGACGACAAGGCGCGCGAGGCGCTGTTCGGCCAGACGCAGTACACGCGCCGCTGAAGGCCCCTGCCGCCCCCGGCGCTCCCGGTCAGGCCTCGCCGCGGGCCTCGCGCCGGGCCAGCGCGGAGGACAGGGCCTGCCCCGCCATCGGCAGGGCCAGGGCCGGCACCAGCAGCAGCGTCGCCGGCCCGGCATGGTCGAAGGCCAGGCCCGCCAGGGTCACGCCGATGGCCTGGCCGAAGAACAGGATGAACGCGAACAGCGACACCGCGGTGCCGCGCGACTGCGTGGCCATCTGCGTGGCCAGCACCTGCAGGGTGCTGTGGTACAGGTAGGTGCCGAAGCCGACCATCAGGGCCACCGGCGCTGCCGTCCATGCCACCGGCGAGAGCCACCAGGCGGCATAGCCCAGGCCCATCATCCAGCCGCCCACGCGGACCATGTGACGCTGCCCCCAGGCCGCCAGCAGACGGCGCGCGACCAGCGCGTAGGCCAGCCCTCCCACCGCATACAGCGCGATCAGGCCCGAGGCCTGCGACAGCGTGAGCCCGAAGCGCAGGTGCAGGTAGGCGGGCAGGAAGGCCAACGGCCCCAGGAGGAACAGGCCTTCCAGGAAGGTCGCCGCCAGCACCTGCTGGTTCCAGCGGGCCCGCAGCACCTCCACCATGCCCCGCAGGCCCGCCAGCCAGCCGCCCCGCGACTGCGAGGCCGCAGCCGCCGGCACCAGCCGCTGGATGCGCCCCAGCCGGGACGCCAGCAGCGCCGCGATCGCGCCATACCCCATCGCCATGGCCATGAAGGCGCCCCGCCAGCCGACGGACGCGTCGCCGAACAGGCCGCCGGCCAGCTGCCCCGCGGTCATGCCCGAGAGGGTCCCCAGGAGCAGGCGGGCCAGCGTGGCCTGCCGCTGCTCGTAGGGCACCGCGTCGCCGATCCAGGCGATGGCCAGCGGAATGATCCCCGCCGCCGCCATGCCCCAGGCCACGCGGGCCAGCAGCAGCGCCCGGAAGCCGGTGGCCAGCGCGGCCACCACCGACAGCAGCGCGCAGCCCGCCAGCGCGAGCGTGACCATGCGGGCCTTGCCGAAGCGGTCACCCAGCGGCCCGAACAGCAGCTGCATCAGGCTGTAGGCCAGCGAGAACACCAGGACCACCTGCCCGGCCGCCCCCGGGCTGACGGCGAAGTCCAGCGCCAGCCGGGGCAGCAGGCCGTCGCACAGGCGCAGTGCTGCACCGCTGAAGAAGGCGGCCAGGGCCAGCAGCAGCACGGTGGATCGGAGCGAGGCAGCGTCGTCCGGGCGGACGGCGTCGGGAGGCAGGACGGTCACGGGCAGGCAGTCGGGGCGGGGCCGTTCGGAACAACGGGCACTGACGGGACTGTAGCCTGTCAGCCAACCGCGAAGCTCGGCGAGCGCAGGGCGATGAGCATCGCGCCCATGACGCACCTCATCAGCCCCACCACCCCTGCCCCGGTCACTGCCCCGGTCAACGCCCCCGTCATCCCCCTGAAGTGGCGTGCCCACCCGCGGATCACCGAATCCGCGCTCAAGGCACTGGGGGACTACCTGGTCGGCATCCACGGCCCCGCCCCGGACGTCATCGACACCATGCGAGAACTCACCCGCCGGGCCGGCGGCGACCACCTGCCCGCCCCGCTGTTCCGCGCCATCCTGCTGGACATTTCCGACTGCGCCAGCCGGGTGCCGCCGTCGGTCTGGCTGGGCCTGTGCCGGGGCCTGGCGCTGGGCGCGTCGCTGGGCGGCGAGGAACAGGCCCTTCCCTTGCCGCTGCAGCATGCGGCCAGCAGCCTCCTCAAGGACATGCCCCTGCGCCCGGGCCGCCGCGTCGCGATGGCGCAGGCGCTGATGCTCTGACCGCGCAGCCCCGCCGGACCACTCCTTCCGGCCGAGGCCGCATTCACACTCCGAAATGAAACCGGTCGATACCTGCGCGGCCGCACGCCCGGCCGCGTGCTAACGTGCCCGCCGGGACTGCGTGCGCGCCCGGGGTACCGGTGCGCAGGCAGGCAGTCTCCCAGGCTGGTCCATGCAAGCTCCTCCCGTGCTCGAAAACGAGGCCTGGCGGCTGAACCGCCTGCGCCAGCTCGGCGTTCTGGACACCGAAGCCGAGGCCGTGCTCGACGCCTTCACCCAGCTGGCCTCCTCCGTCACCGGCATGCCGATCGCGCTGATCTCGCTGATCGACCATGACCGGCAGTGGTTCAAGTCGGCCGTCGGCCTGCCCCAGGGGGGGCAGACGCCGCGCTCGCTGTCGTTCTGCGGGCATGCGATCGCAGCCGACGAGGTGTTCGAGGTCGAAGATGCCCGGCACGATCCGCGCTTTGCCGACAACCCCTTCGTCGTCAACGCGCCGCACGTGACCCACTACGCCGGCGCGCCGCTGGTCATGCCCGATGGCGAGCGCATCGGCACCCTGTGCGTGGTGGGCGACCAGCCCGGCCGCCTGGACCTGCGCACCCGCGAACAGCTGGTGACCCTGGCGCAGAGCGTGGTGCGGGTCCTGCTGATGCGCGAGAAGGAGCACCACCTCGAAAAGCGCCTGAAGACCGAGCGGGCCCTGCGCGAGAGCGAGGCGCGCTGGCGGGCGATCACCGACCTGATGCCCCAGATCGTCTGGTCGTCCGACGCGCAGGGCAACGAAGAGGCCTTCAACAAGCGCTGGGAGGACTTCACGGGCAACCCCAACATCGCCTCGGCCGGCAGTCCCGCGCACCAGGAGCCGGCCTGGATGGCCCAGGTGCATGCGGAGGACCGGGAGCAGGTCCGCCAGGCCTGGCGCGAGGGCGTCGCCAACGGCCAGCCCTTCGAAGCCGAGTTCCGGCTGCGCCACCGCGGGGGCGAGCACCACTGGGTGCTGGCCCGGGCGCTGCCCGTGCGCGACGACGACGGGCACATCGTGCGCTGGCTGGGCACCTTCACCGACATCCACGACCAGAAGCGGGCCCAGCAGGCGCTGCTCGACTCCAACCGGCAGAAGGATGAATTCCTCGCCATGCTCGCCCACGAGCTGCGCAACCCGCTCGCCCCGATCAGCACTGCGGCCCAGCTGCTGCGCCTGTCGGCCCACGATGCCGCGCGGGTGATGCAGACCAGCGAGCTGATCAGCCGTCAGGTGGGGCACATGACCGAGCTGGTCGACGACCTGCTCGACGTCTCGCGGGTCACCCGCGGGCTGGTGCAGATCGAGCACGAGGAGGTCGATCTGCGGCAGGTCCTGCACGACGCGCTGGAGCAGACGCAGCCGCAGATCGACCTGCGGCGCCACAGCCTGGACCTGCCCGTTGCCGCGCCGCCGCTGCGGGTGCTGGGCGACCGGGTCCGGCTGGTGCAGGTGCTGGCCAACCTGCTCAACAACGCCGCCAAGTACACGCCGGACGGCGGGCGGCTGAAGGTCTCGCTGGAGGCGCTGGGCCGCGAGGCGGTGCTGCAGGTGTCCGACAACGGCTCGGGCATCGCGCCGGAGCTGCTGCCGCATGTGTTCGAGCTGTTCACCCAGGCCGCCCGCACGCCCGACCGGGCCCAGGGTGGGCTGGGCGTGGGACTGGCGCTGGTGCGCAGCCTGGTCGAGCTGCACGGAGGGCGGGTGAGTGCACAGAGCGCGGGGCCAGGCCGGGGCAGCACCTTCACCGTGGTGCTGCCCCGGTTGGAGGCCGACATCGAGACGCAGGCCGGAGGCATGCACGTGGCCGAGGCACCTGGCCCGTCCGCAGAGACGGTCTCCGAGGCGGACGACGGCGGAATTCGGGTGATGGTGGTCGACGATAACGAGGATGCGGCCGAGCTACTCGGAATCTGGCTTGAGGCGCAGGGCCACGAGGTGACGGTCTGCACCGACCCGTTCGTCGCGCTGGACACTGCGCGACGCCACCCGTCGCGGGTCTATGTCCTGGACATCGGTCTACCCGGCATGGATGGCAACGCCCTCGCGCGCAAGCTCCGCGAAGACCCCCGCAACCGGGACGCGGCGCTGATCGCCCTCACCGGGTACGGACAGGCGCAAGACATCCTGCAGTCGAAGGAAGCAGGATTCGATCAGCACTTCGTCAAACCGGCGGATCCGACGCGGCTGGCGACGGTGATCGGGTTGCTGGCGGCGGAACGCCGCACGCCGGGCAGCGCCGCGGCGCACCCTTGAGGCCAGAGCGTCTCGCCTTCGCCGGAATCCTGTGCGTATGCCGGAGGCCTCGCTTCCCGCTGGGCACCCGCTCTTTTTCAGCGACCAGCAGATCGTGTATGCTTCTTTTGGAACGCGTTTCGATGAATGAAACGAAACACGGGAGGCCCCCATCTCTCCCGCCCCGCAGCATCACTCGACGAGGCCCGCCTTGAATTTCGACCTCTCTTCCGAAGACCAGGCATTCGCCGACGCGGTCAGCCGCTTTGCCCAGCACCGCCTGGCCGCCGGCGCGCTCGAACGCGCCCACTCTCCCCACTACCCCTGGGAGGCGGCACGCATGCTCGCCGAGCAGGGTCTGCTGGGGATCGCCTTTCCCGAGGCCGATGGCGGCCAGGGCGGCACACTGATGCATGCGGTGCTCGCGATCCAGCAGGTGGCCCTGGTGTGCCCCAAGAGCGCCGACATCGTGCAGGCGGGTAACTTCGGCCCAATCCGCACCTTTGTCGAATACGCCACCGCGGAACAGAAGCGGCGCTTCCTGCCGGACCTCCTGGGCGGACGCAAGCTGATCTCCCTTGGCATGACCGAGCCGGACGCGGGCTCCGCCGTCACCGAGCTGCGCACCACCGCGCGGGCAGAGGGGGATGAATACGTCCTCAATGGCAGCAAGATCTTCTCCACCCACAGCCCAGAGGCCGACCTGTTCCTGATCTATGTGCGTTTCGGCCCGGGCTTGGAAAACATCGGCTCCGTCCTGGTGGAGCGAGGGACGCCCGGCTTCACCGTGGGCAAGCCGGCCAGTTTCATGAACGGCGAGCAATGGAGCCCGCTGTATTTCGAGAACGCGCGCATTCCGGCGGCCAACCTGCTGCTCGGACCGGGCGGCTTCAAGAAGCAGATCGCCGGCTTCAACGTCGAGCGCCTGGGCAACGCCTCGCGCTCGCTGGCCCTCGGACGGCATGCCTTCAACATCGCACGGGAACACGCGCTCACCCGCCGCCAGTTCGGCCGCGAACTCTGCGAGTTCCAGGGCCTGCAGTGGAAATTCGCGGACATGTGGATGAAGCTCGAACAGGCGCAGATGCTCCTGTACAAGGCGGTGCTCGAGGGCGAGCACGGCCTGCCCTCGGCCCAGAGCACCGCGATGGCCAAGCTCGCCTGCAACGAGGCAGGCTGGTTCGTGGCCAACGAGGCGCTGCAGGTGATGGGCGGCATGGGTTTCAGCCAGGAGTCGCTGGTGGAATACTGTGTCCGTCGCATCCGCGGCTGGATGATCGCCGGCGGCTCAATCGAAATGCTCAAAAACAGGATCGCCGAAGGCGTGTTCGGGCGCTCGTTCCCCCAGCGGCCGCCCAAGGCTCCCTGACCCGGACCAGGAGACACACAGATGGATTTGCACATGAAGGGCAAAACCGCCGTCATCACCGGCGGCGTCCAGGGTATCGGCCTGGAGGTGGCGAGGGAGCTGGCCGCCGCCGGGGTGAATCTCGTGCTGGCCGACGTGAACGCCCAGGCGGGCGAAGCAGCAGTGCAGGCGCTCTCGCCCACCACGCCCACCGTGTTCGTGCCCACCGACCTCACCCGGCCCGACTCGGTCCGGGCCCTGGTACAGGCGGCAGTTTCGCGCTTCGGAACCGTCCACTACTTCGTCAATTCCGCGGCCATCCTCGATGACAAGACCTTCGAGGAATCTTCCCCCGACGACTGGAAGCGCATGCTCGACGTCTGCCTGCTGGGACCGATGCACTGCCTGCATGCGGTGATCCCGGTGATGCGGGCCCAGAAGTTCGGCCGGATCGTCTGTTTCTCCTCGGACTCGGCCCGCGTCGGCCAGGCCCGCCTGTCCTATTACGCCGCTGCGAAGGCGGGCGTGACAGCCCTGGTCAAGTCGATCGCCCAGGAGGTCGGGCCCGACGGCATCACCGCCAACATCGTCTCCCCGGGCGCCACCAACACGCCGATGCGGATGCAGCGGGAAGCCTCCCTACGCGAGCAGATGGGCGACGAGAAATACCAGCGCCGGGTGCAGACCGTGCAGAAGATGTACCCGCTTCGCCGCATCGGCGAGCCATCCGACATCGCGCCGATGGTCGCCTTCCTCCTGAGTGACCGCGCCGCGTGGATCACGGGCCAGTCCTTCAGCATCAACGGCGGCTTCACCATGGTGTGAGACAAGATGAACTTCGAACCGACCTCCGACCAGCGCCAGCTCCAGAACGCCGCCATCCGCCTGTCCGAGGGGCGCCTCGCCCCGCTCCTGGCCGCGCATCCCTCCACCCAGCCGCTGCCCAAGCCGGCGATGCTCGAGATCTTCTCGATCCTCGCGGAGTTCGGCCTCAATGGCGCCCGGGTGCCGGTGGAGTTGGGCGGCAGCGGCCTGTCGATGCTGGAATACGGACTGGTCTTCGAGCAGCTGCCCCCCGTCGTCGCCCTGGCGCTGATCGCCCATGACGGCACGATCTCCCGCCTCTGCGCCAGCGGCGCGCACGAGACATTCCCGGGGCTGATCGAGTCGCTCCTGAAGGGCGAGAAGATCGCCTGCACGGCATCGACCGAGCCCACCACCGGCTCCGACCCGCGCAGCATCAAGCTGCGGATCCGCAATTCCGAGGACGGCACCACCGCCTTCCTCTCCGGCACGAAGCAGTGGATCACCAACGGGACCATCGCCGACGTGGCCCTGGTGACCGGCAAGTCCGAGGCCGAGGGCGAGCTGCAACGCTATGTCGTCGAACGCGCGGCCTCGCCCTTCGTCGCGACCGAGATCCCCTGCATCGGGTTGCAGCAGGGTCACCTGAGCGAGCTGAATTTCGACCAGGTCCCGGTGCCCCGCGGCAACGCGCTGGCCAGCGACAACAGCACCATGAAGACGCTCACGCAGGCCTGGCTGGTCAACCGACCGATGCTGGGACTGCTGTCGCT
>JACCED010395196.1_pt1 | contig 10475 bp, 9 predicted proteins | sample 7455021 | NCBI WGS metagenome assembly JACCED01 (sample SAMN15323456, study PRJNA562643) | freshwater metagenome | isolation source: river surface water | place: USA:Blue River Watershed | collected 2017-08-19 | reverse complement strand
CAAGTTTCGACTTGGCGAATTTGGTCACGCGGGACACGAAATTGCCCAAGACAGCGGCCAGATCCTTGTTCACGCTGGCCTGGAAGTTTTCCCAGGTGAATTCGGCATCCGAAGATTCCGGGGCATGGGACAGAAGCCACCAGCGCCAGTAATCGGAAGGCAGGATCGACAGCGCCTGATCCATGAACACCCCCCGCCCGCGCGAGGTGGAGAACTGGCCGCCGTCATAATTCAGGTAATTGAACGACTTGAGGTAGTCGACCAGCTTCCACGGCTCGCCCGACCCAAGAATGGTCGCCGGGAAAGACAGGGTGTGGAAGGGCACGTTGTCCTTGCCCATGAACTGATAGTAGGTCACATCCGCAGCACCTTTGTCGGTGCGCCACCAGCGCTGCCATGCCGCATCATCCAGACCGTTCGCATCGGCCCATTCGGCGGTGCAGGCGATGTATTCGATGGGGGCATCGAACCAGACGTAGAACACCTTGCCTTCCATACCCGGCCAAGACTGATCGCCGCGCATCACCGGGATGCCCCAATGCAGATCGCGGGTGATGCCGCGATCTTGCAGCCCGTCGCCATCGTTCAGCCATTTCTTGGCGATCGAGGTGGTCAGGATCGGCCAGTCGGTCTTGCTGTCGATCCAAGCCTCCAGCTTGTCCTTCAGCGCGCGCTGCATGAGGTAGAGGTGTTTGGTTTCCCGCTCTTCCAGATTGGTGGAGCCGGAAATCGTCGAGCGCGGGTTGATAAGGTCGGTCGGATCCAACTGCTTGGTGCAGTTGTCGCATTGGTCGCCGCGCGCGCTTTCAAACCCGCAGTTCGGGCAGGTGCCTTCGATATAGCGGTCGGGCAGGAAGCGGCCGTCGTCGATCGAATAGATCATCTTTTCGGAGACTTCGCGGATCAGTCCGTTCTCAGCCAGCTTGCCCGCAAAATGCTGGGTCAGCTTGTGATTGCGCTGCGAGGAGGATCGGCCGAAATGGTCGAAGGACAGGCGGAAGCCCTTGGCAATCTCGGCCTGAACGCCGTGCATTTCGGCGCAGTATTCGGCCACCGGCTTGCCTGCTTTGGCCGCCGCCAGTTCGGCCGGGGTGCCGTGCTCATCGGTCGCACAGATGAACATCACCTCATTGCCGATGGCCCGGTTGAACCGTGCGAACAGGTCGGCAGGCAACTGGCTGCCCACAAGGTTGCCCAGATGCTTGATGCCGTTGATATAAGGAATAGCCGAGGTGATAAGAATCCGTGCCATGGCGCCCTCTTGTCTTGTCGCGCCCGCTTTAGCGCAAGGCGCGGCCGGGGGGAAGCGCATCCCTTTGCTCTTGTCGCCGCGCGCCCTTCGGCTAGGGTCGGCGAAAAGGAGCCCATCCCATGAAACACATTCCCCTTGGCCAGACTGGCATCAGCGTCTCGGAAATCTGCCTTGGCACCATGACATGGGGCAGCCAGAACACCGAGGCCGAAGGTCACGCCCAGATGGACCACGCGCTTGAGCGGGGGGTGAATTTCTGGGATGCGGCGGAGATGTATCCGGTAAATCCGGTCAAGGCGGAAACAGTGGGCCGGACCGAAGAGATCATTGGCACCTGGTTTGCCAAAGGCGGGCGCGAGCGCGTGGTGCTGGCCACCAAGGTCACGGGTGCTGGCCATCCTGAGGTGCGGGGCGGGGCGCCCCTGACCCCGGCTGTGATGCGCGCGGCGTGCGAGGCATCGCTCGGTCGGTTGCAGACCGATTACATCGATGTCTATCAGCTGCATTGGCCGAACCGCGACGTCTACCACTTCCGCGATATCTGGACCTTTGATCCGCGCGGGGCCACGGCGGCCGAGACCGAGGCGCATATGGTTGAGATCTTGGAGGAGGCCGCAAAGCTCGTTGCCGAAGGCAAGATCCGCCATCTGGCTTTGTCGAATGAAACGGTCTGGGGCACGGCGAAATGGCTGCATCTTGCGGAAAAGCACGGATTGCCGCGCATGATGACGGCGCAGAACGAATACTCGCTTTTGTGCCGCCAGTTTGACAGCGATTGGGCCGAGCTTGCCCATATGGAAAACCTGCCGCTGTTGGCGTTTTCCCCTCTGGCGACCGGGCTTTTGACGGGCAAATATGCAGGCGACGTCACCCCAACCGGCAGCCGTCGCAGTCTGAACCCCGGGCTGGGTGGGCGCATCACGCCGCAGGTGTTTCCCGCTGTGGCCGCCTATCTGGGCATCGCTGCCGCGCACGGGCTGAACCCGGCGCAGATGGCGATTGCCTTTTGCCGCACCCGGCCCTTCCCCTGCATCCCGATCATCGGCGCGACCAATCTTGCACAATTGGACGTCGCGATTGGCGCGGCAGATGTCACGCTCTCGCCGGAGGTGCTGGCTGAGATTGACGCCGCCCACCGCGCCCATCCCATGCCGTTCTAAAGGGGTTGCGGAAGCGGGCAGCTTCTGGGCATCTCTGGCTTAGGGGCATGAGTGGCGCGTGGGATGCTGTGATGCGGTGGATGGCTGTTCTGGCGGTTGTGATGCTTTCGGCCTGTGTGCCGGGGCAGGGGGCGTCTGACCCGAGTTCAGCCGCGCCCGAGGCCAGCCCGCTTGCCGCCGAGCTGATCGAGACCACCTCGCTGGACGCGCCTGTGGAACAACCCGCCCCCGCGTCCGATGAGGCGGCTCCGGCGGTGCCGGAGGCGACCGAAGAGGTCGCACCCGCCCCCCCCGCCTCGCCGGAAGAGGCGCGCTGCCTGAAAACCGGCGGCACATGGGCGAAGGCGGGCCAAAGCGGGGCCAAGGCCTGTGTCACGCTCACCCGCGACGGGGGCAAGGCTTGCACCCGCCAAAGCCAATGCGAGGGCTATTGTCTGGCCCGGTCCGGCACCTGTGCGCCGATGACCCCGATGTTTGGCTGCAATGATATCCTGCAAGATGATGGTCGCGAGGTGACGCTATGTCTGGACTGACCCCGAAACTTGCCGCCCTCGCGCTTGCCTTGGGCCTCAGCGCCTGCGGGGCGGCCCCTGCCGCTGCACCCGAAGGGGCCTTTCGCCCGGCGGGCGGGCAGATTTATTCCTCGGCGGTGCTGAACAGCGCCAAGCTGCCCGGCCGGTGGCAGCAGGTTGGCACCTTTGGGGCCGAAGGCTGCCGCGCTGGCGGGGTGGATATCAAGCCGAACGGTCGCGTGGCGTTTCGGCTGTGCCTGAATGGCCGGGACGTCAAGGGGTCGGGCCGCTTGCAGCCCACGGGCCCGGGCCGCTTTGCCGTGGCGGGGCAAGAGTGGTGGGTGCTTTGGGCCGACGGCGACTATCGCACGCTGGTGATCGGCACGCCCTCGGGCGGGTTTGGCTTTGTCTTGAACCGGGGCGGGGCCATATCCGGTGACCGCATGACGGCGGCGCGCGAGATTTTGGACTGGAACGGCTACGACATGGCCCAGTTCCGCCCGCTTTAACCCGCCATACCAGCCCGAAGCGCGCGCAAATGCGCGCCCGCCTCCCGCGCGCCCAAGGGGGCCTCGCGCACCAGCCAGTCGAAATGCGCCGAAATCGCAGCGACGCGTGCTGGGTCGCGGAAGCTCAGATAGGTGCGGCCTAAGTAAATCACTGCCAGATGCGGGCCAAAGACGGTGACCGGGGCGGAATAGACCTGGTGGGCGTCGTAGAAGTAGAGCCTGAGGCCGGGATAAAGCTCATCCGTCAGGCGGATCAGTCGGTCCAACTGCTCGGCGCGCGCCGGGTCGGGCAGGCCTGCCCAATAGCCAGTGCCTTGGGCGAATGAGGTGATCTCATGCAAGGGCAGGGCGATTTCATAATCGGACCGCGCGCCGCGCAGGTGGTCAAGCTGGGTCTCGAAGGCCGAAATCGCCACCGCCGCCGTGCCGCCCAAGGTGTCGCGGTATTCCCATTCCACCACAGCGCGGGTTTTCAGGATATCGGGCAGGGTCGCGGGCACATGGCGGATCTTGTAACCCGCGGCCTCGCGGTGCCAGCCGAAGATCGTCTCATCAAACAGCGCGCGCGGCGCGTCGGTCAGGCTCATCGCTTGGTCCAAGGCGCGGTCCAGTGGCAAGGGCCTGTCCGTCAGCCCCAAAAGCCAATCGGACGACACCCCCAGCGCCGTGGCCGCCTCGGCCACGCCTTGGGCGTTGGGCAGGCGCGTGCCGGGGGCCAAAAGCGCGGAAAAGGTGGAACGATCCACCCCCACTGCCCGCGCCAGCGCGCTTTGGCTTTGGCCGCTGGCCGCCATGGCCAGCGCCAGCCTGCTGCGGAACAGCGCCGCACGGTTGCGTTTATCTGTCATCTGGTGACTTTCCAAAACATTTGCGACTTTGTGCTGCGTAACCTCCAAGTTCCGGGGCCGCAATGCAAGTGCTAGCTTCACCACGACGACAGGAGACCGCCGATGACCACCCGCGCGATGCCGCATGAGATTGAATGGCCCACGCTTGCTATGCTGGGGCTGGCCTATGGGGCCTTTGCGGCGGGGACGCTCTTGTGGCCGGTTTCGTGGGTCTTGTCGGTGATCGTCACGGCGCTGGCCATCGCGCAGTTTTCGTCCCTGCAGCATGAGGTTTTGCACGGCCATCCGTTCCGCAACCAGACCCTGAACGAGGCGCTGGTCTTTGCCGGGCTGACCCTTTTCGTGCCCTACATCCGGTTCAAGGATACCCATCTGCAGCACCATTATGACCCGAACCTGACCGACCCCTATGACGACCCCGAGGCGAATTACATGGACCCGGCCGTCTGGGCGCGCACGCCGGGTTGGGTTCGGGCGCTGCTCAGGGCAAATAACACGCTGATCGGGCGGATCTTGCTGGGTCCGGCGATCAGCATCTGGTTCTTCTCGGGCCCCGATATCGCGGCGATCCGGGCGGGGGATGCGCGGATTAGGCTCGCTTGGGGGCTGCATGCCATCGGTGTGGCGATGGTGGTGGCTTGGCTTTGGGCCTTTACCCAGATGCCCGTCTGGGCTTGGGTTCTGGCGGCCTATTTCGGCTATGGGCTTCTGAAAATCCGCACCTATCTTGAGCATCGCGCGCATGAAGCGTTTCGGGCGCGGTCGGTGATTGTCGAGGATCGCGGGCCCTTGGCGCTGTTGTTCCTGAACAACAACCTGCATGCGGTGCATCACATGCACCCCAAGGCGCCGTGGTATCGCCTGCCGGGGATTTACGCGGCGCGGGGGGATCATTACCGGCGGCGCAATGAGGCTTATGTGTTTGAAAACTATGCCCAGATCTTCCGGCACTATCTGTTTAAGGCGAAAGACCCTGTGGCGCATCCGATCTGGCCGGTGCGCAAGTCCGACCGGAACGACGCCGATCCGGCGTGAGGTGAGGCCGGGGTGAACCCTGACCTACGGTAGTTTTTTCAGCTGACGCAGCGAAGTTTCGCCGGTTTGGGGCGGCGTGAGGGCGGGAATGCCGCCCATGTTACGCCCGGACCAATGTGCATCAGTGCAAAGCCCCCCGGATCAGCGCAGGATTTCCCCTGCAATCCTGCAGTGATCCGGAGATGTGCCATGGTTTTGAACGCCCCTGAAATGCTGAAAACACTCGCCCTATGCACGGCGGTGGCCTTTGGCCTGTCGGCCTGCCTTGCCAATGACGCCGAACGCGGCCTTGCCGGAGCGGCGGGTGGGGCGGTGATTGGCGGCGCGACGGGCGGCAGCCCGGTCACAGGCGCTATCGTCGGCGGTGCCGCGGGCTATTTCTGCCGCGATCTGCGGGTGCCGGGGTGTGTTGAGTAACGAAAACCCCATCAATCAGAGGTGGATTTAGCGGCGCTTGCGCCGCCAAAGGCCGGAATCAAGGCGCGAATGCGCCGCCGGCCCGCGCCCCGTTGCCCGGCAGGCGATTGCCCTTCGCAATCGCCGAGAGGGGACCTCCCCCCGGGAGGGCGCGTTTGCGACGGTTGCCAGCAGAAATTCGGTGGGGTGAGAACCGCCCCGCCCCTTGGCGGGGGAAAACGGTCCAGTGGACCGTTTTCAGGTTCGAACGCCCGCGAACGCTTTCGCGGGCCGGGTAGGACAGACCGTCCGCCACAATCACCCCTTGGCCGGAATCAAGGGCGAAGCCCGCCGGCCCGCGCCCGACCTCCCCCCGGGAGGGCGCGTCTGCGACCGTAGCCAGCAGAAATTCGGTGGGAGGGGTTGAGGGATAAAGTGCCTAGAACATTGGTTGGAGCGCCGTCCCGAGGTCGGGCGCGGGCCTGTGTGGGGGGAGGTGCGCAATGAATGCGCACCCTACGCTTGCCATTAAATTGGAAAGTGGGGACGGGAAGTGAGCCCAACCCTCTTTTTTGCTTTGAGTTCGGAAGGTACTGCTATCCTGCCACCGTGTGGGCACGTGATTGGCAAAGGCCAATCACTGCCGCCCACCGCACCTCAAAATAGAACAATCAATTGTCCATTTTGAGGGCTGCAATAAACGCCTCCTGCGGAATTTCGACCTTGCCGAACTGGCGCATCCGCTTCTTGCCGGCCTTCTGCTTCTCCAAAAGCTTCTTCTTCCGCGTGGCGTCGCCGCCATAGCACTTGGCCGTCACGTCCTTGCGCATGGCGGACAAAGTCTCACGCGCGATCACGCGGGCGCCAATCGCCGCTTGGATCGGGATTTTGAACATGTGCCGGGGGATCAGGTCTTTTAGCTTTTCCACCATGGCGCGGCCGCGGGCTTCGGCCCGGTCGCGGTGGACCATCATCGATAGGGCGTCGACCGGCTCTTCGTTCACAAGGATCGACATCTTGACCAGATGATCCTCGCGGTATTCCGACAGGGTATAGTCGAAACTCGCATAGCCTTGCGTCACCGATTTCAGGCGGTCATAGAAGTCGAAGACCACTTCGGCCAAGGGCAGGTCATAGACCACCATGGCGCGGTTGCCGGCGTAGGAAAGGTCAAGCTGGATGCCGCGGCGGTCTTGGCAGAGCTTCAGGATATCGCCGAGGTAGTTGTCGGGCACCATGATGGTGGCCTTGATGCGCGGCTCTTCGATGTGGTCGACCAAGGTGAGGTCGGGCATGTCGGCGGGGTTGTGCAGATCGCGCACTTCGCCGTCTTTCATGTAAAGTTTGAAGACCACGGATGGCGCGGTGGTGATCAGGTCAATGTCATATTCGCGCTCAAGCCGGTCACGGATGACCTCAAGGTGCAAAAGGCCCAAGAAGCCACAGCGGAAGCCGAAGCCAAGCGCGGCAGAGGTTTCCATTTCGGTCGAGAAGGAGGCGTCGTTGAGCGAGAGCTTTTCAATCGCGTCGCGCAGGTTTTCAAACTCGTTGGCGTCCACGGGGAAAAGGCCGCAGAACACCACGGGTTGCGCGGGTTTGAAGCCCGGCAATGCCTCGGCGCAGCCTTTGCGTTCGTGGGTGATGGTGTCGCCGACGCGGGTGTCGCGGACCTGTTTGATCGAGGCGGTGAAGATGCCGATCTCGCCCGGCCCCAGTTCGGGGATATCGACCATCTGGGGTTTGAGAACCGCCAGTTTGTCGATGCCGTAGACGGCGTTGGTTTGCATCATGCGGACGCGGTCGCCCTTTTTCATGACGCCGTCCATGATGCGGACCATGACAACGACGCCGAGGTAGGGGTCGTACCATGAATCGACGAGCATGGCTTTCAGCGGTGCCTCGCGGTCGCCCTTGGGGGCGGGCAGGCGGGTGACGATGGCTTCCAGCACATCGGGGATGCCGATGCCGGATTTGGCCGAGACCATGAGGGCGTCGGAGGCGTCAAGGCCGATGACGTCTTCGATGTTCTGGCGCACGCGTTCGGGTTCGGCGGCGGGCAGGTCGATTTTGTTCAGGACGGGCACAATCTCGTGGCCCGCGTCCAGCGCTTGATAGACGTTGGCCAGCGTTTGCGCCTCGACCCCTTGGGAGGCGTCGACAACCAGCAAGGATCCCTCGACGGCGCGCATGGAGCGCGAGACTTCATAGGCGAAGTCAACGTGGCCGGGGGTGTCGATCAGGTTCAGGATATAGGTTTTGCCATCCTTGGCGGGATATTCGATCCGCACCGTGTTGGCCTTGATCGTGATGCCGCGTTCACGTTCGATATCCATGCTGTCCAGCATCTGCGCCTTCATATCGCGCGCAGCCACTGTGCCGGTCATCTGGATGAGCCGGTCAGCGAGGGTGGATTTGCCGTGGTCGATGTGGGCCACGATGGAGAAGTTGCGGATGAGGTCAAGCTGGGTCATGCGCGCGGATATATAGGAGTGCAGAGGCCCGGGAAAGGGGCCATCTGGCGCAGGTCAGTCGAGGGTGGAGACCTGATACTGGGCGCGGTCGAGCCATGCGGGATTGATCTCGACCCCCCAGCCCGGCGCGTCGCTGACGGTCGCGTGGCCATCTTCGATCTTGTAGGGGTCGTTGACGAAGAGATCTTGCTGCCACGGGTAGTAATCCGCGCCTTCGATGGAGAACTCGAGATACTTCCCGGCGTTCGGGATCGCGCGCAGAAGGTGCATGGTGCACAGGGTGACGAGCGAGAGGTTGGCGGCGTGGGGCGTTACCGGCAGGCCATGGGCGGCGGCCATTTGGCAGACATGCAGCGTGCGGTGCATGCCGCCCATATACATGATGTCGGGTTGGGCAATGTCGACCGCCTTGCGGTCGAACATCAATTGCCAGCTGGAATATTCGCAATCCTGCTCACCCCCAGCCACGTCGAGCGTGAGGGCGGCGCGGACCTCGGCTGTCTGCTCAGGCTCCCAATAGGGGCAGGGTTCTTCGAAATGGCCAATGCCATTGTCTTGTAAGATCTTGCCCACCTCGATCGCGCGGGCGGGGGAGTAGCAGGAATTGCCATCGACAAGCTTGTCGATGCCGTCGCCAAGGGCTTTGGCCACCACGGGAACCACCGCCTCGGTGCGGCCGGGCCATTCGTCGATGTCGCGGCCACATTCGGCCCCCACCCGCCATTTGAAGGCAGTAAAGCCGTAGGTGTCGCGCAGGCGGACAAAGCGGGCGGCCTCATCTTCGGGTGTGATGTCGCGTTTCATCGAGCTGGCATAGGCGCGGACCTTGCCCGGGCTGCCGCCCAGAAGGGTGGCCACCGACTTGCCTTCATGTTTGCCGCGCAGGTCCCAGAGCGCGGTGTCGAGCCCGGTCTGCGCACGGCGCAGGTAGCTGCCGGGGTATTTGTGTTCTTTCTCATAGTTGCGCTGGATCGTATCGGCGAAGTCGAGCGCATCGGTGCCAAGCGCATAGGGCGCCACCTGACGGTGGAAGATCTGCGCGGTGATGTCGGCGTGATAGGTGGACAGCTGGCCCCAGCCGGTGGCGCCCGTTTCGGACGTGGCGCGCACGAAGCTCACGAAGGGAGTGGTGAAGGTTTCCAGCTTGACGAGTTTCATCGGGTTCTCCCTTGTTTGCGGCAGGTTAAGGTGGTCTGGTGACAGCGGCGTGTCAGTTCCCGACGCGGATGTCTGGGGGGCGACCTAGGGAGCCTCCGGCGGGAGTATTTGGACCAAGATGAAAGCGGCAGGTCAGCTTTTGATTGTGGCACATGGTCAGCCCTCGGACCCCGGTCCGGCGGAGGCGGCTTTGGCGCGGCTGGCCGAGGCGGTGGCGGCGGTCTTGCCGGGCTGGGCGGTGGGGTCGGCGACCTTGGCCGCACCGGGGGCGCTGGCGGCGGCGGTGGCGCGGCTGGGGTCAGGGTTGTTGGTGTTTCCGATGTTCATGGCCGGGGGCTGGTTCACGCGGGTGCATTTGCCGAGCCAATTGGCGGCGGCGGGCGCGCAGGCTTGGCAGATGCTGGAGCCCTTTGGCTGCTTGGAGGCCGTGCAGGGTTTGGCGGTGGATCTGGTGGCCGAAAGCGGGGCGTCTGAGGCGATTATCGCCGCGCATGGCAGTTTCAAAAGCCCGGTGCCGGCCGCGATTGCGGGGCGTGTGGCGGGGATGGTCGCGGCGCAAGGGCGGCGCGCGGCCTGTGGCTTTATCGATCAGGAGCCAAGGCTTGCCGACCTGCAAGGGTTTGGAGCCGATGCGGTCTGTCTGCCGTTCTTTGCCGCCGAGGGCGGGCATGTGGTGCAAGACATTCCGGCGGCCTTGGCCGAGGCGGGGTTTCAGGGGCGGCTTTTGCCCGCGCTGGGATTGGATGCCCGGGTGCCGGGGATCATCGCGGAGGCCGTGCGTGAGGGGCGCGCGGTGTGCGCGGGGGCCTGTCGCTGGGGGTAAGGCGGGGTTGAACCCCACCCTACGGCTTTAGACCGTGTGCAGATACAGATCGAAATCCACCTCGGACACCGTGCGCATCACGCGGGCGTATTCGGCGGCTTTGACGGCGGTGAAGGTGCGGTGCATGTCCTCGCCCAGCGCGCCTTTGAGGAAAGCCGAGCCTTGGGCCAGCCTGATGGCCGAACGCCAGTCTTCGGGGATGACCACGGTGGTTTCCGCCTCATAGCCGTTGCCGGTGACCTCTGGCCCGGGATCGATGCGGTGTTTCAGGCCGTGGCGAATGCCGGCCAAAACGGTGGCGGCGACAAGGT
>JACCED010344510.1_pt1 | contig 10477 bp, 10 predicted proteins | sample 7455021 | NCBI WGS metagenome assembly JACCED01 (sample SAMN15323456, study PRJNA562643) | freshwater metagenome | isolation source: river surface water | place: USA:Blue River Watershed | collected 2017-08-19 | reverse complement strand
TCAACCCAATCAGAGAGCGGCAGCCATGCGGTGGAGGAGCTGACGATCTATTCGGGGCGATCTGAGGAGTTCATAGCCCCATTTCTTGCCCAATGGGAGCAAGAGTCAGGGATTACTCTCAATGTTCGCTACGGTGATTCAGCAGAACTCGCCGCTCAAATTTTAGAAGAGGGTGAGAACTCTCCAGCAGATCTCTTCCTCTCTCAAGATGCCGGCTCTCTTGGCGCAGTTGCCGCCGCTAGCCTCTTTACCCAACTTCCTGATTCTGTGGCACGCGATATCGACTCCGCCTTTATTGCAGATAGTCGCTCATGGGTTGGCATCACAGGGCGTGCGCGCGTCTTTGCCTATAACCCAGATGCAGTCTCCGTTCTTCCGCAATCAATTACTGATCTGACCAAAGCTATCTATCGCGGAAAAATTGGGATTGCACCGAGTAACGCGTCATTCCAAGCCTTTGTAACAGCGCTGATCAATGAAAAGGGCGAAGCTGTTGCGCAAAAATGGCTGAGTGATATCAAGGCTAACGATGCCAAGATCTTCTTGAAGAATAGCGCGATCGTTGAAGCCATCGATCAAGGAGAGATCGATCTAGGTTTGGTAAATCATTACTACATCTGGGAAGTTGCAACCGCTCTCGGTAGAGATATTAAAGTCAAGAATGGCTACTTTACCTCTGGTGATATTGGAAATCTGATCAACGTTTCAGGCGCTGGAGTTCTTGCAACAAGCAAGAAACAGGATGCTGCATTTGAATTGATTGACTTCCTTACCTCAGATCCAATCCAGAAGAAATTTGTCGAAGAGACTCATGAGTACTCGCTAATTCCTGGTTTAACACCTCCACAAGGTCTTCCAGATTTCAAAAGTCTTGGATCTCCACGAGTTGACCTGGGCGACCTAGCAAATATACAACGAACTCAGGATCTCTTGATCAAGGTCGGGCTTTTGTAGTGAGAAAGCTCTGCAGTGAAATCTAAAGTTAGATTCAACTCTATAGGCCTTAAAGCCCTCGTAGTTGTAGTTCTAGCCCTGATGCTGCAGCCACTTGTCTATCTCCTGATTCGCGCAGGTGAGAAGTCAAGCTCTGAAATTCTCAACCTACTCACCAGACAGAAGACTTTAGAAGTCTTGCTTACTACGCTCTCGCTCTTAGTGATCGTTGTAGCGATCAACGTCCTTTTGGGTACTGTGATCTCTGCTGGCTTGCATTACATAAAGATTCCGTATCCGCGCCTCTTCCTCGTCGCCTGCATTCTTCCCTTAGCAATTCCCTCCTATGTCTTCACCTACACCTGGAAGGCTCTCTTTCCTTCAATGCAAGGGATCTGGGCGGGAGCATTTATCCTCGCACTCTCAACTATGCCCTACATGATCCTGACAGTCCTTATCGCTTTTCAAAAGATTGACCTTGGCATCATCGAGGTAGGTCGATCACTTGGACTTTCAAAGGTTGCAATATTCTTCCGAATAATTCTTCCGCAGGTTCGCCGCAGCATTAGCGCAGGTGCTCTGCTTTCAGGGCTCTATGTGCTCAGCGATTTTGGCGCAGTATCGCTACTTAATGTCGAAACGCTCACTGTATCTATCTCTAATCTCTTTAAATCTTCCTATGACCGAGGCGCTGCATCCGTCATCGGTGTTCTCCTATTTCTTGCAGCTGCCATTTTTATCACCTTTGAGACAACCCTTAAGGGAAGAGATTTTGAGACTAGAGGTAATGAAGGATTTCAGAACTCGATACGTCGCATTGACAGACCGGCACTTTCATTAGTGGCAGTTACCATTCTGGGTAGTTACATCATCGCTGCGGTCATCGTTCCTTTCTACGTCTTAATCTCGCGCTTTTTGGCAAATCCCACAGCAGTTGAGATTAATGATTTAGCCACTGCTGCAGCGGCAACGATTAGTGTTGCCGCCCTTGGTGCACTGATGGCATTTGCGCTCTCGCTTCCCTTGGCATTTCTCATCACGCAAGGCAAGGGAAGATTTGTAACGGCGTCAGAGAGACTCATTCTGATTTCTCACGCGCTACCTGGCGTTGTTGTTGGTTTGGCTCTTGTCTCCTTCGGATCGCGCTTAGGCAGCCTCTATCAATCGATCTATCTCTTGGCCTTTGCCTACGCTGTCTTGTTCTTGGCCAAATCAGTCGCCTCAACTTCGAGTGCGTTGGCACTTGTCTCACCGCAGTTGAAAGAGGTAGCTGCAACACTTGGAAAAAGTAAGTCAAAGATTGCAACCGATGTTGTATTTCCGATTGCGCTACCGAGTATGTCACTGGGGATCCTTCTGGTCTTTCTCACGGCAATGAAAGAGCTTCCTGCAACGTTGATGTTACGTCCTACAGGTATGGATACATTGGCAACTCAGATCTGGAGCGCTGCCTCCATTAGTCGATTTAATGAGGCAGCACCTTATGCCTTAATATTGGTTCTCATTGCAGCTATTCCAACATTTATTCTTACTCTTCCTGGCACTGCTAGATCTAGCAGTGAGGTGAGAAGTGAGAGCGAGAAGAAGGTGAGTTATCTCTAAATGACCTCACTGAGCGTTTCACACCTTTCTGTAAAGTTCGGCGATCGTGATGTCATCTCTGATCTCTCATTTGATCTAGCCGAGGGCGAAATTGCATCCCTTCTTGGCCCCTCTGGTTGTGGAAAGACCACACTCTTGCGAGCGATCGCTGGCTTAATTCAACCTAGCGGCGGCACGATTCGCTTTGGTTCACAACTCGTTGGAGTCTCTTCCGTTGTATTGCCACCAAGCAAACGCGGCACCGGGTACGTTCCACAGCAAGGTGCTCTTTTTCCGCATCTCTCGGTTGCTAAAAACATCGCCTTCGGTCTTGATCGTGAGATCTACACAAAGAGCGAGACTTCTCAGATCACCGATGAGATGATTGCACTTATCGGCATGCAGGGCTTTGAAGACCGTGCACCGTATCAATTATCTGGCGGACAACAGATGCGTGTTGCGTTAGCTCGCGCACTTGCGATCAAACCCAAACTCATTCTTCTAGATGAACCATTTGCCGCCCTTGATGCTGCCTTGAGAGATGAGCTACGAAACGAAGTGATCGGTCTACTGCGCAAACTTGGCTCTACTGCGATCCTGGTTACCCATGACCGCGAAGAAGCGCTCGTCTCATCAGATCGTGTCATATTGATGCGCGATGGAAAGGTTGCCCAGAGCGGAACTCCGGAAGAAGTCTATGAGTCACCGCAATCAGCTGAGATTGCTGCCAGCACCGGAGATGTTCTTACGCTGCCAGCTCACAAGAGTTCAGCAGGAGTGATTACCTATCCACTCTCTGGGCAAGAGCCATCGTTAGGCAAGAGCCACTCAGGATATGTAGTGATTCGACCTGAAGAGATTAAAGTTATGAAAGAGAGCGGCAAAGGCCGCCAAGGCGTGCTGACACACATTGACTACTACGGCCATGATGCGATGCTCACCATTGATTTGAAGGATGAGCTAAATGATGATCTAGCGGGTTCATCAACAATTATTCGCGCTCGAGTGGCAGGTCCCGCCGAATTTAACGTCGGGCAGAAGGTCTATCTCGAACACGTTGGACCGATTAGATACTTTTCTCTTCCGTAATCTCTGACTCGTCAGATTGGGGAATTTCCAGGGGTTCTTCCTCTAAGAGTGCTAATTCAAGAATGGGTACTGCAATCTCACGTTGCCATGGTCTGGCACCTAAATCTGTTAGCGCTTGATCAACACTTCCGATTGGTCGATTCCAACAGATACGCCGTACATGTTCTGGAGAGATCATATTCTCAAGTGGCAGTGATAACTCTTCTGCACGAAGTAAGAGATTGTGGCGTGCATGGGTCAGCGCTGCATATTTCAGGGGATGTTTCTCACGCCAGATCTTTACTGGAGGAAGTGCATCGCTAGCTGCTCGCGTAGGGGGTAGATCATCTTCGTCGAGAGCACGGGCAGCTGCAATCGCCGCAATCCAACGTGGATGATGTTCTAACCAACGTGGGCGCAGACCAATGGGGCGGAGAATTTTCTCAAGAGATTTCTTCGAGTCAACAACTGTGTCATCGTTGATTGCAAGGGCGATTGCAGAGATCGCCGCATCAGAGAGCAAGCGCCCGGGGGAGATGTCGAGTTCTTGGGCTAGCGCAATACGTGACTCCCATAAAGATTTCACAACTGCCAACTGGCGACGCTTCTTAATCTGATGCATTCCCGAAGTTCTGCGCCATGGATCTATTCGTGGCGGAGAAGGCGGCGCACTTAAGATCGCTGCGAATTCCTGCTCGGCCCAATGAGATTTCCCGGCACCTTCTAAGAGCGCATCAACTTCATCGCGCAATTCAACGAGAAGTTCAACATCTAACGCTGCGTAATTTAGCCAATCGACAGGAAGTGGTCTGGTCGACCAATCAACTGCTGAGTGTTCCTTTGCAAGTGATACCCCAAGCAGCGATTCCAAAAGCGGACCAAGGCCTACACGAGGCAAACCTGCTAAACGGCCGCCGAGCTCTGTATCAAAGAGTCGTACAGGGTTGATACCAACTTCGCGAAGGCAAGGCAGATCTTGAGTACTTGCATGGAGAATTACCTCATCGGTGGAGAGTAGATTGTTGAGTTCGATGAACAGGCGATGGCCGGGCCCAAAGGGAATCGGATCTAGCAGGTGAAGTCCGCCATCATTGCGCGCAATCTGAATCAGATATGCACGAGCGCTAAATTTATATCCACTAGCGCGTTCGGCATCCAGAGCAAAGGGACCGTTGCCCTTGGCTAAATCACTGATCGCTTGGCTAAACGCTTCCTCCGTGGCGATGACTGCAGGTAGTCCGCCAGAGGGTGCGAGTAGGGGAGTTACTTCTTTAATCTCTTCACTCATAATCGCAGATTACTTACGGGGCTTACTAATCGATGAGACCCCGTCGGCAATGGGCGGCAAGAAAGATATCTCTGCAATGAGATTGCACCACGCCATCACATGGTTGAGCAGAACCTGAGCGATCTCATCTCCTGGTGCGATCACCGGCGTCCATGATGCTCTGATTTCAATCTCTGATTCATTATTACGTGGTGAGAGTTTTCCAAATGATGCGCTAGATACACGAGTTACGGTTCCAGAGGGTGCGTTGTAGGTACATCCGAATTCTTCAAGCGAGGTAAGGAGCCAGTTCCAGCCAACTTCAGGTAAGAGTGGATCTTCTTGCATCGCTGCATCAACATCTGCGCTGACAAATGTCACACAGCGGAATTCACCTTCCCAGGTATCTTGGCCACCTGGTTCATGTAGAAGTACAAAGCGACCCGTTGCAACATCATCTTCAGCATCACCAATAAGTCCATTTGTAACATCTGCGGTGAAGGCAAATGAATACGTAGCTAACTTCTGCGGTGGCGGAACTTCTTCGAGGATGATTTCACTACGTGGGGTAGCGCTGCGAAGGACATCAATCAGTCGATTAAATGCTGCCGTGTCCATTGCTTTATTCTAAATTGGGCGATCGCGCACATGCGGGAGGCGGGACCGATGATGCGATATCTTCTGCTCTATGGCAGCCCTACTTGCACTCATTTCTAGTGGTCTATGGGGTGCAGCTGATTATCACGCAGGCAATCTCAGCAAGAAATTTCCTCCTACGGCCGTCTTATCTGTCACACAAATTATTGGCCTTATCTTTGGAGTAATCCTTGCGACCTCAACCAATTCTTGGGGTGCGCAAGCGCTAGGTAGCAACGGATACTTACTTCCAGGAATTGCAGCAGGGCTCTGTGGTTATGCAGGGTTGATCTGTCTCTATGCCGCACTGGCTACAGGGCGCATGGGAGTTGTCTCACCAATTAGCGCAATGAGCGGTCTTGTACCAGTTCTCTATGCAGTGATCTTCCTTGGGGAACGATTTAATACTTTGGTCACTATCGGAGTGATCCTTGCTCTCTTAGGTGCATTTTTGGCAAGTGGGCCTGAAGTCTCGCAAGGCCTACCCCTCAAGCCGATTGCTTTAGCAGTAGGTGCCGCACTTGGTTTTGGAGGCGCTCTGACATTTATGGCTCAAGGCTCTGAATCAAGTGCATTGATGACGATGGTGGCAATGCGCGGTGCAACATTCTTTATCAGCGTTGTAATTTTATTCAGGCTACGCGGAACTGGCGGGATGGGAAAGACTCACATTCCACTTTTGATCTTTATCGGCGTGGCTGACTTCAGCGCCAACTTGATTTTAGGAGTAGCAACAACCAAGGGACTTGTCTCACTTGCAATGGTCTTTGGATCTCTCTTCCCGATTATGACAGCGCTCTTAGCATTTATCTATCTCAATGAGCGTCTACATAAAGTTCAATATGCAGGAATCATCAGCGCCGTGGTTGGTGTTGCGATGATTGCTGGCTTCCAGTAAGAGAGAGTTACCTCTTAGCTGTATAGAAAGTGGTTTCGCCCTCTTCGGTACTTGTCACATCACTAAAGTGTGAGAGCATCTCTTGAATATCAATCTTATCTTCGCCACCTGTAACGCCGGTGACGCTTAACTCAAGGCGATCAATTTTTCCAAGGGCAATCAACTCATTGATGATTGATGCGCCAGCTTCTACAAGAATTGTTGGCCCAAATAAACGAGATGCTCGCTCTAGCGCCTCCTCGGCAGAGGCGTTCCACCAATAGGCCTGGCGGTTATCGGCAAGTGCATTGACCATCGAAGTCGAGATGACAACGACAGGAACAGGTGTCTTGCGATAAGGCTCGGTGCGAGCGGTATTGCCTCCGATGAGAATGGCATCAACATGGCGACGGCGTTCGAGGAAGCGAGCGCGATCGAGAGTGGATGTCACACCGCGTGAAGATCCATCCTTTGCCGTACTTCCATCGCTACCGACCACCAGGGTGGCGATGATCTCGCCTGACTTTTCCGGCCGTAGATCTGCTGCACTCATGGCGCGAAGATTATCGCCCGCACCCTCGAATATGAGGTAGGTCGGCTGTGAGGTTCAGGTCACCCTGAAATTCTCGTCATCTTGTGGGCTCACTCACGCTCAAGTCACCACAAACTCACAGAGATCTACGCTTGATATAAGTTGAGGGGGAGTAAGTGGGCAAGTTAGCCTTACCCCATGAGCTTTCACAGCCGGTGGTTACCGACCAGTCGGGTATGGGTCATCGCAGTTGCCCTCGCCTTTGCCGCAGCTCTTCTTCCAGCCGTGACTCCCGCACAAGCTGCCCCAACCTTGGCTGAAGTTCAGCGCCAGGTTCGTACTCTTGAAGAAGAGGCGACAGCTGCAGCAGAAGGTGCGCAGGAAGCCAAGGTCGCTCTGGCCTCGCTCCAGAAGCAACTCTCAGGTATTCAGGCAGCTGCCGCCGTTCAGGGTAAGACGGTAGATACACTCTCACGATCGCTGGGCGTCATTGCAATCGAGCAGTACAAGAGCGGTGGGCTAGGACAGAATCTCGAGCTCCTCTTTTCAAGTGATCCTTCCCTTTATCTCTCTGCCGCCGGATCTCTTGAGTCGATTACGCGCAGCAAATCTACGCAACTTCGCAAATACGAGGCAGCCAAGCAGCGATTGACAGCAACATCTCTGACAGTCAATGACAAGTTAGCCCTGGTTACAGCTGCGAAGAAGAAATTTGATGCTCAATCTGCAAAGGCTGCAGCCAAACTCAAGCAGGCTGAATCTATTCTGGCTAAGTTGAAGAAGGAAGACCGTGAACGTCTTGCTCGCTTGGCCCAACTAGAAGAAGATGCTGATCAGAAGCGCTCGCTTGCTGCAGCTAAATCAGCGGCGGGAGTATCAGGACGTGCCGGTGTTGCCCTCAAATATGCGCTCAAACAAATTGGTGATCGATATGTATTTGGTGCAGCAGGAATGCAGTACTGGGATTGCTCAGGGCTAACAATGCGCGCCTTCCAAGCAGCAGGTGTCTCCTTGCCACACTCATCTGCGGCGCAATCGCGTATGGGTAAGTCAGTATCGCGTAGCCAACTCAAACCTGGAGACCTCGTCTTCTTTGGTCGACCTGTATCGCACGTTGGAATTTATCTCGGCGGCGGCAAGATGGTTCATGCTCCACGCTCTGGTTCTCGAGTTAAGGTTGCAAGCGCAAGTAACTTAGGCAATAAGCCTTACGTTGGGGCGCGCCGCTTCTAGTGGAGAAAATTCTCTGTATCACCAACGATTTTGGCCCTCGTGCCGGTGGAATCGAAACCTTTGTCATTGGCCTCATTGAACGACTTCCTCACGGCAGCGTCATCGTTTACACCAGCGCCCAAGATGCTAGCCACGAGTACGATCGCACATGGTTAGAAGAGTATGGCGTTGAAGTTCTGCGCGATAAGGCAAAAATTCTTCTCCCAACTCCAGGAGTTTCATTCTGCGTTAACTCTCTTGTCCGTGATCGTCAGATTAAGACAGTATTTTTTGGAGCAGCAGCCCCGCTTGGTCTTCTCTCCAAAGGTCTACGTAAGGCAGGTGTGCAACGTATCGTCGCGCTCACTCATGGCCACGAAGTCTGGTGGTCGCGCATCTGGCCATTTACCCAGGCGATGAAGACAATTGCCACACAGGTAGATCATCTGACATATCTCGGTGAATTCACCCAACGTGCGATTAGTAAAGCGATCTCACCAGAGGCAGCTAGCGCCATGGTCAAGATCGCTCCCGGCATCGATACCGATCACTTTGCGCCAGTTGATGCATCGCAACTGCGAGATCAACTAGGAGTAAGCGGCAAGAAGGTAATCGTCAGCGTCGGCCGCCTGGTTCATCGCAAGGGACAGGACACGCTCATCGAAGCGATGCCAGAGATTCTCTCGCAGATTCCCACCGCTCACATTGTGATGATTGGTGAAGGTCCTTATCGAGCTTATTTAGAGAATCGAGCAAAAGCGCTTAACGTTCAAGGTGCGGTCACATTTATCGGCCGCATTCAGTATGCAGAACTTCCTCGTTATATCTGCACCGGCGATATCTTTGTTATGCCATCGCGATCTCGTTTGGCTGGCCTTGAAGTTGAAGGCTTAGGGATTGTCTACCTTGAAGCCAGTGCGTGCGGACTTCCAGTTATTGCAGGAGATTCTGGGGGAGCACCAGATGCTGTGCTTGCTGGCAAGACAGGACTCGTTGTAAATGGTCGATCTTCATCGGAGGTTGCAAAGGTGGTAATCGAGTTACTTAACGATGAGCAGCGCTGCAAAGAGATGGGAGCTCAAGGGCGCCAATGGATAATCAAAGAGTGGCGTTGGGAAATCTGGGCCACCGCTTTTGCAAAACTACTTAAAGTAGACCGATAGCGCGGGCGCGCGCGACTGCGCTTCTGCGGTTATGCGCATCGAGCTTGCGGTAGATCGTTGCGATATGAGTCTTTGCAGTGGCGTGTGAGATAAACATCTGCGCTGCAATCTCGGCGATGCTTAACTCGCCACTGAGATAGGTAAGGACAGTTACTTCACGAGGTGAGAGCAGGGCTTGCGCCTTTCCTCTACCGATAAGTGCAACGGTCTGGCTACTGATGAATTGACGAGGGTTTGCAAGAATGGATGTGATTGCAGAGATGAGTACGGTCGAGCTCTCTGACTTTGAGATAAAGGCTTGCGCACCGGCTTGAGAGGCTGCCGCTATGAGATCGAGATCGCCATTGAGACTTAATACAACGATTGCCAAGCTAGGTGAAGTATTGCGAGCCCATTGAATAATCTCGATTCCACTGCCATCTGGAAGATTGATATCTACCGTAATTACCTGCGGATTATGTAGTGCGATCATCGCGATCGCCTCTTTCATCGAGCCGGCTTGACCGATGCAGGTAAAGCCTGCCCTCTCAAGAGATTGAGTGATGCCTTCTCGCACAAGTGGATGATCATCGATCACAAGTACGCGAGCACTCATAATCTAATCGTGACGGTGGTTCCTTCCTCTCCAGATTGGAAATCAATTGAACCGGAGTGACTTTCGATTCGCTCAATAACTCCCAATATCCCATAACGGCCAGGAGCCACATCTGCTCCACCTTTTCCGTTATCGGAGATCGTCACCATGAGGTCATCATGATCGTTAGTGATGTCGAGGCAAATCTGGGTAGCCCCAGAATGTTTATGGGCATTGCGCAATAGTTCGCCAATGACGGGCAGGAGGACTTCTCCGTGTTCGCTCTTGATCTCATTGGCGTTATCTGTATAGACGATCGCAGGGGAGATCTCGGCAATTAAGTCAGCCAGCTCTGATGCGAAATCGATTGGGGTGCGCAGATCAAAAATCTCAGCGCGCACCTTCTCCAGCAGATTCGAGACGTGAAAGCGAACGGTTCGAATCTCATGCCGGATCAGGGCAGGTGTCTGAGGCTGCGCCAAAACGGAGTCGAGTTGGTACCCCAATGCGACGAGATCTTGTGCGATTCCATCGTGAATCTCCCGCGCAATCTCTACTCTGGTCGATTGCGCGTTAGACATTTTTAGCCCTTACTCTTTAGCGAAGAGAGCTTCGATCTCTGCTGCGTACTGCT
>JACCED012131776.1_pt1 | contig 10479 bp, 10 predicted proteins | sample 7455021 | NCBI WGS metagenome assembly JACCED01 (sample SAMN15323456, study PRJNA562643) | freshwater metagenome | isolation source: river surface water | place: USA:Blue River Watershed | collected 2017-08-19 | reverse complement strand
GTGTCCTCACGCATCGTCAGGTGACCAGCATAGGCCGGATCGAACAGGGCCATCAGACTGAGCCCGTCCTGGTCAAGCGGGGCGCGGTCCCTGTGATGCCCGATCCCAGCACCGCCCCAGATGTTCGGCGATCCATAGCGCCTGCCGTGAATGATCGTATGCGCATCGGCACAAAAGGCCGGATCGATCCGCGCAAAGCCGATCCGGTCTTCGTCCAAGGGGGCAATCAGGCGGCTGTCCAGCCAACTGGCCAGCCGATCGGTCGTCGGGCAGGCGATGTCAAATGCTTCGGTCTGCGCGACGTGATGCATTTCGTCCTGATTGCGGACGCCTTTGAAGGAAACGGCAATTCCGGTGTCGCGGGTAAAGCTGTCAAAGGCGCGGCGCAGCCCTGTGTCGTATCCAGCCCACCCCAGTATGCGCAGCATGTTCCAAAACCCTTCTTTCGACGGCCTGCACCAAGCTTGCAGAACACCCATCGCAAGACAAATGTTATCCAGGCCTCAAAGTGCGAAACCCTGTCAGTGTCGCACTGGCCCCCTGCTGTCTCTGTCGTGCTCGACGGGTTTTCGCCGTTCGAGGTCTTGTCAGACCGGCCTGCTTGGGGCGCCGAATGGGATTGGATGCCAGCCACGCGATCGGGGCATGAGCGTCAAAGGGCTGTCGTCAAAACTGCGACCACGGCCCCTTCACCCCCGGATCGCGGCCTGAAGGCCAAAGACCTCCACTGCAGATGTTCCGGCGGCGAGCCCTTCGATCCAACCGGCCTCGCGGGCCAGTTTGGCCTCGGCCTCACCGATCAGGGCACGGGCGTTGGCTGCTGAAAGGACCACAAGGCCGTCGTCGTCGCCGATGATCAGATCACCGGGCGCCACGAGGACACCGCCGATCGTGACGGGCCGATTTATCGCCCCCCTTTCAGCGCCGGTGGGGCCGCGGGGGTTGATCCAGCGGCTGAAGACCGGGAAATCGGTCCAACTGCCCAAGGTGCCTACATCGCGCACGGCCCCATCGCAGACCAGTCCCGCAACCCCCTTGGCGCGCAGATGGCCTGACAGGATGTCGCCGATCATCGCCGCATCGCGGTAGCCGCCCGCGTCGATCACCAGCACCTGACCGCGTTCGATCACGTCCAAAGCCTGCAGAACTGCGCCAAAATCTGGGGCTTCGCAGTGCACCGTGATGGCCGTGCCAAAGAGACGCGGCTGCGACCCCGCCGGGCGCAAGGGGCGCAGGGCCGGGTCGATCTGCCCCGCCTCACGGACCAGATCAACTGCGACGGCCACGGGAACGGCGCTCCACCGGGCGATCTCTGCGGGTGTCAGGCTGGGGGCGGAGGTGTGCAGGGTGACGGGCATGGTGACCTTTGTTTCACAGATTGGCGTGCAGGGCGCGGCCAAGGGCGGCCATCCCGCTTTCGATTGCCGACAGCGACGGTGCTGAGTAGTTCAGCCTCGCATGATTGGCGCGCGGCGTCAGGGGAAAGAACGTGGCGCCCGGCACATAGGCGACCCGCGCCTGAGGCAGGGCAACATTGCGCATGAACTCGGTGGCATCGAAGCCTTCAGGGAAGGTGAGCCATGTGAAGAGGCCGCCTTGTGGATCGGTCGCCATGATTTCCTGCGGGAAATGCCGACGGATCGCGTCCAGCATCGCCTCTTTCTTGATCGCATAGGCGGCGCGCAGCGTGGCGATATGGGCGTTCAGGTCATAGCGGTCGAGGAACAGGCTTGCGGCCGCCATGTTCAGCGTTGAGGTTTGGGTGTCTGCGGCCACTTTCAACTGTCCCATCCGGGAAAGAAGATCAGGATTGGCCACCGCCCAACCAATCCGCATGCCCGGCACCAGAATCTTGGAGAAACTGCCCAGATGGATCACCCGCCCTTCGGTATCCAGCGATTTCAGCGTTGGCAGGTTGTGACCGGCAAAGCGGATGTGGCGATAGGGGGTATCCTCAAGCACGATCAGATCGTGGCGATTGGCCAGCGCAATCAGCGTCTTGCGCCGCTCTAGCGATAAGGTAACCCCGGTGGGGTTCTGAAAATCGGGAATGGTGTAGATCATCTTCACCCGGGGTTGGGCGGCAAGGATCGCCTCAAGCCTGTCGGTCTGCATCCCCTCATCATCGACAGGGACAACGGCGTAATCGGGTTGGCTGGGCGCAAAGGCGATCAGCGCCCCAAGGAAGGTCGGGTCCTCGGTCACGATCACATCGCCCGGATCGACCAGCATGCGCGCCGCGAAGTCCAAGCCCTGCTGCGAGCCTTGCAGGATCAGCACGTCATCACCGGTGCACGCCACGCCATCCGCGCACATCAGCCCCGCGACCTGATCGCGCAGACGCGCCAGCCCGTTGGAGGGCGCGTATTGCATCGCAGCCCCGCCCGTTGCCGTGATGATCTCATGAAACACCGCGTCGAGCTGGTCCGCCGGAAACAGCGTCGCATCCGGATAGCCGCCGCCAAACGAGATGATCGAGGGGTCAGCCCCCAAAGCCAAAAGCTCACCAATGGCTGAAGGCTGCACCTTGGCCATTCGCTGTGCGTATTTGGGTGTCATGGATCGGGTCCTTTTGCGCTGCGTGCAGCAGACACGAAGGGGCGGGCCGGGGCAAGCCGCGATGGCGAAAGATAAAACCGGAATTGAATGACACATGATCGCGCTGGCGGTGTCTTGGAGCGCAAAAGCGGTGCACGCTTATGAAAGGGGGAATGGCCACGCGGGAAAACCGGTTTGCGGCCATCAATCTCGCCCGACGGGCAGCATCAGGCTGCGTGCCGTCGCAAAACTGCACTACTGGCGTCATTCGACGTTTACGCGGCCCCACTAGAAATAACGAAGGCGCGTCAAGACTGGGGGGCGTCGCGGCGGTCCTGCGTGTTCAATTCACGCGCTTTGGTTTCATGCCGCGCTTCTTCCCCTCGGCTTGCTGGATTTGAGGGGAAAACGCCAATGCTTGATTCTGTCAGCGAGATGGCACCTGCGGCCGACCTGGACCTGAGCTATTCGCATCCCAGTCAGCCGCGCTTTCGCCGAAGCCTGATCCGCATGGTTGAACGGCTTTCGGGCCAGCCCAAGCTGCGGTCGCTTTACACCGGATGGGCCGCCTCACCCGCGTCCCGGTATGAGCCCGTGTTCGAAGCCGCGATGCGGCTTTTGAACCTGCGCCTTGAAGTGCATCGCAAAGATCGGCTGGAGAGCCTGCCGCGCGAGGGCGGCCTTCTGCTGGTCGCCAATCATCCCTTTGGTATCGTCGATGGCCTCAGCCTTGGTCAGTTCGGCATGGCCCTGCGGGGCAATGTGGCGATCATGACCAACAGCCTGTTGTGCCGGGTGCCCGAGGTGGAACCTTACCTGTTGCCGGTCGATTTCTCTGGCACGACTGAAGCGCGGCGCCTGACCGGGGAAACCCGTCGTCGCGCGGCCGATCTCTTGCTGGCAGGCAAAGTGGTTGCGATCTTTCCGGCCGGAGGCATTGCCACGGCCAACCGCCCCATGAAGGGGGCTGCGGTTGATGCCGCATGGCATCCCTTCGTCGGGCGGCTTGCCGCTTTGCCGGGCGTGACCACCCTGCCCTTGCATTTCCAGGGCCAGAACTCGCGGCTGTTTCAGATTGCCAGCCATTCCTCCTATCCCCTGCGCCTTGCGCTGATTTTCCATGAAACCCGGCGGCGGATGGGTAAGTCGGTGCATGTGACCGTGGGCCAGCCCCTTGCCAGCGAAGAGCTACGCAAACTCGATCGGTCTTGTGTGGCCGAAACCCTGCGGCGGCGGTGCATGGAATTGGCCGAAGGCGCGAGCGTCGATCCCGATGAGGTGTTTATCTGGCCGCCCCATCTGCGGTGATCGGTGCCCGCTCGGCGGGTGGCTACGTCACGGAACCTTCATGTGACCGCAAAGCCCTTGTCATGAATCACCGATATCCCCGGCGCAACCAAGATTGCAAAGGGTCGTCTCATGTTGGAAGTTAAGGCGGTTACGCGGATGTTCGGCCCCAAGGCCGCAGTGGACCGCGCCAGCTTCACCGTCGACCGGCCAGCCTTTGTGGGTATCATCGGCCGTTCTGGTGCGGGCAAGTCGACCTTTCTGCGCATGATGAACCGGCTCACGGATGCCACGTCGGGCGAGATCTTGGTGGATGGTCGCAACGTGCTGGCGCTGCAAGGTGCCGAGGCACGGGCATGGCAAAGCCAATGCGCGATGATCTTTCAACAGTTCAATTTGGTGCCACGCATGGATGTGGCCTCGAACGTGCTGCACGGCATCCTGAACCGTCGGGGCACGCTGCAGACCATGTTCAACATCTGGCCCCGCGCCGACATCTTGAAGGCGCTGGAGATTCTCGACCGCCTGGGCATCGCCGAGCAGGCGCCGAAACGGGCTGAGGCTTTGTCAGGTGGTCAGCAGCAGCGCGTGGCGATTGCGCGCGCCTTGATGCAGGACCCCAAGATCATTCTGGCCGATGAGCCGATTGCCAGCCTTGATCCGATGAACGCCCAAATCGTCATGGACACACTGAAAAAGATCAACGTCGAAGATGGCCGCATGGTCATTGCCAACCTGCACACGCTGGACACCGCGCGGCGCTATTGTGACCGGGTGATCGGCATGCGTGACGGCCGCATCGTGTTCGACGGCACGCCCGACCAGCTGTCCACAGGTGTTGCTCGCGACATCTACGGCGCGGACGTCTCGTTCAACGAGTCCGCAACCTCAACCGCCATTCCAACCGACACCTCTGCGGATGCGGCCTATGCCGCGCAGATGTTGGCCTAACCTTTAGTCCCCGGCCCAAAGCCCGGGATCGGGCGCGGGTCATAACCCTCATGGAGAACACCATGCAAAAGCTGCTGATTGCCCTTGCCGCCACCACGGCGCTGACCGGAACCGCGATGGCACAAGACGCCATCACTGAATTCAACATCGGCATCTTGGGCGGCGAAAACGCTCAGGACCGTCTTGCCTCGACCGAGTGCCTGCGCGTCAAGACCGAAGAAATGCTGGGAGTTCCGGTCAAGCTGTTCACCCCCGCCGACTACGACGGCGTGATCCAGGGTCTTCTGGGCGGTACGCTGGACTTCGCTTGGTTGGGCGCTTCGGCCTATGCCAAAGTGTACCTGACCAACCCGGAAGCCGTCGACGTTATGCTGACCAAGCAGAACATTGATGACACCACCGGCTACTACGCCATCGGTTTTGCCAAGATCGACTCGGGCATCAACTCGATGGACGATGCCAAGGGCAAGACCTTTGCTTTTGCTGATCCGAACTCGACCTCGGGCTATTTGGTCCCCGGCGCCGAACTGACCGCCAAGTATGGCAAGTTGGAAGAGTACTTCTCGGAAGTGAAATTCTCGGGCGGCCATGAGCAGTCGATCGTTGGCGTTGCAAACGGAGACTTCGACGCAGGCGTGTCTTGGGCCGATGGCTTGGGCAACTGGGAAGACGGTTACACCTCCGGCGCGTTCCGCAAGGCCGCAGACTCGGGCGTGGTTGACCTGACGACCATGAAAGAAATCTGGCGCTCGGCTCTGATCCCCGAAGGCCCGATGGTCGTTCGCCGCGCCCTGCCGCAGGACGTCAAGGACAAGATGTACGCGATGCTCGACACCATGTGGGCTGATGACGCGGAATGCGCCTACAACGTTGCCGCTGGTGAGGCAAAGGACTTCGTGGCGATCAAGCATGATGACTACCTTGGCATCATCGCCGCCCGTCAGCTGCAAGAAGGCCAGTAAGGCCAGGCTTTAGGCCTTACACGAGGCCGGACCCCGCTTCTCCCCGGGGTCCGGCCGTTTTTCCATCTCTTTGTCCAAGGCTTGCACATGGTCGATATCGCCTTTGGTCCCGAACCCGGACCCCGCCCTGATCTGAAGGACCCGCGTGAAGCCTATCTTGAGATGGTCCGCCGCAAACGCATGTATGGCGGGATCATCATGGTGCTGTTCGTGGCCTTTATGGCATCGGGCTGGATGCTGGCGGATCATCGCAACGCAGGCGGGTTCTGGGACGGGCTGCATCAGGTGTTCGATTTCCCGTCGGAAGTTCTGTCGGAAGCCTGGACCAAGCTTGCCAACCTGCCCGGCATTTTTATCGAACATATCCCCGCCCTGATTGAGACGCTGAACATCGCCGCCGTGGCGACCCTGATCGGGGCACTGGCCGCAATGGCGCTGTCCTTGCTTGCAACGCGTGGTCTGGCCCGCTGGCCCCGGATGATCCCGGTTTTCCGCCGCACCATGGACGCGCTGCGCGCCATTCCCGAAATCGTCATCGCGCTGGTGCTGATCTATGTCTTGGGCGGCGGCCCGGTGCCGGCCGTCATCGCCATTGCGCTGCACACCGGTGGCGCCCTTGGCAAGCTCTTTTCCGAAGTGGCCGAGAATGCCGACCTAAAGCCAGTCGAGGGCCTTGCCTCTGTTGGCGCGACATGGGGTCAGCGCATGTGGTTGGGCATTATCCCTCAAGTCGCACCAAACTGGCTGTCCTATGCGCTGTTGCGCTTTGAAATCAACGTCCGCGCCAGCGCCATTCTGGGCTTTGTCGGTGAGGGTGGCATTGGCCATGACCTCAAGCTTGCCATGCAATGGGGCCAGGGCCGCTAGGACCAGGTGGTCGCGATCTTCCTTTTGCTCTTCCTCGCCATCGTCTTCATCGACCGGATTTCCGACCATTTCCGCCACAAGCTGGTGAAAGGGCACTAAGCCATGACCACGACCACCCTTGCCCCGACACTGGCCGAAACCGTCACCCGCCGCTTTGACCGCAAACGTCAGTTGGCCTTTGCCATCCCAGCGGCGATCATCGCGTATCTGGTCTATGCTGCCATCAGTTTTGACATCGCGGGCCTTGCCCAGCGCGCGCGGTTCGACAATGCCGCCATCCTCTTGTCCGACTTCTGGTCGCACAAAACCCATGTCACCCGCGACAACCGCAGCGGCGCAGTCGAGATTGCGATTGAGGGCGAAACCAAAGGCACTTACCCCGCAGGCATGATGCCCGAGTGGGTCAGCGTGGCAGACAATGTCACCACCATCGATCTCGGCACTGGTCACATCGTGACCTATGACGACGCGGGCGCGCGGTTTGTTGTCCCGAGCTATGGCACCATCGACATCCGCTCCGAGGGCGGAAAGCCGGTGATGACGGCGCCCGAGCCCATTCCCGATTGGATCAGCGTCTCGGCCAATAAGATCTCGGTGACCACGGATGCGGGTCGCTTCAACTATTCGCGCTCTAAGGTGGAGACCTTCCGCTATCAGGCGGGATGGGAGCTATGGTTCTTCACGCTCGACAGCCCATTTTATGGCAAAAGCTTTGCTGAACTGGGCGCGTTGGCGCTGTGGGGAGACCGCGTGTCGCCCGAGCGCAGCAACATTGGCTACATGGTGGCCGAGTTCTGGACCAACAAGATGTGGCGTCATGGCGATGTGGTTTGGGCGATCTTTGAGACCATCCTGATGGCCTTCCTTGGCACCATGACGGCCGCCATTGTGGCCCTGCCTTTGGGCTTTATTGCCGCACGCAACTTCAACCCGCTCGGGCCCCTGCGCTTTGCCACACGTCGCGTGTTCGACTTCATCCGCGGTGTAGACGGGTTGATCTGGACCGTGATCCTAAGCCGCGCCTTTGGTCCCGGCCCGATGACCGGAGCCATCGCGATTGCGATCACGGATGTCGGTTCGTTCGGCAAGATGTTTTCCGAAGCCTTGGAGAACATCGACGAAAAGCAGGTCGAGGGCATCCAGTCCACCGGGGCCAACAGCCTGCAGCGGGCCCGCTTTGGGGTCATTCCGCAGATCATGCCGGTGCTTCTGGCGCAGGTGTTGTACTATCTGGAGTCCAACACCCGCAGTGCGACCGTGATCGGCGCGATTGTGGGCGGCGGCATTGGGCTGTTGCTCACGCAGGCGATCATCACCCAAAAAGACTGGGAAGAGGTCGCCTATTACATGGTGCTGATCGTGTTGATGGTCATGCTGATGGACAGCCTTTCGGGCTGGCTGCGCCGCAAGCTGATCAAGGGGTCGTGAGATGGGAAAGCTATCGCCCGTCACCCCCGTGATCCACAGCGGTGCCGAGATCGTCAACAGCCAGTTCGGCGCATGGTGCGAGGTGGGCGCGCTGTCGCGCGTCATCAACTCGACCTTCGAAGATTATGCCTATTGTGACCGCATGGCCGATATCGCCAACACAACGGTGGGCAAGTTTTCCAACATCGCCGCGATGACCCGGATCGGGCCCACCGACCCCCCCTTTGCCAATGCGGCCCAGCATCATTTCCTGTATCGCTCCAGCTATTACTGGGACGATGTGACGGACGATCCCACGTTCTTTGCCGCCCGCGCCGCGCGGCGCACCACATTGGGCGCGGATTGCTGGATTGGCCATGGCGCGATCATCAAGCCGGACATCAACGTGGGCATCGGGGCGATTGTCGCAAGCGGGGCGGTGGTGACGAAGGATGTCGCCCCGTTCATGATCGTCGCGGGCTGCCCCGCAACCCCGATCCGCACGCGGTTTTCACAAGACGTAATCGACCGCCTGCTCGCCTTGGCATGGTGGGACTGGAGCCACGACGCCTTGCGCACTGCATTGGAGGATTTCCGCAGCCTTAAGGCCGAGGCTTTCCTCGAGAAGTACGCAGCCTAAGACTTGAAATCAAACCGATAGGACAACGCCTCTGACACCCAGTCCGGGGCCGTTGCGCCGGTGTCCTCACAGGCGCCCAAACGCAGGGCGAGGGTGCGAGAGCGGTGATTGTTCGCATCGACCCGAGCGAAGAGAGTCTGAAATACCCCCTTTGCGGCGACATCATCCAAGTAAGCGCGTGCCGCCTCATAGGCAAAGCCACGGCCCTGATCCGCATCTGCCCAAAGGGTCCAGGTCATCTCAACAGGCGTGTTGGGGTCCAGTTGCAATGCGCCGACATGGCCAATGGGGCGGGACGTAAATCGGTCGCACAAGATCAACCTGCCAAAGCCACGGATTTCCCAGTGGCCGATCATGGCGGCGAGTTTTTCGAAAGCGTCATTGCGCGTATATGGGCCGCCGGTAAAGCGCGTCCTGTCGGATGTGCAATAGGCCTCGTAGGCGAGCAGATCACCGGCGACCGGCCGCCGCAGGATCAAACGCGCTGTTTCAATCCGGGTCATGCCCAGATCCGTCGCGCCAACTCCCCGGCAAGATGCGCGATGCGACCCTGACACAAGGTCATCTCGACCCTGTGGGTCTTGGCGTTGACAACGGCTATGTCGGCCCGCGCGCCCGCTTTCAGATGGCCCCGGTCACACAGCCCCATGATCCGCGCCGGCGTGGCCGAGATCATCTCCCACGCCTGTGGCAAGCGCAGACTACCCCGATCCACCAAGGCAAAGGCCGATTGGGCCAGCGCCGGATAGTAGTAATCCGACATAAGCGCATCCACGAGCCCTTCGGCGATCAAGGCTTCAGCCGCGATGTTTCCGGTCTGGCTGCCGCCGCGCACCACATTCGGCGCGCCCATCAGCACGGGCTCGCCCGCCGCATGGGCGGCCCGCGCCGCGTCTAAGGTTGTGGGAAACTCGGCAATCGGTGCCCCAATGCTGCGATAGAATGCGCGAGTTTCGGCGCTGTCATCATCATGCGAGCCTGTGGTCACCCCCAGACGGCGGAACTCAGCGGCAATCGCGCCAAGGGCGGCAGGCACTTGCGGCGACTGGGCCTCGGCGGCACGGACAATCTCCATCATCTCATCGCCCGTTCGCTTGGTCTGGGCGGCCCATTGCGCCAGCCGATCGGGGCGGTTGCGGGCCATCTCTTGCGCTTCGGGCAGGTGATTGTTGAACACCACAAAATCCACACCGTGGCGGACAACCGCCTCAAGCACCTGCGGGTGATCCTGCACGACATGGGTTTCAAGCCGCAATTGCATCCGGACATCGGGCAAAAGCGACGGACGGGTCGCGGCCATCGCCGCCATCAGCCCAACCGCCGCAGCCCCCGATCTGTGGCCACCTTCCCAACTCCAGCTTTGGGCAAACCATGCCGTGGTGATGCCATTCACCGCCAGCTCCGCCGCCGCCGAGGCCAAGGCCTTGGTCTGGTCAAACGGCGCCGAGGGGCGCGGGGCAAGGTGGCGTTCAAACCCATCGCCATGCAGGTCAATAATGCCCGGCAGCAAAAGATATCCCGACAAGTCCAACTCACGCGCTGGGGTGTCGGTGATCTGGCCCTCCGCAACGGTCAGCGGGTGATCTTGCAAGGCACCATCCAACAAGGTCTGGGCGTGGGTCAGGCGAAGCGGGGCGATCTGCGGCATGGGACCTCCTGTTCAGGCCCGGCTAGCGCGGCTTCATGACGCCGATGTGACAAAGTGATGGGCCGGGGCTCAGGAGGCGACGGTCAGCGTGACCCGGTCCCCGGCAAACCAAGTGGTGCCATATTCAATCGGCCGACCCGCCGCATCGACGTTCAGCCCGACCGATTGCAAGATCGGCG
>JACCED010301018.1_pt1 | contig 10482 bp, 11 predicted proteins | sample 7455021 | NCBI WGS metagenome assembly JACCED01 (sample SAMN15323456, study PRJNA562643) | freshwater metagenome | isolation source: river surface water | place: USA:Blue River Watershed | collected 2017-08-19 | reverse complement strand
GAAGAAACCACCACCGGTGTGCATCGTCTGTATCAGATGCACGCGCGCGGAGACCTCAAGTTCCCGGCCATCAATGTTAACGACTCGGTCACCAAGTCGAAGTTCGACAACCTGTACGGCTGCCGTGAATCGCTGGTCGATGGCATTAAGCGCGCCACCGATGTGATGGTTGCCGGCAAGGTGGCCGTGGTTGCTGGTTACGGCGACGTGGGCAAGGGTTCAGCTCAAGCACTGCGCGCCCTGTCGGCACAGGTCTGGGTCACCGAAATCGACCCGATCTGTGCTCTGCAGGCTGCGATGGAAGGCTACCGTGTGGTCACCATGGAATACGCTGCCGAACACGCCGACATCTTCGTCACGACGACCGGCAACTTCCACGTCATTACGCATGACCACATGGCCAAGATGAAGAACAACGCCATCGTCTGCAACATTGGTCACTTCGACAACGAAATCGACGTCGCCTCGCTGGAAAAATACCAGTGGGAAGAGATCAAGCCGCAGGTCGATCACGTGATCTTCCCGGACGGTAAGCGCATCATCCTGTTGGCCAAGGGTCGCTTGGTCAATCTGGGTTGCGGCACGGGCCACCCGTCGTACGTGATGAGCTCATCGTTTGCCAATCAGACGATCGCCCAGATCGAGCTGTGGACCGAGCGTGATAGCAACAAGTACCCCGTCGGCGTCTACACCCTGCCGAAGCATCTGGACGAGAAGGTCGCCCGTCTGCAGCTGAAAACGCTGAATGCGCAACTGACTGAACTCACCGATCAACAGGCAGCGTATATTGGCGTCAGCAAGGCCGGCCCCTACAAGCCGGAACACTACCGCTACTAATCAAGGAGTCTCGCCATGAAACTGCTGTTGACCTGGGCATTGAATGCCGTCGCCTTACTGCTCGTGCCGTATATCGTGCCGGGCATTCATATCGAGAGTTTTGGCTCGGCGCTGATTGCCGTGGTGATTCTCGGCCTGGTCAACGCCGTCATCCGCCCGATCTTCATCGTGCTGACACTGCCGGTCACCCTGCTCACGCTGGGCCTGTTCCTGTTTGTCGTCAACGCGATGATGTTCTGGTGGGTGGGCGATATCCTCAGCGGTTTCAGGGTTGAGGGCTTCTTCTCGGCGCTCTTCGGCTCCATCATTTACAGCATTGCCAGCTGGTTCCTCTCGTCGCTGACAGAGCAACCACGCGGCGAGAATGTCTGACCCACTAGGTACCCCGCATGACGCAACCCGCCGTCGAACTCTCCGTCGAATTTTTTCCGCCGCAAACCCCCGAGGGGCTGGAGAAGCTCCGCATTGTCCGCGAGAAGCTGGCCGTCCTTGAGCCAACCTTCTGCTCGGTGACGTACGGCGCCGGCGGTTCGACCCGGGAGCGCACCTTCACGGTCATTAACGAGATGGTCAACGAGGGCATCGACGCCGCACCGCATCTGTCGTGTATCGGCTCGACGCGCGACAGCATTCGTGAAATCCTCGACGAATACATGGATCTGGGTATCCGCCGCATCGTCGCCCTGCGTGGTGACCTGCCCTCGGGCATGGCGGAAGCCGGCGAGTTCCGTTACGCCAATGAGCTGGTCGAGTTCATTCGCGAAACGACGGGCGATCACTTTCACATCGAAGTGGCGGCCTACCCGGAATGGCACCCGCAAGCCCGCACACCCGCCGATGACCTGCGCGCCTTCGTCAACAAGATGAACGCCGGCGCCGATTCGGCGATCACCCAGTACTTTTTCAATGCGGACGCCTACTTCAACTTTGTGGACGCCGCCCGCAATGCCGGCGTCACCCAACCCATCGTGCCCGGCATCATGCCGATCAGCGGTTTCACCAAGCTGGCCCGCTTTTCGGATGCCTGTGGCGCCGAGATTCCCCGCTGGATGCGCCGGACGCTGGAAAGCTATGGCGATGATACCGACAGCATCAAGGCCTTCGGCCTGGATGTCGTGACCGATCTTTGCGAACAACTGATCGAAGGCGGGGCACCAGGACTGCATTTCTATACGATGAACCAGTCCGCGCTGACGCTCGACATCTGCCGCCGTCTGGGCCTCTGACACCACGGGGCCAACACCGACCCCGTACCGGCTTATTCTGACTGCATAGACCGGAATAAAATCCGCACTTTTTCTGGCCAAGCGGCGGTTTTGTGTTTTACACTAGGCAAACAGTTCACCGGTTCATCAACTGTTTGTGACTGCCCGGATTCGTGCACCAATTATCAGGAGACATACAACATGAAAACTATGCTCGTTATTGCCGCTGCTGCCGGCGCCCTCTTTGCCCAGAACGCGTTGGCCGCTGATGGCAAGGCCGTTTACACCAAGGCCTGTGCTAGCTGCCACGCTACCGGCGCTGCTGGCGCCCCCAAGTTTGGCGACAAAGCCGCCTGGGCACCGCGCATCAAGACTGGCATGCCGGCCCTGTACAACACTGCCCTGAAGGGCAAGCCGGGTACGGCGATGATGCCGAAGGGCGGCAACGCCTCGCTGTCGGATGACGACGTCAAGGCCGCCGTTGACTACATGGTCGCCGCCGCCAAGTAATTGGCCGAGCGCACCCCAAAAAACCGGCCTCACGAGGTCGGTTTTTTTATGTAAAAATGGCAAAAATTTCCTCGGAGCCCGACATGACCCTGCACCAGCGCCACGCCCTTTCCGCTACTGCCCTGATTTTCGCGACGCTCGGCCTGACGGCCTGCGGCAACAAAGATGCCGCCCCCGCCGCCAGTGGCGAAGTCACTATCAAGATCGGCCACGCCGCCCCGCTCACTGGCCCGCAGGCACACCTGGGTAAAGACAATGAAAACGGCGCCGTCATGGCCATCGACGAGCTCAATAGCCGCGGTCTCACCATTGGCGGCAGCAAGGCCAAGTTTGTGCTGATCTCCGAAGATGATCAGGCCGACCCGAAAGCCGGCACCACCGTGGCGCAGAAGTTCGTCGACCAGAAGGTCAACGGTGTTATTGGTCACCTGAATTCGGGCACAACCATCCCCGCATCTCGCATTTACTCGGATGCGGGCATTCCACAGATCTCGGGTTCGGCCACCAACCCCACCTATACCCAGCAAGGTTTCAAGACGACCTTCCGCGTCTTTGCGAATGACGTCCATCAGGGTCAGGCGCTGGCCCAGTTTGCCACGCAATCCCTGAAGGCCAAGACCATCGCCATCGTTGATGACCGCACGGCCTATGGCCAGGGCCTGGCGGATGAGTTCAAGAAGGCCGCCGAAGCTGGCGGCGCCAAGATCGTTGCGCAGGAATTCACCACCGACAAAGCCACCGACTTCAAGGCCATTCTGACCAAGATCAAGGCTTCGAACCCCGATATCCTGTTCTTCAGTGCCATGGACGCCCAAGGCGGCCCGGCCCTCAAACAGGCCCGTGAGCTCGGCCTCAAGGCGACCTTCCTGATCGGCGATGGCGGCTGTACGCCGGAGTTCATCAAACTGGCCGGTAATGCTGCCGAAGGCCAGTATTGTTCACTCCCGGGCGTGCCTCTGGAAAAAATGCCGGGCGGGACGGTGTTTAAGGAAAAGTACAAGCAACGCTACAACCAGCAGATCCAGCTCTATGCACCGTACGTCTATGACGCCGTAATGGTGATGGCGGATTCCATGCAACGCGCCAACTCGGCCGACCCGACCAAGTATCTGCCGGAAGTGGGCAAAACCCAGTATCAGGGCGTGACTGCCAAGGTTGAATTTGATGCCAAGGGCGACCTCGCCGTCCCCGCCGTATCGATCTATCAGGACAAGGGCGGCAACTGGAATTTTGTCGAAACGCTCGGCGCAACAACCGCACCGGCACCCGCCAAGAAGTAACTTGCAGCCCCATTGATTGCCCGACCTCTGGTCGGGCAATTTGCTGAAGCATGGACATTTTTCTTCAACAGGTTATTAACGGGCTGGTCCTGGGTAGCATCTACGCGCTGGTCGCGTTGGGCTACACCATGGTCTACGGCATTCTGGGCCTGATCAACTTTGCCCATGGTGAAGTGGTCATGGTGGGTGCCTTGGTTGCCTACAGTGTCATGACGGCTCTATTGCCCACCGGCATGCCGCCGGTACTGCTGGCACTCCTCGCGCTGCTGGTTGCTGCGCCCGTCTGCATGGGGCTGGCTTGGGCGATTGAACGTTATGCGTATCGCCCGCTGCGGCACGCCCCCAAACTGGCGCCCCTGATTAGTGCCATCGGCGTTTCGATCCTGCTGCAAAATCTGGCCATGATGATCTGGGGCCGCAGTTACCATGCCTTCCCGGACATCCTGCCGGCCATCACCTTCGACGTCGGCGGTGCACATATTTCCCTGCTGCAGGTCGCCACAATTGCGCTGGCCGCGCTGACGATGGCGGTGCTTGCCTGGCTGATCCAGCGCACCTCGCTCGGTCAGGCCATGCGCGCCACTGCTGAAAACCCGGCGATTGCTGAGCTGATGGGCATCCCGGTCAACCGCATCATCACCCTGACCTTTGTGATCGGCGCCGCCCTGGCGGCCCTGGCCGGCCTGATGGTAGGCGCCAACTATTCGGTGGCGCATTACTACATGGGCTTCATGCTCGGCCTCAAGGCCTTTACCGCCGCTGTGCTCGGCGGCATCGGCAACATTACCGGCGCCATGCTCGGTGGCCTGCTACTCGGACTGATCGAATCACTGGGTGCGGGCTATATCGAAGATCTGACCGGCGGCTTCCTGGGGTCGCACTACCAGGATATCTTCGCCTTTCTCGTGCTCATCGGCGTTCTGGTCTTCCGCCCAGGCGGCCTGATGGGCGAACGTGTTTCGGAACGAGCCTAGGAACAGCACCCCATGACCATGGCCGCTCGCTTCCTGGAACGACTACGCCACCCAGAGGGCACCCGAGTCCACTGGCTTGTCTGGGCACTCCTGGGGGTTCTGCTCGCCGTCATGCCCTGGATTGTGGCGGCCGGTTTCGGCAACACCTGGTTACGGATCCTCAACTTTGCACTGCTCTACGTGATGCTGGCGCTGGGCCTGAATATCGTCGTCGGTTTTGCTGGTCTGCTCGACATGGGCTACATCGCCTTCTATGCCGTGGGTGCTTACCTGTGGGCGCTGCTAGCCAGCCCGCAGTTCGGCCTGCACTGGCCCTTGTGGGCCATATTGCCGCTGGGGGCGGCAGTGGCAGGTCTGTTCGGAGTTTTACTGGGTGCACCGACGCTCAAACTACGCGGCGACTATCTTGCGATCGTAACGCTGGGCTTCGGCGAGATCATCCGTATCTTCCTTAATAACCTCAACGCCCCCGTCAATATTACCAATGGGCCGCAAGGCATCTCTGCCATTGATCCGGTGCATTTTGGCGGCGTGTCGCTGGCGCGCCCGATCGATCTGGGTATTTTCACCGTGCCCTCGCTGGTGGCGTACTACTACCTCTTCCTGGTTGCCGCGCTGCTGATCATTGCCATTGCATTGCGGCTGGAGCAATCCCGCGTCGGCCGCGCCTGGGCCGCTATCCGCGAAGACGAAGTGGCCGCCAAAGCCTGTGGCATTAACACCCGTAACGTCAAACTGCTGGCCTTTGCCATGGGTGCCACCTTCGGCGGTGTCGCCGGTGGCCTCTTTGCCGGCTTCCAGCAGTTTGTCAGCCCCGAATCGTTCGGCCTGCTCGAATCCGTCATGGTGCTCTGTATGGTCGTTCTCGGCGGCATGGGGCATATCCCCGGTGTTATTTTTGGCGCCCTGTTGCTCACCCTATTGCCCGAGTTCTTCCGGCATATTGCCGGCCCGTTGCAACAGAGTCTATTCGGCAATGTGTATGTCGACCCGGAAAGCCTGCGTATGCTGCTGTTCGGGCTGGCCCTGGTGCTGGTGATGCGCTATCGCCCCAGCGGCCTGTGGCCATCGCCACAGCGTCGACGTGAAATCGAAGACGTTCAGAATACGGATGCACCGGCCGATGTACCGGTCAGCCCGATGTGAGACTGCCATGACTCAGCAGATACGCCTTCAGGCTCGCCACATCAGCAAATCCTTCGGCGGCGTTCAAGCGCTGAAGGATGTCTCGTTGACGCTAAACCGCGGCGAAATCTACGGGCTGATCGGACCCAATGGCGCGGGCAAGACAACCCTGTTCAATTGCCTGACTGGCCTCTACGTACCCGATAGCGGTAGTTTTACCTTTGATGGTGCGCCCCTGATCAGCAACGCGCCCGACAAAACCGTGCGCCAGGGCATTGCCCGTACCTTTCAGAATATCCGGCTCTTCGCCAATATGACGGCTTTAGAAAACGTGATGGTCGGGCGCCATGCACGCCTACGCAGTAATATCCTCAGCGATATCCTACGCACACCGTTTAACCGGCGTGAGGAGCAGGCGACGGAAGATGAAGCCCTGCAGCTCATGCGCTACGTCGGCATTGCCCATCGCGCCCATGATCTGGCCAAGCACCTTTCCTATGGTGACCAACGCCGCCTTGAAATCGCACGCGCCCTGGCCACACACCCCAAGCTTCTGTGCCTGGACGAACCGGCCGCCGGCATGAACGCCAGTGAAACAGCCGGACTGCGCCAACTGATCGAAGCAATCCGGGCTGATGGCATCAGCGTGCTGTTGATCGAACATGATGTGCAACTGGTCATGGGCTTATGTGATCGCGTGGCCGTTCTGGATTACGGTGAATTGATCTGCGAAGATATACCCGCCGTTGTGCAGAAACACCCACGCGTCATCGAAGCCTATCTGGGGAGTGACGCGCATGCTTGAAGTCCGTGACCTCAAGTTAAATTACGGCGGCATCCAGGCGGTTAAGGGCATTAACCTTGATGTCGGCCAGGGTGAGCTCGTTGCGCTGATCGGCGCCAATGGCGCCGGCAAAACGAGCGCGCTAAAAGCGCTGGCCCGAATGCTGCCGCAGGCGACCGGCCAGGTGCGCCTCAATCCCGAGGGCAGCGCCGCGATTGATCTGATGCAACTACCTGCGCACGAACTCGTTGCCCATGGTGTGGCGCTGGTGCCGGAAGGTCGTGGGGTCTTTGCTCGCCAGACGGTACTGGAGAACCTTCAACTCGGTGCTTACCGTGTACAGGATGACCAACTCGTGCAGCAACGCCTCGACGATCTCCTCGAGCGCTTGCCACGACTCAAAGAACGCGCCTCCCAGCTGGCGGGCACCCTCTCCGGGGGCGAACAGCAGATGCTCGCCATTGCTCGCGCGCTGATGTCGGCACCCAAGCTGCTGCTTCTTGATGAGCCCTCAATGGGTCTCGCGCCGATCATGGTCGATCGGATCTTCGAACTGATCACCAGCGCCCGCGACAGCGGCGTGAGCATCTTGCTTGTGGAACAGAATGCACGACTGGCACTTAAAGTGAGTCGCCGAGCTTATGTGCTGGAATCTGGGCTCATTACCTTTTCGGGTAATTCGGCAGAACTGCTACAGGATGATCGGGTGCGGGCAGCGTATTTGGGCGAAACGATTACTTAAGCAACTGCCCACCGCGATCGCGTTCTGCACTGAAACGCTCAACACAATTTTGGCATATGCACGCTTTGCCCCTGACAGCTTGCGGAACCTGATCGCGCAAAGTTTGTGGGATGTCCGCGCTGAAACACCAGCATGCCTGATCGCTCCCTGCTGCGCAGGCATTGTCTTGCCCACAAAGTGGGCAGGTCTTTTCAGATTGGCAGGTGATATTCATATAAACAACAAAGCCACCCGAAGGTGGCTTTGCTTTGTGGTTTGAACCCGCTTACTTGGTCGGTGCCACAAAACCGATGGCGACGTCCTGAACGTATTCGATCACGACTTCGTCACCCACTTTGAACTTTTCCAGACCCAGTACAGCCTTGTCGACCTTGACCTTGAGGTTCTTGCCATCCGGCGTGTTCAGCACGGCGGTACGTTGCTTGGCATTGATGCTCTTGATCTTGGCGGTGGCAATGATGGTGTCGATTTCTTCAGCAAACGGCTTCTTGTTGGCGCCATCCTGAACCTTCATGGTGCGGGTAGCAGCAACACCCGGCTTGTCGGCCTTGGTGGCCAGCGTCAGGCCCACGGCCACGGCTTGGGCGTATTCCACCACAAAGACGTCGCCCTTCTTGATGTTGTTGAAGTTGGTGACATCCTTGCCGACCTTCATCGGCGCCAAGTTGCCCTGAGCATCTTTCAGCACAACGGTGCGGGTCTTGGCATCCACCGAATCCACGGTAGCGGTCAGCACGGTGACTTCGGCAGCAACCGGGACCACTTTGTCGCCAGCCGGCTTGGCAGCAGGTGCAGCAGTTTGAGCTTGAACGGCAAAACCGGCAGCGGCCAGCAGCGCAGCAATGAGGAACGACTTTTTCATGAAGAACTCCTGATGGGGAAAAATAGGTTGGTTAATTAATTAACCGTTTCACGATGATAGCAGGGCTTCCAGCAACTTGCTGTGAATTCCCTGAAAACCGCCATTGCTCATCACCAGTATATGGTCGCCGGCATGGGCATTACCTACGATTGCCTTCAGCAGGGCGTTGAAATCTTCATGCACTTCAGCTCGGCTACCCATGGGCCGCAAGGCTTCGGCGGCATCCCAACCTAGGTTGGCACCATAACAATAAACTTGGTCACAATCGGCCAGACTGCCGGGTAGCTGGTCTTTCATGACGCCCAGCTTCATCGTATTGGAGCGCGGCTCGATCACGGCCAGGATACGGGCCTTGCCGACTTTACGACGCAGACCAGCGACCGTAGTCGCAATGGCCGTGGGGTGATGCGCAAAGTCGTCATAAACTGTGACCCCCCGCTCGATGCCACGCACTTCCATGCGGCGTTTGACGTTTTCAAAACGGGAGAGGGCATCAAGCCCCTTATTCAGCGGCACACCGGCGTGACGTGCGGCGAGCATGGCGGCCAGCGCATTCATACGGTTGTGTTCACCGGTAAGCGCCCAAGTAATTTCGCCGATCACGGCATCACCCTCACGCACAGTCATGCGGCCGGTGGCGTCGTCACCATCGACCGTAAAGCCCCTTTGGGCACCGAAGCCAACCACGGGTGTCCAGCAACCGCGTTCCAGAACACGGTCAAGTGCAGTCTCGGTGGCATTCGAGACGATCAGGCCGTTGCCCGGCATGGTGCGCACCAGATGGTGGAACTGGGTTTCGATGGCGGCGAGATCGGTAAAAATATCGGCGTGGTCGAATTCAAGGTTGTTGAGGATGACCGTGCGTGGCCGGTAATGCACGAACTTTGAACGCTTGTCGCAGAAGGCCGTGTCGTATTCGTCGGCTTCGATCACGAAGAAGGGCGAATCTTTCAGACCTCCATGCAGACGCGCTGACACTCCAAAGTTGCGTGGCACGCCACCGATCAGGAAACCGGGAGCGAGACCGGCATCTTCCAGGATCCAGGCCAGTAGCGAGGCCGTGGTGGTTTTACCGTGGGTACCGGCAACGCCCAGCACCCAGCGCCCCTGCAGGATATGTTCGGCCAACCATTGCGGCCCCGAAACATAGGGCAACCCAGCATCAAGGATGGCTTCGAGCAAGGGGTTCCCGCGCGAGATGGCATTACCGATCACATAGACATCGGCCTTAAGACTTAGCTGCGCTGAGTCATAGCCTTCGATCAACTCGATACCGGCACCCCGCAGCTGATCGCTCATGGGCGGATACACACCGGCATCACATCCTGTGACCTTATGGCCCGCGGCACGCGCCAGTTGCGCCAGACCACCCATGAAGGTGCCACAAACGCCGAGGATGTGCAGATGCATCGTCAATCTCTTGCTGGTAGGTTTAGAATGAGACGAATTGTACCTGCCCCGGAGACTGACGATGCGCCACCGACGACGCCCCACCGGCATGCAGAACAACGGCACGGCCCACATTGCGGCCGTGGCCGCCCGCCTGATGGCCGAAGACGGGCTGGATGATGTGGAGCTGGCTAAACGCAAAGCGGCCCATCAACTGAATTTACCGGAATGGATCGGGTTGCCAACCAGTCAGGCGGTTTACGACGCCTTGCGCACGCATCAGGCGATCTTTCATGATGTCGAACAACGTGAACGGATTGTCGCCATGCGAACCGAGGCACTGTTCTGGATGGATCTGCTAGCGGACTTTCATCCGTATCTCACCGGATCCGTTCTGGAGGGCACCGCCGGACGATTTGCCATGATCGACATCCTGCTCTACCCGGACAGCGACAAGGACGTAGAGCTGTTTCTGCTCAATCGGGACATTCCATACGAATTCATCCAACCGCGTAATGATCGGACCAGCGCGGTTCTGCAGGTCAGCCGTAACGACTGGGTGACCAATCTGGTGATTTACCCGAACAACGATGAACGGGTCGTCTTCAAGAAACATGACGGCACAATCCGCGAACGGGCCCGGGCCGAGCTGGTCCGAAGCCGTATGGCGGCCGAAGCGATTCTATAAATTGACCGCAAATTGCTGTTTAATGGTCGAGTTTTTCGGGTATTTAGCCGTTAAAATAGCAAGCGACACCACGTGCCCCATGGCAG
>JACCED011937064.1_pt1 | contig 10483 bp, 8 predicted proteins | sample 7455021 | NCBI WGS metagenome assembly JACCED01 (sample SAMN15323456, study PRJNA562643) | freshwater metagenome | isolation source: river surface water | place: USA:Blue River Watershed | collected 2017-08-19 | reverse complement strand
TCGGACGGTGAAATCGAACTCTCTCAGCTCACCAAGATCGGCGCCGGCATCACCTTCGCTCACGAAAACTACAAGCGCACGGGTTACACCGATTCGGATGTTCTGACGGTCCCGCTCAATGTCTTCTACCGCTGGACTGAAAAGACCGAGTTCAGTTTCGGCTACCGTTACCGCGACACCCAGCTCGACAGCGCTGGGGTCGATTCCCAAGACCACTATTTTAATATTGGCGCACGTGGTAATTTCACGCCTAAACTGTCCGGCAAGTTCTCCCTTGGTTTGAACAACCGCGATCTCGAAGTCGGTTCGGACCTGAATCAGCTCGGTTTCGATTCAAGTCTGACCTATGAACTGACTCCGAAATCAAACGTTCAGTTTGGCCTGACCAAGGACTACGGCAACAGCCCTCAGGGAGATCAGCAGAAAAATTTGTCCTTCAATGCGAACCTGACCTCCGAACTCTCGAAGGAATGGAGCGCCAATGCTGGCGTGACCTATCGTGCCATCGACTACTACACCCGCACGGATGATTTCTTCGAGTTCCAGGTCGGCGCCACCTACATCGTAAACGTTAACGCGAAAATCATCGGCGGCTACAAGTTTACGAATTACAGCTCGGTGCTGTCCGGTAGTGAATTCAAGAATAACGTCTTCAGTATCGCGGCGTCCTTGCGTTACTGAGTAATTCAACTGTAGCAGAATTTATGCGGGAGAAGAGTTGTCTCTTCTCCCGTTTTCTTTTCCTCACGCTTATGTGCCCAAAAATGAAAACTTGGGTGGCCGCTAGTCGTCTACTGCTGGTGATTGCTCTGCCGTGTGTGCCGTCCCGAGGGGCCGACGGTGGCGGGGCTGCTGCAAAATCGCCTACCAGCGCCGGTGCAGAAAAAAGCGGATCAGGTGATTATGTGCTCCAGCCGCAAGATGTCCTGAGAATCTTTGTATTCCAGCACGACGACATCAACAAGCAGACCGAATCCGTCAGCATTTCCAAAGAACACACAATCAGCCTCCCTCTTATCCGGACGGTAAATCTCCGCGGAAAAACAGTAAGACAGGCGGAAGAGATGATTCGTGCGGCCTACGATAAAGACTATTTGGTCAATCCGCAGGTGAGTGTGATGGTGCAAAAATATGCCGATCGAAGTGTCAATGTTGTCGGTCAGGTGAATAACCCCGGACGGATACAGTTTCCTCAGGAACGTGGACTCTCTATTGTCGACGCAATTTCGCTCGCCGGCGGCTTTACTCGATTGGCCGACCTGAAAAAGGTCAAACTCACCCGCGCGGGAGCGGACGGAGATAATGACGTTCAGGAAATCAACGTGGATGTCATGATGAAGAGCGGCGGCCGGGAAGTGGTGATGCTTGAGAAGGACGACGTAATATTGGTTCCCGAGAGAAACTTCTAAAGACACTGAATATGGCGATTGAAGCGGATTCAAAAAAAAACGGAGACTCCGGGAGCTATAACTACTCTTACGGGGGTGGATATGCGGGCTATTCGGCGGTAGGATATGGCGAGGGCGACGCGGCCGGTGGGCAGGTGCAGAGGACGTTCCACGACTATCTGCTGATACTGCGCGAGCGCATATGGTATGTGGTCGTTGTTTTCCTGGTGGTGTTTTCCAGTTCCCTGGTTTACACACTCAGCGAGCCCAAAATATTTCAATCCTCCGCAACGGTCCAGATCTTCAGAAAAGACACGACCATCATGCAGGGTGGTCAGGTGTTGGATACGGATATCCGCGGTGCCGAAGATCTCAATACGCAGATCAAAATCATCGAGAGCGTTTCCATTATCCAACGGGTTGCCTCCAGGATTACAGGCGACGATCTCAAGGCCTTTTTGGCTCCCTATGAGAAGTCGAGCGCGGATCTTGCCTTCGTCGCGGAAACCATCGCGAAGAATCGGAAGGTGGTGCCGCAGCGATTGACGTTGGTTGTGGCGATTGCCTACCAGCATCCGGATCGGTTTGTGGCGGCAAAAGTGGCGAATCTGTTCGCCGAAGAGTATATGAATCACAATGCGCGTTTGCGCAGTGTCTCAAATTCAAAAGCGGTCGAGGAGCTTCAGATTACGGTGGACGACCAGCGGAAGAAAGTCGATCAGCTGGCGCAAAAGCTTCAGAACTATAAAGAAAAAAACAAAACGGTTTCGCTGGACCAGCGAAAGGATATTGTCAGCGAATCGCTTCGCTCCATCAATCTTGAGGTGCAGCGTTCGGGAATAGCGCTGCGAAGCGCCGAGATCCGGCTCAACCAGATCAAGGAATTCCGGTCGAAGGGCGCGGACTTGACCGGACTTTCGTTTATCGCTGCTCAGCCGCTTATTGCTGATCTACAAGGGCAGGTGGCGGGGAACAAAATTGTCATAGCCAAGCTGAGTGAGCGTTATCGGGATCTCCATCCCGATATGATTGCTGCCAAGAATCAATATGCGCAGACCCAGCGTGAGCTCGAACGAGCCGTGGATTCGGCCTGCAAGCAGGTTGAATCTGAGTATCAATCGGCCTTGACCAACCATACCTTGCGCCAGCAGGAGCTTGAAAGAAACAAGGAAGAGTCGTTGGAGTTGGATCGTGCCGGCGTCGAGTATACAATGATCGAGCGGGAGTATAAAACTCAAGACGCGATTCTTCAGACCATTGCGGCGCGGCAACGCGAAACCTCGATGAATAGCACTATCGAGACCCAGAATGCCCGGATAGTCGACACGGCAACTCCGGCGGCAGAGTCGAAGCCGATCTCGCCCAATGTCCCGCTGAATCTTGGGCTCGGACTTGCCGGTGGTCTCGGCTTGGGCTTGGCGTTTGCATTCTTCGTCGCCTTCATTGATGACCGGGTGAAGAGTTCGTTTGATATCGAGGGAGTGGTAGGTTTGCCCCTGATCGGCATCATTCCCCAAATCAAGCGTATGGAGCAGCCGGAAAAGGCCCAAATCGTGGCGAACAACGGCGATCGTCAGGTTGCCGAGGCCTTCCTGACGCTTCATTCGAGCCTTCGATTGAAGGACGAAAGCAAGAATGCGAAATGTATTTTAGTGACCAGCACGATACCCGGCGAAGGCAAGTCGTTTACCACTACCAATCTCGCGCTTACGTTTGCGGCTCACGGGGAGCGGGTCATTGTGGTGGATTGCGATTTGCGAAAGCCGAATGTTCATAAGTCTTTCCGCATCGAAAACTTGAGAGGCGTTATCGATATCTGTTCCGGGAAGTCCCAGATCGATGATGTGGTCGTGCGGAATGTTCACACGAACCTCGATGTATTGCCGGCCGGTGGTCGGGCGAAAAATCCGACCCAGATCCTCAACAGCAAGGGGTTCGAGTTGATGATCTCCGAATTGAGGAAGAAATACGACCGGGTATTTATCGATACGCCTCCTCTCGCCGCCGTCAGTGATGCCTTGATCATTCTGCCCTTGGTGGACGGTTCGATCTTCACGATCTTTTTCAATAAGGTCCGTCGTAAGGCGGCCCAATTCAGTGCGAAGAAGCTGCTCGAGGCGAATGTGCCGAACTTCGGAGCGGTTTTGAATGGGCTCAATCTGGCTGTCTCCGGATATTATTACGCGCAATATTACGATAAGTCCTACAAGGACTACTATGTTGTAATGGCGAAGGGCGACGGAAACGTTGAGAAATAGGCTGTTTCCGAAGCCGGCACGTCACCGCAGGGGTGGTCGGAATCCTCGGGACAGCAGAATATCTCTTGGTGTTGGGACCTCAGGTTTTCTGGTTGTCGGCCGCCGGCGATGACTCGTCGCGCAGCGAATGGACGGTGCGGAGAATCCGACGGGAAGCCACGACCACGGGCGGAATCACAAAGGGAAGCGAAACTGCCCACGCGGTGAACGCATGAACTCCTGCCCAGCCGAAGCGCTCGAAAAACTCCGCAATCGATCCTTGGCGAAACGTATCCAGTATTTCGGACACCGTGAATCGGGTCCCCTGGTCGCCCCAGATCTTTTCCCCGAGTCTAACGTAGGGCACGATGAGGATCAATTGCACGGGCCCGAGCAGTTGATTGAGGGCCTGCAAGATGGGCTGGTTGAGCCGCAGCGCCAAGCCGACGCCGAGGTTCAGAAGCGAAGTGAAGCCAAGAAAAGGGAAGAGCGAGCAAGCGGCCCCCACACCGAACGTGAAGGCCAAACGGTTCGGAGACGTCCCTTGGGTGAGTTGGGCCCGGACTTGCGCCGCGCACCGATGCGAAAGGAGGCGGACTTGCGCGCGGATCCCAACCGGCCGGTCCGCCGCAGGTGGTTCGGAAGCGGGAAGGTTTCCGGTCGAGGGGGCGGCCGGCCCTGAAGCGCGGAGGGGGAGAGACGCGGATGGTGCGACGCTTCCTTCGCCTGAACCGTTTGGGGACGGCAGGGAGCCGTTGCTCATGCCAGGAGGTAAACGGCGATACTCGCTGCGGTGAGACAGGCAGGGAGGAGCGGTGAACCGGCGTTGCGTCGGCTGAACACCGGATCCAATGGACCGGTTGCGGGCACCTTGAACAGCTCTCCGAGCATGTAGGCGGCGATGGCGAGGTTGCCCAGGGTAAGGAGCGAGACGAGCCAAAGGACGCGGGCGGCGAGATGCCGCTCCTTCCAAGCGACCCAGACATAGAACGCAATGAAGGCCCAGTAGGCATCCAGCAGCGTCGCGATCACCCATGGATCCCGGATGACCGGACCGCGGGCAAAGTCACCGAGCGCCTGATGCAGGCTCGCCCAGCTCGTGACCCAAATCATCGAAGCGAGCACCACCAGAAAAAGGCCCCGGAGGAAGATGATCATGGAGGGGAAACTTCCGGCATCAGCAGACCGGGGATCCGCCGGATCACGCTCGCGGCCATTGACGACGCGGAGGATCGGGGCGTGTCGGGGCGAGGTTGGCCGCGGTCAGAGCGTCGGATTATTGGCACGGGTGTGCAGCGTGTGGATGACGGAGATGTTGCGCAGCGCAAAGGCGGCTTCGCAGTAGCAGAGGTAGTAGGTCCATTTGCGGATAAACCGGTCGTCGAAATGGAGGGCACGCACCTCGTCGAGTCGGGCGTGAAAACGTTCGCGCCAAAGAGCGAGCGTCCGGGCGTAGTCGGGGCCGAAGTCGTCCATCGCGTGAAGCACGAATCCGCCATGTCGCGAAAGGAGGGTGTTCACGCGGTTGAGCGAAAGCAGCAGCGAGCCGGGGAAAATGTGTTTCTGGATGAAGTCGACCCCGCGCCGGAACTGCTCGTAGCGCGAGTCCGGGCAGGTGATGAATTGCAGGGCCATCAAGCCTTCGGGTTTGAGCAGGCGGGAGACGACCCGCGCGAAGGTTTCCTGGAAGCGGTGTCCGACCGCCTCGAGCATTTCGATGGAGACGATCTTGTCGAATTGGCCCGAGATGTCGCGGAAGTCGCGCAGCTGCACGTCGACGAGGCCGGACAGTCCCGCCTCGGTGACGCGGCGGGACGCGAGTTCGAATTGCTCCCGCGAGATGGTGACGGTGGTGACGCGGCAGCCGTAGGTGCGGGCGGCGTGGAGCGACCAGCCGCCCCAGCCGGTGCCGATTTCGAGCACGTGGTCCGAGGCGCGAAGCCGGAGCTGCCGGCAGAGAGCGTCGTTCTTTTCGCGCTGGGCCTCCTCGAGGGAAAACGATTGCCCGCCCGCGGGCCACTTGGCGGCCGAATACATCATCGAGGGGTCGAGCCAGAGTGCGAAAAAGTCGTTGGACAGGTCGTAGTGCTCGCTGATGTTGCGCCGGGCGGTGGCGCGCGTGTTGGGGCGGACGAGATGTCCGAGGCGGTTCGCAAACCGCAGCAGATTCAACGTCGCGCTTTGGGCGCGCTGCGAGCCGCTGAGGGTGGGAGCGCGGTCGACATTGCGGATGAAATGGGCGATGACCGCGGTGAGGTCGGGGGTATCCCAGTCGCCGTCGATGTAGGACTCGGCAAAGCCGATGTCGCCGGACCAGAAGCATTTTTTGAAGAAGGCGTCGCGGTGGATCCGCATGAGCGCGAACGGAGACCCGGAGCCGATGTCGTGGGCGGTGCCGTCGGCGAATTCGAGGCGGAGGTGGCCGCGCGTCATGGCGGCGAAGGCCTCGACGACGGCGCGGCGATACAGGCCGGGCCGGGCATCGCGCGCGAAGGCGGCGCCGAGGGAAGGGGACGAGGTGGCGGAGGTCGGGTGACTCATGCGGCTTCGGAAGGAGCGGATACGGCGGCGGGCGAGAGGGAGTGATGGGGACGGTAGAGATCGCGTTGATCGGCCGCGCGGGCGGACTTGGCGAACCAAGGCACCCGCTTGAACCAAAGTTTCAAGGCGTGCCAGTGGATGAGCGTGATCACGCGGACCGTGATGAGCGGGTATTTCAGCGTGAACCACAGGAGGCGGGCGGACGTCAGTTCGCGGCGGGGGCCGGCCAACGTGCTCGTGAGGGTGCGTCGGTCACCCGCATAATCGTCGATTTGGATCGAGAGTTCCTGCCGGGGGAGGCGCAGGGTGAAATCGAAGGCGACGTCGACGTCGGAATACGGCGAAACATAGAAATGCTTCGGCACGCGGAGGCGAAAGGCTGCGGGGGCGCGATCCGAGTGGGAGTTCTTCGCGGCGGTTTCGCCGAACGAGGCGGGGCCGAGCCAGAAGGGTTTTACCTCACGAAAGGTGTTGGTGACCTCGGCGATGGCGGCGGCGGGAGCGCCGGCGCGGTCGAAGCAGAAATAAAACGATACCGGATTGAAGAGATACCCGAAGACGCGGGGAAGGGTGACGAGGACGATCCGGCCGCCGGAAAGATCGACTCCGTGCGATGCGGCGTAGGCGGCGACGCGTTCCTTCAGGGTGGGGCGCACCGCAGGGGATGCGGCGGGGGAAAGCGGTGCGGACGGCGGGTTGGCGGGGCCGCTCGCCCGGTGGACAGTCCCGGTGGTCGGGAAGAAATCGGCGTCGCGGAAGGAGTAGGCGTTGAACCGCTCGAGGGAAAAAGGCCGGAGGCGGGCAGCGAGCGCGGGGAGCTCGTCGAGGTCGATGGCGAAGAGAAAGATCCGATAGAGGAAACGGTGCGCCCGCGGGGCAAAGCGGGCGTGCATCACGTGGCACTCGTAGAGGCAGGAGTTCATTTCCGGATCGCAACAGGTCTTACGGGCGGATCCCGGCAGCGGATGCGCGGGGGGAATCGGGCGGCGGCAGTGAATCGAGTCGGCGGCCGAGGCACAACCTCCGGGTGAACGCCGGGTAGGCCCGGTATTGCCGCAGGTTGGCGCTGCCGGGAGCGTTGGCCCAAGAAGTGTCGCCGGTCAGGTCCTCAGGTCGACCAAGGATCGCGGCCGAGGAGGAGCTCGCAGAGGCGCACGGCGCTGAGCAGGCCGTCCTCGTGAAAGCCGTAGCGTTGCCACGCACCGGCGAAGTAAGTCTCGGTCGTGCCCCGTGCCGCGGCGTTCAGCGCGGGGATTTCCTCCTGGGCCCGGACGGCGCCGAGGCTGAAGAGCGGGTGTTCGTAGTTGATACGGCGAATGACCTTGGCGGGCGCGACGGCTTCGGGGCGGTTGATGGAAACGAAATAGTTTTCCCGCTCCGAGACACCCTGAAGGGAATTCATCCAGTAGTGGGTTGCCGTCGACGGGCGCCCGTCGGCGTTGCGCGCGATTTCATAGTTCCAGCTGGACCACGCAAGTCGGGTGCGAGGCATGACGGCGGCATCGGTATGGACCGTGGCGACATTCGGCTGGTAGCGAAACTCCCCGAGCAGGCGGGTCTCGTCGGGAGTGGGATTGGCGAGGAGGCGCAGCGCCTGGTCGGCGTGGCAGGCGAGGATGACGCGGTCGAAGGTTCGCGCCTCCCCGGCGGCGGTCATCACGGTGACGCCGCGCGGCGTGCGGACGACCCGGGTGGCGGCGCGACGCAGGTGGATGCGGTCGAGCCAGCCGGCGGTGAGTTTCTGCACGTAGGTGCGGGCGCCGCCTTCCACGGTCCACCATTGGTGCTGGGTGCTCAGACCAAGAAAGCCGTGGTTATGGAAAAAGCGGAGGAGGGAGGTGGCGGGAAAGGCCAGCATCAGCTCCGGCGGCGTGCTCCACACGGCGGAACTCATGGGCACGAGATAGAGGTCGAAGAAATCGGAGCCGTAGCCGCGCCGGCGGACATAGTCGCCCAGCGTTTCGTCGCGCGTCGCGGGATCCTCCAGCGCCGCGACGGCCTCGGCATTGAACCGGTTGATGGCGGCGAGCAGGCGGTAAAACCGGGGGCGGAGGAGATTGCGCCGCTGGGCGAAAAGGTGATTGAGCGACGAGCCGGCGAACTCGAGGCCGCTGTCGGCGTGGCGCACACTGAAGGACATCGAGGTCTTCTTCGTGGGCACCTCGAGCGTCCGGAAGAGGCGCGTGAGGTGCGGGTAGGTGACGTGATTGAACACCATGAACCCGGTGTCGAACGCGACGGTGCGCGCTGCCGTCGGATCGCCCGGACGGGTCGGCTCCGGGACGTCGACCGTGTGGGTGTGGCCCCCGATGTAGTCGTGCTGCTCGAAGAACGTGAAATCGTGTTCGTGGCGGAGGAAGTGGGCACAGCCGAGTCCGGCGATACCGGTGCCGATGATGGCGAGGGAAGGCATGAAAGGGAGGAGCGGATGGAGCGTAGACCCCGTTGCGGGCCGCGCAGTCGATCTCGCGGACGCGAGGCGACAACGGTGCGGGAGCGTGACGTTGGACGAATGCTACGGGCCGCGGGTGCCACCGGACGCGGCGGGCGGGCACAAAAAAGGCGCCGCATGGACGCGGCGCCGGAGCGGGGAGGATCGGCCAGCGAGGCTCAGCCGAGCCCGGCCGGAGGCGGCGTGGGCTTGGACTGGGTTTCACCGAGTTGCTCGGTGACGTCCTTATGGATCGCCGGACCCTCGGCCTTCTTGGCTACGATCGCCTGGGATGAAGCGGCCGTGGCGACCGCGATCGCGGCGGCGGCTGGCACGACCTTCTTGAGGGAGGAATATTCGGGGTGAAGGTGGGCGGCCTTCTGGGCGGCGGCAACAGAGGCGGCATGGTCCGCGCGCGCGGCCTCCTCCATGATCGATTTCGGCACGGGCTTGAGACCCCAGATGAGGCCGGTCCAGCTGAGGGCCTTGAGGCCGTAGTAGGTGATGTCGATTTCCCACCAATAAAACCCGTTGCGGGTGGAGGATTGGTAGCGGTGATGGTTGTTGTGCCAGCCCTCGCCGAGGCAGATCAGGGCGAGAATAAAGCTGTTGCGCGAGTCGTCGCTCGTGTTGAAGCGGCGTTTGCCCATCAGGTGGGCCATCGAGTTGATGCAGGCGGTCCCGTGGAAGAGGAAGGTGGTGCTGATGAAGAAGCCCCAGACGAGGAGTTGCGGACCATTGGTGCCGAGTCCCGGCGCGAAGGCTTCGAGCGCGACGCCGAGGCCGAACAGGAAGATCGCGAAGAGGATCGGGATCACGGTGTCGAAGCGGTTGAGCCAGACGAGCTCGGGGAACTTCGCGAGATCCTTGATGGTGGAGTAGTCCGTGGGGAAATTCTTCCGGCTGGTGATCCAGCCGATATGCGACCAGAGGAAGCCGTGGACGTGCGGGCTGTGGGCATCCTCGGGGTCGTCGCTGTGCTGGTGATGATGGCGATGATGGTAGGCCCACCAGAGGGCGCCGCGCTGCACGGTCGTCGCGCCCCAAAGCGCGAGGAGGAACTGGCCGAAGCGCGACGTGCTGTAGGTCTTGTGGGAGAAATACCGGTGGTAGATGCCCGTGACGGCAAACATGCGCACGAAGTAGAGGACGACCGCGGTCCAGACCGCGAAACTGCCGGCCCCGACCCAAATAACGCCCAAACAGCCGGCGTGCAAAATGATGAACGGAATGCAGCGCATCCAATCGACCCGATCGGGTTCGGCGCGCATGTTGGCGGCGCCATCGGGTGTGTAATCGGCATCAAACCACTGCACGAGGGCGGAGGCGGCGCGACGAAGCGGAGTCGAGGAGGCGGGAGCGACGGATTCAGACATGATTTCGGACGGCGGGGAGGGAACGGTCTCCCTTCGGCACGCGCAAGCCGTGTTTCCAGAATTATTCCGCGGATTTTGCCCGCTCCGGAGTCCCCGGCGGCGGGTGGGTAACAAGTGCGTGACGGGAGGGGAAATCGCTTGGGCGGTCGGCACGGGCCCTGCTTAAAGCAAGGTGCTTTCGAAGACCTCCCCCAGAATGCCGGAGTTCTTTGAATTTTCCCGCCCAGACGGGGCCGCGGGTGCGGCCCGGGCGGGAGGCTGAGCCCAAAGCGTGCGAGTTACGTGCGGGCAATGGTTTCCCCAAAACGGACCCTTTGGTCGCGAGGCACCTTTGCGGGTGTCCGCGACCAATCCCAACCATCCGCAGGGCTGTCCGGCGTCCACGCCGGGCGGCGCGGCGGGTGTTTCAAACCGATAGAGAAAACCAAACTCTCCGCCTTACCCGCGGAGTTTAATACCATGAAAGCAGTCAATAAACTCGTCGTCCTCCTGATCGTGGGCGTGTGGTCG
>JACCED011131533.1_pt1 | contig 10489 bp, 9 predicted proteins | sample 7455021 | NCBI WGS metagenome assembly JACCED01 (sample SAMN15323456, study PRJNA562643) | freshwater metagenome | isolation source: river surface water | place: USA:Blue River Watershed | collected 2017-08-19 | reverse complement strand
TCCTTTTTTAACGGCATTATTGTTCACCACCGAAAATGACTTGACCTTCAAATTGAACAAAAAAAGAGTAGGCAGTATTGTGGAACAAGCCCCTACTTTTAAAAGTGCTTCGGATGTGGTTTTAGAAATGCAGGAAAAACAACTTTCAGTAGACTAATCTTTATTTTCTCCCCTCCCATTCGGCATAAAATTGTTCCAAAAAATCTTCCATATAACGGTGGCGTTCTTGGGCAATTTGTTTTCCAGTTTCGGTATTCATTTTGTCCTTCAACAACAATAATTTTTCATAAAAATGATTGATGGTAGGCGCCTCATTCTTTTTATATTCTTCTTTCGTCATGGACAAATTGGGAACAATATCAGGATTATAAAGTGCTCTGTTTTTGAAACCTCCATAATTAAACGTTCTGGCAATTCCAATGGCACCAATAGCATCCAAACGATCTGCATCTTGAACAATATCTAACTCAATAGAAGAGAACTTTCTTTCTACTTTGCCGCCTTTGAACGAAATATTTTCAATTATTGCGATTACGTGGTCAATTGTTGTTGCGACAACATTTTCAGACTCTAAAAAAGTTCGTGCTGTCTTAGGGCCAATGGTTTCATCTCCGTCATGAAATTTACTATCTGCAATGTCGTGAAGCAAAGCGCCTAGTTGTACTATTTCCAAATCACAATTTTCAGAAGCGGCAATCAACAACGCATTTTTATACACACGCTCAATATGAAACCAATCGTGACCGCCTTCGGCTTGGGCTAAAGTTTCTTTTACAAACAGTATTGTTTTATCAATCAAATTAGTGGTATTCATTTTAAAAATGGTTTTATAAAAAAAGCTGAATTGCGATAATTCAGCTTTTAAATTTATTTAAAAATACTACAATTTTACAATGTAGCAGGTTCTACCCATTTAAAGATATACGACTCTTGAGGAATCACTATTCTTTCTGAAATTTTAGCCATTCTTGCAGGTAATTTCATTAAATAATCACGCGCTTTTTCAGCTTCGTCAGTCAAATTGCCAATTTTATCAATTTGCCATTTATCGATTAATTTTTGCATAATTTCTACATAATCATTCGCAGTATATACTCCTATACGTTGTGCTGAATCAGAGAAATTTTCAAAAGCTGAACTGATTTGTTGTCCTGATTCTCTCAAGAAATGCGCAGGCATTACGATTTTTTGCTTCATCATGTATTGAAAAGCTAACATCATTTCGCTTGGATCTACTTGAAAAATTCGGTTCACAAATTCGCTATACGCATGGTGGTGACGCATTTCGTCTCCTGCAATCATTTTACACATTTTAGACAGTTTATTGTCTCCGTGTTTTTTAGCAATTTGCGAAACTCTATTGTGCGAAACATAAGTCGCTAACTCTTGGAAACTCGTGTACACAAAGTTTTTATACGGGTCTCTTCCTGTACCAATATCGAAACCGTCGTTAATTAAGTGTTGGGTAGTAATTTCTACCTCACGCATGTTGATTCGCCCAGACAAATACAAGTATTTATTCAATACATCTCCGTGGCGGTTTTCTTCTCCCGTCCATTGGCGAATCCAGCTTGACCAACCGTTTCTTTCTAAATTATTGACTCCTTCTACTTCCATTAACCAAGACTCATACGTTGGTAAGGCCTCTTCGGTAATGGTATCTCCCACCATAGCTACCCAAAAATCATAAGGTAAATCTTTAGCAATTTCTCTTAGTTCTTTTACTTCTTCAAAAAAGTTTTCACTTTGTGAATCTGGTAAAAAATCAGTGGGTTGCCAAATGTTTTCTACTGGAATTAAGTACTGTTCTACGAAGCTATCCACGTTTTTTTCCAAAAACTGCATCACTTCTAAACGAATGTTTTTAATTGACATTTTGTTATATTATTAAATTTGTATTCCTTGTACTACTGCGATTTCCGTTTGTTCTATCAACTCCTCAAACGAATAATCACTTACCTTTAAGGGTTGGTGAATTGTAAATTGGAGACGATTGCCTAAACCCATTGGGAAAGCACCAAATTGCACCATTTTCCATGAATTGTTAATGGTAATTGGGACCACATAAGCAGAAGGGGCGTACTTACATAATATTTTCAATCCGCTTTGCGCGAACGGTTTTGGTTTTCCAGTTTTACTACGCGTTCCTTCCGGAAAAATCACTGCAGAACGGGTATTTTTTTCAATATATTCAGACAATCCTTTGATAACAGGAATGGCTTGTTTTGGGTCTTTTCTGTCGATTAGAACAGAACCTCCGTGATTCAAATTATACGACACACTTGGAATCCCTTTACCCAATTCTTTTTTACTCACAAACTTGCAATGAAAATCTCTCAAGTACCAAATAATTGCCACAATATCATACAAACTCTGATGATTGGCTACAAAAATTACGGGCACATTTTTAGGAATAACTTCTGTGTTTTCAAACTGATAACTCGTTCCTAAAAGATTCGTACAACGCACCAAAAACAGGTTCAAATAATCGACACTTTTTTTGTGTGCTTGGTAACCAAAAACATTGAAACATACCCATTGAATTGGATGAAAAACAACCAAACAAAGTCCAAAACACAAATAGTAGATGATGGAGAGGGGATACGAAATTAGTTTCTGCATGCGTTAATAATGAACTACAAAAATACGAAATTAATTTTTAGGGCTATTTAAATCCTAAAGAATAACACCTATTTAGGGTTTAATTGTACCTTTGGCAACTAAAATTAGTGGTATTTTTCTCTGAAATGAACTTTAATTATCCAAAAAACGAAAAACTAAAAAGCAAGATTACGATCGGATTGTTATTTTCCGAAGGGAAATCGGTATCTAAATACCCCTTGCGATTAGTGTATCATTCGGGCACTTTGGGTGACGAACAACACTTAAAAATAGGCGTTTCGGTTTCTAAAAAATACTTCAAAAAAGCCGTTGATCGGAATTATTTCAAACGTGTTTTGCGCGAGACGTATCGACTGAATCAACATTTGCTAAAAGACCACCTCAACCAACCCTACGCGTTAATGCTTTTTTACCAAAGTAAAGACCGATTGTCGTTTGAAGAAATCAACACCAAAACCATTCAATTATTTGAAAAATTTTTGGCGCAAGTAAACCCTGTTACAAAAGAAGAGCCAAAATAAAACGGTTTTCAAATCGTTCAGTATTGCCAATTTATTCTTATTTTAGACCTTTCAATCTAAGCTTTTAGTACTATGATTTCCTCATTCAAGAAAAGATATATTATTCCCGTTGTTGCTGGTGCCTTTTTGTATGTAGGTGCAAGTTTTAAGGAAGATTTTTTTGAGGTAGCCAAGCAAATTGAAATCTTCACTACACTATTCAAGGAATTGAACAAAAACTATGTAGACGAAACCAATCCTGGCGAATTAATGGACAGAGCTATCAAAGGAATGTTAGCTAGTCTTGACCCGTACACGGTTTTTTTTAACGAACAAGATGTAGTGAAATTCAAAATCAACAATACGGGTGAATATACCGGAATTGGCGTATTAATCACTCGTAAAGAAGACCGACTAATCCTCAAAGAACCCTACAAAAATTTCCCTGCCGACAAGGCTGGACTAAAAGCTGGGGATGAAATTATCCAAATTGGCGATGTTCTTTTAGCTGACTTTAAAGACGATGCTTCCCAATTATTAAAAGGGGCAAAAAACACCAAAATTGACATCAAATACATTCGACAAGGAAAAACCAATACTACCCAAATTGTATTGGACGAAGTCGAAATCAAATCGGTACCGTTCTTTGGAAAAATAGATGACAAAACGGGTTATATTGTATTGGCACACTTCAACAAAAAAGCAGGGTTGGAAACCAAAAATGCTTTAGAACAACTCAAAAAAGAAGGTGCTGAGCGTATCGTTTTGGACTTGCGCGATAATCCAGGCGGATTGTTAAACGAGGCGGTGACTATTTGCAATTTATTTGTACCCAAAAACGAAATTATTGTTACCACAAAATCAAAAATCGACAAACACAACAATACCTACAAAACCACCAAAGAACCTATTGACACTGAAATTCCTTTAGCGATTATTGTCAACGGAAAAAGTGCCTCGGCTTCAGAAATCGTTTCGGGAGCTTTACAGGATTTAGACCGCGCTGTCATTATTGGTAGTCGTAGTTTTGGGAAAGGATTAGTCCAAAGACCAGTTGATTTGACGTATGGAACTCAGTTAAAAGTAACCATTTCGCGTTACTACACGCCTTCGGGTCGTTGCATTCAAGCTTTAGATTATGCCCACAAAGACAAAAACGGAATTGCTACAAAACGTGACGAGAAAAATTATACCGCTTTTAAAACCAAAAAGGGAAGAACGGTTTATGATGGTGGCGGAATTCAGCCTGATATAGCGCTAGACGAAACTAAATTAAGCCCTATTGCCGAAGCCTTAGAAAAAAACGATGCGATTTTCAATTTTGCAACTCAATATTATTACAAAAATCCAAACCTAGGCAACACAATTCCGAATATTTCAGAAGAAGATTACCAAGACTTCAAACAGTTTTTAAAATCGACTAAATTCTCTTTTGATACCCAAACGGAACTGGCATTGAAGGCAACTTTGGCTGCAGCCAAAAAAGAACAAATTGACGAAAATATTACCACAGAATACCAACAATTATTGACTGCGCTTCAAAAAAGTGAAACCGCTTTATTGGATAAAAATCAAAAAGAAATCAAGAACTTAATCCAAGAAGAACTCATTAAACGCTACCAATACCAAGAAGGTTTATACCAGTTTTATCTCAAAAACAACCTTGAAATCAAACGCGCCGTTCAAGTATTGAACTCGCCTACTGAATACAAAACCATCTTAAAAATGTAATGAAAAAGCTATTCAAAATAGGATTTTTAGTACTGTTCTTAAGCGGATTTGCTCAAGAAAAAATTACACAAAATATCTATTTTGACTTTGACGTGGACCAACTTCAAGAAAACCAAAAGAACATTCTTTGTGATTTTTTTCAAAAAATAGACAGTAGCCAAATTCAATCCGTTCGCGTTTTTGGGTATTGTGACGATCGTGGCACGGCTCCTTACAATTTCAATTTATCGGATAGAAGAGTCAGTACCGTTGAGAAAATCTTACTGAACATTGGATTGAATCCTAAAAAATTAATTGCTTTAGAAGGCAAAGGAAGGGTTTTGGTCAACAAAGACACGGTGCCTGATCTAGACCAAACCCGCTCTAAAAATCGCCGAGTGGAAGTCGTGGTTGAACAACTCGTCAGACCGAAATTTTTTATGGGAATTCCACACTTGTTTTCTGATTTTCGTTTGCCACACAAAAAAGGAGATCGAATCTATTTAGAAAATGTACGATTTAGCGTAGGAAGTAGTTATTTGGACTTAAAATCTCGAGCCATATTAGATAAAATTGTCGTTTTTTTGAAGAACAATCCGTATGTAGAATTTGAAGTTCAAGGCCATGTTTGTTGTACCCCAAAATACTTTTCAGATGCCATCGACAAAGACACCAAAGAAAGAAAGTTGTCGTATAATAGAGCCAAAGCCGTTTACCACTACTTAGTGATGCGCAAAATAAATCCGTCCAGAATGACTTTTAAAGGCTATGGCAATCAATTCCCTATTGGTAAAGAACCTGAATTAGACCGAAGAGTCGAATTAGTGATTACCAAATGTTAGCGACTTTTCTCCATTTGAATGTGAGGAATATCATCTTCTAAATACATCTCGCTAGTTTGAACAAATCCATGACTTTCGTAGAATTTTTTCAGATACAATTGGGCGCCAATCGTAATTTCGGTTTCGCCATAATGATGTAAAACGCCTGCAATGGCTTGGCGCATTAATTCGTGACCCCATTTTCTGTCTCGGTATTTGGAATGTACTACTACTCTACCAATAGACGCATGGACAAACGAAATTCCGGGTTTAAAAAGGCGAGCGTGTGCTACAATCTTGCCTTCAAATGTTCCAAAAAGATGCAATGCTTTTTGGTCTTTGCCATCCAAATCAAGGTACACACAGTTTTGCTCAACAACAAAGATTTCGCTTCGCAAACGAAGAATATCGTACAACTCGTGTACAGAAAGTGATTCAAAAGATTTGATCTTCCATTCTAATGTCATGAATTCTATTTTTTATTTGGGGTAAATGTATTGTTTTTAAGTAAATGAACCGAATGTATTATAGCCTCTAGCTCATGCATGACGTCCCTTTTTTCTTTGGACGGCGAATAACAAAATCCTTCTAAAACTAGTAGTCGATGGTTTGTTGTATCTACAATAGTGTAATTGATAAAAGGACCCGACATATAATCGTTTTGGAGTTGCCACGTTCCTCTAGTTTCATACGCCAATCGATTGTCTATCTTTGATTTGAAAAAATAAGGGGTATACCCTGTTTCACTAATCATATAGGTATTGGGTTCTGTCCCTTTAATGTATTTGCCAATAGAATCTCTCATCGTAAGGATATCAATGGCTGCATTAGAATTTGTAATCGTATTCAACGGCACCTGATAAAGCAACAAACTACTGCTACCGCTAATTATTTTTTTCTTTAACCAAACAAAATTGGGCTTTCGCAGTGCATATTCAAAATCAGAAGGAACTTGAATTGTAAGCTGAAATTCTTTTTTAAAAGATGTGGTTTGGAGTAGCGCTTTTTTATTGATACGTTGGCTTTCTGCAATTTCGCCTTGTTCAATACGGTGAATGATTTCTGGTGTATGTTCTTCCAATAATTGCAATATTTCAGTAGCCGTTTTGCCCGAAATATGAAATACATTTTGAGGTGAAGCGTATTGGTTTTTCTTGATTTCAAATTTGTTTTCGACTTCTTTTTTAATTACCAAAATCGCACGGCTATCGGTAGCAAAACCTTCCAGTAATTTAACTGGATATTGATTGATGGTAAAGAGCGGCTCTTCTTCGGGTAGTCCAATTACTGGAGAAGCAAATTTATTTCGGATGCTATCGCCAATTTCTCCATTCCACAATTGATCATCAATAATTACTGAAATTGTGTTGATTTTACCCGTTGTTTTACGAGGTAAGTCGGCTTCTTTCTTGAAACAAGAAAACAAAACAACCGAAAGGAATAGGCATAAAAAATGGGCTTTATTCATGATTCTTACATTATGAAATAAAACCCAAATTTAAATTGATTCATTGAATTATCCGTTAATTTTTAATTTCATTCCCGGTTTCAATTCTTCTTCTTTGATGTTGTTCCATTTCTTTAAATCAGAAATAGTCACACCCGGATATTTTTTAGAGATACTATACAAAGAATCTCCTTTTTTCACATAGTATTCTGCTTCTTTTTTAGCAGGAGCAGCATAATCGTCTTTCTTTTTAAAACTAGCTACTGTTGCTTTATTAGTTACAATCGCAATCTCATTTTTGGCAACAATTAATGTACTCCCTAAAGCAATTGAATTTGACACTAAATTATTCCATTGTTTCAAATCGTCTAATGAAGCTCCGAATTTCTTAGCAATGTTACCCAAATTATCACCTTTCTGAACAATATATTGAATGTCTTTTCTTTCAGGAGCAACGGCAGTTTCTTCTTTTACCGTTGGGATTTTTGCTACTTGAAGTGTAGCGCCTAACTGAACATTATTGTTAGTTAACTTATTCCATTCTTCAATATCCGCTACCGTGATATTGAATTTTTTAGCAATATTACTTAAGTTATCCCCTGTTTGAACCACATAAGACGAAGTTGTCGTTACCACGCTGTCGTTCTGAACTGCTTTTTTATCTACTTCAACTTTCGCTACAGCTGTCGATTTTTGTTCTGCATCCGTACCATTGATTTTTAGATTTTTTCCGTAGGCAACTTCATTTCCTTTAATGTTATTCCATTTTTTAAGATCGTCAACCGCAATGTCGTATTTCTTAGCAATGGTACTTAGATTGTCTCCACGCTTGACACGATAATAGCGCACTTTGGCTTGTGCCAATCTTTGAAATGTATTTACGGAGTCTTGAGAAACGATTGGTCGAACAATTTGGAATGGCTTTTCTCTTAAGTTAGCTTCTCTATCCACATAAGCATAAATCTTCGACTCATTAGAGGTAAAAACCGCCATCTTATCTTGTGGTAATCTCAAATAATGGCTTTGGTCTCTGTAAGACGGTACCACATTTAATTTATACGATGGATTCAAAATTTGTAATTGAGCCACTGGAATATCAATCAAATCTGAAATTTGTTTGAAAGACATTTGTCTTTTAATCATTACCGTATCAGTAGCAAAATGCTTGATAGGCGCTCTTTCAGGCTTAATTCCGTGTTCTTTATGGTATTCATAAATGTACATTGTTGCTAAAAAAGCAGGTACATATCCTTGTGTTTCTTGTGGTAAATTTTTACGAATGTTCCAATAGTTTTGTTGTCCTCCAGAACGTCGAATAGCTTTTGCTACATTTCCTGGTCCAGAATTATAGGAAGCCAAAACCAAATCCCAATCGCCAAAAATAGCATACATGTTTTTCATGTATTGGGCAGCAGCTTCACTTGCTTTTAAAGGATCGCTACGTTCATCAATATACGAATCGATTTTCAATCCGTATTGTTTTCCTGTTTGGTACATGAACTGCCAAAGTCCTGTAGCTCCTACTCTAGAAACCGCTTTTGGATTTAACGCCGACTCAACAACCGCTAAATATTTGATTTCAAGAGGCACATTTTGTTTATCAAATGCTTCTTCAAATAAAGGGAAATAATATTCTGAAACGGCCATTAAACGCTCAAAAGAACGCTTTCTGTTTTTCAAAAATGACTTGATGATGTTTTCTAAACCTTGGTTGTATTCAATATGAAATGGCGACTTCTCGTCCATTGCTTGCAATCTTGATTTCAACAACTCAGTAGGTAATTCATAATCAACTTTTTCGTCAATGTTGATTGTTTGAATGTCTTCTGTAAGGTTATTGTAAATATCTAAATTGGTTAATTCCTTTAACCACAAACTATCTACACAAGCTGCCAAATCATCTTTGACAAATGTTTTCTTGATAGAATCTAAGTAGGTAAGTTTAATTTCTGGTTTTGGAGCACTTATTTTCTCAACTGTTTCTTGCGAAAAAAGTGAAAAAGAGGCTAACAGAAAAAAAGGAAGTATAAGGTGTTTTATATTCATATTTAATGCATTCAAGGGGCTAAATTTCAAATGATTATAAAATCATTTTTACAAACTTACTAGGTTCTAACTGAAAAATTACATAAATATTGTTAAAAAATCAGTTTTAGGGGCTTTTTTAAGCTTTTTTGTTCGATTTAATACGAAAATCCATCTTAACCTTAGAGAAGTGGATAGACTAAAAATTAAAAATTTTATGTCCAAAAAAGAAAAACCTTAGCTCAAAATTTCATCGCTAAGGTTTTCTATTCTATTGAATCAAGTCTATTTTGACTTAATTTTTATTACAAAAATGCTTATTCTAAAATAGCAGCAATTCCAGGTAAAATTCTACCTTCTAACATTTCTAACATTGCTCCTCCTCCTGTTGAAACATAGCTTACTTTGTCTTCAAAACCAAATTGTTTTACAGCAGCAACAGAGTCTCCACCACCTACAAGTGAAAAAGCACCGTTAGCAGTTGATTCGGCAATGAATTCTCCTAAAGCAATAGTTCCTTTTGCAAAAGTTGGCATTTCAAAAACACCTAAAGGTCCATTCCAAAGAATCGTTTTAGACTCTAGAATTACTTTTTTGAATTGCTCCAAAGATTTTGGTCCTGCGTCCATTCCTTCCCATCCGTCAGGAATTGCAGTTACGTCAACGACTTGTGTATTAGCATCATTTGAGAATTTATCTCCTGCTACTACATCAACTGGAATATGAATTTGAACTCCTTTTTCTTTAGCTAAACGCAAAATTTCCAAGGCTAATTCTTGTTTGTCATCTTCACAAATAGAATCTCCAATTTTTCCGCCTAACGCTTTTACGAAAGTAAAAGTCATTCCACCACCAATAATCATGTGGTCTACTTTGTCTAAAATATTTTCGATAACCGTGATTTTTGAAGATACTTTTGAACCTCCAAGAACAGCAGTTACTGGTTTTACACTGTTTTTTAATACTTTGTTTAAGCTTTCAATTTCTTTAGCTAGCAAAGTCCCAAAACATTTATCGTTTGGAAAAAATTGTGCGATAATTGTAGTCGAAGCGTGCGCTCTGTGTGCTGTACCAAAAGCATCGTTTACATAAATATCTCCGTATGAAGCAATGAGCGCAGCAAACTCCGCATCATTATCACTTTCTCTATCGTCTTGTCGTAGGTTTTCAATAAGAAGCATCTCGCCATTATGAAGGGCGTCTACTTTGCCCTTAAGCGATTCGTCAGTAATTGACCCTCCCCATTCAATCGGCAAATGTTTCTTGAGCTCAGTAAGAACTGGCATGAGTGTTTCATTTTTTTCGCGACCAATGTGACCAATGACGATAGTGCGCGCACCGTGTTCTTGTAAGTATTTCAAAGT
>JACCED011855761.1_pt1 | contig 10492 bp, 5 predicted proteins | sample 7455021 | NCBI WGS metagenome assembly JACCED01 (sample SAMN15323456, study PRJNA562643) | freshwater metagenome | isolation source: river surface water | place: USA:Blue River Watershed | collected 2017-08-19 | reverse complement strand
TTTCACTGCCTAGTATTATAACCTAGCAAAAAATATTCTTGGCGATGACACAAACTAGAAAGAACTTGCGGAACAAAAAACTCCGAAAACCAAACACAGTATTGCCATCACGGCACAAACATACTACTATACATAAAGGGCGGCGGGTAGTAATACCTACACGGAATCCGGTAAATACAACTACCATACGTCGGGCAAAGTATTCTAATGGAAAACATGTTGGTGGAGATGGGTCGCCGCCAGTATATGCAACACCACACCCACAGAGGCCTAATCATTCACCTAACACACTTGCACTATTTCAACAAATCGCAAACCAGGGATTATATGGTGACGTTACATCACCCTCACAGCGCGGCATATATGATGAACCAGTTCCTAAGATAATAACTGAATCAAATTTCAATTTATATAAAAACCAAGGTTATTTTACAAACATAACTTATGATGAATTTTGCAGACAAAACCCTGCGCGGTGTCCTAAAATAAACCTACACCAAAGTCCAATATATAATAGTGTGAATAGTCCAGTAAATCCAGTAGAATCTGCATATAATAATCCTAGAAGGCCAATACATAATCCTATAAATTCGCGTTCATATACCAAACCTGTAACTCTAAATAAATCTAAATTTATGCCAGAATTTTATGAATTGGTAGAGAATTTTAGGGTTAACATAAAAAAAACATTGAATGCAAAAATTTTGAGTGGAAACGAAAGAGCAAAACAAACATTTATTAATTATATTGAGTTATTAGAAAAAATAAATACTATGTTGCAAGATCCTAAAAAAACAAAAATTATTTTAGATAAAGATGAAGCATCAAATTATAATCGTTTATATTTTAACATAAATAGAGTAGACTACAAATTTCCAATTGCAAGTATATTATGGAATAAAACAACCAAACAAAGTCCGAGTAAACAACAGAACTATACTACAATTATTAATAGGTTATTGAGATATAAAGAAATATTAGAAAAAAATATGACAGGATTTGGGGTTAATTTTAATAGATTTTAATTATAATATTAACTAAATAAAATATGTCATTAATTTAATGTAAGTGCATGTAAAAAAAAATAATATTGTATTCTTTTGTAATATGTTTATAATTTTGGTCTTTTTGTCCCATTAAATTACTATTACCTACTACCCGGATAGCTAGGCTGCAAACTGGGTTTTCTTTTATTTTTGGTAAATTATTTTCCTGTCCGGATATAATAAATACAGCGCGTGTGACAACAAAGATGACAAACGCGACACCTGGTGCCCGGCGAGGCAACAAAGCAACCAACAAACGCCAACAACAACATAAGTTGAAATCCGGTAAACCCAAATCGCACCGGCATTACAAACTAGTAGCGCAACCCGCACAGAAACCGATGCAACAACAGATGGGTGGTGCAGTTTGTGGAATTAATGATTTAATTACAGTTACATCTGGTAATGAAACTTATAAAATATGTCCATTTGAAAGCTCTATGAAAAACCAGCCAGCAACAGATATAATAAATAAAACATCGCAATTTCAGTTTATAAATCAATCTCAAACTGGTATTCGTGGTATTACTAAATATATTATATTTTATAAACAACGAGGACAAATTATAAAAGTTAGTATAAATGCAAATAAAAAAGTGGAAATTGATGAAATAAATAATAGTAATTACACACTTGAAAAGAATGAAGAACTATTTCAGGAATTTAACGATGCAGATAGTAATAATTATTTTATAGAACCTCAATCAAATTTAGCTAGTTCGTCCCCAAACCCTGTAGCGCCTACAACACATGCATCAACAAAACAACCATCATCACATAGTCCTCGTATACCTATAACAACATCGCAATCATCAAAAAACCTATTAACAGAATTATCGCCACCTCCTCCTAGACCTCCTAAGCCAGCACAACAACAATCATATGCACAAGAACAAGAACAAGCAACTAGTAGTCAACCAACACAATCAGATTCCGAAAACCGTGAAGTAGTAATAAACACGGAAGGAGTGTATGATATAATTGATGAGCAGGAGTCAATCGATGATAAAACTTTAAAAGCACAATTTAACTTTTTACATAACAAATATACAACTTTCGATGTGGTAGATGAAACTTATATCGAAAGGACACAAAATTCGAAGAATAGGTATGGAGATATGCGTTCAGGTAAAATATCCCAAGTAATAATTAGACCAAACTCAGAAAAAGATGATGACAAATATATAAATGCCAGCTACATTAATCTGCCGACACCTTACAATATTATAGACAACAAATTTGAATATATCGCTACACAATGTCCAATCCCTACAACAGTAAATGATTTTTGGCAAATGATTTGGGAGAACAAAACAGAAGTTATTTGTATGTTAACAAAACTTGTTGAAAGTGGAAAATTAAAATGTTCTGCATATATTAATTTTGGAGATCTGGAAAATCAATTACCAGCTGGTAGAGAAAATAATAGAAACTCAAACATAAAGCAAAACCAAACAAATTATTTAATTGAAAATATAGGCACAATATATTGTGATGATGCGGGAAAAATAATTGATAACTCTTCTAAAACACACTCAATTGAAATAAGATTGTTACAAATTACAAATAAAATACAAAATGACAAAGATATGAACAAAAGTAGGATTGTAAAACATATATTTTATAGAAACTGGCCAGATCAAGATGTTCCAAATAATCAAGCAGGTATTTTATTAGTTTCAAAATTAATTAACCTTCTTACAATTGATAAAAATGGTAATCGTATTCAACCTGTAATACATTGTTCCGCAGGTGTTGGCAGAACAGGAACATTAATTGCTATCAATTATATTTTGAACAATGAAGAACTTAATTCGAATGATATTACAACAATTCTACCAACACAAAGTTATACGTCTGAGGAAGAACCCATGGATTTACCATTTAGATTTGATATGCTAAGTAAAAAAATATTTGACATAATGGATACTATGCGTAAGCAAAGAACACTAATGATTCAAAAGGAATCACAGTATCCATTTATTTATCATAGTATTAAAAATTATATTAATGGCCAAGTTATCCTTAACGAACAAGAAGAACAAGAAGAACTAGTTGCTCGTTCTATTCTTGATTCTAATGCTGATAGTATTGCAAAAACCTCTGAAAGTATTATATCTAGGTTTTTTTCGGATAAACTAGCAGAACTTGAAAAACAAATGAAAAATGTTAATCAAATCTATTCCGAGATTACAAATTTCAGTAATCAAATATTGAATACAAACATTGATAAATTTATTCAATTACCAACCCAGGCAGATATTAGTAAAATTCAGGCACAAAATACAACCCTTGAAAATCTTTCTGAACAGATAAAAGCAAAAATTGGTGAAATTAACATAAATCTAGATAATTTACAATCATATGATATTAATTATTCGGAAGCGCAAACCAAATTTTTGTCTGAAATTACTGAATCTATAAAAGGTATAAATGTGATTTTACCAGCCTTGACAACTAACGCAAAAAAACATTCAGAAGCCTTAGTAACCTATATAACAAAAATTATAAAGTTATCAAATGATATAAAAAAATTAAAGGAACCGCAAAAATTATCAATTGCTCAATTAGAGAACTATGCAACTAGTGGTGTTTATGAAGCTATACATTTTGTAGAAGGAACAAATGAAAATAAAGAATCTACTATTAAACTTAATTTATCTGGCAGTGAATCTATTTACGAAAATATTAATCCAAAACCAAATGAAAACTTGGAACCAATATATGAGAACTATACAGATAATAAATCTAGACTTACCAAATTAGCAAATGGTATTTTAAATCATATAAATTTTAATTCAGGATTCATTGACCAAATAAAAACAAAACTAGCTTCCTTTGAAGCAGAAAAAGACGCAGAAATTAAAAAGTGTGAGAAATTTAATTCAGATAAAGAAACAATTCAGTCTGCTATAAACAAAAATATTTCGCAAACACATAAAACAAAATTAAATGATTTATTAGCTAAATTTAAGAATTGTAATCTTGAGGATATTAGCGCAAAATTTGATTTATATTTAGAAAAAATAAATGCTATAATTACTAAACTGGAGTCATATAAAAAACAAAAAGATGACTATATAACCCAAAAAGCTGCGAATATAATGGCACTAAAACAAGCACAAGCGCAACCACCTTCACAAGCGCAACCACATGCACCTGCTAAACCTGCACAAGCACAACTACCTGCACCTGTTAAACCTGCACAAGCGCAAGCACCACAAACATCTTCAAACAATAAAGACAACCTCCAATATTTATTAATACGTAACAATGGTTCAAACAATTATGTATATGTTTTAATTAATAAAAATGATACACATGTAATCTATGATACTAATAAATCAATAACCCTTGGTAAAAATACCTTTTGTATATTAAACAACGTATTATTTTTAAATAACTCACAATATTATGAATTTAATTTGAATAATGAAGATTTAATATTACAAATTAATGATAATTATAATTATTATAGCCAACAAAATTTATCTGAAGAATATATCAAACCAAGACATAATATTCCCACATTTAATAATTTAGTTGAAACCAAGCATAAAAATATTGAACAACTTGAATATAAAAAATATTCTAAACCGACTACAATTGGTAATTATATTTATACGTTATCTAACCAAGGAACTGATTTGAATATAACTTATAAATTAACTGAGAAAGCTGTAAAAAACAAAGAGAAACTAGATAAAATTCAAAAGGCACAAGAGCTAAAGAAAAAAAAGGAATCCGAACAATTAAATCGTAAAAAACTGACAGAACTGTTTTCAAATAAAATTTATGACGAGGGCACTATAGAATATAGCTTAATAACTCAAATAATAAGTAAAGCAAAAGACAAAATAAATAATAATAAATCAAAACAATTATTTATAGTTCGCATTTATAATCCAGAATCTGAATTTTATGTTGTTAAACTAAAATATGGTAAATATGCAGACAAAAAACTCATTACACCAATTAAATCAAATAGTCATAGCAATATAAATTTAAACTCAAATCAAATTTGTTTATTAGAAAGTAATAGACCACTAGAATCTTCATATTTAACGCATGGATTTACAGGTCCTATGTATACCTTATATTATAAAACACTAAATAATATTACAATATTAAAACATAATTTTGATGATTCTGAAGTGTTATTATTAGATGCATATAAATCTCTCAGTAAAATAACACAAATTAATCCAATTTCAGACACAAAACATCCCATTTCTAAACCACAACATGATCAAATAGAAAAACAATTAAATGAATTATTTACTGATCCTGTTGCTGATAATAAAATATATTTAGGAATGTTAGAATTAAATGGAATCTTCAGTTTCTATTTAATTAAAAATAATCAGGAAAAAAAAGACTATGTTAAAATAGGACCACTTTGTAATGGTGGCTTAAAAAATAGTGAATATTATAGCCAAAATATGAACGTAAATGACTTTATTTTGTGTAAAAGAGAACATGCATTCTATTTTTATTATAGAACTGATGACAAATTTAATAAGGGAATTTTTAATAAAAAACTGATTGGACTTTTTTTTGATAGTAAAAAAAATATTTCAGATATTACAATCTTAAATAACAATAAAGAATCCATGGCAGGTGGTTCTAGGACCATGAAACGCAAGATGCAGATGGCCACCGGGAAACGTGGGACCATGAAATTACACTCCGCTAGCCGGCATGCAACACATAAACGCCGCCCGAAAAAACTAACTAATCTGGCCGCGAATACTATGAAACGGGCCTAGATACACAATTCCTGTCATCCTGATTGCCTACCACCCGGCACCCGCTACTTTTTGTATTTATTCATTTTTCCAGAAATTCAAATACCCTGGATTCCAATACCATGAATTCAAATCAACATATGAACATGTTTATTTAGGTTTTTTCCAACTTATTATTAATAATTATTACTCTCAACCTAGCACATCAAGTTACCACGATTGCCCAATCCCTAGAAACCAAATGCCAACCTTGAAACCCGCTAGCCACCGGAAACCAGCTAGCCACCGGAAACCCGCTAGCCACCGGAAACCCGCTAGCCACCGGAAACCCGCTAGCCACCGGAAAAGAAAAAACCAAAAACCCTGTAACCAACGTGGGAGTGGTGATACCAAACAGGCACAATTTGTTATTGAAAAAAATACATATCTCGCATTTAATCATGATATTGATATAAATTACTTACTAGATAATGAACTTATATGTCCTACAAACATAGGTGATAAAAAATGTGCAATTTTTACAAAAAATGGATATATGTCATTATTTCTGAATACTAAACAAAATAAACGATTATGGAAAACAAATCAGCCAATCGGAGATATATCTAACCTGTATATATTGAATCCAATAGTTAGAGATGCCAAAAATCCGTCACCAGATTATAAATACATAGTTTATGATTCTATCCATAATTATATTGTAATTTACAAATATACAAATATTTATACTAAAACAAAAGAATTAGATAATCTTTATACGCCAATATCACTAACTGGTATTAATGATCCCAGTATTGCTAAATTATTAAACCCTGGTGAATATACAATATATATAAGATATATAGATAATGACACATATGTTGTATTTTGTAGCGGAAGCAATAGCAGTAGTAATAGTAACAATAGTATTGGTATAAATGATCAATCTGATCCAATATGCGGAACAATATTATATTCACAATTAAAATTAGTCAAAAATATTATACCTATACCACACAATTACATATATATTTCGCCAAATAGTCTATACAATCGGTATCTATTAGGTAGAGAAAAATCACTAGAAACATCATCACATAATACATCGCCAACAAAACCACATATTTCTGAATCTAAAACACCACAAAAAGCAAAAACTATGAAAAAGAAATGTATAAAGCGTTCATGGTATGGCAAATGTCAAAAATACGATACTGACGAATCGACCGTATAGAAAAATAAGTTTTTTGTTTTTTAATCTACTCCAAGTAATTCTTATTCATAAAATATATATCATAATTGTAAAATATAAGCATAGAATGCCACTCCGAAATCGTATACAAAAGCATAATAGCAGCCGGACAACTATACGGAAAACACGCAAACACAATAGGACATCAAAAAAATCAGGGTTGCGGCACCATATTTACAATCCTAGTAAATATACAATAACCCAGAAACACAAAATATTGAAGTTAAAACCAAACAAATCACTCGGTGGCGGAGAAATACCGGAATATCAAAAAGTATTAAATGGTATAGCTAATTTTTTGAATGAATGTATAATGAGTAGAATAGGATCAATTAGAAATTATATAAACAAACGCTCAGTTCTGGAAAGTAAAATAAAGTCATATAAAGATTCTAAGAAACAAAGTCATTTTTTTTGGCAAAATACCAAAAAATCAAAAAATGCAACTGATCAATCACAAGTAACTGCACTAGAGAGCTTTTTAACTGAAATTAAGTCATTGCTATTTTTAATACAAACAGTAACAAAATATGTAAATAGTATTACAAATTTTAATTTAGATAATTTAAAAAACTACATTAGAAATTTAATTAAAACACAATCTAATGGTGAAAATAAATGCAAACTTGAATCAATATATACAAAATTAATATATTATAGTGATTCATGTGAACTTTGCATTAATAAGAAAGAGGATTATCATGCTTCATGCAAACATTTTGTAGATATAAATGCAATTAATTGTGATAGTGATGATACCAATCTCTTATTTGATGATATAATTAAATATATATATGCTGAATTACCTAACACTCAAACGCAAACCCAATCTACAAATACATCTATGCCAATGTCTGCAAGTCCCAGTTCACATTCACCAAGTTCTAGTTCACATTCACCAAGTCTCAACGAAACAGATGCATAATATATTTTCATACCATATATTTATTTTTTATTTGTCTAGATAAACTCTATTATAATTAATTATCTATTGTTTCCTAAAAGTAATTCACTACTAATTTCTAATGAATTTAGAAGAAAAACATATCCCAATCAAATAAAGATTGCTACCATGAATTCAGGAGCAAATAGCCTAGGGATACCCGGATTATATCCATCCGGTATACGAGCCGGTGACGCTAGGGTAACAAGCCGGGAAGGTAGATTCGGTGCAACTATTAAATATATTATTACAATCGGACTAATATTCTTTTTCGGATATTGGGCTATACGGGAATGGCTAGGTTATTATCCTAGCACCGCAACAGAACCCGGGTCCGGACTGGAATCATTTACTGACCCAACTACTACTTCGGAGAGCACTAAACCACAAGATAATCGACCGCAGATACAAATGCCGGACCCTAGACCCGCAAATAATCCCCGGACTCCTAGTGATGGTGTGGATCTAGATGTGCTCCGTAGCCATAGGTATTATGATGTAGATATCCGTAAACAAGCCTATGACCAACCAATTGACACATCCAAGCCGGAATTTGTCAGGGAAAAAGCACCACTCACCAACCTAGATACACTTACACAGGAAATGCCAACCACCTATTTTTTGGATTTGCTTTCCCGGGTGATGCCGCTATCGATTAATTTCCCAGATCCCGAACCAATCAGATTCCTCCTAGAACACCAACCTGGCGGTAAAGAATATAACCCACAAACACCAGTCTATCGCTGGGACCGAATCGATAGATTGTCATCCCAACAACTTACAAATGACCCCGCCTTGAAACATTTATTCGAAACCGCCAAAATGAATATCATTACTGCTATCAACCTAGAAGTCCTCAAACAAAAAGAGAGCCATGCCAAACACCCTTTTTCGACATTCCGGATTATACAAAGTGAATTCTTATCTTTGGCTAGACTAGACAATTCGGAATTGCGGATGGTGGTAAACCTAGTCATACACAGGCCATTCAAAACCCATACATTCAATATTCAGGCACAAATCGCTGTTCCCATGACCAGTGCAGCAACAAATCCATCGACTACTAATAATTCACAGCAACAAATGTATTATACAGGTCGGGTAACTAGCCTAGAATTGGTCGGTAGCACTATCCAGAATCAGGTCATGGGAATGCCCGGGCAACCAAAGCCATATTCGGGGGACAACCTAGCTCAGCAACAAGCCCGTGGTATAGCAGGCGCACCTCTTACTGATAATCCACACAAGGAAATCTATCCGGGTATGGACATCGCGATGGCAGAACCACAGTCACCAATCGATTTTGATGCAAGCCGGGAACAAGCATTCCGGGAAGCCCAAACCAAGTTAGAAGCCGCGCGTAAAGGTGTCCAACTAGGCTTCTTAGAACGCAGTCGCGAAGGTGGAATTACTAAAGACCCACTCGATGAACTTACTGCTAGTGGTAAATATCTGCCTTTGAATTACAATGGGGATTATAAGTGTTTCACGGTTAGCAAAGACGGGACTATCCGAGAAGATGCAGTCAGAGGTGTGAGCCCAATTGCATGCCAATCTGCTGACCCCGCTACAGGAATGGTGGGTGTTTGGGATAACAAATGTAAATCTGATGATGAATGCCCTTTTTGGCGTGCTAATAAGAATTACACCAATTCATTCGGTGGCTGTCAACCAGATGGCCGATGCCAATTGCCTGCCGGTCTTGACCAATATCAAGTCGGATTCAAGAAATATCACAAAGCCGGGATTCCCAAAACTGAATGTTATAATTGTCCGCATGACCCACTTACAGGACTTCCCCGGTTTGATTGTTGTGCCGACCAGGAAAACCAAACTGTTGGGGGTGGCAGTATGTTGTCTCCTGACTATCGGTTCGCAGGGGACGAACAGATTAGGAACCGGCCAGCTGTTGTCAAGGAATTGGCTGCAAAAGGGCTAACCCCAGTTTGATATTCCGTAGTCTTAAAAACTGTTTGGACTTTGGCGCTAGGAAGCTGTGCTAGGTTTGTAAAAATTGTTTTGTTTATTTTTGATTCTGGATTTCAATAAACTAATATTACTTGATACACACAACTACAAAATGGCATCATCATCTGCTTGTTCATCGTATGTAAAACTTAGTATGGGTAATGAAAATACTGGTAAATGTATTTGGTTTGATACTGCTTTTACTAAATGCCAAATTGCGACATCCAAAATTGCCAAACTCGAGCATATCCTAGCACTATATGAAGATATAAATGCCCTAGTCCTAGTTGTCGATTGCCCACTAAGTGATTGGAAAATCACCCGGCCGTTGGACAGAATTAAACATTTATACCTGGATGCGCGCACTAAATTTTGTGACCGCCCGGGTGTGCTACCTGAAAATATCTGGCTTATGTTCCCCAATCTAGAAACCCTGATTACAACAAATGTATTCTTGCCGGTTGATAACCTAGATACGCTACAAAACTTGAATACCTTCCGGCTTATTCACGGCGTATCCATGATTAAGAAACAGGATAATAAAATCCAAGAAATT
>JACCED011977611.1_pt1 | contig 10494 bp, 9 predicted proteins | sample 7455021 | NCBI WGS metagenome assembly JACCED01 (sample SAMN15323456, study PRJNA562643) | freshwater metagenome | isolation source: river surface water | place: USA:Blue River Watershed | collected 2017-08-19 | reverse complement strand
CTCAAAAAGTTTTATATATGATATTTTAGAGTATTGAATTCCATCATTTGAGTCTGGTTTTATAAAGCTATTTGTTGTAAATCCCTCTTTTTGCTCTTTGGCTATTTTTGCTTGAATTTGTATTATAGGTTGATTATTTAAATCTTTTAAATCCCAAATATCAACATAATTGTCAAGAGTTATTTTATTATCAAACAAAATAGCTTGACCTTTGTTGCTATTTATAAAAAAATAACTATCGTTGTCTTTAAACTTTAAATCATTTATAGAAGTAGCAATTAAATACTTTATCTCATCTTCAGTTTTTGTTTTTTTATTAGTTTCATAAATATCCATAGCCAATGCATAAGCTTGATTTACTCTATCTTTTAATCTATCCTCTACAGTTTTTCTTAATAACTCTTCTTTATATTTTATTAATCCATAAATCATTAAAACTTCATTTTTTACCTCTTTCTTCTTTTGTTCTGTAAACTCTTTTTTGTAGTGGTTAAACTCATTTTTAAAATTTTGATATTGAAAAAAAATAGAGATTAAGAATGCTGCTATAATAGATGAAAATGCAGTAATAAATATAAATTTTGTTATAAATTTTGATAATTTCAAATTAGACCTTTTAATTTATCGAATATATGAATTCTAGCATAATAGATATTATGGTTTGGTTTATCTATTAAGTTTGCGTTAATATAAAATTTAAATATGATTAAGAAATTTGTGTAATAATTTCATATATCAAAAAAAAGGATTTCAAATGAGAAAAATTGTATCAAGTTTAGCATTGGCTTCAATCTTAGTAAGTGGTTTGTACGCACAACAAGGTGGGGCAAATTGTGATTTTAGAAAAGATGGTAAAAATTCTCCTATAAATCAAAAAGATGGTAAAAAAATGTCAAAACAAAATTATGGTATTTTAGGAATGTTTTATGAACTAAATTTAACAGCAGATCAAAAAACAAAAATTGATAACATAATTAATGAAAGTAAAAAAAATCAAGAGCTTCCTTGTGATGCATTTACTAAAGATAGTTTTGATAAAGATAAATTTATTAAAATTATGAAAGATAAAAGAGAGAAAAATCAAGAGTTACATGCAGATGTGATTGATAAAGCTTATAAAGTTTTAGATTCAAAACAAAAAGAGCAATTAAGAACTCTACTTGATTTAAGAAAAGAGAAGATGAAACAAAGATCTGAAGATTAAAAATTAAAAACTAGAACATAAGGAGTTTCTTTGATAAAAATTGCAATGATAGAAGATGATTTAGAATTAGCAGAGGTTTTATCTTTGTATCTAAAGCAGTTTAATATTGAAGTAGTAAATTTTGAAGAGCCATTTTTGGCTCTTTCTAGTTTGAAACTACAAAAGTTTGATTTACTAATTTTAGATTTAACTCTTCCTGGAATGGATGGATTAGATGTTTGTAAAAGAGTTGTTGATGAGTTTAATATTCCAATAATAATTTCAAGTGCAAGAAGTGATATAAGTGATAAAGTTACAGCTTTGAAACTTGGCGCTGATGATTATTTACCAAAACCTTATGACCCAAGAGAGTTGGAAGTAAGAATAAGAACAATTTTACGAAGATTTAATAAATCCTATGAAAAAGAAGAGCCAAATATTAAAAAAACTTTTATTTTGGATGAAGAGAAAAAAGATATCACAAAAGATGGTATCTCTATAAAATTAACAGCAGCAGAGTTTGAGATTTTAAGTCTATTTATAAAAAGAGAAGGATTTATAGTAAGTCGTGATGATATTTTTGAAAACTCTGATATTTTAAATAGCGATTATGAAAGTAGTGGCTCTTTAGCAGTTATTATAAATAGAATAAGGCATAAAATAGAAGATAATCAAAAAGAGCCGAAATATCTTCAAACAATAAGAGGAATGGGATATAAATTTGTACAATGAATAAAAATTCAATAATATTTTCTACAACACTAAATTTTCTTATAACCTCTCTTTTATTGATAGTATCTTTTATATTTTTATTAAGTCATGAAAACTTCAAAAAAAATGAACAAATATTTGAAAGATATAAACCAATAATAAAAATGGTAAGTGGTAAGAAATTTTATTTTGATAAAGATTTTCATAAAAATTTATTAGATATGAATTATGAACTATTTGAAAGCAAAGAAGAGATAAAAAATATTTTAAGTAACAACAAAAAAATGATTTTTGCAAGATCAAATAAACATAATGAAACTTTTAAAATATTTGAAATAGATGGAAAAATTTATCTATTTTTTGAAAAATTAGATACTCAAATTTTAATAAAAGATTTAGAGAGCCAGAATCTTACAAATAGTTTTTATACTATTTTTGTATTTGTTTCTCTTTTAATTGTAATAACAATTTTGTATATAAATACTTTAAAAAAACTACTTCCACTAAAAGAGTTAAAAGATAAGGTTATAAATTTTGGTGATGAGAAGTTTGATTTTGAATTATCAAATAGTAGCAGTAAAGATGAGGTTACTCTTTTGGCAAACGAGTTCAAAAAAAGTGCCCAAAAGCTTAAAAATATCAAAGAGTCAAGAAATATTTTTATAAGAAATATTATGCATGAGCTTAAAACTCCAATTACAAAAGGAAAGTTTCTTTTACAGCTTGAAAAAAGCGATGAAAATATAGAAAAATTAAAGATGGTTTTTAACCGTTTAGAAAGCTTAATAAATGAATTTGCAACAATCGAAGAGCTTATTTCTCAAAATAGAGTTTTAGAAAAAAAGAGTTATTTTTTAGAAGATTTACTTGATAATGCAAAAGATATTTTGATGATAGATGATAATTGTGTTAAAAATTCATACGAAAATATTAAGTTAAATGTAAATTTTAAACTATTTTCAATAGCTATAAAAAACTTAATTGATAATGCAATAAAGTATTCAAATGATAAAAAAGTTGAAGTTTTAACACAAAATGAAGATATTTTATTTGTAAATAGTGGAAAAAAATTAGAAGGAGATTTTGAAAAATACCTTGAACCTTTTTATAGTAAATCCTCAAATGAGTCTTTTGGTTTAGGTCTTTATATTGTTTTTAATATTTTAAAGGCAAATGGATATAATTTGCTTTATAAATATGAAGATAGTAAAAATATTTTTACTATCAAAAAAGGATAAGAAATTTTCGATATAGCAATTATTGGAGCAGGTGCAAGTGGTTTGATGTTTGCTTCAAATTTGGATAAAAATAAATTTAAAAATATTTGTCTAATAGATTCAAATAATAAAATAGGGCAAAAAATAAAGGTTTCAGGTGGAGCTAAATGTAATATCACAAATGAGTTTGTAAGTGATAAAAACTATTTAGGAGATAGAACTTTTGCAAAAGAGATTTTAAAGAATTTTTCAAAAGATGATTTATTAAAATTTTTAAATAAAAATCAAGTTTTTCCAAAAATTAACCCTAAAATTGTAAAAGGAACATATTTTTGTAACTCTAGTCAAGATGTTATTGATATGTTTGCTTTAAAAACTTCACATATTAAAAAATATCTTGATACAAAAGTTTTAGATGTTGATTTTAATAATTTTTTTACAATTAAAACATCAAATGGAATAATAGAGTCAAAAAAAGTTGTAGTTGCTAGTGGTGGACTATCTTATAGCTCTTTAGGAGCTTCAAGCATAGCATTTGATATAGCAAAAAAATTTGACCACACAATCAACAAATTAAACCCAGCACTTGTAGGATTTACAGTTCAAAAAGAGCAGTTTTGGTTTAAAGAGTTATCAGGATTATCTATATTTGTAAATATTTTAACAGATAGTAAAGATGGTAAAAAGTCAATTGAAGGAAATCTTCTTTTTGCTCATAAAGGTTTTAGTGGACCAGCTGTTTTGACCTCCTCTTTATATTGGGAAAAAGGAAAAATCCAAATAGATTTTTTACCAAAAGATAAAATAGAAAAGTTTTTAATTGGAAATAGAAATATCTCAACTGCACTTCCTTTACCAAAAAGATTTATTCAAGAGTTTTTATCTTCAGTAGATTTAGAAGATAAAAGTTGTTCAAAACTAACACAGCAAGATTTAGAAAAATTAAAACTTCTAAAAAATTATGAATTAAGTCCTGCTGGAAATTTTGGATATACAAAAGCTGAGGTTACAAAAGGTGGAATTGATACAAATGAGATCAATCATAACTCTTTTGAAAGTTTAAAACAAAAAGATCTATATTTTATAGGAGAGTGTTTGGATTTAACAGGAGAACTTGGGGGCTTTAATTTCCAAATAGTATTTTCACAAGCATTTATTTGTGCAAATCACCTAAATAAGAATTAAGTTATTTTTAGATACTTTTCAAGCAATAATAATATAAAAGGGGATTGTTTTATGTTCTTTGGAAACAAAAAAAATGATAGTTTAATAGAGAGTTTAACAAATGAGATTTTAGAGCTTAAAAAGAAGCTTGAAGAAAAAGATAATGAATTAAAAAATTTCATTAATTCAAGCTCTTTAAAACTAGATGATATTGTTAAAAATAAAGATAAATAGATTGAACTTTACAAAACTATCTCATCTTTTTCTCAAGAAGAGGGATTAGTTGTATTAGATGAAAATGATAAACTTTTTTTTGTAAATGACTTATCAAAATCGCATATACAAGATTTCTCAGCAATTATAAATGCTGTTAAATCAAATGAAGATAAAGTAATTCTTGAAGAGTGTGAAGCAAAAATCTCTGTAAAAAAATATAATAACTACAATATCGTATCTTTGGTAAAAACATCTATTCATGACAATAAAGAGGGTGGACTGCTAGAGAGACATAATAAAAATATGACAAGATCTTTGGGTGATACTCAAAATACATACTTAGAACTTTTAAAAGATCTTCAAGATATGCAAAAAGAGTCAAAAGAGACAGCACTTGGTTCAACTCAAGGATTAACTTTGACAAAAGAGGTTGTAATTGATACAGATAATTTATATAAAGAGATTGCAAGTGAAAATGAAGTTGTAGAATCTTTGGTTTCTAAAAGTAAGGATATTGCTCAAGTTATAAATATTATTCAAGAAATTGCATTCCAAACAAATATTCTTTCACTTAATGCTGCTGTTGAAGCTGCAACTGCTGGAGAAGCTGGAAAAGGATTTGCTGTTGTTGCTCAAGAAGTGCGAAATCTTGCAAGTAGAAGTGCAGATGCTGCAAAACAGATAAAAGATGTTGTTACAACAATTCAAAAAGAGACTGAAAAGATAAAAGAGAGTTCTGATACTGTTACATCAGTTATTAGTGAGACAAAAGGAAGAATTGAGTCTTTAAGTAAATTAATGAATACATTCCAAAAAAATTCAAATAGAGCTGTTTTTGAAGTTGAAAGTATCTCAAATAAAATCTTTATAAATCTTGCAAAACTAGACCATGTTATTTATAAAAATAATTTATATCAACTAATTTTTGGTAACTCACATAACTTTAAACCAGTTGATCATACACAGTGTAGACTTGGGCAGTGGTATAATACAGGACTTGGAAAACAAGAGTTTAGTTTCACTCACTCTTATAAAGGCTTAGATAATCCACACTCAATTGTTCACAAAGAGGCAAATATTCTTGCAAATGAGTGTTCTGGACATGAAATATCTTGTTCAAAAGAGTTAATAGAAAATAAAATTGAACTTGTTGAAAAAGCAAGTGAGCAGGTATTTATATTTTTAGATAGAATTCTTGAAGAGAAAAATGAGCAAGTTATGAAAGAAGCTGCAAATAAACTATTTAATGAGGAGAGATAAAATGAGTAAAAAATATTCAATTTTAGTAATTGATGATGAAATAGAAATTTTAGATATGTTAAGCAGATTTTTAAATAGAAATCCAAATTTTAGTGTTCAAACATTTTCCAATCCAGTTTCTGCTTTGAGTTCAATAAATAATAACACAAAATATGATTTAGTTTTACTTGATATTATGATGCCTCAAATGAATGGTTTGGATGTTTTGGAAAAATTAAAAGAGATAAATAGTGATCAAAAAGTTATTATGATGACTGCTTATTCAACTTTGGATAAGGTTTTAAAATCTCATAAAATAGGTGCTACAAACTATGTTATGAAACCTTTTAGTTCTCTTGATTCATTAGAAAAAAAGGTAATTGAAGTCCTAGAAGCATAAATATGGAAAATAAAAACCTAATTTTTAGGTATTTTTTATATTTTATTTTATCTTTTGCGCTCTCTATTTTTGTAATAAATTGGTTTAAAAATATTAGTTTAGAAGCTGTTTTAAATGACTATAAAAAAGAGAGTTTAAATAAGTACAATAGATATTATGATGAGTTGATTAAAACAAGTGATTTTATATACTTTAATGGATTTATCAAAAACAAAAAATTAATATCTATTTTGCAAAAAAGTGATGAGAATAAGATAAAAGATGAGCTTTATCTTGAGTTTGAGCCAGAGTTTTCATATTATAAAACTTTAGGAATATATGATATTAGTTTTTATACTGTAGATAGTAAGCCAATATTAAACTTTCAAGATATAAATTTTGATGACAATTTTAATCTAAATATTACTCAAAAAGTTGTTGCTTCAAAAAAAGAGTTTGTTGATATAAAATATGGTGATAAAAATAGTACTATTATATTTTCAAAACCAATAATTGATGAAAAATTAAATTTATTAGCAGTTGTAAATTTTGAGTTTAATTTTAATCAAATTTTAAATAAGTTAAATTCAAATTCAGATTTAATATTTGAAAAATTTGTTTCAAACTCTTCTGATATTGAAAAAGATAGACTTTTTATTTTAATTCCAATTTTTAAATTAGAAGATTCAAAAACTTTTTACTTAAAATCAAACTTATTAGAAAAAAATATAAAAATAGAAAAATTAAATGATTTTTATAACTTTTTAACTATATTTTTTGGCTTAAGTTTAGCACTTATTATTTTTTTGCTTTATAAATCAAAAAATCAAGATATTAAAAATAAACTTTTAAAAAATAGTTATGATGAACTATTTTCGCAAGTAGATAGATATGTATTGAAGCTTGACACTGATTTAGATGGAAAAATAACTTTTGTAACAAAAAGTTTTTGCGAAATGTCGGGATATTCTAAAGATGAGATTGTTGGTAAAAATGCAAATATTTTAAGACACCCTGATATGTCACAAAACTTCTATAAAAATCTTTGGAAAGAGTTAAGAGCAAAAAAAATATGGCAAGGTGAAGTAAAAAATATAGATAAATTTGGAAATACATATTGGGTTAAAACATCTTTATTTCCAAAATATAATGATAAAAAACAACATATTGGATATTCATCTATTAGAACAGATATAACTGCAACAAAACAGCTTGAAAAAACAAATAGACTTTTAAAAGAAGATTTATCAAATAGATTAAATGATTTAAAAATTCAAGATGAAACAGCTTTGAACTCTTTAAAGGTTGCACTTATGTCAAAAATTTTGGATAGCTTTTCACACCAATGGAAAACACCAATATCAAAAATATATTTTGAGTTATTAAAACTAGAAAATATTAAAAAAGATTTAGACATCTTAAAAATAGAGGATGTAAAAAATAATATAGAGAGTGAGTTAAGAGAGTTATCGGATATGTTAAATGAGACAAAAACACTATTTTCTTCAAGACAAAATATGAGTTCAAATCTATTTGATATTGTAAAAAGTATATCAAATAAATTTGATAATTCATTACTTGAGATAATATATGATTTTGATGAAAATATTAAAATTAATTTTGCACATAATGATTTGAAAAATATTATTATAAACATTCTTTCTACTGTCGTAGAGTTTGCAAAAAAATACTCATTAGAGAGAGTTATTGTAAATATTTCACTGCAAATAGAAGAAAATTCAGATGAAATAGTTTTAAAAATAGAAGATAATATAAAAGATATAAGAAAAAAAGAGTTTTTTGAACAATTTTTGAATTTTGAAGATGAGAATAAGTTTGATTCAAAAATATATTTAGCAAAACTTTTGGCAGATAAAAATCAAGCTATATTTTTATGTAATATATTAGAAAATAGTACAAGTTATTATATAAAATTTAAAAAGGCAAAAATATTTTGAAGAGTTCATTTTATATAAAACTTTTTGGTGCATTTACTCTTTTTATTTTAATACTTCTATTTCTTATAAATATTGCTTTTAATAGTTTTTATTCAATGTATAGTAATAAAATTGAGGTAAAAAAAATTGAGTATATTTTAGATACACAAGCTATAAAATTTGAAGATTACATAAAAAATTACAGTGATAAACTTCTATTAATAGAGCAAATTTTATCAAAAATGAATAATCAAAATGAGATAAAGAGTTTTGTAAATGATAGTTTATTTAAAGATTTGAATATTTTAACTTTTAGAGTTGTTGATTTTGATTCAAAAGAGATTTTAAAGTTAGTTAATAGAAATAAAGAGGATAACTACTTTTCTCAAAGATTAAAATCTATATTTATGGAGCCATATTTTAAAGAGTTGCAATCTTTAAATAAGTTTGACATTTTTAGTTATTGTGAAGATGAAGAGAATAATTTTTTAAATTTTGCAATTAGAGGTGAAAATAAGTTTTATATCTTAAAGGTTGATTTAAAAACTATTTTAGATGAAATTTCAAACTCTTATAATAAAAAAATATTAATTAAAGATATAAATGGCAATTTCTTGAATGAAGAGATGTCTCAAATTTCGCTCGATGAATATATTTATAAAAAAGTTTATATAAAAAATGATAAGTTTTATACTTTTTTGATGGATAAAACTATTGATGAAAAAAGTAATTTTATAAAGGATTATTATATAGCTATTGTTTTTGTAGTTTTTGTTTTAGCTTTAGTTTTGGCATCGGTTTTTGCATATATTATAAATAAAGAGAATAAAAAAATAGCAGATGAAAACAAAAAATTAAATTTTGATATAGTAGAAAACTCTCTTGTATTAAATGAAAATCAAAAAATTATGAATGAGCATATTATGTTTATTCAAATTGATAAAGATGGGATAATAAATGAAGTAAGTATTGCTTTTAGTGATTTTTTAGGATATTCAAGAAGTGAGCTTTTGGGACATAGTTATAAACTTTTTGTATTTAAAGATATTAAACAAGTTTTCAAAAAAGCTGTCAAAAAAGAGTTAAATAAATCAACTTTTGAACTAAAAAATGTTCAAGGAAAAAGAAAAAATCTAGAGAGTTTTTGGGTAGATATTTTTGTTGAAGAGCAGATTGAAAACGAACAAACAATTGCTTATAATATAATATGTCAAGATGTAACCGATAAAAAAAGAATCTACAAGCTATATAAAGATTTAAATCTTAAAATTGAAGAGTATGATGCCATTTTTGAAAATGTTCAAAGTGGTATTGCATTATTAAATTTAGAAAATAAATTTGTAAAAGTTAATAACAAAATATCAGAACTTCTTGGATATTCAAAAGATGAAATACTTAAATTATCACCAATTGATATAATAAGTAGTAGTTCAAAAAAACTATTAGAAAATATGTTAAGAGATATTGCTGATTTTACAAAAATATTAAAAATTGAAATAATATTTATAAAAAAAGATAACACTCCTATACATCTTGAGTTATCTTTAATTTTACTTCCAAAAAAAGCTAGAATTATTTTTATAATAAACTCTCTAGAAGATAAAAAAGAGCTTCAAGAGTTAAATTCAAATCTTGAAAAAAGAATAAAAAAAGAGCTTGAAAAGAGTAAAGCAAAAGATAAAATCCATTATCAAGAGCAGTTAAAAAGTGCAAAATTGAGTTATATTGGTGTTTTATCTGCTGGAATTACACATGAAATAAATACACCTTTGACATATGTAAAAGGAAATTTAGAGCTTATGCATTATGATATTGAATCTCTTGATGATTCAGATATAAAAAATAGAATGTTGCAAGATAGTAAAAAAATAAAAGAGGGGTTAAATAGAATTGCAAATATAGTTGAAAGTATGAGAGAAATTTCTCATTCAAATGAGGGAGAAAAAAGAGATTTTAATGTATATGCCACTATACTTACAGCTTTGACTATGGCACATAATAGAGCAAAACATATTAGTAAAATATATTTAAATGGTGAAATTTTTGATATAAATAACATTGATAACAATAGATTTATTTTTATGAGTAATATTCAAAAACAAAGAATAGAGCAGATTTGGATTATTATTATAAATAATGCTCTTGATGAATTAGTAAAAATTGAAGATTATGAAAATAGAGAGCTAAAAATTGATATTTTAGAAGAGAAAAACAATATTCTTGTAAGATTTAAAGATAATGCTGGTGGCTTAAGCAAAGAGATACTAAAAAAATTGTTTGAACCATTTACAAGTTCTAAAAATCAAGGTGGAATGGGAATAGGATTATCTATTGCCAAAAAAATAGTAGAAGAGCATAATGGTAGTATAAAAGCTTACAATGAAGATAATGGAGCACTTTTTGAAGTAAGGCTTAGAAAAATAAAAGAGGATAAGGTTTGAGAATAGG
>JACCED010437660.1_pt1 | contig 10494 bp, 10 predicted proteins | sample 7455021 | NCBI WGS metagenome assembly JACCED01 (sample SAMN15323456, study PRJNA562643) | freshwater metagenome | isolation source: river surface water | place: USA:Blue River Watershed | collected 2017-08-19 | reverse complement strand
TGGTGCTCAGCAGCGGAGACCGCCTGCCCCTGCCCACATCATCGCGCGCGCAGGAAGGTCAGGACGTCATTTATGGCACCCGACCCGAGCACCTGGACATCACCAGCGGCGACCAGGGCATGGCCGCCTCGGTGGTGGTGGTGGAACCCACCGGTCCCGACACACATGTCTTCACCAAGATTGCCGATATCGAAGTGACCAGCGTGTTTCGCGAGCGACACACCTTCCGCCCCGGCGAGACCATCCGTCTACGCCCCGACGCCACCCGCGCCCATTTGTTCGATGCCAGCACCGGGCAACGGCTGGCTGCCTGATTTTTCAACTTAGGACATATCTCAATGCGTAATTTTGAATTGAATACGTCGAAGCTTCATCAGGGATTAATTTTTTTAAAGTATTTCTTCGCTCTTGTCTTTGCCGTTGTTGTCACCCCTGCTCTTGCGCAAACAAATTCATCTTCATGGCCTGCGAAACCCATCACCATCGTGGTCCCGTTCACTCCAGGCGGCGGAGGGGACAGCCTAAGTCGAATGCTGGTTCCTTCTCTGGTTGAGGCTCTTGGTCAAACAATTCTGATCGACAATAAACCTGGTGCTGGGGGCAGCATTGGAGCCAAGTTTGTTGCCAATGCCCCAGCAGATGGATATACCCTGCTCAATGGAACCAGCTCAACACACGGCATAAATCCGTGGCTGTACGCCCGTCTGGGTTACGACGTCATGAAGGACTTTCAACCCATCACGGTGTTGGCGATCAGTGATTACGCATTGGGAGTTCCATTCAACTCCCCTGTGCGTTCGGTTTCTGATCTTATTGCCCTGCACAAGACAAAAAAGATCATGTATGCCTCATCAGGCAACGGGACCACCAGTCATCTCGCTTCTGCTTTGTTTGCCAATCTGGCGCAATCAGACTTTGAACATGTTCCATATAAGTCCTCAGGACCTGCGCTTCAAGATTTGATTGGAGGCCAGGTTTCATTCTTCTTTGACAACACCAGTGTGCTGATGCCACAGGCGAAAGCAGGGAAAATCCGAATACTGGCAACCTCAGGGACCACACGATCAGCCGCCACTCCCGACGTTCCCACCATGAGTGAAGCAGGCATCAAGGGTTATGACGTTATTGGCTGGTGGGCCTTGTTTGCTCCTGCCCAAACGCCCCAGCCAGTCATCGATCGACTACATAAAGAAGTGTCTGCCATCTTGGAGTCGCCCGGCATTCGACAAAAAATAGTCTCCATGGGAAATATTGTGGCTCCCCTGATGACCCCCGAGGAATCCAGCAAATTCATTAAAAATGAGTATGAAAAATTTGGCCGTATTGTGAAGATGGCTGGCGTACGACTAGACTAAATTTCGCGAAATCAGCATCCCGTTACATCTCACTATTCGAAGCCTTTGTGAAGATTCGGCAAGATTTAAAGCTATCGAAAAAATCTATCCGTTCAACCACTGTCGGATCTGACCATCAAGAAAGGCCGTGTCTTCGGGCATGACATTTGAAGCACTTTGATGGCCCATGTCGGACGGGATGACCACCCCTTGTGCGCGCGGGATCTGCTGAACCAACCATTGCCAGGCATTGGCAGGGTTATACAAGTCAAGCGTCGGGCCGAGTACCAAGGTTGAGGCTTGAATGCTCTGAAGCGCTTGAAGGGTGTTTCCTGCGAACCCTGAAGTCGTGCCCACGTCGTGCGCATCGTAGGCCAGGGTTTGGTACCACCAGTCAATCGGTTGCATGCCTGTGCGCAAGTGGGCTTGAGCCTGTGACTGCAGAAATTCATACACCTGACCGGGCTGCGAAAACATTCTGTCAAATGCAGCAGGCGATCGCCCTGCAAGCCCTTGCATCAATCCGGACCAGGCACGCCAGCGTTGCGGATCGACCTGGGCTTGCATACCTGGTTCTAACCCAAGGATTTGTCGGGAAATCTCATTGACCGCTTGAGCCCAAGGAGAAGTCTTCGCCATTGGGGTCATGGCGATGAGCTTGCGCATACGCTGGGGAAACGACACGGCCCATTGCAAAGCCTGCATCCCCCCCATGGAAGCGCCAATGACAGCAGCCAGTTGAGCAACGCCCAGCTCGTCGATCAAGCGTGATTGGGCCTGAACCATGTCGCGAATGGAAAAAATCGGGAATTCCCACAGGGGCTGAGCCAGGCTGTTGGAGGGCGAACTGGCCAATCCATTGCCCCAGGTGTCAGTACAGATGATGCACCACCGGTCTGGGTCCAAGGCCCGTCCCGGACCGATCAAAAAATCCAGGCGATGGTGGGTGCTACCAATGGCGGGCAACGCGAGAATGACATTGTTCCCCTCAGAATTGATCTGTCCGTGAATCACATAGCTGAGGCGCGCGTCCTTCAGTATTTGGCCTGATTCGAGTGGCATGTCGCCAAGATTGATCACCTGGTGTGGTCGATCTACCCAACCGTTTGCCATAGGAGGATGGCGAGGTAATACGCTCACATCAATGGTCCATGTGAATGACGGTTCTAACCGCAGCGCCCTGTCGCATCAGATCAAATCCCTCATTGATGCGTGACAACGGCAGTTGATGGTCAATCAATTCATCAAGCTTCAACTTACCTTGCAAGTAGAGTGAACATAACCAGGGAAAGTCACGCAAGGGGCTAGCTCCCCCATACGAGGAGCGAACAATTTGCTTGTCACCCATCAGGGAGCCAAAGCGTAAGGCCACTTGCCGGTTGACGTGGGTCTTTCCCAAAATAACCAAATGGCCGCCGGGTCGGGTAATCTCTAGAGAAATCTGGAGTGTTCGTTCGTTGCCTGCCGCTTCGAAGACAAAATCGGCGCCTCGACCTGCGGTGAGTGTGCGTACCTCATCGACAATCTGCTCATGCGCCATCAACGTGTCGGTTGCCCCAAGCTGTCGGGCAAGCACGAGACGCTGCGGGTCTTGGTCAATGACCAGGATCCGAGCCGCATTGGCAATGACGGCACCTTGAACCACATTCAATCCAACGGCTCCAGCGCCCACCACAGCCACCAGTGATCCAGGTGAGACCTGCGCTTTTCGCACCACAGCACCGACCCCTGTCATCACGCCACAACCAATCAGACAGGCGGGTACCAAGGGCATGTCTCGAGGAATCGGAATGGCACCGGAGGCCGGCACCACGCAATATTGCGCATGCGAGGACACCACAGAAAAATGGTGCAAGACCTCATGACCCAATCGATATCGGGAGTCGCCGTCTAGCATGTGCCCTGCGGGCTGATGCCGGGTAAATGGTTCACACAAAATGGGTTGCTGTCGCTGACAGTAAAAGCACAACCCACAATGCGGGTTCCAGGAGCAGATCACCGGGTCGCCCACTTTGACATGAGAAACTTCCGAACCCATGGCCTGAACGATACCGGCACCTTCGTGACCCAGCACAATGGGTAACGGGTAGGGCAAGTCCCCCTCGATCACCTCGAGGTCAGTGTGACACAGTCCGCTCGCATGTAACTGGACCAAGACATCCGTTGGCCGTAATTCGGTCAGCCTGACCGTTTCAATCTGCAGGGGTGTGCGTGTCTGATGCAGTACGGCAGCCTGGAAGTGCACAGTCTTACCCCTCCACGCCATAGACCCAGTTGGGCAACCAAAGCGTAAATTCCGGCCAAACCGTGGTGAGCAATAAGACGCCAATCATGGCGCCTAGAAAGGGCAGTACTTCGACGGTGTATTGCTGCATTGACACGCGCAGAACCTGCGAGCTGATAAACATCATTTGACCCACTGGGGGCGTCACACCTGCGATGGTCAGGTTCATGACCATCACGATCCCGAAATGCACCGGGTCAATACCGAATTTCTTGATCACTGGAATAAAGATAGGGGTCAGAATGATCAGCGCCGAGGTACCCTCCACGGCGGTTCCCAAGACCACCAGCAGCACATTGATGAGCAACAGCAGGATCAGCGGATCGCGTGTCAATGTGACCAGCCAGGCAGCCATTTGTGGCGGAATCCGTTCCCAGGCGAGGTAGAAACCAAAGGCGGATGCCGCACAGATCATCAGCATGACCGAGGCCGTGTCGAGCACAGTTTCCCGAATCAATTGTGGAAGTTGTTGCCAGCGCAGTTCGCGATAAGCAAAAAACCCCACCAGCAAGGTATAAAGCACTGTGATAGCGCCAGCTTCTGTGGGCGTAAAAATACCGTAGCGAATACCCAGAATGATGAAGACCGGAATGGAAATCGCCCACCAGGCTTCACGGAAACTGATCCACAGCGCGGTTTTGCCAGCAAAGCCTTGTCTCAGCGGCAGATAACCTCTTTTCTTGGAAATCAACCACGTGACCCCCATCAGAGCCAGTGAAATCATGAGCCCTGGAATGATGCCGCCAATAAACAGGCGCCCCACCGATACATCCCCTAAGTAGCCATAGATGATGAGGCCGATCCCCGGTGGAATGAGGGCTGTGATGATGGCAGAGCAGGAGGTGACCGCCGCTGCAAAGGCAGGACTGTACTGTCGCTTGACCATTTCCGTGCCGATGGTTTTAGACAGCATCGCGGCATCGGCTGACGATGAAGCGGTGAGTCCCCCAAGCAGAGTGGCCAGCACAATACACATCTGGGCCAACGCCCCCGTCAGATGTCCCGCCAATGCCTCGGCCAGTGCAAGCAGGCGACGGGTGATCCCCGCGGCATTCATGATGGCACCCGCCATCACAAAGAAGGGAATGGCCAGCAAAGGATAGGAGTCCGTCGCCGTCACCATCTTCTGAATGAAGATGTTGTATGGCACCTCACCAGACAACACGAAGAACGACAGCGCGCTGATAGCGATGGCAAAAGAGATGGGAATATTCAGCGCAAAAAGCACCAACATCATCACGGCCGGAACCCAGTCAGCCCACATGTGTGCCTCGCGCCTGATCACTCATGTGATCGTGTTGCACACCGCGTCGCATGACTTGCACATGACGAACAATCATCAGACAAGAGCACAGCGCTACAGGACCATATAGAAAGCTTTGCGGTATCTGCAAAACGGCACTGGGGGTTTCCCACGACTCAATCGTGAAACGGACACCAAACCAGGTCATGAACCCAAAAAAAGACAACACCACCACATGGTTGAAGCCCGCAATCAGGCGCTTCAAATGCGGCGGCGCACTGGCGGTCAACATGTCGATGGATGGATGAAGTCGGTATTTGATGCAGGCACTGGCACCAAAGAAGGTCAACCACGCAAAGGACAAATTTGCCACCTCACTGGCCCAAGTAGCCGGCTGCTCGGTGATGTAGCGGGTCACGACCCCCCAGCTGACGGAGAAGATGATGGCGAGCAATGCAATGCCCCCCACGACTTCTTCGAAGTATTCAAGCCACCAGCGGATACGCCGCTGGTGAGGTGAGTCCAACGAAGGCATGAGGGCTTACTTCAACGTGGCCAGCACGGTTTCGTGCAAGTTGGGGCTCCACTTGGGAAATGCTTTGTAGACCTTGGCGGTGACTCGCTGAAATGCCGCCAGATCCATCTTGTCCTGCACAGTGACACCGGCAGCCTTAAAACGGTCGATGTAACTTTGCTGCGAGCTGAGTGTCAAGCGAGTCATCTCCTCACCTGCCCGACGGCCTTCCTCGATCAGCACCTGTTGCACCTCTTTGGGCAAACGGTTGAAAAAGCCGGCGTTGATGGGCCAGGTCACAAATGACGTGAAGTGCCCCGTGAGCGAGAGTACCTTGCGAGTTTCATGCAGTTTCGACCCGTAGAGGGAACCGACTGGCGCCTCAACGGCCTCCACCACATTTTGCTGCAAAGCGCTGTAAACCTCTGACCATTGGATAGTGGTGGGGCGAGCGCCAATGGCCTTGAAGGTTTCGATCCACATCGGATTGGGGGGCACGCGCAGCGTCATACCCGCCATGTCTTCGGGTTTGCTCACCGGCTTGCTGGCCAGCAGATGCCGTTGCCCAAAAAACCCATTGCTGAGGATCAGGCGGATATTGGCTTTTTCCAATTGTGCTTCGATGGAACGATACCAAGCCGAGGCCAGAATTTTGTTGAAATCCGCAGCATCTTTGACCAAGTAGGGACCCGCCAGAATACCGATGTCAGGAACAAAATCCGACAAGTAACCGTGATCTGTGATGTTCATCACGTTGGCGCCCTGACGAATCATTTCGTTGACTTCCTTGCCCGAGCCAAGTTGTTCACCAGGGAAGACCTGGATTTGCACACGCCCTTTGGTTTTTTCAGCCACATTCTTGGCAAAGAACTCGGCAGCCAAGTGAGCTGGCTCGGTAGCGGACAAGGAATGCGCCAGTCTGATCTTGATAGGTTCATCAGCGGCCAAGACGGCACTGCTGGCTACCGAGGTGCAGGCCAGTGTGGCAAAGGCATTGAATTGACGTCTTTTCATGTCAGTCTCCTGGAGTGTTGTTATGTCTGCTGAAAATCAATGGGGCTGTGTCACGAGAATCAAGCGGGCACGGCCAGTTTGCCTTGTTTTTTCGATCCCGCATAGAGGACTCTCAACTGGTTGTCGAGGACCTTTCCATGCAAAGCCAGTGCGTCTGGGTCAAAGTCGGATTTTGGATCTTGCTCAGACTCAAAGTGCTGGTAAGTGTCCTGCCCACGGACCAGCAAGGCGCTCCCTCGTATATCGCCCACCTGTTTCACATGTGTCGGTATGTAGCGAATAGCAAATCCAATCCGAGGCAGATCAGAGTGGTTGGGGTCAGACCCATGGTAAATCATGACATGGTGCAACGACATCTGACCGGGATGTAACTCGACAGGCACCATTTCTTCTCGTTTGACCTGCACCGTGATTTCTTGTCCGCGGGATAACATGTTGTCCTCAGAGAAGGTATCTACATGTTCGGCCACCAGCTTCTGGGTACCCGGCACCACCATCATGCATCCTGAGTCCCGGTTGCTTGGCGTGAATGCCACCCAGGCTGTGATCACTTCATCCGAGGAAAGCCCCCAGTAGTTGCCGTCCTGGTGCCAGCCCACATAGGCCTTGTCGTGAGCATCCTTGGCGAAAAATTGCGAACTCCAGCACAGGATGTTGGGGCCCAAGATGTCTTGCACCGGATCCAGGATGCGCGGATCACGCACGATGCGATTCAACCACGTGGAAAGCAAATGGGTTTTTTGATTGAAGCGACCAGCGAGCTTGCCCCCAATGCGCTCACGAAATGCGCTGGCTTGATTGTTCAGTTGGGCTATCTCCTGGGGATCAAAGATATCGAGGGGGGCGAGATAGCCGTCTCGGTGGTATTGGTCTACCTGTTCGGGACTGAGGTGTGTACCCATGGCATCCTCTTTGATCAATAAAATGTAATTTCAACTGTAAAAGATGGCACCATGCATAGCAATTGGGCATTGGGCCCGATAAATCAGTGTTTACCCTAGGTGCAACTTCAGTCTGCGCATCGTCTAGACTGCGGCGCATGGTTGCTTCCTCAACGGCGTCACAGCGAACTTCGCGGTCAATTCGGTCAACTCCCCCCATTGCGTCAAAGGGAGCCGACAGTTCCACCTACACCGCTCCAGCCCTGGAGAAGGGACTGGAGATTCTTGAACTGCTCTCGCAAGCCGACGCACCCATGACGCTGCTGCAGTTGTCACAGTCCTTGAATCGATCCTCCAGCGAGATTTATCGCATGGTAGAAGTGCTGGTGCAGCGAGGGTATCTGGTGCGCGAAGCGGGCCAGCATCGGTTGTCCCTCAAACTCTTCAACTTGGGTGTGGGGCAAATTCCCTCGCGTGACCTGGTCTCGGTGGCTGTTCCGGCAATGCATCAGGTGGCTCAACTGACCCGCCAATCCTTGCATTTGTGCGTGTATGACAACCAACGGTTGGTGGTTGTGGCCTCTGTTGCAACACCCGAGCCCCTGGGATTCAGCGTGAAACTGGGTTCACATTTTCCGTTTCGCTCTGATCGGACATCGGCACGCGTGCTGGCTGCGTTTCAAACCGATGCCTTTCGAGAGCACCTGATCGACGAGATGATGAACCTCGCCGTTCCGCCACGTTCCTCTCGTGTGGCCCTGCAACGCAGACTGGAATCGGTTCGCCGTATGGGATACGAAGAAAGCGATAGCGACACGGTTCAGGGGGTTGTCGATGTGGCTTATCCCATCTTTGATTCTGTTCATCCCGGCGCAATCGCCAGTCTCAATATGCCGTACTTGACGCAACGGGACGCGCGCATGAAGCGCTCCAAAGCGCGCGCAGTTTTAGCAGAGACTGCCCTTGAGATTTCGCGACAACTCGGTGCAACAGGTCTGCCTAGCCACCAGAAATGAAACGAATTTAAAGCAGCTCGCGCACCATCACTTGCATACGCTGTGGCGTTGTACCCGGCGGAAAGAACGAGACGTATTTTCCGTCGCGATCCAACAGATAAATGAATGCGGTGTGATCAATGAAGTATGTCCCGGCACGTGGCACCGGGACTTTTTCGTAGTAAGTCTTAAAAGCAGTTGCAACGCGATACGTGTCCGCTTCGGTTCCCCGAAGCCCAACAATGCGAGAGTCAAACATCGCCACGTATTCCCGCATGATTCGACCGGTGTCGCGCTGCGGGTCCAATGTGACAAAAATGGGCTGAACCGAATCCGCGTCTTTTCCTAGCAATTGCAGCAGCTCTGCGATGGCAGCCAGGTCGGTGGGGCAGACGTCCGGGCACGTGATGTAGCCGAAATACAGAAGCACCACTTTTCCGCGGAAGTCATGCAAATGCCGACGCCTACCCCAGCCGTCATTGAGGGAAAAGGGTTGACCCACGTCTCCCTTTCCCGACATCAAATCGTTCATCAATGCTGCAGAGGTGGCACGACGCACGGTTTGTGCATGCGTTGAAGCCCCAAGTGCCAACCCGAGAGTTGCAGCAATCCATGAACGACGATGCATGGGCATCAACCACCAAACGCAAACACCGTACCTGTCGTTGATGTCACCAATCGATCGGCCAACAGGCCTTTCATCGCATTGACAAAGCCTGGGCCTGAACAATGCAAAGGAATCACCACGTCGGGGTTGAATTGCTTCAGGGCGTTGACGGTCTGAATCAGATAATCATCCGGCGCCGGGAATAAATGGAATCCACCCAGAACTGCATGGACCTTCGAAACGCCAGAGACCTCGATGGCTTGCTCGACAGTGTTTACGATACCCGCATGCCCACAGGAGGAAATCACCACCAAGCCTCGGTCCTTGAGGTTGAACACAGTTCCATGTTCATGGATATGCTCGTCCGCCACAAATTTCCCCTGGGCTTTGGCCTGCAATGCTGGCATTTCACACCCGACACCGTCCTTCTTTCCGTACTCCACCATCGTATTGGGCAACACCTTCTCGAAACTGCGTCGCTTGATCGCCCCCGTGCTGAAGGCGTGGCCTTGAATGACGGTAGGTTGTTCACAGTAGACCAAATTGACTTTCAATGCCTCCAGTTCGCGGCGATCCAGCACCCCCCAGTCGGCGAAATGACCCGGTGCCCCACTGGCGGTTTTACGGTTACAAAAATTATCCTCACCGCCTACGTACAGCGTTAAATCAGCAGGCAGTTTGTCACGATTTTTTTGGAGGAAGCCGATTAATCCCCCGAAGTGATCGAAGTGGCCATGACTCAGGATCATGGCATGCTGCTGTTGCGCTTTCACCCCCATGATGTCCATGTTGTTCAACAGCGCGTTGGGTGTGTATCCGTAGTCAAGCAGCAAGTTGCGTTGCTCACCCCCGACCTTGGATTCCAGGGCCAACGCCAAGCCCCATTCGTTGTGCAAAGCCTTGCGATAGTCATAGGGGGAAATGAACGGGGTTCTCGAAATTTTGACCCACTTGTTGGCTCCCACACGAGGCGTGTCGTAGCTGCTGTCCGTCAGAACCTTGATGGTCAGTTGCTCCACCGTGGGGACGGAGGCCGGCTTGAGCAGCTGCGCCGCCGCCTGGCTCAGCACACCGGCCTGGCCCAGCATGGCAGCAGAGCCCAGGATGAATTGTCGACGGGTCGTGTGGGTCATGTTGGTTTCTCCTTGCAAGAAGATGTTGGGAAGTTCAAGGTCCGCATTGTCCAATAGGGCCATTTCAATGCCGCGCCACTTTAGTGTAGAGGCAAATCTTTCGATAGTGACCTGCCCCCCTAGCCTGACCAAGCCGCGAGGGACAGGTCATTCAAACATGCACAAGACGGGCACAAAAAAGCCCGCTTTGTGCGGGCTAAGTCTGTGATTTCATTAAGAAATCTCTGGAGGCGCGGGCCGGAGTCGAACCGACCTACACGGATTTGCAATCGAGGTATGCCCTTGAAACCCTTTATTCATACGGGTTTCAGAGGCGCAACCCTCTTGCTACGCAATTGCTACGTTTCTTAATTATTCCCGCTACGAATGTAGCAAAATGAAGCGCACTACAAATACCTTGAGAGTGGACGAGACAAGGGTAAAGTGCCGCGTTTAATACACCCACAAGGCATGTGGGTTTCTGACGTCAGTTTGTGGGCAAAAAACTCT
>JACCED010065880.1_pt1 | contig 10495 bp, 13 predicted proteins | sample 7455021 | NCBI WGS metagenome assembly JACCED01 (sample SAMN15323456, study PRJNA562643) | freshwater metagenome | isolation source: river surface water | place: USA:Blue River Watershed | collected 2017-08-19 | reverse complement strand
CAACCAGTATAATATAGATAATCGTTAATTGTAAATTTTAATAAAGATCCATTATGCATATCTGGATCGGCACCATTATTTATCATAAAATCAATTAGATAATAGTTCTTATCTTTAGCAAATATTCTATTCACACATGTATTTATATTTTCCCGAGTTAAATTTATTTTAGCAGGATTCATTACTATTGTCATTTTAAATTCGCTTTCCCATGGCATATGCAAATATTTACAAAGATAATCACATCCTATAAATCTTGCACCTGCTTTAACTAAAACTGAAACTTCACATTTATTATTATGAAATTGTTCAATACTATAAGATGGTTCGTGAACCCACAAATTACGTAATAACATATTTGGATTTGCTCCAGAGTCTAATAAATATTCAATTTCTGCTGTAGGATAATACATATGATCATAATTTCTTCTAAATTTGTAATATAATGAACCTATAAGTTTGGGATGATTCAAATTAGCTCCATACTCAACTAATCTATCTGCAATTTCTCTATATTCTTCACCTTTTTCTTTCGGTATAAGAAGTTTTGCTAATGTAGTTGAATGACAATCACCCCAATCTAAAAGAACATCTAGTAAAGCAAGCGTATAATTATGATGTTTATCTAAATAAGTATGTAATCTAGTATCAATAATATCATCATATGTGTCCTCATTTTGATCATTGTCTTTATTAATATCATAATCTAAATTGGAAATATATGTATCATTTATCCACTTTTTTTCTTTTATTTTATATGATTTCCTCTGATTCTTCATAATCCAATCTACACAGAAATAGAAAGTCGTGATTAGTTTTTATACTAAATTTGTAAGATTGTATTGAATTGTATTGTGTGATCATCAATACATGATAGTATTTTTCAATTTTTAATAAAAATACGGTTTATTTTAGATCTTTTTCTTTTAATAAGACAAATGTGGGAAGTAATATTCATATTATTAGCAATTGTTATTAACTCATATATATTACGTTATCTATATTTTCTAGAAAAGAATGGTTGCAAATGTGCATTAAATTGGAGACGAACATTTATTATGTTCTTTATAGGTATTTCTCTTGTATTATCTCTATTAAGTTTATTTAACATTGACATATTAACATCATCAATAATATTAACATTATTCGCGATACTATCTATTGCGAATGTTGTGATTATTTTACAGTATATTCATATGCTAAAAGAAGAGAAATGTAAATGTTCAGCAGATTTAGCCAGAGAAATTTTACAATTTATAGCTGCATTATACGCATTTTTCTATATCATGTTATTGATTATATTATTTTACTCTGGGTTTAAGATCTCAGCAATAGTTACTTTGGCAAAAGAATTATCAACAAATAATCCATCAGAAATGTTGAAAGTCATGAATAGAACATTATCTTCTGCAACAAATTCGGTCAGAAAATCTAAAAAATAAAGATAAAAACTGTTTTAATTATAACTAGTAGTTGATATCACTCTTGCGAATTCTACAAAATCTATGTTTTCATTTTTATTAATAATATCTATGGAATAACTACGACCATTTGTGCTAAAGATTTGGTCTTTATCAAGAAATCCAATTCGTTTGAATACACGTACATTAGATTTACCAAAATCTTTAAAAGCCTGTTTTAGTTTCAAAGCTGTAGATAATTTCTTGAACACAATTGAAGTATCTTCAACACGCAATTCATAGATAATATAAGCAGTTGTTACTGGGAAAATCCCAAAACCATCAATTTTAGAATTATTTTCCATAATTATATTTTTATATGATTTGTTCTTATATAATGAACTCATATAGTCTATACTAATTATTCTTGAAAAGTTATGAATAAGACATTATTCAAATACAACAAATTCGTTCAGAAAATCTAAAAAATAAAGATAAATTAAGATTAATTGGGATGATTCATGAAATTTTTACATCTCTTGATAGTTATGTTGCAAAAATATATGAAGAACTTACAAAAAATGTTGATTGTGTAAATAAAACAATTCGTGAAGAAAACTATAATATCCATGATTATAAAGAGAATATAGATAAACTATCAAAATACAAAGATATATTACATCATATGAAACTAGCACTTGAATATAATTCTGATAAACATATTAAAATTGTAAATGAGATTGAAAAAGAAATAGATGAACGTAACATTGGGCGTGGACTTTATTATATGATAGATGAAATTAATGATGCATTAGCTAGATCACCACCTAGATGTGCTTTAGCATCATCTAGAATAACATTAGTTATTCATCTATTAAAGATTGGATATAATGCTATCCCTATATTTACAAGAACAGATATCATAAAACGATTAAATTTATGTATTGAAAGCTATAATGCAAAAATACCTTATAAAAATTATCATGGAAAAATAATTCAATTACAACCTTATAATACATTTATTTACGGTGCTGTATTATTAATTACATGGGAATGTCAGTCTTGTAAAAAAATATGGGATGATAGTATATCTATTAGTTTAGATGTATTTACACCAATATGTAAATTTTGTAATAGTCACAAGGTAAATATGTCTCATAATGAACATCATATTCAATTAAAAAAAACAAAACTATTAGACCGTCTCAACTTCATTAAAAGTTTCCGCAACAAATGACAGTATTTCATCTATACCAACATTGTCATTAGTCGTAAATATATTTTCAATATCTATAGAAAATTTATTTGGAAACTTATTTGTAAGATTATATTTTTTAAGAAATTTATAAAAATTATCATAACCATCAATATGACTATCTACCGGGATACTTGTAATTTTTTTATACATTGGTAATTTTTTTGACAAATTAAATTCAATAGAATATATGTCATTCGTTTCTCCATAATGATATGTATGTGTATTATTGTAGCGACCTAAATAATAAATATAAAATACATTTTCAGAAGTATCTGAACATGGAATATCTTTGTAATTATTACAAATTATTTTGCATGCCGTTTTAAAATTATGTTTCTGTTTTTCATACTTCTTATGATTCACCAAGGTATTTGTTCGATTAAATAATAAATTCATAATGAGTATTTAATAGTTTATTATTTATACTTTTTATTTTTTTATATATATCAAAAAAACATTAAATTGATCGAATGAATTCTAACGAGAGTGTACAATTGATATTTATAATATTTCAAATAGTATGGTATAATATTATAGGTTTATTTTCATTATATAAAGGATCTTTAAGTATTAATAATTCTGTATATCAATCTGCAGCAATACATGGAATAGTATGTTTTATAAATGCTTTTTGTAGAATCCTTGAATTTATAAGTTTTGACAGATTATATATCGGGAATAGATCTGTAAATTATTTAAGATATATTGAATGGTTATCTTGTACTCCATTAATGATATTGGAAATTACATTAGCTAGTCATTTTTCTGCTGCACAAACTATACCAGTGATTGTATTAACTGTAGCATTTTGTATATCAGGTATTATCGCTGCTATGTCAAATATTATGTGGATTAAACTTATTTTAGGTATTAAAGGATCTTTATACTATTTTATTGTAATTTTTCAATTATGGAAAATTACACTCAAAAAAAGAGATTTTTATACTTTTAATAAAGAATTACAAGTTGCATTTGCAAATCTGATATTTGCTTCTTTATTATGGCCCTTATTTATAATAACATGGGGTCTAGGACCTGATATATATCATATCATTAATATTAAACAAGAATTCATTGCTGAATGTATTACAAGTTTAGTTATAAAAACTTTTGCATTGTCATTTGCATTAATATCAACAAGTCAAAGAACAGAAAAATTTATTGAATTAATTACAGGATTTCTTAAAAAAAATTAATAATATTTAAAAATAATAATATTAATTTACTTTTTTAAGAAACCCATAGTCATCATCAATTGTATCCCGAAGTTCCCAACCATCAGCTTTCAGACTTTTTAGATATTCAATAAATTCATTTAACTTTTCAATGGCTTCATCTAGAGTTGATGCGCCATCCATTGACCATTTTGCACGAATAATAGGACTATCATCTTCTTCTTCGTCTTCTTCTTCTTCTTCTTCTTCTTCTTCTTCTTCTTCTTCTTCTGAATACGAATCTTCACCTTCTTCTGAATCAAGTTCCTCATCTACAACTTCTTCGGGGAGACATGTTTCATCCTTGCAATCCACAATTTTAACTACTTTATCTTTCTGTTTTTCGTATGCTTCTTCAAGAGAATCAAAAGAAGAATTATTAACAATGAATTCGTTACCCATCATGATAATTTTATTACTGTATATATTTCTTATATAATTTTAAGAATTTTCAAATTTTTTTGATTTCTTAAGTTATATCGAATCAATCATCTATGATATATGTATAGTTATTATATTCTGACTTGTCTAAATCGTGAATTGGAATATTATTTAAAATATCCTTTGTAGCATTTAAAACACTTTTACGATCTGTTCTGATCCCAATTGATTTATCTGTATCAAAAATTATATATGTACCTTCCCATATACGCCCTTCTACAACTCTCAATGAATAATTTGAATAATTATCTAAATTAACGTATACTTTTATAGATACAAACCTGTCTTTAGTAATTTTATACCATTTCGTAAGTGGAAATGATATATTGTGTTGGGTACTGATATTTTTAGCAAATTGTAAATCCTTAAATAATGAAGATAATTCGCGAATAGCCATATATGCTTCCTGTATGTCAACAGGATCGTACATCTTCATTATAATATTATACAAATCACTATTAGATGAATAATAATCAAAATTAGATGAATAATGACAAGATGAATGTATCATTTTAAATCTCTGATCAAAATTGATTTAAAAGATAATTGTTTTCAAAATTGTTGGGACGGTATATGAAAATTGGTGAATTTATGAATTAAAAAAATTTGTATCAATTTTTATTCATATTTTTTCAAAATTTAAAAAATTTTATAATAACAAGTTCTTTCTTATTCTTATTTTAATTCTTATTTAATTACAATTAAATACTAATGAATAAATTATTTTATTTTGCACCATTTTTTATAGCTACTTTTTTCTCTGCTACATATCTTAGAAAACTTGAAATTTTATCAGCTACTATTTTATCTATAATTCTTATAACTATTTTAATATTAGCTAAATTATCATTTGCAACTAGTATAGCCATCATATTTACAGGGTTTTTTATGGCATTTGTTGAATGGATCTGTATTACAAAATTCAATATGTGGAAATATAATTATTCAAAGTACCAGATTCCTATATGGTTACCATTTGCTTGGTCATTGGCAATTATATTTGCATATTTTGTTATTGAATTTACACAAAAATAAACAAATTACTTGATAAACTTTATTAATTTATATAATACTATCAATATAAAAACGATTAATACTGATACGAATATTCTATATGTTTTATCAAAGTTCTTATATACACTAAAATATAAGAAACCCAATAAACCTCCAACTATAACTTGAATTAGTGTATGAGCCATAGTTAAAATTCTTTGTATCCCGACTAAAATTATAATACATATTGTTATAGATAATGGAATTATTTTTTGATAATACAGCAATAGACATAAAATTGTTGCGACTTCCATATGCCCTGATGGCATGCCTAAACATTTAAAATCGTTATTTTTAATACATTGCCTATTCGGACGTTTATCAATTAGAAATAAACTCGTTATTATTTTTTCAAGTGGATTTATAAATAATATATGTAAAATTGCAATAATCAATATATCCCACCACATTAGTTTATATCTTTAAAATTATTTCAATAAAATTTTATTGTTGAATATTAATTTTTTTAAAATCTTAATTTTGAATCAACAAAAGTTTTTTAAATATTTACTTGATTTTTTTAAATATATTTTTATAATACTTTATTTTGAATTTGATTTTGGTGGAACAGGTAATGTGACGGTTCTCTCAAACCAAGGACTCTCTTTATCAAACATATTCTTATACATGGACGATACTGGAGTACTTGATAATTGTTCTTCATAAAATGTACGTGGTATAAATCTATATTCAACTCTTACATTCTTCTTTAATGCTTGATATTTTTGTTCATATATACTGTGAATTATGAGAAATATACCAAAACAAAATAAAAATATGATAATAGATCTCATTATTAAGATATTATTATATAATTTTCACGAAAACTTTATACCAAACTATTCTCATGATATAATAAATGCAATTTAATAGACTCGAATTTAATGAGTTTCCAAGAACTTGGGGTGTAATCACTATACCAGAAAATTTTGTTGTATATAGAGGTGGTACTGGTCCACCACTTTTAAAATCAGATCCTAGATTTTTCTCTGATTTTCATACTGCAGATTTATACACAAGAATGCAGCCCAATTATAAAACATACGCATGTTGTACTAATGAACTCAAATTAATGGATATTCGAACTTTACGTTATTTATTTCTTGAATATGTTGGTTATAATCGTTTAATGTTTACCGATGATGAACTTGGGCTCATAAAAAAAATTAAGTTTGCTTTAGGACTAATTCCTATAAAAAATCAATTAGATTATATACAAACATATGCGGATGTACATGGTGGATTATATCACTGGAAATCCAAATACCCAGATCCAGGTAATTTAAGTGATATAGAATATGATATACGTTGTAATTATGAAGAGAAAATAGGTAATGGACCAATGCATATGAATTTTGAAGAAAATATTGAATATTACATGAGTTATGGTAATAGAATAAGTGAAGCATCTATTGACGATTATATGGTAGGTTTACTTAAAGTTATTTTTCAAGATGCGATTGATGGATATATTGCTCCTCGGTTAGAAACCGTTTGGCATGATTTTAATTTCCATTCAGAATTATGTTTATTTGACCCAAGTAAATCTCTTAAATTATGTACAGAAGTACCAACTGGTGTTACTGATCCAGATGCATATGTTCCTCCAATAAATATCGGAACATTATTAGGAACTAGAGTAGTTGCAGATTTTGATTTTATGGTCGGAGGAGGAGATGAGGAAAATAGATCAAAATGCGAAAGAAAAGACAAATTGGAACAATTTAAAACATTGTCTCAAAATTTTGCAAATGAAAATGATACTAAAACTATTCAAAAAGAAATAAAAAAACATTGGAAAATTGAACAAGTGGAAGAAGACTTATCTGATAAAACTGTTCCATTTAAAGAAAATTTCTATGAAGTATTTGGCAAATACAATAGTTCACGCAAAAATTCATCACATGTAGTTAAAACTAATATTGATAAAACTAATACTGGAATTAATTCTAAAATAATAAAAACTAATACTGGAATTAATTCTAAAAAAGAGAATTCAATTAGAATCGAAACTCGGGATATATACGACCCTGAATTGTTTTAAACACTTCTTCTACTAAATAACATAGATCATTATAATCCCACTCATTAATATCATGTATTTGGTGTTTCCAAATATCAGGAATTGTATCGATACTATTACGAATACCACATAGTGAACCTGCAATTGCAGCAGTAGTATCTACATCTCCACCAACTGCAATAGCATCAGATACACAATTTACATATGAATCAGGATTCTTGCAAAAACAATACAAACTCCATAACACTGTTTGGGTTACACCCGCTGATATTCCATCCCATTGACTCTCCCCATCAGATAATCCAAGACGAATTATATAATCTGACACTTGTTCTGGTTTCCAGTTAAGGAATTCAGGCATCATTTTAATAACCGAGTCTAATTGTTCATCTCCAGTATTTGCTACAAATTTTGAAAAGGTATTTACATCGAATTTTATATTTTTGCATGCTGCACTAAACTTTGCAGCTAATGAAATTGCTGCTGCACCTGTCATACATCTCCCCCTAGCATGTGTAATACTAGATAACATTTTAGTAACTTGGACAATATCTTTTACTTGACATGCTCCATAAAGTATACCAATTGGAGCAGATCTCATAGCAGACCCATTACCATGTCCTTTTGTACACCCGGTTTTTTTGTAATTTTCTCCATTCCATACAGCTTCCAAAGCTGATGCACAAGTTTTACCGTAGCCTACAATCCGATAATTACCGGGCTGAAACAAAGTCGCCATTCTCTTTGCATATACATCCCCATCTACAATACCATTGTTTGAAACTATACTTATCAATAATTCACGAGTCAATTGCGAATCATCCGTGTATTGACCAAATGTTAAACCTGGTATTCTAGTAATAGTAGGAACTTTCACAGTTTGGATAAATTCTTCAACATATTTTTTGCACACCACTGGACCATGACCTTCTACTTGAAATCCTAGTGAATCTCCCACACATTTACCAATTAAACAACCGAGTAAATCATCTGATGTCGGTTTATATATACTTAAAAGTGTTTTATGTACCCATTCATTTCTATTTTCATTATTATCACAATTATATGACTCTACGAAATTTTTAATTTTTATTTGATAAGTAAGATTGAATACTCCCTTCTCTACTCCAAGAGTTATCAAAAAACGGCTATATTCTTGAATATAATCAGATTTGTTGTTTGTATTTGTCAATATGTAATTAAATATTTTATCAGTAACGGTCGGTCCATTGTAGCACAACTTGTAATTGATTATTTTATTTTTAATCATTGTAAGACTAAAAGCTACGTTACCAACTGTGGTCTCATTCATAAGTTCATTTATATCAAATATCATATTTGTTAGGGTCTCCATTTTCTGCAGAATTTCATTACGTTTTATAGTCCTATCATAACTAAATGGTTGTGATGAAACTACATTAAATTCTTCAATGAACTTAATATAGCTTTCCATTTTAAGATTGATTCGTATAGATATAGATGATGGTGATCGTTTTGATAATGGAATTGATTGATGAATTGAATTAATTAAAAGGACTTTTCAAATTTTCTGATTGGCTTAATTCTTTTTGCAAAGAATTATCATATCTTTTCCACATTTTTTGTGTTATAGGACGAAAATGTGAATCTATTTTAATATTTTTATGTTCACATTTTACTTTTAATATATTTTCATTTGATTTATCATATACTTTCATTATAAACTCATTTATACTTGGTACCAATTTTGTTTTATCTATTTTAATTGATCTACCTCTCTCTAATTCATAAATCAACCATCTTATTGACGGTTCATTTATAAGATATGGATGATTTTCAGTGTAAGGGCTTTCATTTGAATAGACTAATAATATTTCAGCTAACGAGTGATATTTTGGAACGAAATCTGATATAATACAGAATAATAATAATTCCAAATTTTCTCGCGTCTCTTCTATACCAATAACATGAAAACATAAATTCATCCACATTAATGTGGATCCAGAAATCCCTGCTTTAACTTTTCTTCCAAACATTTTCATAAATTTTCGCATTATACTTTCGTTTGGAACATAATACCATGAATTACCATGAACTATTTTAAGTGGATTTTTCATATTCTTTTTATGAAATGTAGGACAAAATGGTAAATTTGTTGCTTCTTTATATTCAGTTTGTTGTTTATCACTCCTAACTCTAATATATGGTAAATTATTTAAATTTCTACGTACAATTGATATATTTTTACCATGGAATTTATAGACCATCATATCTAATAATAACGTTATTAACTGATTATCAGCAGAAGGATATCCTAGTGTCCTTATAACAGATTCTTTTGAAAATGTTATAGGAATTCCAAAAATAGATCTTAATAATTCAACAACATCTTTTATTGATCTCGCATGAACATTTTTATTAGTACTGTCAAAAGCTGCTCTAAATTCTTTAAACATACTAGCAATTAATATTTTTCCAATTATAGTTCTGTCTGTAGATACACCATATACTGCACCCATCAATTGATTTAATGAAAATTTATTTAATCGTTCATCACATCCTTCTTCGATTATATTATTTAATATAGCTAGTAATACTTCATCTGACATATTATCTAACCCAGGACGTAATAAATACTCTCTATCATACATAGGTTTAAACTTATTTAAAATATCCTTTAATGCATTTTCATGCACCTCTTTATAATGTGTTATATCTTTATTTGGAAAAACACAAAAACTACCATACATTAATCTAGTCAGTTTGATGAAAATATTCTGCATAAAATTTAATAAGTAACTATTTTTAGATAATACACAACTCAGCTGTGTTCCTTCTGCTAAAGATTCATTAAATGACCATCTTTTTTTTGTAGACATTTAATGTTATCGAAGAAAAATTAAATTATTTACTATTTACACATCTGGAATTTTATCTTGAATATCTGCTACTACTGGTTCAACTACTGGTTCAGCTACTGGTTCAGCTACTGGTTCAGCTACAGATTCCACTACTGATTCCACTACTGGTTCAACTACTGGTTCAACTACTGGTTCAACTACTGGTTCAACTACTGGTTCAACTACTGGTTCAACTACTGGTTCAACTACTGGTTCAACTACTGGTT
>JACCED011780986.1_pt1 | contig 10498 bp, 9 predicted proteins | sample 7455021 | NCBI WGS metagenome assembly JACCED01 (sample SAMN15323456, study PRJNA562643) | freshwater metagenome | isolation source: river surface water | place: USA:Blue River Watershed | collected 2017-08-19 | reverse complement strand
CTCGCTGGCCTCCTCGCTGGAAATCCGCTGCCGGGCCAGAAGTTCATCGACATCCCAGCAAAAAAAATCCGCACGGATAATGTGAACGAGTTTCAAGCTGAATTGAAGGCGAGACTCGGAGCAGCAAAATAACGCACGCTGATGCGTTCGCCCCAGCCCGCCCCTTCCGGCGGCTCGGGACGGCCGCGGTTTTTTAAATTCACGTACCGCTGGCAAGAAAACAAACCCAGGGACCCTACCCCATCGACATGCCCGCGCCACTGCTCGAAGCACGAAATGTTCGGAAATCCTTCGGGGGCGTCCATGCGCTGAAGGGCGTGAGCCTGTCGGTCAATCCGGGCGAGGTGCTGGCTGTGATTGGTGAAAACGGTGCCGGCAAGAGCACCCTGATGAAAATTCTCGCAGGGGTGCAGGCCCCAAGCTCAGGCGAACTCATCATAGACGGCGATGCGCGCCGGATTGGATCGGTTCAAGAGGCCCTTTCGCTCGGGATCGCCCTGATTCATCAGGAGCTCAACCTGGCGGAAACGCTGGATGTCGGCGCGAATATTTTTCTCGGCCGTGAGCCACGCCGTTTCGGTCTGATCGATTCGGCGCAGATCACGCGCGAGGCGGCGCGCGTCCTCCAACAAGTCGGACTTGCTGTCAGTCCCGACACGCCTGTGAGCAGCCTCACTATCGGACAACAGCAGTTGGTGGAAATCGCAAAGGCACTTTCCATCAATGCACGGGTGCTGATCATGGACGAACCCACTTCGAGTCTTTCCGGACACGAAGCTCAGAACCTGGTGAACCTCATACGAGAATTGCGGGGGCGTGGCGTCGGAATCGTCTACATCTCCCATCGGCTTGGTGAAGTGCACGGACTGGCGGACCGCGTGGAGGTGTTGCGCGACGGCGAAAACGCGGGGCACCTCTCGCGCACGGAAATTTCACACGGTGCGATGGTGAAGCTCATGGTGGGGCGCGAGCTCTCACAGTTTTACCCGCACCAAACGCACCCCGTGGGAGACGTGGCGTTGGAGGTCCGAGGACTTCGAACCCATGCGCATCCCCAGCAGACGGTGAGCTTCAGCATCCGCGCCGGGGAAGTGGTCGGCATGGCGGGTTTGGTGGGCGCGGGGCGCACGGAGGTGCTCGAGTCACTTTTTGGCATCACGCCCCCGCTTGCGGGCGAGGTCTTCGTTGCGGGCGAGGCAGTGCAGAGCGATTCACCGCGCAGCGCGATGCAGGCTGGGCTTGCGCTCGTTCCCGAGGACCGCAAACACGACGGGCTCGTACTGGAGATGGGAGTCCGCGAAAACTTGAGCCTCGCCACGCTGCACCGCGACCAGCGCTCGGGGTTTCTGAACAGAACCAAGGAGCGCGCACTATGCGAGGAGATGATTCCCGCGATGCGGATCAAGACGCCGAATACAGAACAACCCGTGCAGTTCCTCTCGGGAGGCAACCAGCAGAAAGTGGTGATCGGAAAATGGCTCGCGACACGACCGAAAGTGCTGCTCCTTGACGAACCCACGCGCGGCGTGGACATCGGAGCCAAGCAGGAAATTTACCGGTTAATGGAGGAGCTCGCCTCGCGCGGAGTAGCGGTGCTGTTTGTGTCGAGCGATCTGGAAGAAATTCTCGGCATGTCAGACCGCACGCTAGTTCTGCACGAAGGGCGGTTGAGCGGCGAGTTGTCGCGCTCTGAACTCAGCGAGGAGGCGGTGATGCAGTTGGCAACCGGTGCTGGAGGCGGCCCTGCACGAAACGCATGTTGATATGAAAAAAATCCTCGGAATTCTCTGCCTGCTCGTCGCGGTGTGTCTCGTGACAGCTTCACTGTCAGACAGTTTTTTAAGCGCTTATAACGTCGAGAACGTTCTGCGACGCTCGGCCCTTTTCGGGATTTTAAGTATCGGTGTGGCGTTTGTGATTATCACGGGCGGGATTGATCTCTCGCTTGGATCGGTGGTTTGCCTTGTGGGATGCGCCCTGCCGTGGCTGCTGACAGTCCACCACTGGCCTCTTTTGATCGCGCTGCTTGCGGTGCTCGCGATCGCTCTGGCCATCGGTCTCTTCCACGGACTGCTCATCACTAAACTGCGCATCCAGCCCTTCATCGTGACCTTGTGCGGGCTGCTTTTGTACCGAGGGATCGCGCGCGGGTTCACTGCGGATCAAACGGTCGGGTTTGGGAGTGAGTTCAAGACCCTGCGGCTTCTCGCCACGTGGAAGCTGCCGTTCCTTCCGGGATTCGACCTGCCCGCTCCCCTGTTGTTCCTCGGGGTCGTGGCGGTTGTGGCGGCAATTTTCTTAAATCGGACGATTTTCGGGCGCTACCTGCTGGCGCTCGGACGCAACCCGCAGGCGGCGACCTACAGCGGAATTCCCACCGAGCGCATGACGCTGCTCGCCTACGTGGTGAGCTCTGGGTTGGCGGGTGTGGGCGGCGTGCTGTTCGTGCTGGACGTGAATTCGGCGCAGCCGGTGGACTTCGGGAACTTCTATGAATTGTATGCGATAGCGGCAGCGGTTTTGGGCGGATGCAGCCTGAGGGGCGGGGAAGGATCGATTGCAGGGGTCCTGGTGGGGGCTACGCTGATGCAGGTTCTTCGGAACATGATCACGCTGGTGACGACGCGTAACAATGTGGAGTTCGCGATTATCGGTGCCGTGATTTTGGTTGGGGTGATCGCAGACGAAATCACCCGAAGGATCGCCGCCCGCCACAAGGCTGCGCAAGCCCTGCAGAACGCGCAAGGATAGGTCGTGGCGGATCGGGGCTGGGTGCCAAAAGGAGACTCACTTACAGGCATACCCGGCCGAAGAAAAATTCGCTTCGACACTCAGAGCGGCAACGCTCAGATCGGCACCGACGCGGTGCGACAACTGGCCCCAGCCCTCAGTTCGCAAGACCAAAGCCGGGGCCGGTCGCCTGCACTTAAAGAGAAGGCAAGCGCGATCGCGCGGCCGATCGCAGGACTAATTCAAAGCCTTCCCGGGAACCTTTCAGCGCCGCGCCAAATTTTTACTGTCTAGCCAGACGATAAACCGTGCTGCGCTTCTCGCCAGTCTTTGAAAACTGGCCCGCATGCTTCTTGAGGTAGCCTTGGACGGATACGTAGGTGTCCCCGAGTTCCTCGGCAATCCGCTTTGCACTAAGTCCTTGCGGGTGCTTCTGCAGCAGTGCGGCGATGCTTTCGCTCTTCTGGGCGTCCGTGAGCGAGCGTCTGCGCTGCGGTTTGCCCCCTTTGCCCGCTCCAGAGCGCTCGGCGGCGAAATCTACACCGAGAAGCACCGCCAACTCCGCCTCCAAACCCTTGATTTCTTTGAGAAGATCTCCGTGCCGTTGAAGCTTTTTATCTAATTCCGCCGCCTCTAGTTTTTGGAGAACTTCTTGAGCCTCTTTTCTTCTTTTCTCTGCAAGTTGTTGGTAATTCATAAAAATAATCTAGACCACTCTTAAAATAACGGCATCCGCCGCAATTGAAAGAGAAATTATGAAGGACTATTGGGGCAAGGATGATGCAGTTAAGACCTCAGTCCTCCTGTCCGGTCGAAATAATGCATAAAAACAGCAGAGTCAACTGAAGCATGCCCGGTTAATGAGTACATAGAAAAGCTTTTGTGCTCCTATTCTGGCATTTGCTCTTCATTCCCCTCAGCTGAACTCTGATGGTTCGAACTTTCCGGCTTCGATTCAAAAATATCCGCCACAATAAACAGGGGCCGCTCTTTCGATTGAAAATACGTCCTGCAAACGTATTCCCCCACAATAGACGTAGCGATTAAATTCGCGCTTCCCATCATGAAAGCCAGGGTCATGATCGAGCGCCAACCTGGGGTGTCTTGAACCCCGCCCCCGAGCCACCACGCGATGTAGGAGACGCTCAGGTAAAGGAAGCTCACCACAAAGACAACAATCCCAATCAGCAGGATCATGCGGATCGGAAGCTTTGAAAAGCCAAACAAGCCATCCAACGCGCCCTCAATCCGCTTGTTGAGCCGATACCGAGTCTCACCGGCGAAACGCTCGGGTCGACTATACGGAATACCAATCTGCCGGTACCCGACCCAACTTCGGAGCCCGCGAATCATCCGGTCATTTTCCTCCATGGAAGAAATGGCTTTGGCGACCCGTCGGCTCACCAGACCAAAGTCTCCGGCATCCTGCGGCATTGGACGCTCCGCGATCGCGTTAAAGATCCTGTAGAATGCTTTAAAGCAAAGACGCATCCACCAAACCTCCTTCCGGTTCTGACGAACTCCGTACACCACATCATAGCCCTCGCGGTATTTCTGAAGAAAAGCAGGAATCATTTCCGGAGGATCCTGCAAATCGGCGTCTAAACAAATCAACACCTCACCGGAGGCGTATTGGTAACCCGCGGTTAACGCATTCTGGTGTCCGAAATTACGCGATAAAGAAATTATCTTAACGCGAGTGCTCGCCGCCCATTCGGCGGTTTGAATGACCTTCACTGTACCATCAGTGCTTCCGTCATTGATGAAAACCACCTCGAACAACTCATCGGAAATTTCACCAATAATTTTCTGAAGCCTTGAACAAAGCGATGGGATATTTTCCTCTTCGTTCAGCACTGGAATGAGCAGAGAGATCAGCATAAATCAGCAATTAAAAAGGACCCGTTAAATCAGTTGCCGCCTGCACCAGCTAGAGGCCGTCTCTGCGCTTGTAAACCATGATCGGAACCCTCTCTGGGGTGGAATTGATATGTCCAATCAGTTGATAATCTCTTGCAACAATCTCTGAGATTTCTTTCTGCATGGAGTGCCGCGCGGTGATCCCACGCGGAGTCGCTGGATCTGGAAACCAAAACTCATCCGGCGCATCAACAAACAAGGCGGGTTTTGATTTTTGAAAATCTCGCAGGAAAAGTTCGAGCATCCGCGTTTTATAAGGCAAAAAAGCCTCGTCTGAAAAAAGAAGCGGAACGGTGTTTGCGAATCGGGTCGCCTGAGGGATCCCGGAAAAGACATGGAATTTCGGCGCGTAGCCCCACACTTGCATGCTCTGACCCGGGGCGACGAGCTTGCGGAGTGCTTCGCCAATGGGCTGTACCCCTGAACCCCAGTCTGCGATGAAGCGCTTTTGCGATTTAAACTCTCGGATCGCAGCCGGCACCTGAACGAGGGTCACCAAGGTAACAACGACCCCCGCTAACGCCCTGGATTGGGTCGTGGTAAACCCTCGGATGAAGATCGCAGAAGCAAATCCCGCAAGCACACATGGAAGAATCAAAAACTGTGTGTAATGGGGAAATAGGAATCCCGTCCGATATATGCTGTAAGCAAGGATCCATCCAAATCCAAACACAGAAACAGCCAACGCTTTAGAGCGCAAAGATCCGGCCAAAAATTTTGGCGCAGTATAAAGAAGCAGCACAAAAAAAACTCCGAAAACAACAATGAAGTGTGAGACGAACTCGGGAATGCTTTTTAAAAGCATCATGAAATTCCCGACATTCGGCCCCTCTGTCTGGGAGGTGCTGCTCTTGTAACTGAGCGCGGCACGGAGGTACAAATCCGTGAATTCGCTCCACGAGCCCGACACTGCAACTGGAGCCAAGATCAGAGCAGGCACGGTGATCCCACCGATGACGAGCCCAACCAAACCCCGCCGCGCTGCCAGCACGCCGCCCGCATTGACAACTTCTACAGCGGCCGCCACCGCCCACAAATAGACGGCAGCAGGCCCGGCTTGGATTTTGCAGAAAGGCAGGGAACCTGTCAGCACCCCGATGAGATATGCATTCAGCGCGGAGCTTTTCCTCGTCTCAACCGCGATCAAAAACACCGCCCAGGCCATGATTGCGCTGGGTAATTGTTCGCTGGAGTAGAAAAGATAATCCAAATTAAGACTCACCAGCAGCAGGGTTATCGTTGGAAACGAAAGAAGCAGCGCCATGCGGCGAGTGACCAGTTCACACAGCGTCGCAGTAATTCCAGCCATCATCGCGAACACGCACAGGAGACTCGTGATTCGAGCCGCAAAATAATTAAACTTCAGTCCGAGAACCGGAGCCCAGCAAACCGCCCAGGTATATAGCGGCCCGCCCGAGCCTCCATCGACAGATCGCCACGGAATTGGGTCAAGCTCGTAGCGCAGCGCTTGAGAGAGCACCTGGCTCTCATCTACGTTGATTTCTCCGTCGTACAGCAGGGGCCGAAGCCGCCAAGTCACTAGAGAAATTGCAAAGACGACAAAAAAAACTGCCAGATACCTCCACCACTTTTCGGAATTGAACTCAGCCTTGGTGACGGCCGGGAAAACAGCTCCAACAAAAAGGCCCAGCCACAAAATCACTCCGACTGTTAATCTGATATCCATTGGTTGATAAACAGAACACGTTTAACTATCTGACAGGTGATCCGCTCGAGTCTGTTTGACGCAAGCGCTACATAAATGGCCGAGCGTGAATTGCCCATCCAAATCTAAAGACCAACCGGCCCTTCCGCCCACCCGGAAACTCACGGCGTCTAGCTCAGCTAAAAACAGCAGAGAAAACTCGGCAGACTAGCAATTTTGCACCGACAGGTCAGAGGCCGGATTCAAAAGCCACCCTCGGGCCGGCGAATCGGAACGACAGCAAAAAACACACGAAACACACGGACCGGGACCTCCAGACGAAGCACGACGTCGACGCCGCAGCCATGGAACCCTCAGCCCACACGCCAGACTGCTTTTTTGGATTCTACACCCCTAAACTTCTCCATCCCAGCGAGAAACGAGCGCTCGCTCCAGATACGCCCGGTAGTCGCTCCGAGGCAAAGCCGCGATGAGCGCCTCAAACTGTTCACGGGCAATAAACCCTTTAGCGTAAGCAATTTCCTCCAAACAGGCGATTTTCAGCCCCTGCCTATGTTCAATCGCCGCGATGTAGTTGCTCGCCTCCATCAGGCTGACAGGCGTACCCGTGTCGAGCCAGGCCATCCCGCGGTTCAACTGGCGCACCTGTAATTTTCCCGCGCGCAAATACGTCAAATTCACATCCGTGATTTCCAGCTCCCCTCGAGCGGACGGCTTCAATTCCCGGCAAATTTTAATAACCTCAGAATCATAAACATACAATCCTGGAACTGCAAAATTACTTCGAGGCTTGGCCGGCTTTTCCTCCAGACTGATCGCGCAGCCCTCCTCATTGAACTCCACCACCCCGTACCTCTCCGGATCACCAACCGGATACGCAAAAACGCACGCGCCAGACTCGATCCGCAGCGCGTCGCGCAGAAAGTCTAGGTTGCCGTAAAAGATATTGTCCCCAAGGATCAACACCGAATGGCTGGCCCCTTTGAGAAAATCCGCCCCGATCAGGAATGCCTGGGCGATCCCCTCAGGTTTAGGCTGCTCCGCGTAAGAGATCCGCATCCCGATGCGCTGCCCGTCCCCCAGAAGATCGCGGAAGCGCGGAACATCATGCGGGGTGGAAATGATGAGAACATCCTGAATCCCCGCAAGCATGAGGGTGGACAGCGGATGATAGATCATCGGCTTGTCGTAAACAGGCAGCAACTGTTTGCAGACAATTCGCGAGAGCGGGTAAAGGCGGGTACCGGATCCCCCCGCGAGAATAATAGCCTTGTTCATACCCCACAATCGGCTGGGGAGCCGACGCGAGGCACGCAAATTTTCAAATGCGCCCAAAAATCAGCCGCAGCTCCGCTCAGAACACACCCATAGGAACCCTGAATTTGTACCATGCTAAGACGCCTGTATGGATGGGAAAAATCCCGAAGCACTCGAAATCCCACCTTCTCCGAGCTGGTTCTCAATCGCCACCCCGACCCCACCCGGCTCCGAGAACCTTCTCTCTTGTGGGGCAATCTGAACACGCTCAAGCTATCGGTGTGAAAACCCTGCCTCCGCACCGCCGATGGCTAGTACTTCCTCTGGGCCTCCTGGGCGGCACCGCCCTCGGGATGCTCCTTCCGACCGGCAAAGACGCCCCTGCGAGCGAAAGCAAAGCGGCTCACACCTCCCCTGAGGCGCGGGGCGTCGATGCCGAATCGCACTCAACCGCTCAGAAACGCTCCGGCGACGCGACGCGCTCCGGAGAACTGTTTCCCGGGTCGCGGAACTACGAAAGCCTCTCAAAACTCCCGCCCGAAAAACTCGTCGCTATTTTTGAGCGCCTCTCCAACCTCAAGAGTGATTCACGCAAGTACTCCCTCGCCTACAGGCTCGCGAGCCAGATGGAGGCGGGCCAGATTGAGTCCGCTCTCGAGGCGGCGCTCAAGGATCTGAGCGACGGCGACTACGTGACCACCCGCGCAATCGCAAGGCGCTGGGCGGAGATCGACCCGAAAGCTGCGGCTGCAAAAGCCATCGAATCCAAGCAAGTGCACTTGATCTGGCCGGTGTTGGAATCCTGGTCCCGGATGGACCCCGAGGCACCCCTTCAATGGGCATTGCGGCAGGATCCGGCCCATCAAGCGGACGCGCTCCGCCCTCTATTGACTGGCCGCCTGCTGGATGAAACCCAGCTCGAGAAACTGGTGGTTCAAGCCGCGGACTCAAGCAGCGAGGAAATGCGCCATCAGATTTTCCCCTACGCCACCGGCCGGCTCGCCGAAGTCAACCCGCGCGGCGCCCTGCACGTTGCCTCGCACATTGATGAAAATGCGACCCGCCAGAAGACTCTGTCGATGGTCATGTCAAAGGTCGCGCAACGTTCTCCGGAGGTTGGCCGCGCTTGGCTCGAAAGCCAACAAAACCTGCCGCCGCAAGAAAGAGCGGTTTACTTAAAAATGCTCGGCATGCCGATTCCAGCAAATCTGCTGCCGCCCCCGCAGCCACCGCCCCCTCCAAAGCAGCTCGAGAGCGATGGAGCAAATCCCGCCGTTAACCCGCAGGCAAGTCCGGCGGTGGCGCCTTGATGCGGCGCTTAAACTATTTGCGGCGACCAGGGCGTACCGTCATGTTTGGAGTCAAAACGGCGCTGTAAAAGACTCGGTGCGCCAACTACCCTGACCACTCCGATTGTGAAAGACCCGTATTTCAGCATTATCATTACAACGCACCTCAGGGCGTTTTTCTTACGGCGCTGCCTCAGTTCGCTACGTGCGAATACATTCGCGGATTATGAACTGATCGTGGTGTCAGACGCGCTGGATTCAGCTACTCTCCAAGTTGCGGGCGAACTGCTGAGTGAAAACGACACATTCCTCAAGCGGGTCGGCCGGTCCGGACCAGCGCTGAGCCGGAACCTTGGAATGCAATCAGCTCGCGGCCAATATATTCTCTTCTTAGACGACGATGACGCCTTTCTGCCGAATTACCTCGCGGACGCCTACACGGCGACAAAACAGGATCCGGGGTACGTGTTGTACACAAACCCGCGAATTGTGGAAGAGGACCGCACAAAGCCCGAAAACGCCCCGTTGCGCGTCACAGACCAATCCATGGCTGGGGTGGATTTTCAGACGATTTACGTCAAAAATTTTATCCAGAACCACACAGCCATTTTCCCGCATGCCACTCTCAAGGGCAAACTTCAGGACGCATGCCTTTCAAGCCTCGAAGATTGGGATTTCCTTCTCAACGTCGCGAGCGGAGCCGAGTTTAAGTACAAGGACCTGCGGGGACCGGTGACCTTCAAAGATTTTGTGAACCCCGGAACGCGCCGAGGGAACTCAGCAGATGCCTTGGGCGTCAGAGGCCTCTCGGACTACATGCATATCTACAAACGCTGGCCCGCGCCCAACGAAACATTGCGGCTGGAGCGCCAGCAATTCCTGACAAAAATCGGCTTCACCGCGCCACTGGAATGGCTGTGACGCCTCACCTTGGGGGAGGACCACACCACTAGCTATTCAAGTGCCGCCTCAGTGATTCCACCACCATAGACGAGTACTCCGACACGTCAGGAGCCCGTCTTCCAAGACGCTGCATTGCGTCGAAGCAACGCTCCACAACCTGAGTAGCCACGTCTCGAGAGGCGAAGCGGGTCTGTCGAGACAAGAACTCTGGCATTAGACCCGGGTCATCTCCGTCGAGCCACGCACCCATGTAGCGACGCTTCACCTCCAAGTCCTTTTCAAACTGCGTTTGAGCCTTCAAATGACTGACCTGCCCGGCGTGCCTTCGATAGTGTGTCAGCGCTTCGGGAATATTACCAAACTGAACACCCAACAAGCTCGCCCTGCACCACAACTCATAGTCTTCGCAAAAATCAAACCGCGTGTCATAAAGGCCCACCCGATCGAAGACCGTCCGACGACAGATCACCGATGGGTGCGCAAGGGTACATCTCTGAAGTAACGCGGTTCGAATACCGGCGTTGGTGAGAGGGTGCGCTAAAACAAACAAGTCTTTCCGCTCCCCCGCTTCCTCCGAAAAAACCTTCATATGCGTCCCGGAAACGCCTGTGCGGGGGTTGGACTGCATAAATTCCAGTTGCCGCTGAAGCCGATTCGGCTCCGCGAAATCATCCGCATCAAGACGCGCGATAAACTCGGAGTCAGAGGCGGTAATCCCGTCATTCAGCGATCT
>JACCED011197369.1_pt1 | contig 10502 bp, 11 predicted proteins | sample 7455021 | NCBI WGS metagenome assembly JACCED01 (sample SAMN15323456, study PRJNA562643) | freshwater metagenome | isolation source: river surface water | place: USA:Blue River Watershed | collected 2017-08-19 | reverse complement strand
CAAAAGGCTTATCAGGCCAACGCCAAAGTGATTTCAGTCATCGATGAGATGCTGCAGTCCCTCATCGCGATGGTTCGCTAACACGTTTTATTTTTCACATGCGAATTCCCAATCTCACAATGTCGGAAGCGGTGGTGAACCGACTCAATAAGCTCAACCGGAAGCAGAACGCATTGAACGAGCAGATCGCGACCGGCCAGCGGATCACGATGTCGAGTGAAGACCCTCAGGCTGCCTCACGGGTGATGCGGTTGCGTTCTGAAAAGATGGCGGCGCAGCAGTATGCAAAAAACGCGGACACGGCCCTTGGTTTCGCGCAAGCGTCTTATGCCGTGCTGGATCGTTTGCGCATGCTCTCGGATCGCGCGGGCGAACTCGCAGTGTCGTCCAATAGCGACACGGTTTCATTTGAGGAGCGGAAGGCTTACGCAGTCGAGTTGAACGAACTCATCAAGGATGCGGTGGAGGCGGGCAACACTAAGTTTCAAGGGGAGTATCTCCTCAATGGAACGGACACGGACAGTGCGAGCGATCCTTTCGCCCTCTACACGAATCCCGTGACGAATGTCCAAACCGCAGTGCGTGCCGCTGCGGTGGCCAACTCGGTGGCTACTTCTGCGAGCGGGATGACCCAGCTCACGATGGTGAGTACGGCTGGTTGGTTGCAGGGCATGCTCGTTTCCGGCACGGGGATCCCAGCCGGGACGCGGATTGTTTCAGTAGACAGCGCCACGCAGGTGACCCTTTCAAACTCTGTAACCGTGAGTGCAGGCGCATCTCTGGGTGCTGAGACAGGTACGGATGATGGAGCAGCGATCCAAATTTCGGACACGCTCGAAATTTCGCCGCGCTTGCGAGGCGTGGATAACATCGCGGTAAAAGATTTCATCAACAACATGATCGCATTGCGCGACGGTTTGACTTCGAACTCGACCTCGAGAATCACGGCGGCCCGGGCTTCGTTGATGGCCTCGGGAAATGGTTTGATTGAGATCCTCGCATCCAACTCCTCAATACAGGCGCGTTTGGAATCGGTAAAAGCTCAAAGCGCCTCGCGGTTCAATGACATGGAGGCCTTGATCTCCAGGGACGCGGATGTGGACCAGGCTCAGGCCATGGTGAACCTCACCAGGCAGCAGACGGCCTATCAGGCCGCGATGCAGGCCGGGGCGCAGGTGCTCAAAATGTCCCTTCTCGACTACATCTAAAGTTTATGCAGCACCTCAGAAGGGAAGGGTGAATATCCCCAACGCGCCATGAGGCGCTCCGAGGCCCTCAGGTTGTCCGAAGAAAGCCCGCTGACTTGCACGCTGCCAAGCCGCTCCAGCGGAATGAAAAACGCCCTCGAGAATTCTCTCGAGGGCGTTTCGTTTTTCCTGAATATATGACTTGGAGACCGAATCGGGGACTAAGCGGCGTTGAAACGGAACTTCGCCTTGGCGCGCTTCGCGTTTGCTTTCGCTTTCCGCTTCGTCTTTTGCGTTGGCGTTTCAAACGCACGCAGGCGACGCACTTCTTCCATGATTCCTTCGTTTTCCATTTTGGATTTAAGGCGTTTCAGGGCGCGGTCTATTGGTTCTCCTTTACGTACTTGTACTTCTGGCATTTAAGTTCTCCCTCCTTTCTATCGAGGTGTCGAAAATTGATGGGGCAGGGATGGTAGTATCGCGTTGATGGGCCGTCAACGATCGATTTTCCGGATGGCCCCAGCAGAAGCAACGTCGCTCTGTGTGAGTGGTTTTTGACCGGCTGTGTTTGTCTTAGGCCGTTGATTGATTGGTGCTTAAATTAAATGCGTAATGCGATTATTGCGCTTGCATGGCAAGTCTGGCGGTTGGAGTTGGAGTGTGGTTGACGCGGCTCCCATGCTGGGGGAATATAAGCAGAGCAACGTAGTGATGCGGGTTCGCTAAAAAATCATGCAAAAACTTGAATTTGCCGAAGCTGTTGATTTGGTGACCGCGAAATTTCGTCTTTTCGATAGGGACGCGTATTTCTTCCTGAAAGATGCCCTCGATTACACGGTTTCGCTTCACAAGAAGTCGAGGGCTTCGGGCGGATGCCATGTGAGCGGTCAGCAGTTACTCGAGGGTGTTCGGGAATTTGCGTTGAAGCAATTCGGACCGATGGTGATGACTGTGTTCGAATACTGGAACATCCGCGCCTGTGAGGATTTCGGCCGGATGGTTTTTCATCTCATTGAGGTCGGGGTATTTGGGAAGTCCGACAAAGATTCGATCGAGGATTTCAGGGGTGGCTATTCGTTCCATGAAGCGTTTGTCCGGCCGTTTTTACCGAATTTTGAGAAGCTCGCGCCGGGCAGGATTCGCCGCAGGGAACCATCGAGGGGCCGTGCTCAGAAATCCGCAAAGACATCGGCGGCAGAATAGTCGTTGCTGGGATGTTTGTCTTGGGCGCGGATGCGATGACGGTTGCAACGCCATGGCACTTTGGAACAGGATACAGAGTTCCATGAAAGTCCACCCATCCGCCTTGGCGCTTACCGCGCTGGCCTTCACCTCTTTTCTTGAGTCCGCTGAACCGGACCTGCGCGCGGATCCGCTGGGTGTGCAGTCTCAGCAGATTGAATCAGCCCAGTCTAATGGATTGGGCTCCATGGCTCGAAAGCGGACAATCACGGGAGAATTGACTTTGGTTGATGCGATAAATACCGCGCTTTCTCAAAACTTGGACGTCCTTAAAGGACTGCGGGAGATTGAGCGTGCTCAAGGTCGAGTCGTTCAGCTTAAGGCACTTGCACTCCCTCATATTTCAATGTCTGCATCTTTGGGGGATTCGCGGCAGAGAACGGATCCGAGCGGATTCCTGGCCGCCGGTGCCAATTTTGCGGGTGGTGGAGATGGGGCAACAACTCTTCAGTCTCGATCCTGGAATGTAAGTTTTGAGCTTCGCCAATCAATTTACTCCGGAGGCGAAATTCCTGCTCAGATCGAGGGAGCCAAGTTTTTGAAAGGGGCTGCCTACTACTCTTTCAGGAATGTGATCGATAAAGTCATCAGTGAGGTCCGCTCTCAGTTTTCGACTGTTTTGGTGAACGAGGCGCTCATCGAGGTCGCTCAGGAGTCTGTCGAGTTGGCATCCCAACAGCTGAAAGATGCTCAAAACCGCTTTAACGCGGGCACTGTACCGCGCTTCAACGTTTTGAGGGCAGAGGTGGAAGTTGCGAGCGTCAAGCCTCAGTTGATTCGTGCCAAAAACGACCATTTGATTGCGAAGCTACAACTTGCAAAACTCCTCGCATTAGACGCTCCCTCAGCGGGCAGTCCGACTTTCAAGTGTGTCGGCGATCTGAACATTGGAGAGCGTGACCTTGATCTGAGTAACTCAATCACTTTAGGGAAATCTCGGAGACCATCTTTGAAATCATTGCGGCAGCAGATGCTTGCGGGTGAGGAGGGGGTGAATGAGGCCTTGTCTGGATTTAAACCACGACTAAGCGCCGTAGCCAGAGGGGGATGGGCAGGCGCAGGGCGGCAGGAGTTTACTCAAAACATGGAGAGTTACTTCCTTGGCCTGCAAGGTAGCTGGGCAATTTTTGACAGCTTTGAGACGACTGCTCGTGTTGCCCAAGAGCGGGCCAAACTGCGAAGTCTGGTGCTTTCCTACGAGGATGAAGTGCGTCAGATCGAGTTGGAAATTCAACGTGCCTTTGCGAACCTGCAGCAGTACCGCGAAACAATCGAAAGCCAGCAGAAGAACGTGCAGCAGGCCCTTGAAGCGCTTCGCCTCGCGCAGGAACGGCTGTCGGCGGGGGCGGGCACGCAGCTCGAAGTTCTCGATGCCCGGGTTGCACTCACTCGAGCGCGAACGACAGAGCTGCAGGCGAGGGGCGATTATGTCCGCTCGCTCGCGGAATTCGACCGGGCGACGGCAACCGAGACCGTGTATCAGGAGGAATTCAACGATCCTCTCGCCAAGCTTGAGAACAAGGTTCTGAAGCGCGATTATTCTTTCTTGTTCCGTCCTTGAGCTCTTCGGGTTTGTGGCTTGAAGCGGGCACGGCGACCCCTGCGGTCGTTTGCAGGAAGCTTGCGGAGATTGGATTTCGCAACCACGCGTTCGTCGTGCGGCAGCCGGCGGTAGACGTTCGGGTGGAGCGCGAAGAGGCCCTCGCGAGGCTGGCTCCTTGCCATGGCCGGTTGCAATCTGAGTTGGGCATGGCCGCGCGCAATACCCATTTTGCGCAGCAGGTTCACGGTGATGTAGTGGCCGTGGTTGCCAGGGGCCGGCACGAGACCGCCTCGCGGGTGATTCACGCGGGTGCGGACGCGTTAATTACCAACGACGAAAATGTGTGCCTGGGAATCTACACCGCGGACTGCTGCGCGGCTTTCATCGTGGATCCTAGGAGCCGCGCGGTAGGGCTTGTGCACTCGGGCGCCAAGGGCACGGCCCTGAGAATTGTCTCAAAGGCTCTTGAAGCGATGCACCGCCACTTTGGATGCGAGGTTTCGCAGCTTGTCGTGGCGCTGAGTCCGTGCATTCGTCCACCGCTTTATGAGGTCGATTTCGCTCGGTGCATTGTCAACGAGTGCAGGGAGGCTGGGGTGGCCCAAGTTTGGGATGGAGGCGAATGTACCGGAAGCGACACGGCGCTCTACTACTCCTACCGGATGGAGAAAGGGCTCACCGGTCGGATGCTGGCCCTGCTCGGAAGCTGAGAATCAGGGGGCGCAGGGTGATCCTAAGTTGAACCTAAGGATTATCTGTCGGACCGAAAATCTTCTCCACGGTTTGGGCGGCCTTTTCTCGGTGGATGGGTTTGACGTGCATCGTCACGGCGCTCACGGCTGCGAGAATCGCTGCGAAGTCGTCCGTGTAACCCACGACCGGAAAGAAGTCCGGAATCAGATCGAGAGGGGAGATAAAGTATGCCAGCGCCGAAATGATGGCTGCCTTCGCCCATGCCGGGGTCTCGGAATCCTTCAAGGTGTGGAACAGCACCAAGGCGTATTCAATCAGCGATCTGCCGGCGACTCCGGCGAAACGCTTGATCTTATCCCAAAAGGCGGAGTCATTAAACTTGGGTGACATAACAGATGCGGCGACTGTAAACTAAACCCAGTGAACAATCAATGCCGGTGTCCGTAACCCAAATGCGCCATCGATCCAGGCGTTTTCCGGCGTCTGATCGTTTCCCCGACCCAGCGCGCGGGGCTACAGCATCTGCTCCACAAATGCGCGCCCTTCAAAGAAAGCGAAGTCATCAACTCCTTCGCCCGTGCCAATGAATCGCGCGGGAATCCCCAGCTCATTTTGGATGGAGATCACGCAACCGCCCTTTCCCGATCCGTCCAGCTTTGTGACAATCACGCCTGAAAGCCCTGTTGCCGCTTTGAATTCACGCGCCTGAACCAGCGCGTTGCTGCCTGTCGTCGCATCCACAACAAGCAAAGTCTCATGCGGCGCGGTGTCGTCCGATTTTGAGATCGCCCGCCGCACCTTGGAAAGTTCTTGCATGAGGTTGTATTTGTTGTGGAGCCTGCCCGCAGTGTCGCAGATCAGAAACTCAACGTCACGCGCGACAGCGGCCTTGTAAGCGTCATGGCAGACGGCCGCAGGATCGGAATTGTAGGGTCCCTTGATCAAATCACAACCGATGCGCGTAGCCCACTCTTCGAGCTGCTCGATCGCAGCCGCCCGGAAAGTGTCCGCTGCGGCGAGTAGTACTGAATGACCTTTCTTTTTGAGAAGATGCGCGAGCTTCGCAGTGGAGGTTGTTTTGCCGGTTCCGTTGACGCCCACAATGAGAATCACTTTCGGAGCTGCGGGGAGCGGTCGTAGCATTGGTGTATCACGCGGCATGACCTTGAGAATCTCTTCTCTCGCGACTTCCACCACTCCCTCCGCGGTTAATTTCTGCGGGCTTTCCTGCAGTTTTTTGAGGATCTGCATCGTCATCGGTACTCCCAAATCCGAACGGATGAGCGTTTCCTCCAAATCATCCCAATCGACGGGCTTACCGGTGAATTTTTGGAGAATTGTTTTGAAAAAGCCTAGGGCCATTGCGGATTTGGAAAGAGGGTGGAGGTTGGGGTTCTCCGGGCAGAACGTGTGGAGCGCACACGGTTTGTGGTGGAGCGGATTAACCTGGCAACACTGGCGGATTATTTGCCGATTTGGAGTCCTCCATTACCGCTGGGGTACGTCTGGGCACTTCCTTTCGAATCCGGTCCAGCAAGCCATTCACGAAACGGCCTGATTCTTCGGACCCAAAACGTTTGGCGATTTCAATCGCCTCGTTGATGGCGACCGCAGGGGGGGCTTCCGTGGAAAAAACAAGCTCGTAGACCGAAAGCCTGAGGATGCTTCGGTCCACCGCCGCGAGGCGTTGGAGTTGGTAGTTTTGAGCGAAACGCACAATCAATTCGTCGATAGCCGTCTGGTTCAGGCACACCCCACTCACGAGGCTTTCGGCAAACGCTCGGGCTTTTGGCGCGATGGGTGGAGGCTGGGGGCTTTCAGACTCTGCGCTTGTGGCGCGCAGTCTCCAGAAATCGCCATCCGGCGTTGCGTTTTCGAAGCCCTGATGGTCGAGCTGAAACAAGTACTGCACGGCTGCCTCCCTGCCGTCCCTGCGGAGGCCGCTCTTGGATCCGGCCGACTTAAACTCCTTTTGATTTGATGCCGCCATGTGAGGATTCACTTCGTCTGTAGCGCGCCCGTGGAGCCCGTCCGGATGGCGTTTACGGTGCGGAGAATTCTGACCCCCGCACGCGCGGCTTCGATGCCACGGTTGATCTCGGTTCCCAAACAACGCGCCTCCGCCTGAGTCGCATCCTTGACCAGCAGCACCTCGTGCAGAACCGGGATTCGGTGTGTGATCGAGGATTGCAGCAATTGTTGGGTGATCGCCTGGGCCACCAGCGTCGCATGGGCTGTCGAACCGTCGAGAAGCACTCCGAACGCCGCCACGCATTCAAACTGTCCACTCGCGGCCATCAGGTCCGCTGCCAGAGGCAGTTCAAAAGAACCGGGCACCCAGTGCACGGTCACCGACGCGCGAGGGCTGATGGCGCTTAATTCATTTTGAAAGTGGCCGACGAGTCCTTCGACCCACACTTGGTTGTACAGGCTGGCGGCTACTCCAATTTTCCATGGAGTGGCACAACCTTCGGGGCGTTCTGGCATCAGACTGGACATAATAAAAGAGCGATTCGAGAGGATCCCTCCCGTCGGAACACTTTAAAGGTAGGGTGGCAACATTCGCAAACTCCAAATGTGACTGCCATTTTTCCCGAAGCTGCTAACTGTTTCGTTCATGAAGCTCGCAGCGAAAGTTCCGTTGAATTCTCTAAACTGGAGTTTTGCGCGTTTGGTTTTTTGTCAAATTACTTTTTTTTGCGCATTCCTGGAGTGCGCGGTTTTGACGGTGCGAGCTGACGAAGAACCTCGATTGCCACCTGCTGATTTTAAATTGATCTTGGACGAATCGTTCGATGCAGCGCGCCTCAATTCAGAGTTGTGGGAGACTAAGTTGAAGGTGCTGGGTAGGGAGGGGGACCGGTACCACAACCACTCGTACCTCAACTACCTTGTTGATGAAGACGTCCTGCTTGAGGCGGGAACGCTGCGTTTGCGGGCTGCGCGCGGCAAGGTGCACGGTGATGATCCCCCCGGAGTTTATGAATACAGCGCGGGGATGGTGTCATCGCACGATCGATTTTCCTTCACGTACGGTTATATTGAAATGCGGGCAAAGTTCCCCGGTGGAAAGGGGGCGTGGCCGTGCTTTTGGCTGATGCCGCAGAGCCATCAGTGGCCGCCTGAGTTCGATATTGCAGAATACTACGCCGGACGAAAGCTGATGCATCTCGGGTTGTGCCATGGAAATTTTCCAGATGTGCAATGGGCGAGCGGGGGCAATCTGGATGTGGATTTCGAAGGAGCGTGGAATACATTCGGGCTGCTGTGGCTTCCTAACAAGGCACAATGGATCCAAAACGGCGTGGTGAAACACGAAACCGAAGGGCAGCATGTTCCGAACATCCCTATGTACGTGATTCTGAGCAACGGCGTCAGCAGCAGATTCGGTCCATCGGGTGCACCGAACGCGGAAACGGTTTTTCCGAATTTTTTTGAAATAGACTACCTGCGTGTTTGGATCTCACCCGTGGGTTCTGCGACGGCAAACCCGCGCATCGGATCTGCGCTTGCAGATCAAAAGACACCGTAGCCTTCAGAAGCCGGAGTCTTTGAAGGCCGTTCCGGAGTCGCTCTGTGCCGATCATCGAGCGAACCTTCCTGGGTATCTATCGCTTGCCAATGAGTTGGATTAGGTCAGAGAGAATGTGAAGGGATTCCTCCTTGACCGGGTCTTGGTTGATCGGTGCGGACTTGAAGATCGACTCGTCTTTGGTCTCGTCTTCGGTGGGAGCTTTCTTTTCTTCGATAGTCTCGGATCCCTCGGCCGATTCCTTTTTCGGCTTACGCTTTGGCTCGATGAACGTGATGGATTGCAGCGGGCCATTTTTTGCATTGTCCAGACTGACGCGGAAGGCCTTCGGACTGTCCTGCTTTCTGAGGGCGTCGCGCTTGGCGTCTCGCTCTTCATTGCGGGCTTTGTCCCGATCCAGCTCTTCTTTGCGTATCTTCTCGCTGGTCGAGATTTTGTTATTTGCCACATACTTGCGAATCCGCTCTAAATCCTCGCGCACAAAGCCGAATTCCGGATTTTGTACGACACGCGAGGATGATCTAGTTTTGAGTTCATCCAAGGGCAGAGCCGTTTTCCAGCGTTCGTAGTTCAGCGCGGGAATGGTGTCGTATGGCAGAGGATCTTTCAGTGCCGCCTCCCCGATTTCGTCTTGGTCTGACATGGAAGGCAGCACAATGTCGCTTTCGACGCCGCGCAGTTGTGTGGAACCTCCGGCGATCCGGTAGAACTTCTGAATGGTAAACTTGATGGACCCAGCCTTTGCCGCGTTGGTAAGCGTGGGAATGGCCCGTGCAAGCTCTACCATCTGTTGGACCGTTCCCTTGCCATAGGTCTTGCTGTCACCGACGATGACCGCGCGGCCGTAATCCTGCATCGCAGCGGCGAAGATTTCGCTCGCGGATGCGCTCAAACGATTCACCAAAACAACCATCGGTCCGTCGTATGCAATCGTTGGGTCCGTGTCGCGCGAGACCGCGATCTCACCGTTCCAGCTCTTGGTTTGCACGACGGGGCCTTCGGAGAAAAACAGACCTGAAAGATTAATCGCCTCTTCGAGTGATCCACCGGAATCCCTCCTGAAGTCCATGATGAGTCCATCGATTCCCTCTTGTTTCAGTCGGTTCAGCAGCAGTAGCGCGTCCCGTGTGGTGCTCTTCGCGTCCGGGTCGTTGCTTTTGGTGAAGTCTCGGTAGAAGGATGGCAGTTCGATGAGGCCGATCCTATGCGATTGGCCGTTTGGCTGGGTCCATTCGATGAGCTCGGCGTGCGCTTCCCCGTCCTTTAATTTAATCTCGTCTCGTTTCAACTCGATGGTGACACGCTCCGAAACATTGGTCGCGCTCACCGGAATGATCTGGAGGCGCACAATCGTGTCTTTCTCGCCGCGAATCATATTCACAACCTTGTCGAGTCGCATGTCCACGCAGTCGACAAAATCGGCGTCGGCCTGTGCTACGGCGACGATACGGTCGCCCGCCTTGATAGCTTCGCTTCGGCTGGCAGGCCCGCCAGGCACCACCTGGTCTACTTTCACGTAGCCATCTTCAGTCCTGAGTCTGGCGCCGATGCCAAACAACGAAAGGCGCATGCTGATGTTAAACTGCTCCTGATCGTCTTTCGCCAGGTACTCAGAGTGCGGGTCGTAAGATTTCGCGAGCGATGTGAGGAATGTCTTGTGCACATCCTTCGGAGTTCGCTCACGAATGTCGCGGATGAATTCATTGTATCGTTTTTTGATTGCCGCAACTGGGTCAGCTTTTTTGCTGTTGAGTCGTTCTTGAATGAGTTCCGATGCAATCCGGTCGCGCCAGATGCGGTCGGAGTCCTCGAGCGAGGCAGGCCATGGAGCTTTTTGGCGATTGATCTCAACAGAGTGTTCAAGGTCCAGCGCCACTTCGGTTGAAAGAAGTTCCAGCGCGTATTTGACTCGTTCCTCAGCGCGTTGTTTGAAGATGTCGTGGATCTCTGAAGCAGCGGCGGTTCTCCCGAAGATGAGTTCATCATCAAGGCTGTTGCTCCAGCGTGTGGTGAATCCGTTGACATCCTCTTGCGTAAAAAAGAGATGGTTGTAGTCAAGATCATCCAGAAAGTTTTGCAGCAGTTTTTCGGAAAGCGCGTTATCAACGCGTTTTTTTGAGTAATGCGCCTGCTCGAGAATGCTCACGACGGCGATTGCAACTTGTGCGGGATCCGGTTCTGAAGTGGGGGCTGCGTATCCAAAGGAAAGCAACAGCACCAAAGCAGCATGGGTGAGGAGGCGAGGAAATTTCATGCTAGGTGGTTAGTGACTGAATTAGGTTTTTCTCAAACGCTGGATTGGATT
>JACCED011069089.1_pt1 | contig 10502 bp, 11 predicted proteins | sample 7455021 | NCBI WGS metagenome assembly JACCED01 (sample SAMN15323456, study PRJNA562643) | freshwater metagenome | isolation source: river surface water | place: USA:Blue River Watershed | collected 2017-08-19 | reverse complement strand
GGGCCGATTGTATTCGTGGCGAGGTGAGTTTCAAATTGCTCTAGTGATGTTTCAGAGACTGAAGCCATCTCACAGATTCCTGCATTATTCACTACCAAATCAAAATGAGGAGTAAACTCTCGAACAGTTTCAAAAAATTCTTCTACTGATTCTTCAGAGGTGATATCAAGTTCTACATCGTAAAAATTTTCATGCTCAAAATCCGTACCAGAACGTGATCCACCAAAAACAGTGTAACCCGACTCAATCAGATAACGACTAATTTCTAAACCAAGACCAGAGGAGGATCCAGTGACAAGCGCACACTTTTCCATGAATCCTCCCCTTTGAAAAATTACTTAGCAATACCAACAGCACGAGTCTCACGAATCACAGAAACTTTAATTGTTCCAGGATAAGACATCTCTTGTTCAATTTTGCGAGCAATGTCGCGAGAGAGCATAATAGTTTGCTCATCAGATACTTTTTCATTCTCAACTAAAACGCGAACCTCACGTCCAGCAGAAATCGCGTATGAACGGTGAACACCTTCAAAGCTATTCACAATTTTTTCAATATCAGAAAGTCGAGAAACATAAGACTCTTTTAAAGCCTTTCTTGCTCCAGGACGAGCTCCTGAGAGAGCATCTCCGGCAGCAACAAGGTGAGCAAGGACAGATTCAGGCTTTTCATCATCATGGTGAGCACGAATCGCATGGACGATGTCTGGAGACTCCCCATATTTTTTAGCGAAATCAGCACCAATCACAGCGTGCGATCCTTCAGCTGAAGCATCTAAAACCTTACCAATATCATGCATAAGACCTGCGCGACGGGCCTGCTTCACGTTAAGACCAAGTTCTGCTGCCATATTACCAGCAAGGAAAGCTGTTTCTAAAGCATGTTGATATTGGTTTTGTGTATATGAAGTTCTCCAGTTCAGAGCACCGATGAGTTTAAGGATCTCAGGGTGAATACCATGAACCCCAATTTCCATTTGAGCTTTCTCACCTAACTCACGCAGGCGAGATTCAAATTCATGCTTACACTTTTCATAAAACTCTTCAATCTTAGCAGGATGGATACGTCCATCAGCGATAAGACGCTCAATCGTCATACGTGAGATTTCTTTACGAACAACGTTGAATGAAGAAATTGTTACAATTCCTGGAGTATCGTCAATAATCAGATCAACACCACAAATCTGCTCAAACGCACGAATGTTTCGACCTTCACGCCCAATGAGTCGCCCTTTAACACCATCGTCAGCAATTTCTACTGACGAGATGGTTTGCTCGGCAACGTACTCCCCAGCAAATCTCTGGATAGCAATACCTACAATTCTTTTGGCACGTTTTTCAGATTCTTCATTGGCCTCTTCTTCAACTCTCTTCACTCTCTTTGCTGCATCGACTTTAGCTTCTTGCTCAATGGCTTCAATAAGCTCTGCTTTGGCCTGCTCTTTAGTCAGCCCTGCAACTTGAGTGAGCTTATTAGCAAGCTCATCTTGAATTTCAGTATTCTTTTTAAGTTCAGCATCAAGCTTTTGAGATTTTGCTTCAAGATCTGTTTCTTTAGTCTTAATGCGATCTTGATCTTTTTGAATCTGTTCTGTCTTCTGCTCTAAAGCGACTTCTTTCTTAGTTAAACCTCTCTCAAAATCAGTGAGATGTTTTTTCTTTTTCTCCATTTCATTTTCAAGCTGATTACGCTCTTCACGAACAATATTTTTAGCATCGTTCTGAGCTTTTTTACGTAAGTCCTCAGCTTCAGCTTGAGCTTTTTTCAAAATATCCTGAGCTTCACCTTCTTTCGATTTTTGAGCGGCAGAATTTTTAATAGTCAGCAATACAAAAGCAATCACTGCCCCTGCCACTGCTCCAACAATTGCCATCATAACTGGATCCATTATTTATCCCCTTAAAACTTAATTTGCTGAGAAACATCCCAACAAAATTTTTCTGTTATTATAAAGTCCATGTGGCAGTCGTGACTTTCCACAGGAATTTTTTCTTTAATCTGCTCACTCCAGGCCAGTCCAATTCTTAAAGCTTCTGAGGTGCTAAGATATCGATCATAGTACCCCTTTCCTCTTCCCAGTCTTGCACCAGTCCAATCAAAGCCCACTCCAGGGATCAAAATCCAATCTGGAACAACCTTGTGATATGGGCGATCTAACCACACCCCACCTCTTGGCATTCCATCCGGTATAGCAAAGAGCATCTGGGTTCCTTCGAGTACCGGAAAACTCAAAGCCACTGGAATCTCTTGCAAAAGCATTTGATACACGAGAGCAATCTCTGCTTTCAGTGGCAAGTAAGCGGAGCCAATTTGACTAGTGAGATCAGGGTTGAGTTTGAGAAACTTGATGATTTGGTTCGTGAGCGCAAGGCTTAAACTTTGAATTTGATCTTCATTCAGGAGATTAAGTTGCTGAAGCAACTGATTCCTGAGAACTTCTTTACTCACGTTTAGTTCACTTCACTATTTAATGCCTGCAAAGCCGTTTCCAAAGAGCCCTCTAATTTTAAAAGGCTTTCTTTAAACTCATCTTCAAGTTGCAATTTTTCAGTGGCCAATTTGAGGGCCACCAAAACAGCAAGATCAGTATCTCGAAGCATCGGACGACTTGTTTTCAATTCTTGAATTTCAGAATTAACTAAGTCGATCACGGTCTTAGCATGACGGTTATCAGTTTGATCCGGCCTTAGCCGCACCTTACAACCTAATACATTGTACTCAATTTCCTGACTCATTTTAGTCATAGAAATAAGGTAGGTGATGACCCCATAAAAGTCAATGAATGAGAGGGAATTTCTATTGTCTTTTCGAGAACTTAAGGAGTCTCTAGACCGACTAATGTTTTCAGATAAAGCTCGAGATCAAAAAGCGCCAAATCCTCAACTGACTCCCCAACACCAATATAGGTAATAGGAACCTTTAAATGATCAACAATTCCAACAGCACTTCCCGCTTTTGCGGATCCATCACATTTCGTAAATATAATTCCAGTCAGTTGAAGCGCCTTGTTAAATTCTTGGGCCTGTTTCAGTGCATTTTGTCCGGTAATCGCATCCAAGACCAATAGGACTTCATGAGGTGCGCTTTCATTAATTTTACTCATGACACGTTTTGTTTTCGCCAACTCATCCATTAAATTTTGATTTGTATGAAGTCTTCCGGCCGTATCAATCAAGCAATAATCATAACCCTCTGCAAAAGCTTTGGCGACTGTGTCATAAGCTACACCACTCGGATCGGCCCCATCTTTTGCTCTGACCATATCCACTCCGGCACGATCACACCAAACTTGCAGCTGATCAACGGCTGCGGCCCTGAAAGTGTCGCAAGCGCCAACAATAACTCTCGCCCCTTGAGACTTTAATTTTGTTGCAAGCTTTCCAATCGTTGTTGTCTTTCCGGCCCCATTTACACCCACAATCATAAAGACCTTAGTCTGTTTTTGATTCTGGTCATAATTAAAAACTTGAGGATGAATAGATTGTTGAATTGAGTCCATTTTATTTTTCATAAAACTAAAGACTAGTTTCTGAATCTCTTCCGGAGATTTACCTTTTCCTTCTTGTTCTAGTTTTCCTAGAAGCTCTTGAACTAAACCTGTTGGAATATCCGCAGTGTAAAGAATCTCCTCAATTTCATCGAGTGAAGGAGTGGCAGAGCTAAAAAGCTGACCAATCTTTCCCCATACTTCAGAACGAGATTTTTCAAGACCTTTGGTAAGACGCTCAGACCAAGAGACTTTTGGAACGATAACTTCAGGGACAGGAATTTCTTCTTTTTTAGTTTCTAAAGTTGGTGGAACAATTGGTGTTTTTTTTCTGAATACAAAAAATATAACAAGAGCAATTGCCAGTAATCCAATGATGAGTAATAAAATATTTTCCATAAATTCCCCTGAGTGAGGCTAGAAGTATGGACTAACTGACTTGTTAAAGTAAAGCTTCAAGAAGTTCCAAATCATCTGGGCCGTTGCTCCCCACAAAAGATGGTCTTTAACATTTTGCTCCAAACTTACAGAGTGACAGCTTTTTAAAGTATGAAACATCACAGCACTTTTTGAGTAACCATGGCGCCAAGCGAACTGCCAAGCTTCTTCGGTCATGAGTTCTTTCCAAGGATAGGCCAGACTCAAATCCCACTCTCCATTACTTTTTATCTGACCTAAAAATTCATCCGTTGGAATTCGTAATTTTGCAAGAACAGGGATGATAGGTTGCATCCTCGCTGTCATAACTCCAGGGAGGAACCCCAAACATTCAATCGTGTCTTCTGAAAGTTGAGTTTCTTCTCGATATTCTCTTGAAGCCACTTCAAAGGGATGAACTTCATCTTTTTGTTTATGACCACCAAAGAATGCAATTTGCCCACTATGAGTAGGCATTGATTGAGAGCGCTTAATAAAAAAGACATAATCTTCGTTACATAAAAATAGCACAGCACCTTTCCACTCAGAGGAGTCGGGAGTATGCTGGAGCAAAATATTTTTTATACGGTGAAAATCCATGCGCCTTCGCTATCAGTTTGAACTCCTCCAGCTTATTCGAAACTTCTTTACCCAACAAGGGTTTTTGGATGTCCTCACTCCCCCCGCTGTAGAAAACCCAGGGATGGAAGTCCATATTCATCCTTTTCAACTTTTCTCAGTTAATAAAGGGAAACAATCACCTTTTTTCTTGCACACCTCTCCAGAGTTTTGCCTGAAGCAACTTTTATCTGATCCCTCTGAAGATTTAGAGAATATTTTTAGTCTTAGCTATTGCTTTCGTGATGAACCAAATTCTCCCATCCATCGCTCACAATTTATTATGCTAGAGTGGTACCGAAAAAATGCCCGCTATGAAAAAATTATGGATGATGTTGAAAGCCTCATCACCTACTGTCTAAAATCCACACTGCCTGTGAGAATAAATCTGATTGATCAATCTATGACTCGCAAAACGATGCAGGATTTATTTTATGAATTTCTTGGCATCGATATTTTAAATTATCTTGGTAAGAATGAAATTAAATCACTTTTAAAAAACTATCCAGATGTTCCTGTTCCATCAGTTGATTGTGATTGGGATGATTACTTTTTTCTTCTTTACCTTAATAAAATTGAACCCCAACTAAAAAAATATCCTCTTCTCCTCATCTATGAATTTCCCGCCCCTTTAAGTGCACTTTCAACTTTAAAGAAAACTGACACCAGAGTTTGTGAACGCTTTGAGGTCTACATAAATGGAGTTGAGCTTTGTAACTGCTTCAATGAATTAACCGACCTCAATGAGCAAAAGAAAAGATTTAAAGACCAAGCAGCGGCGAAGAAGAGAATTTATGGCTATGAACTTCCTGAACCTCAGGAATTTTATAATAGCCTAAATAAGGGTTTACCTCCAAGTGCAGGCGTGGCACTCGGAGTGGAAAGACTACTTTCATCTTTGTTTGAAATTGAAAATCCTTTTTATTACTAATGAATTAAAAAGATTGGCCCACGATTTCTCTAATACTATCAGCAATTTTTTCCATCAATTGATGAATATGCAAACCATCAACGAATCCATGATGAACCTGAATTGAAAAAGGTAATTTTAATTGAGTAAGACTAAGAACATTAAATTTCCCCCAAGCAATTGATGGAACATCTGATGATTTAAATCGATGAATTGGATGTTGAATTGATGTAAAGTTAAACCAAGGTAGGGATGTAATAAAAACATAATTTTTTTTATCGTTCTTTAATTCTGTATTTAATAACGATGTCGATTTTGAAGAAATTTCCTTGGCCGCCAAACTCCCTCTAATAAAATCTTCTAAATTCTCAGTATATTGAAAACAAGTGTAATTAAACAATTGATCTTGATTAAGAACCGTATAGGAACCATGAAGGATTTCATTCTTAATAACTTCGCCATCAACAATTCGGTATTTAAAATGATCCAGTTCATTCAATGATTTCATTAAATGAAAAAGGAAAAAATGAAATACGGGAATACCTGCTTGCTTACAGTATGGTAAAAAATTTGGAACTTCCAACTCTACAGTAAGATTGAGAATAGGACTTTCAAATGTTTCAAAAAAATCAAATCGATCTCTTCTTAATTCAAAGTCTTTCATTTTTTCACTCAAGCAATTGAAGGCCATTCATTACAGTATGAAGCTTGATTATAAATTCAGATTTTATGTGCTGAATCGGCATGTTTTTTGCCCACTGAAGGTGATACTCAAATCGTTGATCTTGTCGCAAAGGAGTTTTAAGAAGAGGGCCATAATCTTTTGCAAGCTCAAAAGAAAAAATAGCATACCACTGATAGAGATCATCTAAGTTTTTAACTTCATAATGTTCTAGAAGATCTAGTGATTTTTCAGTCATTATTCTTTTTATTGAATATAAGTTGAGAGAAGAAATAGATTCTTTTTTAAAAGTTTGATTAAGAAACCTTTGGCTAAATTTCAGAGTAAAATCGAGTAAACGTTCAGTCGATTTTTCTTCTTTATTTTCTAAACTCGCATAAACCTCATCTAAAACCAAGGCTTGGTAAACTCCTTCGCGAGAGCCTCCTTGATCTAAGGTATTGAGCCAGCTCGCAAGATCATCCTCACTTGCATCCATTTTTCTCGTGACAAAAATAATTTCCTGTAAAAACTTGAGATTATACTGACGCTTTCTCTCATCAGGAAGCCGATCATACTCAGTGGGATCTTTATGAAGTTTTGTATAACTCTCCACATCCGTTGCTTTCTTCAATTCTTTTGGAATTGCAGGGAGTTTTAATTCTCTTTCAGGCGGGGCCGGGATTGGGCCAAAAAATTGAACTCCCCACTTTTCACCGATCAGAGAACTAACGAGCTCCCTCCCTTTTGTTTTCCAGGTTGGTTCAAGTTGAACCTGAGCAAAAGCATTAAAACTCAATAAAAAACTGAGTATAATAATTTGTTTTTTCAAATTAACTCCCTTAAATATCAAGATTTTATTCCATCCCAAGAAGGTGACTACTGGGCCAATATTGCCTCGATTTCTTTCGGGCCCAGAAGGATTTAAAATGAGAAAGTGAGGTGAGCTATGTTTTCTCGTTTTTTCTCCCGTAAAAATAAAACTCCAGATGAAGTCATTGTGCAAGCAGTGGTGACTCAAACAGCGGCCCTCATTCATAACCTTAACGATCAAATGGATCTACGCTTTAAAGAACTTTCTGCTCAGGTTAAAGAAATTGAACTTGGGTTGGCCCAAATGGAAACAAAACTTCTCACTAAAGATTTAAAAGATAAGCAGGCCTATGGTCTTCTTCACTATAAGCTCCATGAGGCCAAGAATAATAAACTTCAAGATGAAATTCAGGAACTAGAGTCTAAATTAACGACGATCAAATTAAGCACTAAAGATCAGTAGAACTTAGATCTCAATTTCAAGTCCGTCATACGCAAAACACCAATCAAAATCATGGTCAGTCGAGGGCTTTTGCATTTTGTAGTACTCTTTATTATTTCGAACTAATTTAAGAATCTGCTCATCACTTGCCATGGGATCATGGTGAGTGAAAACAACTTTTTTAATTTTTTCTCTGAAGGCAATGTCCATTCCAATAAATGAGGAGCTATGGCCCCAATCAATTTTCTTCAGGAGATCATCAAATCCATACTGAGCATCAAAATACATCAGGTCTATATCTTGATAAAGAGGAAGATCCTCACCTAGATCCTTACGACTCACTCTCTTGGCTTCATTATCTACAACATGGGCGTAGTTTTTACCTTCACAACTGATTTTGGCTCCCCAACAATCATCGGGGTGATCAAGTTTATATGGGGTAACTTCAAAACCTTGAATAAGTGTGCTTTCTCTCTCTGGCAATTGATGAAAATGAATTTTTGAAGCGAGAGCTGAAAAGGGAACAGGAAAATAGGGCTTAGTGAAGGCGAGTTTAATCACTTCTTCAAGCTTTGGATCAACACTATAAAAATGGATTTGATTTCCAGGAATAAAGATTGGAACAAAAAATGGAATCCCCATCACATGATCCCAATGGAAATGAGTCATGTAAATATGAACCTCTCCCTGACCTTTGCCACAGGGGCCGGCCATTAGCTCATTACCTTTGAGTCTTAAACCAGATCCCCCATCAATGATTAGAGATCCATCTTTTGAAATCAGCTCAACACAAGTCGTATTACCGCCAAAAGTTTTACCCTTGGAAATTTTCTCGTGTTCTATAAAAGCTTTGGTGTCTTGAGAAACGTAAAAAGGTGAACGACAAAAATCGTTCAAGTACTTTTCAACTTTAGCTTCAAGCTCTAGTGGAGTAAAAGGGGCAGGTATAGAACCTCGAGATCCCCAAACTTTTAATTTCATCCAAATATTATAAATCTGGAAAAAATAAAAATCTAGGTGATGATTCTGCCTACAAGGTCATAATCAAGAACATCAGTGATTTCTACCTTAACAATTTCACCGGCTTTCGCCATTCCATCGTTAATGATCACTTTGCCATCAATATCTGGCGCCTGGCCAGCATGACGTCCCTGAAGAAGAAGCTCTGTCTCTTCATGAGCACCTTCGACCAGAACCTCAATGACCTTACCTAGGTATTCTTGATTAAGCTCTCGAGCGATTTCTTTTTGAGCTTCATAAAGCTGCTCAAATCTTTCATCGATAACTTCTTGAGGAACTTTATTTTTCAAGCGAACAGCTGGAGTCCCTTCCTCATCTGAGTATTTAAAAACTCCTAAATGATTAAAGCGTGCCTTCTTGATACCATTCAGGAGAGCTTCGAAATCTTCCTGTGTTTCACCTGGAAAACCCACGATGATGGAAGTCCTCAGAACAATTCCTGGAATTTTAGATCTTAAAGTTGTTATTTTTTGATGAATCAACTCTTCAGTCGCTCGGCGATTCATTCTTTTTAAAACACCATCAGCAAAATGCTGAACCGGCATATCTAAATATTTAGTTATTTTTTTCGAGCTTGCCATTAAGTCCATCACATCTTCAGTAAGATCATCTGGGTAAAAATAAAAAACTCGAATCCAATCAATCCCTTCAACTTTTTCAAGACGAGAAAGGAGATCATAAATCATTGGATTTTTCCCTTCTTGCTTGCCTCCCCCTTCTAAATCAACTCCATAGTCGGAGAAGTCTTGAGAAATAAGATTAAGCTCCCTCACTCCAGAAGCTGCTAATTGCTCAGCTTCCTTCACCAGAGAATCTATTGTTCGAGAGCGTAATTTTCCTCTGAGTGTAGGGATAATACAAAAGGTACAATTTCTATTACATCCTTCAGAAATTTTTAACCAGGCCATATAAAACGGTGATGTATTTAATCTTGGATCAAATTCAGTATGAATATAGCGAGGGATTTCAACAAACGATTTTTTCTCTAGTTTCCCTTCCTCCATCGCTTTGAGGAGTGGAACTATTTTATGATACTCACCAGTCCCAATAAACATATCAACTTCAGGCATTTCACCTTCGAGTTCGTTGGAGTATCTCTGGGCCATACAACCAGACATAACGAGGGCCTGGCATTTTCCATCTTCTTTATAGGAAGCAAGATCGAGAACTGTCTCAATTGATTCAACTTTAGCCGCTTCAACAAAAGAGCAAGTATTAACAATAATCACTTCAGCATCTTCAGGCGCTTGAGCGATGGTAAAACCGTCCAGTTTTAAGTGACCCAGCATAACCTGAGAGTCGACCAAATTTTTCGAACACCCTAGAGAAGTGAAATAAAGTGATTTTTCATTAAATTTTTTAGGCTCAAGATTCATAATCTTCCCATATTTAGTGATCAATAAAAGATGTAGTTTTCTAGGTTAAAGTGAAGAAAATGTCCATCCAACCTATGTAAAAATGCCAGACATAGGACCAAAAACCCTAGAAAATGTGGAATTCTATGGAAGTCTCAGGTACACCATGGGTACAAACATTTTGAATGTTCAACAGGCAAGATTAACCGGGTAAGGCAGATCAAGACTTTGTCTTATACTAATTTAATATGGGTTATATAAGAAACGGCTTCGCTAAAACAAAAAAAATACTTCCGCGCCTTAAAAAGGTCGCTCTGTTTTCATTTTTTGGTTCTCTCATCGCGAGTGTTCTCTTTGTTGTGGTCCTTAAATGGTTTCCCGTTTACGTCACTCCGCTTGTCCTCTTAAGGGCCAGTGAATATGCCTTAGACGGTAAATGGGTTTCTATTCAAAAAGACTGGGTGAGCTTGGAAGAGATTTCACCTCATTTAAGAAAAGCCGTTATTGCTTCAGAAGACCCGAAATTTCTCTCCCATGCTGGATTTGATTTTGAAGCCATAGCTAAGGCGATTGAGGCCAATAAGAGACGCAAAATTAAAATGGGTGCTTCAACCATTAGCCAACAAACGGCCAAAAATGTCTTTCTCTACCCATCGCGGACTTTTATCAGAAAGGGACTTGAGGCCTACTTCACAGTTCTTATCGAAAACATTTGGGATAAACGCAGAATCCTAGAAGTTTATTTGAATGTTATTGAACTTGGTCCAGGCATTTATGGT
>JACCED010620531.1_pt1 | contig 10503 bp, 8 predicted proteins | sample 7455021 | NCBI WGS metagenome assembly JACCED01 (sample SAMN15323456, study PRJNA562643) | freshwater metagenome | isolation source: river surface water | place: USA:Blue River Watershed | collected 2017-08-19 | reverse complement strand
GAGACCCTGGGTGAAGAAGGCTTGCGTCGATCGGTGGTGGTGGCCGCGCCGGCCAATGTGTCGCCGGTGATGCGCCTGAAGGCCACGCACCTGACCCATGCGATCGCAGAATATTTTCGCGCGCGCGGCCAGAGCGTCTTGATGCTCATGGACAGTTTGACCCGGGTGGCGCACGCCCAACGAGAAATCGGCCTGGCCGTTGGTGAACCACCGACCTCCAAGGGCTATCCTCCTTCGGTCTTTTCTTTGTTGCCCAATCTGATTGAACGAGGCGGTGTGGGCCGCGGCGGGCGTGGGTCGATCACGGCGCTCTACACGGTGCTGGCCGAGGGCGACGATGCCCAAGATCCAGTGGTGGACATCGCACGTGCCTCTTTGGATGGCCAGGTGATGCTCTCACGCCGCTTGGCAGACGCTGCGCATTACCCGGCCATTGACCTCAATGGTTCGATCTCCCGGGTGATGCAGCACCTCTTGAGTCCTGAGGACTGGCGTGTGGCCAATCGCATGCGCCGCCTTTGGAGCCTGTACCAGGCCAATGCCGAACTGATTCAGGTCGGTGCCTACCAGGCCGGCACGAACCCGGAGCTGGACGAGGCGATCCGCCTGCACGAACGGCTCAAGGCCTTCCTGCAACAAGACATGCACCAGCGGGTGGGCCTCGAGCAAACCCGGGCTGAGCTGTTGGCCCTGATCAGCGCACCGTGAAGAAGGCCATGCCATGACACGTACCGAACTGTGGACCTTTCTGGAGACCCGGGCCACCGAGGTTCGAGACGCGTGTGCGGGGCAGTGGGCGACAGCGCGGGGCGATACCCAGCGGCTGGAGGCCCATCTTCAACGCTTGCATTCGCTGTACCTGGAGTACGGGCAGCAGCAGAAGGCCACCCAGGCGGCTCACCACCAGGTGCACCAGACCACGGCCTTGCGCCACACCCTGTCTCAGCTGTTGTCCCTGCAGGAGCGGGTAGGGCGGGAGTTGCAGGCGGCAAGGGCCCACGAGGCCCAGTGCCGCCAACGGCTGGACCGTGCCGAAACGGAAGTTCTTAAGGCCCGCACCGTGGCGGAGAGCGCCCGTGCGGAAGCCCGACAGGCCGAACAGCGCAGCCTACAGCGACAGATGGATGCCGCCAGTGTGCAGCGCCATTGGCTGGTGCGGCTGGGGCAGAGCGAAGCCTAAGCGGGGCCTAATGCTGCCCCAGGCTCCACGGAGCTGCAGGGGATTTCAGCTGGCCATGCGCGCCGGCGCGGCGGGCGCTGGCACCAGCGCCGGCACCTGTTGCCAGGCATTTCGAATTTCAATCATCATCGACGACACCTCGTCCAGCGCCTTCAGGTCGTTGTAGGCGTTGATGTCGATGATGCGGCGCACCACATAGGTGTACAGATCGGCCAGGTTGCGCGCCAGGTCGCCTCCGCGCTCATGGTCCAGCGCATTCTGAAGGCCCAACACGATGCGAGAGGCACGCTGAAGGGCGCGGCTCTTGAGCTCAATGGAGCCGTGCTGGATATGGCCACGGGCCAGGCTCAGGCTCTCGATCAGGCCATCGAACAGCATCATGATCAGCTCCACGTTGTTGGCGGTGGCCACGCCGGCCACCACCTTGACGCTGCCGTAGCTGTTGAGCGCGCGATGGGCATTCATCTGATCGTCCTTCCAAGTGTGCGTTGAACTGCTTGCTTGGACAGTAGATCGGATCAAAACCCTCTAACTTGAGCTGCCGGGCCCCGGGTGGGTCGGGCTGGCGGGTGTGGGCGGCGCTCCGGCCAACGGCACCGCCGCCCCGGAGCCCAAGGCGCCAGCTGTGGTGCTGGGTGAGGGCGCGCCATCGCCGGCAGCTCCTGCCAGCATCGGTGCTTCTGCCGTGGCCGCCGGTGCAAGCTCGCCTCCATTGCCCAGCAGCAGGTCAGAAAACGGCTGCGAAAGCGAGAGCCCTGTTTGCGCATACAGCACCTGGGCGGTCTCGTCCAGGGTCATCCGAGCCCGTTCGGTCTCGTAGATGTCGGCCTTGGTGGAGTCCATGCCCGCCCGGTACAGGGCGTTGGCGTGGTTCAAAGGGATCCAGGATTGCACCGTGCCGCGCGGAGAGGCCAGCGTTTTGACGGCCGTGGGTTGCACGGCCGAGCCGCGACGGGCGTCTGATTGGCCAGACCGGAACAGGCTTTCGATGTGTTGGGAGAGCACGCCCTCGTAGCTCAGGCGCAGCGCGTCCAGGTCGGCATCGGCCAGTGGGGTCACGCCCTTCTTGCCGGCCATGGCGTCCCACAGGCGCTTGCCGCTCAGGCCGCGCCAGGTGTTGTCGTCGCCACCGCCTGCGACCGCCGTGCCGCCAGCAGGGCCGAAGCCCGTTCGGCGCTCCAGTTCGTTTACGCGGTCGTTGAGGTACACCACCACCACCAGTAGCGCCAAGAGCGCCGCACCCACGATGGTGAGGAAGATGATCATCAGGCGCCAGGTGTCCCAGGTTTGCCGTTGTCTTCTTCGGGGTCCACAGCGCCTTCACCCAGCGCTGCCGCTCCGCCACCGGCGGGAATGTTGACCGTTTCGCCAGCCGCTTCAAGTTCGTCGCGCAAAAATTGCAGGGCCTTGAAGGGGGCGTCCAGCTTGAGGTCTTTCTGGCAGATTTCGTCGGCGATTCGCTGAACCATGGCGATGGACTGGTGGGCGTCGATCTGCACGGTCTGGTAACGGGCACCGATGTTGAACACCTCATCGGTGAGGTCTTCGGGAATCCAGGTGTAGGTGTGGTTTTCCGTGCCCTGTGTTTTGACCCGGTGGAAGTAGGTGGGGGTCGGGGGTTCGGGCTTTTCCTGGCCATTGGCAATGGCCAACATACACAGTTCCTGCCACGTGCCCGTTCGTTCAGCGCCTTCAATGAAGACGCTGTCGAGATGCGCTTTGGCCAGCAGCGCGATGCGCACGCGCATGCTGGCCGATTCCCGGCTGGTGGACTTCAGGGCGGCGGCCTTTTCGTAGTTGGCCTTGGCCTGCGCCTTCAGTTGCTCGGGGGTCTCTTTCTGGAAAAAGCTGAACATAGGGCCTGCGAACGCCGAAACCGCACAAGGCCCAGGGTTCACTTCCTGCCCGGGCCCACCTTCAACTCGGAGCGCAGCTTTTTGACCACGGCGGACAGCAGCTGGCTCACGCGGGACTCGCTCACCCCCAAGACGGCGCCAATTTCCTTGAGGTTGAGCTCTTCCACATAGTACAGGCTGATTATCAACCGTTCTCGCTCGGGTAGCGAATCAATCGCCCCCGTGACCGCGTCCATAAACTGGGATTCTTCGACCGCCTCGTCGGGCCGCAACATGGCGGTGTCGGGCATGGCCAGGACTTCCTCGGTCATGTCTTCGATCGAGTGGGTCTCAAATACCCGGGCCTGCCCCCGCTCCTTGTGGTACTCCTCAATGGACAGTCCCATGTGCTCGGCCAGTTCCCGGTCGTTGGGCCGGCGGCCCAGGCGGTTGGCCAGGGCCTGGGTGGCCTCGGATTGCTGGCGGTTGAAGGCCACGGCCGAGCGGGGCAGGGCAGACAGCCGCCGCACCTCGTCCAGCATGGCGCCCCTGACCCGGGCGTGGGCGAAGTTGTCGAAGTCAACGCCCTTGGTGGGGTCGTAGGTGTTGGTGGCTTCCAACAGACCCATCATGCCCACCTGGATCAGTTCGTCAACTTCGATGACCGGCGGAATGCGCGTCTTCAGGTGCAGCGCCACCCGGCGCACCATGCCCTGGTTGGCCAAGACCAAGGCGTCCCGGTTCTTGAGGGACACGGCCGCTGCCGTGGCCCCGTAGAGTTCGATGGCGGCGTTCATGGGTTCAGCTCCCCACGGTGCCGGGTGGGGCGGCAAGCCCCCGCGCGCGGCGGTTCATGAAAAAGCGGCGGGTGGCCAGGCCTTGAGCGGAGGGCCATTCCGTGATGGCGTGCGCCAGGCGGCGATAGTCGCGGGCGGCGGCGCTGCCGGGCGCGAACTCCACGACGGGCTGGTATTTGCGATGCGCTTCCAGGACCAGTTCATCGGCTTCGATGGAGCCCAGGTAGGGCAGTTCCAGTCCGATGAACCGCCGGCAGACGTCCGCCAGACGCTGGTGCAGTTGTTGCCCGTGGGCCTCGCTTTGGACCTGGTTGCACACCAGATGGATTTCGGTCAGGCCCTGGTCTTGGTGCATGACCTTGATGATGCCGTAGGCGTCGGCGATCGAGGAGGGGTCATCCTTGACCACCACCACCCGCCGGGTGCAGGCCCCCATGAAAGACAACACGCCGGGCGAGATCCCGGCGGCCACATCCACCACCAGGCAGTCGGGTGCGGTGTCAATTTGGTCAAAGGTATGGATCAGGGCCTCGGTTTGGTCGACGCTGAGGGCGGCCATGCTGCGCACACCCGAGGCACCCGGAATCAGCTGCAAGCCAGGGCGCACCGGGACCAGGATCTCGGGCAGGCGCTTGAGACCCGCGGTCACGTGGCTGAGGTTGAACTCGGCGCGCACGCCCAGCGCCAGTTGCGCGTTGGCCAGCCCCAGGTCGGCGTCCAGCAGCAGCACCTGACGGCCCATCTGGCTCAAGGCCACCGACAAGTTGGTGGACACCGTGGTCTTGCCCACGCCCCCCTTGCCGCTGGCCACGCCGATCACTTCCACCGGCTTGATGCCGATTTCATCAGGCATGTGAGGCTCCCTGACGACCGCGCGCCGCGCTGCGGCCACTTCGGCCGGCTTGTCGCGGTGGCACCGTCGTCGTGATGCGGTCGATGGTGGGAATGTCCAGGGCCAGGGGGGTGTCCCGGCCGCCGGTATGCCCGGGGTGGCCGCCGGCGCCCAGCAGTTGGGCCAGAACCGCCATGCCGTGCTGCAGCAGGGCCTGTGCGTCAAAAGGCTGGCGCAGTTGGGTCAGGCCACCGCCATCGCTGGCCATGGCCGGGCACAACTGGTGCTCACAGCAGGCCTGCAGCAGTGGCCACGGCTGGGCCGACTCATCCAAGCGGGTGATCAAGACATCCGACCAATGGGGCGCGTGTTCGCCCACCCAGCGGCGCAGCGTAGCGGCATTGGCGTCGGCGGGCATCACCAGGTGGTGGCTGGCCTTTAGGCCTTGCACGGCGGCGGTGAGGATGTCGGGCTGGCTCAGGCCGCTGTCCACAATCACCAGGCTGCCCTGGTGCTCCTGCAACAGCAGGTCCAGCATGGCGGAATCGGCGGCACGGAAGGCGTTCACGCCAATACGAGACGCCCACATCTGCAGTTGGCTCCAGGCGCCGGGGCGGTTGTCGTTCCAGCTGACCAACACCACCTGGTCCACGCCCAAGCGCTGTGCGGCTTCATGGGCCAGCCGGGCGGCCATGGAGGTCTTCCCACTGCCCCCTGGGCCACTGAGCAGGTGCACCCCAGACGTCCAGGCCGAGCCTGCCGCGCGGCGCGCGCGCGGTGCCTTCGGCTTGGGCAGGTTCTCGGCCATCTGTGCTTCGATGGCCGCCAGGGCCTGCTGGTCGTCAAAGTCGTTGGACAAGCCCGACATCAGCAGCGCGCGCAGCGTCGTGGGCACGCCGACCTCGGACAGGGCTTCGTTCCAGCGATGGGCAGGGCCTTGTGCTGCCCAGGCCTGAAGCTGTTGGCCCATGCGCATTTCCTTGCGCAGTTGGGCAATCTCCGCGCGGATCAAGTCGGTCAGGGCGTGGGCCTTGTCGCTGCTGATGGTGGTCATCGGCAGTGCCCCATCAGAGCCCTGCGGTGCAGCGGCGCTGGGCGCGGAGGTGTCGGGTGTATCGCCTTCGGTCGGTGAGCGCTCTTGCGCGGCCACCGCGAGCGAGCCCTCCAGCACGCGGGATACCGTGAGGCTGGCCAAGGGCAGGGCGGCCGGTGCACCGGTGGCCGGCCCGCTCAGACGGAACTGCTGGGCATAACGCACGGCCTTGGGCTGCGGCGCAGTGGCCTTCGCCGGGGTGGGACGAAGCGGCTCGGTCTGGCCCAGAGATTGGGCTGCAGCCCGCTGGGCCGCCTGCATCAGGGCCATCTGGGCCGGAATGAAGGCCTCCGCAACGCCAGGGCTGCCGGCCTGGCCTTGTGCAGCGGCGTGGCCCGGCGCTTGACCATCTGCGGTGGGCGCATGCAGTTGCTGGCGCAAGGCGGCCTCAAAGGGTTCTCCAGCCCCGCGGGGCATCACCGGCGGCGGCATCTGCTCGGGTTCCACATCAACCGCCACGATCAGCTCGGTCATGCCGTTGACGCGGTTGTTGGAGACCACCAGCACATCGCGCCCGTACTTGGCGATGGCCTGTTCATTGGCGCTGCGGGAGTCCTTGGCCAGTATGCGTTGGAGCTTCATGTGGAGCTTCTCCTGTGCGGGCGGTGAGATCGGTTCAGGCGGATGCGTCGGCCGTTACGGTGTGGATCACCTTGACGGCTTGGTCTTCCGGAATTTCGCTGTAAGACAGCACGGTGAGGTCGTTGATGCGGTGGCGCACCATGCGGGCCAGCCAGGGCCGCACGCCAGGCGACACCACCAACACGGCAGGATGGCCTTGTTCTTCGACCGAGCGAGCGCCATCGCGCAAGGCGCGGAACAGGCGGTCGGCCAGTCCGGGCTCCAGCATCAGGCCCTGTCCGGGTTGGCTGTGCTGGGACACGTTGTGCAGCATCTGCTCCAGGGCCGGATCCAGGGTCATGGCCAAGAGCGTGTCCTGTGGGTCTACCAGGGCCTGCATGATCATGCGGCCAATCTTGGGTCGCACCTGCGCGGCCAGCTGCTCGGGGTCCTGGGTACGGCCGCTGGCTTCGGTCAATGCTTCGGCGATGCTGCGCATGTCGCGGATCGAAACCGACTCGCTGAGCAGCTGCTGCAGCGTACGGGTGATGATGCCCAGCGACAGCTTGGCCGGGGTGAGGTCTTCCACCAGCTTGGGTGCCCGGGCCGCCAACTTGTCCAACAGCTGCTGTACCTCATCGTGGCTCAGCAGGTCGGCCGCGTTCTCGCGCAGCACCTTGTTCAAATGGGTGGCGATGGCGGTGGCAGGGTCCACCACGGTGTAGCCCATGGAGCGCGCGTACTCGCGCTGCGCGGGGTCGATCCACACGGCATCCAGGCCGAAGGCGGGCTCCTTGGTGGCCTCGCCCTCCACCTGGCCGTACACGCGGCCGGGGTTGATGGCCAGCTCTTTGCCCACCTTGACCTCAGCACGGCCACGCACCACCCCGTTCAAGACGATTTGGTAACTGTCGGGCTCTAGGCTCAAGGCGTCGCGGATGCGAACCGGTTGGACCAGGAAGCCCAGCTCGGCCGACAGCTTCTTGCGAACGCCTTTGACACGCTGCATCAACTGTCCGCCGGTCTCGGCGTTGACCAGGGGCAGGAGGCCATAGCCGATCTCCAAGCCGATCAGGTCCACCTGGTCCAGGTCGCTCCAATCCAGCTCCTTCGGGCCCTCGATGACCGGCTTGGCCGCCTCCGCCGCTGTGGCTTCTTCCTTGGCGCGCCCTCTGAGGGCCAGCCATCCCACGGCCGCTGTGCCGGCTGCCAGTACGAAGAACACCAGATGGGGCATGCCGGGCACCAGACCCAGCAAGAAGACGATGCCGGCGGAAACAAAGAGGGCATTCGGGTTGTTGAGTTGGCTGACCGCCTGCTCGGTCATCGTTTCGCTGGTCGTCACGCGCGTCACGATGATGGCGGTGGCCATGGACAGGAACAGGGCCGGAATCTGTGCCGCCAAGCCGTCGCCAATGGTCAGCAGGGTGTAAATGCGGCCGGCTTCAGCGGGCGATAGGTTGTGCTGCATGATCCCGATGGCCAAGCCACCGACGATGTTGATCAGCAAGATCAGCAGGCCTGCGATGGCGTCTCCGCTGACAAATTTGGATGCGCCGTCCATGGAGCCAAAGAAGTCGGCTTCCTGACTCAGCTCTTCACGCCGCTTGTTCGCCGTTTCCTTGTCGATGATGCCGGCGTTGAGGTCGGCGTCGATGGCCATCTGTTTGCCTGGCATGGCATCCAAGGTGAAGCGGGCATTGACCTCAGAGACGCGGCCTGCACCCTTGGTGATCACCACGAAGTTGATGATCATCAAGATGATGAAGACAATGAAACCCACCACGTAGTTGCCGGCGATCACGAATTCGCCAAACGCTGCGATCACTTGACCGGCTGCTTCATGGCCCTCATGGCCGTTGACCAGGATGACGCGAGTGGAGGCCACATTCAGCGCCAGCCTGAGCATGGTGGCGAACAGCAGCAGCGACGGAAAGATCGAAAACTCGAGCGGCTTGCGCGTGCCGATGGCAATCAGGATGATGATCAGCGAGCTGATGATGTTGAACGTGAACAGCACGTCCAACAGCCAAGCGGGCAGGGGCAGCACCAGCATCGCCATGATGACGAAGACCAGTGCGGGAATTCCCAGCCCTGAGGCTTCAAAGCGGCCCAGGGACTGTCGGAGGGACGACAGGGTGAGGGTGGACATACCCTTGTAAAGCAAGCGGCGTGCCATCGGCGGCAGGTGTGCGCCGGTGTCGGGCCTGTCTCCCTGGCTCGGCGGCAAGGCCTGTCCGGTCACGATTCTTGCTGTTCCAGGGGGTCTGCCGACCGGGCGCGTGCCTGGGTCGGCCCGCTTGGTCCCCGTTGCAAGGCCTACCGATCCATGAATCCCGTTTCCGACAACCTGTTGAGTTCACTGTCTGGCGCCGTTCCCAAGGCCGGCTTGGCCGCGGCGGCGGGCCTTTCTGACGGGCAGGACACCACGGGGCAGCCCTCGGGCGATGCGCCTGCCCAGGGCGGGTTCGCGGCGGTGTTGGGCCGGGTGCAGGCTGCTGGTGGTGCAGAGGGGGTGCCCGCTGCGGCCGGCCAGGCTGCCGAGACAAGCCCAGAGCTGGGCCAAGCCACTTTGGCTGGCGCATCGGTGGGTGGTTCAGTTGGCGATCAAGGGCGGCAAGAGTTTGCCGCTGGGCTCTCCCTTCAGTGGGCGGCTCTGTTGCGGGGCGATGCCGGTGTGAAGTTGGCTGCGGGGTGCGTTGAGCAGCATGCCGGGCCCCCTCTTCTGAGCACGGCCGGGGGGGATGTTGGAGCTCCATCGCCCACCGTGGACAGCCCGGATCCTGGGGCTAAACCTGGCGTTGTTTCTGCCCTGTCCGACAACGTCGAATGGCAGGTGGGCCGCAAAGTAGCCCAAGCGTCTGAGGCGGCCCTGGTGGGTCGATTGGGCTTGGATAACGCCGGCGACCGGGCGGTGTTGGATGTGGCGCTTCAGGCGCTCCCGCCTGCCCTCAAAGCGGATGGGGAAGGCGCCATGGTGAAGGGGGATACCCCGGATGCTCCTCATGACGTCACGCCCGTTGATGACAAGGCCGGCGCACCCTTGATGCCCGTGCCTGCGCTGGTGACTTGGCACCTCAGCCCTCAGTTGGCGGTGATCACCGCCAGCCAGCCGGCAGCCAGCGACGAGAGTTTGCGGGCGTTTGCGGCTGCGCAAGGGTTTGATGCCCAGGCGCTGAGCCGGATGTTTGGTGTGGACGCTACAGAAGTGGCAGCCCCTGCCGTTTCTGCAGGCCTGAAGGCAGGGGAGACCGGGTCAACGGTTGCGGCGGCGTCTTGGGTGGCTGGTCTCCCGGGCGCAACAGGCGGGTGGCATGGTGAAAAAGGCCCGTCCGGTCCTGGAGGTCTTGCAAGCGGCGATTCCCTCGTGGCGCTTGGTGCGGGGCAAGCTGTGCCGCAGCAAGCCGCTTCCCGGCCGGAAGTTGGCGCCCTGGCTTCTGTGGCGCAAAAGGCGCTTGGCGACTCTATCAGTGGTCAAAATAAGCCAACGCCCGATAAAGTTGTTTCTTCTGTGCCCAAATCGGACGCCTCTCTTGCGGGCGCGTTGGCGGCTTTCCGCGAGGATGGAGGTCGCCTTGAGCCAATGCGCAGCCCCCTTGGTTCCATGGGCCGCACAGGCGATGGCGCTTCGCCGGCAGGTGGTCTTGCGCCAGCGGGTGGAGTGGTGACCACGGCTTCCGCTGGCCTCGCGGCCTGGTGGGCCCTGCAGGCCAGGGGTGAGGTGGGTCCGGCGCGCGCAGGCGCAGGGGCTGCTCTACCCGGCGCTGCCCTGTCAGACCCGATGCCTGAAGTCTTGTCCGGTCCCGGGTCGGTGGGTTCGAGCGCGGCAGCAGTAGTGGCGTCGCCCATCGTGGAATCTCCCACCCCCATCCAAAAGGCGGAGGCGCATGAGCGCCCCATCGACTCCCAGCCCCTGGATCTGCGTGAGCACCTCGAGCAAGGCCACGAAGCCCTGAGCAAGCGCATGGGCGAGGCCTTGGCGGCCCGCCTGTTGGCGCAAATCGACAAGGGTGAATGGCAGATTCGCCTGAGCGTGAATCCGCAGCACTTGGGGCCTATCGATATCGATTTGCAGATGCAGGGCCAGCGCATGGAGGCCCAGTTTCAGGTGGCTCACGGCCAAACCCAGGCCTTGATTCAAGACAGCCTGCCCCGGCTTCGGGAGGCTGTCGGCGTCTCAGGCATGGACCTTGCTTCCGTGTGGG
>JACCED010456438.1_pt1 | contig 10503 bp, 10 predicted proteins | sample 7455021 | NCBI WGS metagenome assembly JACCED01 (sample SAMN15323456, study PRJNA562643) | freshwater metagenome | isolation source: river surface water | place: USA:Blue River Watershed | collected 2017-08-19 | reverse complement strand
GTGTACGACCCATGGATCGACGTGGCCGAGGCACAACACGAATACGGCCTGGCCTGCCTGACCAAGGCCCCGGCCCACGGGCAATACGCCGCCATCGTCTTGGCGGTGGGCCACCACCAATTTTTGGCCATGGGCGAGCAAGGCATCAAAGCCTTTGGCCAAGCCGGCGCCGTGGTGTACGACGTGAAAAGCATCTTGCCCATGGGTGCCGCGGACGGACGACTCTGAACATGACCCCATACCAACAACTCTTACAAACGCTCCCCGCATCCCCAAAGACCTGGTTGGTCACAGGTGTGGCGGGTTTTATTGGCAGCAACTTGCTGGAAGCCTTGCTCAAGCTCGACCAACGTGTGGTGGGCTTGGACAACTTCGCCACCGGCTACCAACACAACTTGGACGAAGTGCAAAGCCTGGTCACGCCAGCGCAATGGGCCAACTTCCAGTTCATTCAAGGCGACATCCGAAATTTGGAAGACTGCCAACAAGCCATGACGTGGACCCAGCCCACCGTCGTTGCGACCGCGAGTTTGAGCGGGAAGCAATCCATCCCCGTCGACTATGTGTTGCACCAAGCCGCGTTGGGCAGCGTGCCCCGCAGCTTGGCCGACCCCATCACCACCAACAGCGCCAACATCACCGGCTTCTTGAACATGTTGGTGGCCGCCCGCGACGCGCAGGTGAAAAGCTTCACCTACGCCGCCAGCAGCAGCACCTACGGCGACCACCCGGCTTTGCCCAAGGTGGAAGACAACATCGGCAAACCCCTGAGCCCTTACGCAGTGACCAAATACGTCAACGAGCTCTACGCCGACGTGTTTTCAAAGTGCTACGGTTTCCACACCATCGGGCTGCGCTACTTCAACGTCTTTGGACCACGCCAAAACCCCAACGGGGCTTATGCCGCCGTGATCCCCAAATGGGTGTCCTCGCTGCTCAAAGGTGAGACGGTCTTCATCAACGGCGACGGCGAAACCAGCCGAGACTTCTCGTTCATTCAAAACGCCATCCAAGCCAACCTGCTGGCAGCGACTTCCAGCGACGATGCCAGAAACCAGGTCTACAACATGGCCGTGGGCGATCGCACCACCCTCAAACAGCTGTTTGCCTTGGTGCGCGACAACCTGGTGCCCTTTGGCGTGCCTGCCAACACCGAGCCTGAATACCGCGACTTCCGCGCGGGTGACGTGCGCCACAGTCTCGCAGACACCAGAAAAGCCCAGCGCTTGTTGGGCTACGAGCCGACTCATCGAATTGCTCAAGGAATCAGCATCGCTATCCCATGGTATGCAAATAAGCACATAGTGGATGCGCCAGCAAGTTAAAAAATTAATGCTAGGCAATGGTCTAGCACAAGCACTGCAATTCGGGTCAATTCTGATTCTCTCAAGAATCTATGCACCTAGTGATTTTGGATACCTTGCACAAATCCAATCGATCGCCATGATTGGCGCAATATGGATCACACTTCAGTTGCATCTAACGATACCACTACAAAAAACAAGTGAAGAAGCTAGGCAGGGAATTAAAGTCATTGAAAAAATCGCATTGTCATTTTCCTTAATGGCAATCATTCCCTCCATGCTTATAGGGGAAGTTTTTGCGTATGCGGTTGTGTTGAGTCTTTTTCTGGGTTTGGCAAACACATATAACGGATACTTGGTCTACAGTGGCGAGTTTGCGAAACTCTCTGGATTTTATATTGTGAGGGCGTTGCTTATCATCGCAATGCAAATTTCATTTTCGATTCTTGATTTTGAAGATGGATTGGTTTTGGCAACATTGACTGGGGAAATAGCTGCTGCAATATATTTAAGAAAAATACGGATCGGCTCCTTGAATAGTGCGGATGTAACATTTAAGCAATTGCTTGAGTATATTAAGACTAATAAGGCATTCTCAATTTACGGTAGTATTCAAGAAACAATTTCTGTCGGCGCCTTTTTTGCGCCATTATTTTTATTCGCTTATAAATTCGGCGAAGATGTCGGAGGTCAATATGCAATGGCGAATAGATTGGTTTGGGCTCCAATAGTTTTGCTATCGAGCAGTTTTGCACAAGTTTACTATCATAAAATCGGTCAAGTTGAAAATATCGCTTCAATAAAAGTTATTGATAAAAACGGCTTTAAAATAATAGCCATTGGCTTAACTGTGGTGTTAACAACATTTTTCATGGTAGATTTATTCCATTTATTTCTTGGGAATGAATGGCGTATGGCAAGTGAACTGCTTCCTGTTCAATTGTTGTGGGGATCGGTTTTTTTATTATCCACCCCGTTTCGTGTAATTGCCAGGGCGGCGAAAATGCAACGTTTGCAAATTTTGATTGATGTTGTTTTTATAATTATGATTGTGAGTTATTCATTATTAGCTAATGCAGGGGTTTTGCCTTTGATGATATTTATATTGATATCGGCATTTTTTCAGCATGCGTCAATATGTTATTTTGTAAATAAAAAAATACTAAAGGAGGAGGTGTGAGAATAAAATATAACGGTGTTCCGGCCTCTCTATTTCTTTTATTTACTTTTTTGAGTTTTCTTTATTATTTTGTTTTTGTAATATCGAATAATGGCGGGGTTCATTTGTTGCAAGAAGCAACGAATATCCATGATCATTTAATTTATGTGAAAAATATAGAGTTGGTTGCCAATGGTGAGAGTTTATTTGAATTTGCTAACGATAAGGGTATTGCATCAATCTATTTGATGTTGGCCAATATCTTCCCATATTTTGCAACTGAAAATATGGAGCTGATGGCCTTCTTATTTAACACCATTACTTTAATTTTGTGTTATGCGATTTATTCAAAAATTACAGATGATCTGGGTTTGGGGGTGTTGGGTCATTTGAGTTTTTTCTTCCATCTGAGTTTTCTGTATTTTTCGCAATTGATTAATAAGGACATGTTGACAATTTTTTATTTTTTATTGTCTGTCAGATTTGGTATGCAGGGGCGGTATTGGATTTTGTTGCTCTTGTTGCCATTTTTTGTATTTGTGAGGATGCAGCTTGTTGTATTTACTTTTATTTTGATTTTTTTTTCCATGGGTGGTAAGTTCTGGTGGAAAGTCGCCGCGGCATATATAGTGACTTCACTGCTGGCTGGCTACTTGTCTGTTAATCACAGCATTATAGGAGATGAAAGTCTTGGCGGTGGATTTAATGCTTTTGTCATTGACTTCAATAACTCCTACCTTGTTGGCTATCTTCTGTTCAATCCTGTTCGGTTGTTTCAATATGTTGTTGATGCATATCTTTCATTTTTAATTTTTACGCATGAAGGGGTAATCGATGTCGCCAAAATTTTGAGGATACCAGTATTGGTTTTGTTTGTATTTTTGATCCCTGCGATTGTACGGTTGATTGCAAACTTAAACCGATACATCGATTCTCCATTGCGTCCACTGATATTGGTGGTCATTGCCTATGCGTTAACCTGGCTCATGAGTCCAATCGTCAATGCACGGTATGTCGTTTTGATTACCCCAGTTATGTTAGTGGCCTTGTTGTTTGTTCAAATTAGAGGTTTGAATGCTACAAAATAACAAGGTACTTTATACGGGATCTTTTAGGTTTCCAGATAAAGATGCTGCGGCCTTTAGGGTTCAAGGTGTTGCAGATTTATTTGAACATGCTGGGTGTCAAGTTGATTTTGCTGGTTGGGAGTCAAGTGAAAGTGGAGTGACAAATTATGTTCATCTTGGACGCCGTTGTTTTCCTCAAGATGAATTTAGAACGAAGCAAGTAAATCCCATTTACCGGCTCCTTGGATTTTTGCTTAGGGGTCGTAAAACCTTTGGGTGGTTGTTCAAAAATCGATCTGAGTATTCGGTGGTCGTAATTTATAATCCGCCTGCCTTGTTTGCATTATTCATTTTTATATTGTGCAAATTCTCTAATATCAAATTGATTTTAGATAGTACGGAATGGTATGAGTCAGAACATCTGCCCGGCGGAAGGTTTGGTTTGGCGGCGTTTGAAAATTGGGTACGAATGAAATGGGTTTACCGACTCTTCTCAAATACCATCGTCATCAGTCAATTTCTGAAGGGTCATTTCAAAAATTCCAACAGTATTTTGATTCCTCCACTGCGGCCATCAACTGTTGCATCTTGTGTTGATCGCCTTCAGCCAGAGCACGGACTTCGCTTGATATACGCTGGCGAGGCGGGTAAAAAAGATAAATTGCTACCGATGATTCGGATATTGCCAAATTTATCGAAGACTCTTCGCATCAATGTTTCAATGAGTATCGTTGGGATGACATCACAAGAGTTGATTGCATTACTGGATGACGGAAGGCTTGTTTACTCCGAATATCAGGCATATGTAAATTGTGTTGGCCGTGTAACGCGCGAAGAGGTAATGTCACTTTATGCGGAAAGTCATTTCTCTGTTCTTTTTAGAGATTCAAAACGGTATGCCTTCGCTGGGTTTCCAACAAAAGCCATGGAGAGTATGTTGAATGGTTGTCCGCTCATTACGAATGCGACTGGTGATTTGGCTTACATGTTGAATACTAAAAATTCAATAATTTTGGATGCGGCTTCTGTAGATGAAAATTTGCCATCACTCATTCAGGATGCAATTGTGCCAATGTGTTATTCAACGATGTGTTCGGAAGCTCGGTTAACAGCTAAGCGGTATTTTGACCCTGCCGCTTACCATGAGAAATTTGTTTCGTTTTTAAATGCTTTGGCTTGATTGGCATTGGCAATATATTTGATTGTTAGAGGTTGTTGATGAATGTAAATCAAGTGGTGGTGGCGATTGATGCATCGAGGAACCGCTCTGGCGGTGCGAAGGCACATTTGATCGGTTTCCTCAATGCCGTGTCTCCTCAAGAACACGGCATTGACCAAGTCCATCTCTGGTCCTACGCGGAGTTGCTGGATCAAATTCCTGATTTCCCGTGGTTGGTCAAGCATTCGCCTGAAGCTTTGCGTGGATCGTTGTTCAAGCAAATGTGGTGGCAGTACGCCAAGTTGCCTCGGGAGTTGAAAGCTGCTGGCTGTCAAGCCTTGCTGAGTACCGATGCTGGTACGGTCTGCCATTTTGTGCCTGACATCGTCATGAGTCGTGACATGCTCTCTTTTGAAGGGCAGGAGATGCAGCGTTATCCCCTGCTCTCATTTTCAAGACTTCGATTGTGGTTGCTGAAATGGATTCAAGTTCGATCGCTCCAGCGAGCCACGGGTGCTTTGTTTTTGACCCAATATGCTGCTGATGTCATCCAGAAGTTCAGCGGGCCATTAAAGGGATATAGGGTGATTCCGCACGGTATTGGTGATGAGTTTCGCCGGCAGACTCCGATGCCTGAGTCAAGTGGACAGCCTAAAGATGTTCGCTGTGTTTATGTTTCAAATGCAGACCTGTACAAACACCAATGGAATGTCATCGAGGCCATCAGCCAGCTAAGAGACTTGGGTATGAGCTTGCGTCTAGATCTTGTGGGTGCAGGTTCTGGTGCTGCCGTGGACTTGGTTGAGAAAGCCGTCGAGAAATTTGATCCAGATGGTCAATTTGTCCATGTTCATCCAGCACAAAGACATCAAAAAATTGCCGAATTTTTGATGAATGCAGACCTTTTTATTTTTGCGTCGAGCTGTGAGAACATGCCCAACACCTTGGTTGAGGCCATGGCGGCAGGCTTGCCTATTGCTTGCTCAGATCGTGGGCCAATGCCTGAGGTCCTCAAGACATCTGGCGTTTATTTCAACCCGGAGATGCCTTTGTCCATCGCTAAGGCTGTGAAGACCATCATCGATAATCCCAACCTTCGACGAGACATCGCAAGATCGGCTTTGGAACGCTCGCAATTATTTTCTTGGAGACGGTGTGCTAAAGAGACTTGGGCATATTTGCTCGATGTTCGAAACGCCTCCACTCGTTAAGCCATGAGCTAAGTTTTGGATTTTTTATGAACCATACATCTAGACAAATTTGTAGTCATTGCATCATGGATACATCCGATCCCAGCATCACATTTGATGCCTGTGGTTGGTGTGAGTACTGCAACAATTTTCACGAACAAATCGAGCCCAATTGGCGCACAGGTGTTGAGGGTGAGCAAGCGCTACGAACCTTGGCCGAAACTATCAAAAGGGATGGGCAAGGCAAGGACTTCGACTGCATCATCGGTCTGAGTGGTGGCTTGGACAGCTCGTATGCTGCGTATGTCGCCAAAGAAAAAATGGGCTTACGCCCTTTGCTCTTTCATGTGGATGCGGGTTGGAACACCGACCAGGCCGTGGGCAACATTGAAAAACTCGTCGATGGCTTGGGTTTGGACCTCTACACCGAGGTGGTGAATTGGAACGACGTCAAGCGCATGCAGGTGGCCTTTTTGCGCTCGGGCATTCCAGACCAGGACCTGGTGCAAGACGCCGCATTTTTCTCGGGCCTGTACCGCTTTGCGCGTCAATACAACATCAAGCACATCATCACGGGCTCGAATTTTTCCACCGAGTGCTGCCGTGAGCCGGAAGCTTGGGGCGGCTACCTAGGGATCGACACCACCTTGTTTGGTGACATCTGGGCCAAGCACGGGGATGGCGGCCGTATAGACGGTTTCCCCTTGGTGGATATCTTGGTCTACAAGATTTGGTACCAAAAGGTTTTGGGCATGAAAGTGCACCACCCACTCAACATGGTGCCCTTTGGAAAGCAACAAGCCGAAGACGAGCTCGAGCAGCGTTTCGGCTGGCAGCGCTTTCAGCACAAGCACCATGAATCGCGCTTCACGCGCTTCTATGAAGACTATTGGCTTCCCCGTCGTTTCGGTTTTCACAAACGCCGCGCCCATTTTTCCAGCTTGATCATGACCGGTCAAATGACGCGTGACCAAGCGCTGGACCGTATTTCGCGCCCTGAGATGGACGAGCACTTTCTGGAGCAAGAGTTTGAATACGTTGCCCACAAGTTGGGTTTGACGGTCAGCGAACTCCAAGCCTTGTTCGACAGCCCCAAAACCACCTACCGTGACTTCAAGAACAAGCGTTGGCTCATTGGCCTGGGGGCCAATGTGTTGCGCTGGTTGGGTCTTGAGAAGAGGTACTTCCGATGATCCGTATCGTTGACTACGGCGTCGGTAACATCCAGGCCTTCATGACCTTGTTTAAGCAACAGGGCCTGCAAGCCGAACGCGCCCTGACCCCCGATGCACTGGAAGGTGCCACGCGTTTGGTCTTGCCGGGTGTGGGCCACTTTGACCACGCCATGCAGCGCTTGAACGACTCGGGCATGCGTCCGGCGCTGGAGCGCATGGTGTTGGAACAGCAGGTGCCCGTGGTGGGCGTGTGCGTGGGCATGCAGATGTTGGCTGAAGGCTCGGACGAGGGGCGTTTGCCTGGTCTTAATTGGGTGCCCGGTCGTGTGAAGGCGTTTGCTAACCACCCCCAAACCAACCACTTGCCCATGCCCCACATGGGGTGGAACACCTTGGCGCCGAAGGCAGGGGCTTCCTTGTTTGCCCAGGGTTTTGACGACGCCCCTCAGTTTTACTTTTTGCACTCGTTTTACTTTGAAGCCACGGACAGGCAAGACGTGGTGGCCACCGCCAACTACGGCATGGACTTTGACGCGGTCGTTTCCCGTGGGCATATCCATGGGGTGCAGTGCCATCCCGAAAAAAGCCACCACTGGGGTGCGCAGCTGTTGAAAAACTTTGTGGAGCTTTGAACGTGCTGCGACCTCGAATCATTCCTTGTTTGCTGATCCACCAAGGTGGGTTGGTGAAAACACAGGCATTCAAAGACGCCAAATACGTGGGCGACCCCATCAATGCCGTCCGCATCTTCAATGAAAAAGAAGCCGACGAGTTGATGGTCTTGGACATCGACGCCACCGTACAAGGGCGTGCCCCCGACTTTGCTTTGATCGCCAAATTGGCCGCCGAGTGCCGCATGCCCCTGTGTTACGGAGGCGGCGTGAGCACCGCCGAACAAGCCGCCCGCATCGTGGACATGGGGGTTGAAAAAGTGGCCGTGAGCGCGGCGGCCATTCAAAACCCACAGTTGTTGAAAGAAATGGCCGCAGCGGTGGGGCGCCAGTCGGTGGTGGCGGTGTTAGACGTCAGAAAAAAACAGGGGCTCTTTGCCAAGGGTCACGAGGTCTGCACCCACAACGCAAAAACAGCCCACAAAACAGACCCTGTTTTGTTGGCGCAACAAATGCAAGACGCGGGCGCTGGTGAAGTGGTCATCAACTCAGTTGACCGCGATGGCCTGATGCAAGGCTACGACATCGACCTGGCTCGGTCGTTCAAGCAAGCGCTGCGTGTACCTGTCACCTTCATGGGCGGCGCGGGCTCTACCGAACACCTGGCCGAATTGGTGGGGCAATTGGGTGTGGTGGGTGCGGCTGCGGGCAGTTTGTTTGTGTTCAAAGGCAAGTACCGTGCCGTGTTGATCAACTACCCCACCCCTACACAAAAAACCGAACTGTGCCGCAACGCACGGTTAATTTGATGAACAGGAAGACTTGTTTATGTTTAAGAACCAAACCTTGTTAATCACCGGTGGAACCGGTTCTTTTGGCAATGCGGTGCTACGCCGCTTCCTCGACTCAGACTTGCGCGAAATTCGCATCTTCAGTCGCGACGAGAAGAAGCAAGACGACATGCGTAAGAGGTACAACAGCCCCAAGCTGAAGTTCTACATTGGCGATGTGCGTGACCCGCAGTCGGTGATGAACGCGGTGCGTGGTGTGGACCACATTTACCACGCTGCGGCGCTCAAGCAAGTGCCTTCGTGTGAATTTCACCCGCTCGAGGCCGTCAAGACCAACGTCTTGGGCACCGAAAACGTCTTGGAAGCGGCCATTCAGTGTGGTGTGAAGCGCGTGGTGGTGCTCAGCACCGACAAGGCCGTCTACCCCATCAACGCCATGGGCATCAGCAAGGCCATGATGGAAAAGGTGGCCGTGGCCAAGTCGCGCAGCAGCGCTCAGACGGTGATCAACGTCACCCGCTACGGCAACGTCATGGCCTCACGCGGCTCGGTGATCCCTTTGTTCATTGAACAAATTCGGGCAGGCAAGCCCATCACCCTCACCGACCCGAACATGACCCGCTTCATGATGACGCTCGACGATGCGGTGGACCTCGTGCTCTACGCCTTTGAGCACGGCCAGCCGGGTGAGATCTTTGTGCAAAAGGCCCCAGCCGCCACCATTGAGGTGCTGGCCAAGGCCTTGACCGCGCTGGTGGGTAAACCCGAACACGAGGTGAGGGTGATCGGCACACGCCACGGCGAAAAACTCTACGAGGCTTTGCTCAGCCGCGAGGAGATGGTGGCCGCCGAAGACTTGGGCGGCTACTACCGCGTGCCCCCCGATCTGCGCGACCTGAACTACGGCAAGTTCGTGGAGCAGGGTGAAACCAAAATTTCTGAAGCCACCGACTACAACTCGCACAACACCGAGCGCCTAGACGTTGCTGGCATGCAGGCTTTGTTGATGAAGCTGCGCTTCATGCAAGACATTGCCCGGGGTGAACACGTGGAGCCCGAGGAGTAAGCCATGAAAGTACTGGTCACCGGCGCCAACGGTTTTATTGGCAAAAATTTGGTGTTGCGCTTGCGTGAGCGCGCCGCCACTGAAGTCTTGACCCTCATGCGCGAGGATGGCGAAAGCGCTTGGCAAGCGGCGCTGGCCCAAGCCGATGCGGTGGTGCACCTGGCCGGTGAAAACCGGCCCACCGACCCCGCCGCGTTTGACGCGGTCAACACCTGCCTGACGCAGCGCCTGTGCGACACCTTGCAAAGCTTGGGTAAGCGCATCCCGGTGTTGTTCAGTTCATCGGCGCAAGCCGAACAAGACAACCCCTATGGCCGCAGCAAACGCGCCGCTGAAGCGGCCTTGGCCCAACTGGCCAAAACCAACGGTAACCCCGTGGCCATTTACCGTTTGCCTGGTGTGTTTGGCAAATGGTGCCGACCCAACTACAACTCGGTCGTGGCCACTTTCTGCCACAACAAGGCCCATGACTTGCCGGTGCAGATCAACGATGCCCAGGCCCGTGTGCGCTTGGTCTACGTGGACGACGTGGTAAACGCCTTTTTGCAAGCCCTGCAAGAGCCCATCGCGGGCTTGAGCCACCCTGAGGTTGCCCCTGAATACACGATCACTTTGGGTGAACTCTCAGACCAAATCGATGCGTTCAAAAATTGCCGCAGCACCTTGGTGTCTGAGCGCGTGGGCACGGGCTTGACCCGCGCCTTATACGCCACATACGTGAGCTATTTGCCGGTAGAGAAGTTTGCCTATGGCGTACCGGCCCACGGAGACGCGCGAGGCGTGTTTGTGGAGATGCTCAAAACGCCCGATGCGGGCCAATTCAGCTTTTTCACGGCACACCCCGGCATCACCCGGGGCGGGCATTACCACCACACTAAAACCGAAAAGTTTTTGGTCATCAAAGGCCATGCCCGGTTTGGTTTTCGGCACATGCTCACCAACGAGGTGCACCACTTGGAAACCCACGGCGAGCAGCCCCAG
>JACCED011584255.1_pt1 | contig 10504 bp, 7 predicted proteins | sample 7455021 | NCBI WGS metagenome assembly JACCED01 (sample SAMN15323456, study PRJNA562643) | freshwater metagenome | isolation source: river surface water | place: USA:Blue River Watershed | collected 2017-08-19 | reverse complement strand
CGAGACCAACCGCTCCATCAACGAGCGCGGCGGTCAGATCGCGGAATCCGAGCCGATCCTCCTGGGCATCACCAAGGCCTCCCTCGAGACCGAGTCCTTCATCTCGGCCGCCTCCTTCCAGGAGACCACCCGAGTCCTCACGGACGCCGCCACGATGGCCAAGCGCGACAACCTGACCGGTTTCAAGGAGAACGTGATCATGGGTCACCTCGTCCCCGCCGGCACCGGTCTGCCCGCCTACCGTCGCATCCGCGTCTTCCCGACCGAAGCCACGGCCTAAGGCCAAGGCATAGGTCGTTCATGACCCCGCCCCTGACCGGGCGGGGTCATTGTTTTTGGCCCGTCCGGCGGTGTTTGGGGGTTGAAGCCGCCACCTTTTCACCTATGTCTCAACCACCCCCACCGCACATCCCCATGTCACGCTTCCTCATCGCTGCCTCGGCCCTCACCTTTACGACCCTGGCCCAGGCCGCCAACTGGGTCCCGACCTCGCCGCTGGTGCAGATCGGCAACGACTGCGACCTCTTCTTCGACTCCTCCGCCTACCTGGAGGTGACCGACAACCTCTACTCCGGCGCCGTGAAGAAGTCCGCCACCAGCTGGCTGATCACCCCCGGCCTGGCCCTCGAGTACGGCAAGGACTCCGCCCTGACCGTCGAATTCAAAGCCGCCCGCACCTTCGTGAATTTCGCGGGATCCGAGTTCTCCGGTCTGGAGGATGACCGTGACGCTCTCAGCCTCGGCGTCACCTATGCCGACGGTGGTCCGCTGAAGCTCTCCCTCAATTCTTCCTACCGCGTCACCGCCCGTAACGACGACCTCCAGCTGCAGGGCGTCAGCGGCTCCGTCATCGGCGCGACCCTCGTCCGTCAGGGCAACTACGTCCACAATTTCAAGGCGGACTACAAGCTGACCGAGCGCCTTTCCGTCGGCCTGGGTTACGTCAACACCTTCAATCAATACCTCGACCCGGTCATCATCGTCAACGCGAGCTCGACCTACAACACGAACCCGCTCACCGAGCTCAACACCAAGTCGATGCCCCTGAGCTTCGACTACCAGGCGTTCGAGAAACTCAGCTTCGGCCTCGTGCTCCAGCATGACATCACCGATTACTCCGCCGCTCCGTATTACGACTCCAGCGCGACGCCTCGTCCGGCCCTCGACCACCAGCGCCTCGAGAAGGACTTCGCCGGCCTCACCGCCAAGGGACAGCTCACCGAATCCGGCAAGCTCAACGGCGTGATCCGCGCCGGCTTCAACCGCTATAACTTCGACAACACCGGCGCCCAGACCGACCCGTCCTACTCGGTCAGCCTCAGCCACGTGCTGACCGAGCGGCTCAGCCACTCCCTGACCCTCGGCCGCGACATCGCGCCTTCGACCACCAACGGCCGGATGGACAACGTGACCTACAATTACGGCGTCAGCTTCGCCGCCGCCGAAGACCTCGATTTCAGCCTCTCGGTCAGCAAGAGCGACGTCGAGGTGACCGCGAACTCGCTGCTGACCACGATCGACACCTGGACCTACGCCCTCGGCGCGAGCTACAAGTACAATTCCCACCTGAGCTTCCAGGCGAATTACAACTTCACCGACGCCAAGGCCTCCAACGCTTCGTCGACCTTCAACTCGAACACCTTCTCGGTGTCCGCCGCCTTCCGCTACTAAGCGGGAGGGAAGGGCGCCTCGGCATGCCGCCAAGCCTGTTTTCGTCCGGCCGTCGCCTGGCTTCCCTCGGGGAGCCGGGCGACGGCTTTCCGGGCCTCGCCGACCGCCTGCCCCCTGCGGGACCGGTTGACCCGGCCCGGCTTCCTGCTTACCGTTCCCCCATGATGTCCGTCCTTCATCGCCTGCTCGGAGTCGGCTGTCTCGCCTTGCTCCTCACGGCCTGCGCGGCTTCCGATGGCGCGGGTTTTTCTTCGACGGCCGATGAGCCGGAGAACGTGCTGACGATCGGCGCCGGCGCGCCCGCGCCCGTCGCCTACGCCCCCCCGCCCGCCGCGGGCCCGGTGGAAGCAGGGAAGCCGGCCGCCCCGGCCGACTACGTGGTGGCCGCTCCGACGGTCCAGGCCGATCCGGCCGACGGCCAGAACAGCTACCGCCTGCGCCCGCGCGATTTCGTCCGCATCCTGGTGATCAACGAGCCGGACACCCAGATCGAGCGCCGCATCAATTCCGACGGCACGGTCGATATCCCGTTCCTGAAGAAGCTGGTGCCCATCGCGGGACTCACGCTCACGCAGGCCCAGGTCGAACTCGCCAACCAGTTCCGCCAATATTTCAAGAAGCCGCAGGTCGCCATCTCGATCGTCAGTTACGCCGAGCGACGCGTCTACGTCTCCGGTTACGTCGGCAAGCCCGGCCCGGTTTCGATTCCGCCGGAGGAGACCCTGACGCTCGGCCGCGCCCTCGCGATGGCCGGCGGCGTGCTGCCGCGCGGCAACCGCTCGGAGGTCACCATCAAGCGCAACCGCCCGGGCGCGCCGATGGTCATCACCAAGGATGTCCGGCGCATCGACGACGGCGACGAGCCGGATTTCGTCCTGGAGGACGAAGACCAGATCTACGTCCGCGACAGCCGCATCTGAGACCCTATGGCCACGCCCGACCCCGCTTCCTCAGGCCGTCCGCCTGAACCTTCCCAGGGAGGCTCCCGTGGCTATGGCTCCTATGGCTACGGCGGCTACGGCGCCGGCCAGGGGCAGGGCTATGGCTACGGCGGCTACGGCGCCGGTCAGCGCGGCGGTTCCGCCAATCCGATCATGGGCTACCTGCTCATGCTCCGGGAGCGCTATTGGTGGGTCATCCTCGCGGCGTTGGTCTTCCTGACGCTCGCCCTGCTCAACACCTTCAACACCACCGCGGAATACCGCGCCACGGGCCGTCTCCGCGTCTTCCGGCTCGCCCCGAACATCAACGGAGGCTCCTCGGCGGCCGACGACAACTTCAAGATCGTCTCCAACGACGACTTCTTCACGGCCGTCGAGGCCATGCGCAGCGCCAACATCATCGAAGGGGTCTCCCGCCGCCTCACCACGGCGGAGCGCAAGCTCGTCCTCGAGCCTTATCAGGCCGGCAACATCTTCACGGGACCGCTCACCGAGCAGGAGGTCTTCGCCAAACAGCGCGGGATCACCCCGCAGCGCCAGACCCTCGTCATCAACGTCGATTTCACGCACCCGAACCGCGACCTCGCCCGTCAGGTCGCCCGGCTCTTCTGCGAGTCGATCCAGAAGTACAGCGAGGACGACCGCCTGATGGTCACGAACCCGCTCGTCGAGAAGGCGCGCATCGAGATCGAGACCCTCGACGACAAGGTCCGGCGTCTCTACGAGCAGAAGAACGAGCTGATCAAGAACCAGAAGCTCCTTTCGATCGCCAAGGACACCAACACCCTCACGACCGAGCGCTCCGTCCTCGTCAAGGACCGCGAGGAGACCCGCAAGCAGATCGATGAGAACGAGATCGTCGTCTCGGTCATCGCCGCGTACGAGAAGGAAGGCCGGCCGGTCGGGGATATCCCGCAGATCCGCACCGACGCGGACGTCGCCGCCGTCCAGACGGCCCTCAGCGCCTCCAAGGTCCGGGTCAGCCAGATGATGGAGACTTATACCGACCAGCATCCTAAGCTCGTAGCCGAGCGCGAGGCGCAGGCTCAGATCGAGAAACAGCTCAAGGAAGCGGTGGCCCAGTCGGTCAAGACCCGCCGGGCGGCCCTCGAGAACGCCAAGGCGCGTCACGCCGCCATCCTCCGCAACCTCGCCGCGAAGGAGGACGAGATCTCCAAGCTCCAGGCCGCCAACGTCGAACTGGAGCGGGTCGACAAGGACATCCGCGCCAACGAGGAGTTCCTCGCCCGCCAGAAGCTCAACTACGAGGAGGCCAAGCTGCGTTCCTCCACCTCGGGGACCAGCACCTCGATCCGCATCCTCGACATGCCGGCCGTGTCGGACAAGCCGATCAACAAGAACTACTACTTCAGCGCCCTCGTCGGCCTGGGGCTGGGGCTCGCCTTCGGGGTCGTCCTCGTGATCGTGCTCGGCACGATGGACGACCGCATCAAGTCGGCCCAGGACGTCGAAGGTTCGCTCGGACTGCCGCTCATCGGCACGATCCCCCGGGTCGTCGCCACCGCCGGCCCCGACCGCGCCCTCCTCGCGCGGCAGGACAAGGACCGCATCGCCACCGAGGCCGTCCGTTCGATCTATTCTTCGCTCAAGGTCAATCCCGCCGTCGGCAAGGCGAAGGTCTTCCTCGTCACTTCCACCCGGCCCAGCGAAGGGAAGACCTTCGTCGCCACGAACCTGGCGCTCATCTTCGCCCAGCACTCCGAGCGCGTGCTGGTCATCGACGCCGACCTGCGTCTGCCTAACGTCGGGCCGTCCCTCGGCTTCACCGGCGACGCCGGCCTCAGCCGATGGTTCAACGCCGAGATGTCCCTGGACGAGGCCATCGTCCACGAGGTCGCCCCGGGACTCGACGTCCTGCCCGTGGGACTGAGCTGCAAGAATCCGACCCAGGTCATCAATCATCCGAAGTTCCTCGAGATGATCGACGCCCTCCGCGGCCGCTACGACCGCATCTTCATCGATTCGCCGCCGATCGGCGCCGTCTCCGATTCGCTGCACCTCCTGCCTAAGGTCGACGGCGTCCTCTACGTCGTGCGTTACAATACGGTCAACCTGCGCAACGCCGTGGCCTGCCTCGGCCGTCTCCGCGACGCCCAGGCCCCGCTGCTGGGGGTGGTCCTCAACGCGATGTCCCTGCGGATGGCCTCGGCCTACACCGACAGCTACGACTCTTCCTACCGGAAATATTACGTCGACGAGCCCAAAGCCTGATCTTCCCGCCATGCGTCTGCTCCTGTTCCTCGCGGCCCTCGCGACCGTCGGCTGCCAGCAAGTCCCCGTGACCGGCCGGTCCCAGTTCATCCTCGTCGACGAGAGCGAGGTGGCTTCGCTCTCGGCCGCCGAGTTCGCGAAGATGAAGAAGCTGCCCGCCGACCCGCGCCTCGCGAAGATCCGCGAGATCGGGCTGAAGATCGTCGCCGCCGCCCGGCGCGACGACAAGGCCGGCGTCCTGCCGCCTTCCTCCCGCTGGGAGTTCGCGGTGATCGACGACAAATCGCCCAACGCCTTCGCGATGCCCGGCGGCAAGATCGGTTTCAACGCCGGGATGTTCGCCTTCGCCCCGACCGACGACGACATCGCGGTGATCCTCGGCCACGAGGTCGCCCATGTGATCTGCCGCCACGGTTCGGAGCGCGTCTCCCAGGCGATGGGCGTCGCCATCGCCGCCGCCGTCGCCGACGAAGCCACCAAGAATTCTTCCGCGAAGACGCGCGGGACGTGGATGGCCGCCGTGGGCGTCGGCGCCCAGTATGGCATCCTGCTGCCGTTCAGCCGCAGCCACGAATCCGAGTCCGACCGTCTCGGGCTCATCTTCATGGCCCGCGCCGGCTATGATCCCGAGGCCGCTCCGGCCTTCTGGACCCGCTTCAGCAAGGCCGGCGGCAGCAAGCCCCCGGAGTTCCTGTCGACCCACCCGGCCGACAGCACGCGCGTCAGTCAGCTCCGGCAGTGGATGCCCGAGGCCAAGGCGCAGATGCCGAAGAAGCCCTGAGCCCGCTCAGCGCGGGGACACGAGGGGGCAGGTCAGGTAGACGCCCTTCGGGTCGTTCAGCGCGCGGATGGCGCGCAGCCAGCGGGCGTTGGCGCGGAGGAATTCCTGGGCGGGGTCGGCGGAGGCCTTGGCGAACAGGGGAGCCTGGTCGCCGTCGTCCGAGAGCAGCTGCTGCAGGAGGTTCTCGCGGCCCGAGTGGAGCGCGGGCACCTGCACCCAGGCGGCCTCGTCCAGCTTCGCGAGCCGCTTGGCTTCCTTGATGGCGTCGCGCAGGCCGCCGAGCTGGTCGGCGAGCTTCAGTCCGCGGGCGTCTTCGCCGAGCCAGACGCGTCCCTGGGCGATCTCGTGGACGCCGTCGCGTTTCAGGCCGCGGCCGGCGGCGACGATGGAGAGGAAGTCTTCGTACACGCCGTCGACGGAGGATTGGATGACCGCGAGCTCCTGCGGGCTGGCCCGGCGGTGCTCGGCCAGCAGGTCCGCGTAGCGCGCGGTCTTCACGCCGTCGGTGCCGAGCCGGATCTTCTTGGCCAGGTCTTCGTAGTTGAGGAAGAGGCCGAACACGCCGATCGATCCCGTCACGGTCGAAGGGTCCGCGATGATGAGGTTGGCGGGCGCGGAGATGTAATAGCCCCCGCTCGCGGCGACGTCGCCCATCGAGACCACCACGGGCACGCCCTTCTTCTTCAGCAAGGCGACCTCGCGCGCGACCACGTCGCTGGCGAACGCCGAGCCGCCGGGGCTGTTGACGCGGAGCACGACGGCCTTGAACTCGTCCTCGCCGCGGATCGAACGGAGGTCATGCGCCAGCCGGTCGCCGCCGATCTCGCCGGGGCCGCCCCAGCCGTCGACGATCTCGCCTTCGGCGTAGACGATGGCGATCTTGCCGCCACGGGAGGGAAGGGTGACCTTGTGGGCGTAACGGTGCAGGCCGATGCGGCGGAAGGAGGTGCCGTCGTCGTCCGCCGCCGCGCCCGCTTCGCGGACCTTGTTCACGAGCTCGTCACGGTGCAGCACGGCGTCGGCGAGCTTCAGTTCGACGGCCCGGCGGGCCGAGAAGACGCCGCCGCCGTCGACCACCTTGGCCAGGCGCTCGGGCGTCATGCCGCGCGAACCCGCCACGTCGGCGAGGATGCGTTTCCAGAGTCCGTTCATGAGGACCTCGGTCTGTTCCTTGGCCTCGGGGCTCATGGAGCCGCCGAGGTAAGGTTCCACCGCGGACTTGTACTTGCCGACCTTGGTCACCTGCACGCCGACGCCGATGAGCCGGAGGGTGTCGCCGAAATACGTGTTGAAGGAGGCGAGGCCCTTGAATTCCACTTCGCCGCTGACGTGCGCGTAGACCTTGTCCGCGACGCTGGCCAGATAGTATTGGCCCTGGGAGGCGTTCTCGACCCAGCCGATGACCGGCTTGCCGCTCTTCTTGAAGGCCGTCAGGGCCCGACGGATCTCGGCCTTCTGCGTGAGCCCCGCCGAAAGCTCCCCGCTCAGGACGATGCCGGCGATCTGCTTGTCCTTGGCGGCGAGGTCGATCGCTTCCAGCGCGCGCAGGAGGTCGAGACGCGGCCCGGGAGCGCCGAAGAAAAGCTGATCGATGCCGGGTGCTCCGTGCTCCGGGGTGTCTTCGATCGTCAGGCCGCCGCCGATGACGAGCATCGTCTTCGGTTTGATCGACACCGGGATGCCGGCATGGCCTTCCCGGGACGAACCGGCGAGCCCGACGAGGAGGACGATGAGGAGGAAGGCCCCGAGGAAGAGCGCGAGGACCGTGCCGACGGCGGAGGCGAAGACGGACTTGAGGAATTCTTTCATGGGTCGGTCGGGGTGATGCCGAAATGATGCCCGCCTGACTTCTTTTCGCCAATCCAAAGACGATTTTTACCATGCGGTTTCCTCTCGATGCCGCTCGGAGGGAGGACTTAATCTGGGGTCATGTCAGAGCCTACGTCATCGGCCGGCGCCGCCACCTCCCGCAAGGCCTTGGCCATCAATCTGGACCGCTCCGCCTATGGCGCCTTCGCCGAGATCGGCGCCGGCCAGGAGGTCGTCCGGCACTTCTTCAAGGCGGGCGGCGCCTCCGGGACCGTGGCCAAGAGCATCTCGGCTTACGACATGCGGGTCAGCGACGCCATCTACGGCCACCCGCAGCGCTACGTCTCCCGCCAGCGGCTCGAGCAGATGCTGGATCATGAATACGGCCTGCTCGTCGACCGGTTGAAGGCCGAACGCGGTCCGGTCACGCGTTTCTTCGCCTTCGCCGATACCGTCGCCACGACCCCCCATGACGGCAAAGGGCAGGGGCACTCCTGGATCGGGATCCGTTTCCAGGATCAGCCCGGCGCCGAGCCGAGCGAGGTGATCCTGCACCTTCGTCTCTGGGACAAGGACGCGGGCCGCCAGCAGGACGCCTTGGGCGCGGTCGGCGTCAACCTCATCCATGCGGCCCTCAACACCCGCGACAGCGTCGACAGTTTCCTGACCGCCCTCGTCGACGAGGTCGGCGCCGGCCGGGTGGAGATCGAGTTCGCCCATTTCAGCGGCCCCGCCTTCGGCGCCTTCGACAACCGCGCCGCCGCCTTGCGGCTCGTCCGGCTCGGCCTGACGGATGCCGTCCTCTTCGGGCCCGAAGGAGATCCGCAGGTTCCCAGCGAATACTTCTACAAGCGTTCGGTCCTCGTCGCGCGCGGCACCTTCCGCCCGGTCTCCCTGGTCAACGAGGACATGCTCGCCTGCGCGCTCCGCGCCCTCCCGGACGGCGGGAAGGAAGTCCTCGCGATCTTCGAGATGTGCATCGGTTCCGACCCGCATCCCGAGGCCGAGCTCATCGACCGCATCCGTCTGGTCGGCGCGATGCAGCACCCCTTGCTGGTCACGCGTCACCGCGGCTGGTATCGTCTCCCGGCCTATTTCCGCCTGCACACCACGGGGAGCATCACCCTCGTGGCGGGCATGAACAACCTCGTGGACCTCTTCAATCCCGAGCACTACACGCATCTCGAAGGCGGCGTGCTCGAGTCCTGCGGCCGCCTCTTCAAGGACGGCGTGCGCGTCATGGTCTACCCGATGCTCGGCGACCAGCTCCGCCGCCTGATCCTCGACCCGGTGGCCTGTCAGGTCTGCTTCCCGGAGAGCTACCGGGTCGCCGAGGATTCCGTGGTCACGGCTTCCGACATCCAGATGCGCCCCTCGGTCGCCGGCCTCTTCCAGCACCTGCTGAACAACGGCTTCCTCGTGCCCATCACCGGGGCGGATCCGGTCGCCATGGCCTGCCAGCCGCGCACCTTGGCCGAGCGCATCCGCAAGGGCGTGCCGGGCTGGGAGAAGGAAGTGCCTCCGTCGGTTGCGGTCGCCATCCGAAGCCTCAAGTTGTGGGCTCGCTAGCCCCCATGCCTGCCACCTCCCTTCCGCCCGCCCAGGAGACCGAACTCGCGCTCTCCGTCGAGCGCGCGTATCGTGAGGCCCTCGTCACCGACCGGCTCGGCGCGATCTGGTCGCTGATCCTCGCCAAGTGCCTGCTCGCGCAGTGGGCCATCGCGCGTTACTCGATCCCGGTCAGCGGCGCCTTCTACGTCTGGACGCTCACCCTCGTGATGGGCGCGGTGGCTTCGCTTTATTACCTGCACGCCCATCGCGTGCGGCTGTATCTCCTGCCCACGCATTTCCGCGTCAACGCCGCGGTGCTCGGCGGCCTCGTCGTCTCGCTGGGCTTCGTCGCTTATGCCCGCTTCGCGCTCGGCGCCCTCGAGGCCTCGGTCGCCGCCGCGCTCGCCGCCGCGCTCCTCGGCTCCTGGTCGCTCGCGCGGGCCGCCTTGCGCCGTGCCTGGCCGCCCTTGGTCGGCGCGTTGCTGTGGTGGGGCCTGGCCGCGACCGCCTTGCGCGCCCCGGCGGAAGAGGCGCTCCTCTGGCTCGGCCTGGGCATGCTGGGCGCGCAGGCGCTTCCGGGCTTCGCCGTGGCGGCCCGGGAGTCGCGTCAGCGCGTCTGATCAGGCTCCCGGCTTGCCGGCGCTGTTCATGAGGTGGGTCATGAAGCGCTTCATCGCGGGCGTGAGCACGCGGCCCTTGCGGTGCAGGATGGCCAGCGGCCGCGCCACGCGACGGTCGCGCAGGCGCAGCATGACCAGCGTGCCTTGCTCGACTTCCTGGCGGATGGTCCCCTCGGGCACGAGCGCCACGCCGGCGTCGACTTCGACGGCCCGCTTGAGCGTCTCGATGTTGTCGAACTCCATGGAGGGCTCGAGCTCGATGCGCTGCTCGCGGAAGAACTGGTCGAGCGCCTTGCGCGTCGGGATGTCTTGGTCGAAGCCGATGAACTTGCCTCCCTGCAGGTCGGCGAGGTCGATCTCCTTCTTCGCCGCGAGCTTGTGCTTGGGCGAGCAGATGGCGACGAGCTGGTCTTCCATGAGCGGGATGATCTCGACCTGGCGGGTCTTCTGCGGGAAGGCGACGAGGCCGAAGTCCACGGCGTTGGAGATGACGTCCTCGTAGACGAGGTTCGAACGGCGGTATTCGACGCGCACGTTGACGTGCGGGAACTCCTGCATGAACGATTTCACGTGCGGAGGCAGTTCGTGGAGGCCGATGGAGACGATGGTCGAGATGTGCACGGTGCCGCTGACGACCTTGCGCATCTCCTGCATCTCGCTGCCGACCTGTTCGTAGCGGTTGAGGATGTCCTTGGCGGCCTCGTAGAGGCTCCGGCCTTCGCGCGTCAGCCGGAACTGCTTCTGGCTGCGGTCGACGATCAGGACGTTGAAATGTTTCTCCATCGAGCGCAGCTGCTGGCTGACGGCCGACTGGGTGATGGCGTTGAGCTTGGCGGCCTTGGAGAAGCTTTCGTTGTCCACCAGGTCGCGGAAGATCTTCAGGTTCTCGATATGCATGG